>WNFG01008971.1_pt1 | contig 15571 bp, 12 predicted proteins | sample 5400431 | NCBI WGS metagenome assembly WNFG01 (sample SAMN13153346, study PRJNA577476) | soil metagenome | isolation source: 120 cm saprolite under Douglas fir tree site 2 hole 3 replicate 2 | place: USA:California | collected 2015-04-18 | reverse complement strand
TCCTCGGATCGGCGGTCACGCTGCGCTCCCACAAAGCAGGCTGCGAACCCAGCCGGATGGATTCAATCCCATCGGGCTATTCTACGGCCTGAGGGCCTTGATCCGCTCGGCAACGTCGCGATAGTCAATGTTGCTGCCATACGCCTGGAGAAAATTGCTTAACGCCGCCGGCTTGTTTCCCGCCGTCTCGAATGAGGAGCCGAGTTCGTAATGCAACGCGGTCCGCGTCTCCTGGTCTAGGCTGGGAAGCTGCAGCGCCTTTTCATACCAGCGTACTGCCACTTCAGGAACACCTTTGTCCAGGAAACATTGTGCCAGCCAGGTGTAGGTCTGGATCATCTGCGGGAAGGGACGCCCGTGATCCACTGCCTGAATAACTTTCTGCAGCTCGCCAATCGCTTCGTCGAGCAACCCCATTTCGCGGAAGGCAACGCCCAGGTTGTAATGGGTTTCGGGATCTTCGTCAACCCCGGTGACGCCGGATTCGAGCTCTAGTTTCAGCTCGCCGAACATGTCCGAAAGATCAACGCCCGCGCTTGAGCCTGTGCCGAAGCCTGGTTCAGGTTTCGACGGCTGCACCGGCATACTCGCAGCCCGCGCCGACGGTTGCTGAAACACAACCGGAGGAACCGAAGCTGGAACCGCTGCCGACGCTGCTGCTGCCATCGCGGTTGGCGCTTCAGTGTACGCGACCGGTGTCGCGGCTCTGGCCGGCGCCGCCGATGGGGCCGGCTCCGCAGTGGTCTGCGGCAAGAAATCGCCGCCCAGTGAAGCTTCAAGATCAGAAACAAAATCGTCCAGAGTCCCCGAGCGAAATTCCCTGCCCTGCGCGCCGACGGTTTCCGGTGCGGCCTCCAGTGCCGGAGCCTTTTTCGGTTCGGCCAGGAACCCGTCTCCCAGCGATTCCTCAATCTCCGAAACCATCTCTTGCAGTATCGGCCGCTCCTGTGGCCACGGCTGCGGAGTTGAAGTCGGAGCCGCCTGCGCTTCCTCGACTGCACGAAGCTCCTCGACTGCGGAAGGTTCGTCAATCGAAATTTCCTGCTCCGCCGCCGCGGGCACTGCAGCTTGCTTCGCCGAATCCACCGCCAGGCGTAGTACCGCTACATCCGGAATTTCCGGCGCTAGCGCTTCTAGCTTGACCAGCACTTGCTCTGCCTGCTCGGTCATGCCCTGGCCGAGATAGAACCGGACTTCCTCGATTGATTCGTTCAGATTGGATGCCCCGGTCCACGCCTCAGACTCGGCAGGAGCGGGATCTTCTCTTGCATCGACTGGCTGCGCTTCGGCAACCGTTTCCTGCATGCTCAGGTCGGCAGCTTGCGGAGCTTCGACGTGAATATCCTGTTCCCATTCGTTCGAGAGATCAATTTCAGATTCTTGTGGCGCGGCAGCCGCCTCAAACTCTGCTGCCTCCGGGACCACTGCCTCCGGAATGACAACCTTCGACGCCGGGGCCGCCGCGTGGAAGAACAATCCTCTGGGAACCGCTGGCGGCTGCGCGCCAAAGGATTCTGCCGGCGCGACCTCGAGGGCATCAACCACTGACTCATGCGAAAAACCCGAAACTTCAAACTCAGCCGCCGAAGGCTCGGCGCTCACCGCAGCGACGGCCGCCTCGTGCGGCCCAGGTACACTCGAAGTTCCGCTGCTCTCCTCGTACTTAGCGGCCAGGTCCGCATATCGCGAGGCCTCGTCCGCATGTCCCGCATCGTGGTAAATGCTCTCCAGCGTGCGACAGCAAACCCCAGCTTCGGCAAATCTTCCCGCGCGCGTATGCAAACCCGCCAGTTTCTGATTCAGTTGCAGGTCCCGTGGCGCTTTCGGCAGCGCGGAGATCAGCGGCGCCAGCGCCTTCGCCGGCATGTTGTAGGAGATGAAAAGCTCCGCGTCCGTCAGCGCGGCTCGCACCGCGAGCGCAACCTCATCGTCATAGCGTTGTTCAATAAACGGGGCGGTGGCTTCCAGTTCATCCACCAGCGCTGAGCCTTCCTCGGCGGTAATCGGATGCGCAGTCTTCGGGGTCGTCCCCTGCTTCTCCAGAACCTGCTGGTAATTCTGGGCGTGCATCTGGTTGGCGGGTTCCAGTTGGGTGAGCTTCAGGTAGTATTCGCGCGCCTTCTCTAGATCGCCGGCCTGCGTGTAACCATGCGCCAGCAGCTCGTAAACTTCGGTCAGGTGGGTGCTCTCCCCCGTTTTGTGGAACAACCCCAACACAATCTCCAGCGCCTGGGGATCATCCCGCAAGTGGCCGATCATGGATTGGATCGCTTCCACCAGCTTTCCGCTGTTGTGGCGAAGGAGCCGGTCGGAATACTGGTCATAAACCTGCAGGGCCTCACGGTACTGCTGCGCTGCGACCAGAGCGTCGGCGTATTCGTCAACCGCCGCAATGTCATCGTGCACAGTGGCCAGCTTGGTGGCCAGGCTCCCCGCATCCGTAAAGCGTTTGGCGCGCAGATACGCCTGAAACAAAATCCTCAGTCCTTCCGGATTGGTGTCCAGGTCAGCAACTTTGGTCAGGGCTTCGATCGCGGCCGCGGCATCGCCGGCTTCCAGGGCCGCCTTCCCGCGCAGCACCATGACATAACTATTTCCCGGCTCCAGTTTCAACATCCGCTGCAGGATCTCGTCGGCAGCGGCAAGCTGCCCCTTCGCCCGCAACGTCTCGGCTGCCGCGGTCAGAATCTGCCATGCCTCAGGCTTCTTCCCCAGCCGCACATAGACTTCAGCAAGCTTGGTGCGCATGGCAACATTGTCAGGATCCATTTCGAGCGTCTTCTCGAAAATCCTGACTGCCTGATCAAGCTGCCCAGTCTTTAGGAATTCCTCGGCCACCTGCAGGTACTGCGCGCGCGCGTCATTGAACAGGCCTTGCTGGGTGTAGAGTTCCGCCAGCCGCAGCACGCATTCCATGGACGATTTCAGCTTGCTGAGCTTCTTGTACATGGCGATTGCCTTCACCGTGAAACCCTGTGAGGCATAGGCGTCGCCAACTCGCTTGAAGGCCTCAGCGGCCTTGTCGGTCTCTCCCAGGCGCGAGTAAAGATCGCCGACCGTGTTCATCACGGTCAGGTCCTTGGAGTCCGCTTTGAGGATTTTTTCGTACTCGGAAATAGCGTTTGGAAGCTTGCCCTGCTGGACGAATTTCTCCGCAGCGCTGAGGACTTTCTGCTTATTGAACCCGAAACCAAACGCCATAAGATTGCCGGCTCCGTACCCTCTCCCGTAATTGCAGGAGAACGAATGACCATCCTACCGGCTGCACCTGGAACAATCCCGGGATGGCCGTTCGGACATGGTCATTCTACGGCTCGAGAGCCGGAATCGTATGGTTACTAAGGGTTACCGGAAGGGAGTGTACGAGTGGGTTGGTTTCTGCAGGCCGAGACTGTGTGGGGACAGCCGCCCTCGGCTGTCCTGTCGAGCACAGAGCTCGACTATGCTTTTCGCTCGCGGTGCTTCGGAACCCGTGCTCGGCGTTGCCGAGTGTACAGCCGAGGTCCGCCATCCCCGCTGGACCTTCAAACCGCTGGCGTCGCATCCGCCAGAGTAGGACGGAAGATCTGTTTGATCTTTTTACGTAAAAAGTAAAGCAGAAGCAGGGGGCCCAAGAAAGCCGAGGTCAAGTCCACATAGCTGCAAGAATGCGTGAAGTGCATCTCAAATAATTGCTCGATTGCCGAAGATATATCAACACAGATAACAACAATAATCGCCGTTCGCGCCCACGGCGACAGGCGCCACAGACCAATACCTATCATCGCCAATACCAAGCCAATTGGCGCCAATTCCGCTTTCAATCCGGCGATCCCAAAATGCCTAGCTACAAAGCCCGTAACCCCGCACTGCGATAACAGGTAGTCCAGCGATTCTTTGGAGACGTCCCCGTTGAAGACCAGGACCAAGAATGTACCGCCACCCACGAGGATTAGGAAACCGGACAGCAATGCGACAATGAGAGGGCGCTTCCTCATCAGAAGCATTCTCAACCGACAAACGCCCAGTGTCCATACTTTTTGCAATGGTGGCCCGGGGGCGACAATCCGAACCACTCCTGCGATTGACGAAAATCCAGCGGCGCGTCCACACTGAAAGCAATGAAGAAACTCCGAGTCGGCATCCTTTTCGGCGGACGTAGCGGCGAGCACGAAATCTCGCTGCTCTCTGCCGCGTCGGTTTTCAAAGCCATCGATCAAAACAAATACGAGGTCGTGCCCATCGGCATCACCAAAGACGGCCGCTGGCTGACCTCCGCCGATGCCGAGCGCCTGCTCACCGGCAAGCCGCTGGAACACGACCACGAACGGCACCTCCGCGCCGGAGATCCCGAAGCCACTCCCTCAGCCGCTGTTCTGCAGAATGGCGAGGCGATTGTCGTCCCGCCGGAGCCGCACAAGCCCGGAAGTTCTATGACTCCGTTCCAATCCGACGCTCCCGCCCGCCGAGCCTCCGACCGCGCCATCAATGTGGACGTCATCTTCCCCGTCCTGCACGGCACCTTCGGAGAAGACGGCACAATTCAGGGCTTGCTCGAACTGGCAGACATTCCCTACGTCGGCGCCGGAGTTCTCGGCTCCGCCGCCGGCATGGACAAAGACATCATGAAGGCGCTGTTCCGCGCCGCCGGACTGCCCATTGTGAAGCACGTAACTGTACTTCGAAGCGAATGGGAATTAAGCCCGAAGAAAGTTCAGAAGCTGGTGGAAAGTAAACTGAAGTATCCAGTTTTCGTGAAGCCGGCGAACCTCGGGTCATCGGTAGGAATTTCAAAAGCGCGCGATCGCAAAGAACTCGGCCCGGCCATCGAAGAAGCCGCCAAATTCGACCGCAAGATTGTGATCGAAGAAGGCGTCGGTGGCAAAAAACACAAAGCACGCGAGATCGAATGCTCAGTCCTCGGCAATGACCAGCCGGCGGCCTCCGTCCCCGGAGAAATCATTCCCAGCACGGAGTTCTACGACTATTCGGCCAAGTATCTCGACGAAGGCTCGCAGCTCATCATCCCCGCCGAGCTGACCGAATCCGAAACCAGAAAAGTTCGCGAAATCGCCGTCGCCGCCTTCCGCGCCGTGGACTGCTCCGGCCTCGCCCGCGTTGACTTCCTCATGGACCCCACGTCGCGCAAAATTTATTTGAACGAGATCAATACCATGCCCGGGTTTACTTCGATCAGCATGTATCCCAAGCTGTGGGCGGCGACCGGGGTTACCTATCCAGAGTTAATTGACCGATTGATCCAGCTTGGCCTGGAGCGGCACGAGGAAAAGAAGAAGAACCAGTACAGCAAATGATTGTTCTTCCGCGGTCCCGACGGAATGCTAGAATTCCGGCGACGCAAACGGTTTCCCATGCCGAAGATGTTCGAAGTGCCGATTCCTATCAAGATGGACAAGCTCACTGAGATCATGCGATTCAGGGGCGTTCCTGTTTATGTCCACTGGTCCGTGCTGCTGATTGCGATCTTGATCCTCCTTAACGTCATTCACCACCCGGTCAGTTCTCTGTTGGGCCTGACGGCTTATCTAGGAGTGCTTCTGATTCACGAGTCAGGACACCTTATCGCCACCCAGCGGATGCGCTGCGAAGTGTTTTCGATCAAGCTGTATCCGATTTTGGGGATCACAAAGTTCGAGATGCCCCGGTCAAAGTTCGACCATTGCGTTGTCGCGTGGGGTGGAGTTATTGCGCAGGCAGTTGTGGCGCCTCCGGTGATCGGTTGGGTTCTGTTGATTGGCTATACTCGATTTGAACCGCTCAATGCCGTGCTCGTCCTATTGGGGCTTCTTTAGCTTTGGGATCGCCGTTTTCAATCTCCTTCCGATACGGCCTCTCGACGGGGCAACGGCGTGGGCAATAATTCCCGAGGCCATAAGGCGCGCGCCACAAGAACACGAGACGATCGTCACCTTTGAGATAGGGAATCAGACACCGCAGTACTTTTCGTGCTGCTCATAAATGTAGTTATCCGTCATGCCCGCGATGTAGTCGCAGACAATGCGCGCCAGAGGCTCCTGCTCGGCCTTCTCCTGATAACTCGACGGTAGTTTTTCCGGCTGCTTCATCCAGAGATCGAAGAGTTCCGCGATAATGCGTTCCGCATCGTCTTTTTCCGGTTCGAGAGCGGAGCTGAAATACAGGTTCTGATAAAGGAACTCTTTGGTCTGCCGCCGCTCCTGCTCGATCTCGGGACTCAATCCCGCGATCCGCGTTCCGCAGACGCGCACATCTTCCACAGTTGTCAGGCCAGCCGCTTTTATATGCTGCTGGGTATTCCGAATCAAGTCTCCCGCCCAGCGGTCCAGCACACGCCGCAAGGCTTCATTGAACTGCAGTTTCTCAGCCGCGTCGGGATAGCGCTCTTCCGCTTCGCGCAGAAACCCGGCAAAAACCGGTAATCCCTCGCGGATTTGCTCCAGAGTCAGCAGCCGGGCTTCGTATCCGTCATCGAGGTCAGCGCTGGCGTAGGCAATCTCGTCGGTGATGTCGATGAGCTGGGCTTCTAGTGGCGGCCGGCTTCCCAGCAGATATTCGGTGAGTTCGGGATGTTCGGCGGCATCGTAATCGCGAGAGTGCTTGATGATCCCCTCGCGCACTTCGAACGTCAGGTTCAGACCGCGAAACGCAGCATAGCGAGTTTCGAAGTCCTCGACGATCCGAAGCGCATGCAAGTTGTGGTCGAAAAAGAGCCCATGCTGACGCATGGCGGAATCGAGGGCCTTTTCTCCCGCATGCCCGAACGGCGGATGCCCGATGTCATGCACCAGGGCCAGCGCTTCCACCAGATCAACATTCAATCCCAGTTGCGCGGCAACGGTGCGTGCGATCTGCGCCACTTCAATGGTATGGGTGAGCCGGTTGCGAAAATGATCGGAGTAGCGGCGGGTGAAGACTTGGGTCTTGGCTTCCAGCCGGCGAAACGCGCGCGAATGAATCACCCGGTCGCGGTCGCGCTGAAAGTCGTTGCGGTAAGGATGTTGCTGTTCAACATGACGGCGTCCGCGCGAATTCTCCACGCGAACAGCGTAGGGAGCGAGGGATTGAATCATTGAATCATTTAGCGATTGAGTCATTCAAACAACCGCGAGAGGGATCGAATTCCAATGATCCGATGATTCAATGTATCAATGATTCAATTCCTTTACTTGTTTTCCTGCTCCCTCGCCAGCCGCACCTTAGCCGATTCCAGCTTCTTCTGCGCTCTAGCCAGGGCGTCCTGGTCCACTTCCGGAGCCACCGTCTTGTTCCATTCGTTCACCGCGCGCTCCCAGTGCGAGGCGGCCAGTTTCAGACGGCCGGTCTTCTGGTACAGATCACCCAAGTGCTCCTGCACCGTCGGATCCGCGCCCATCACGTGCTGTGAGGCTTTGATCAGGTTATCTTCCGCCAGGTCATATTTGCCCAGCTTGAAATAGGCCCAGCCCAGGGAATCCAGATACGCTCCGTTGGCCGGATCCATCTCAACCGCCTTCTTGATCATCCCCAGTGCTTCATCCAGCTTGACGCCGTGGTCGGCGAGCATATAGCCGAGATAGTTCAGCACCCCGGCGTTCTGTGGATCGCCATCCAGCATTTTGCGAAAAAGGTCCTCCGCCTGGTCGTACTTCTTCTGCCGCTCATAGCCGGATGCGCGCAGGAAGGTGATCGTCGCCTTGTCCTCAGGCTTAGTGGAGAGTTCGTCTGCCTTGTCCAGTGCGGCTTCCGCCTCAGACCAGCGCTTTAGGCGGCTGTACATGGTCGCCAGGTTGATGTAAACCTCGCGGTCTTCGGGCGTGCCTTTCAAAAACGATTTCACCTGCTGCAATGCGGCTTCGGTCTGGCCTGCATCTGCCAGCTGCCCGGCATAAACCATCTTCAGGTCGCGGTCTTTGGGCAGCTTCTGGGTCGCTTCCTTGGCGGCGTCGGTGGCTTTCTGCCACTGCTTCGCTTCACGGTAGGTATCAATGATCTGCTGATAGCCGCGCTTGGCGCTGTCGTCCCCGAGCGCTAGCATTTTCTGAAACGTCTCGATCGCCTGTTGCTGGTTGCCACTGTCGCGATAAACCGTCCCCAGGCGTTCCAGGAAAACGGTGCGGTTTTCCTGATCTTCCTGGCTGTACTTGTTGTCGGCCTTCTCGGTCCTCTTTAACAGGGCCTGCAATTCCTGTGCGGCCTCGTCGTAGCGGCCCTGCGCCTGGTAGATGGACGCCGTGTCGTAAGAAACCTGGTCGGAATCCTGCACCATGGATCCCGCTTTTTTCAGGTTTTGCAGCGCCAGATCCAGCTTGCCCTGCTTGCGGTAAATCTCCGCTATGCGGATGTAAGTCCTGGCATCTTCCGGGTTGGCGTCGGCGATGATCTTGTATTGTTCGAGCGCCCGGTCTGTCTGGCCATCATTCTGCAGGTCTTTCTGCTGGTCGTAGGTCTCGCCCAGTACCGCGTAAAGCTTTGCGGAGCGAGTGCCCTCGGGAACTGAGGCCAGTGTTTCCGCGGCCTTCGCGGCGTCACCCTCTTCGTTGTACAGCATGGCCAGCGCGGTCACGGCTTCTTCGGAATCCGGCGCCAACTTCGCCGCCGTCTTTTCCTCTTCCTCAGCTTTTCGCAGCTGGTTATCTGCGTGATACAAGCGGCCCAGCATGATGTGGTCGTCCACGCTGCTGGGGTCGAGTTTGATGATCTGCTCATATTGCTCGATGGCCAGCTTGAGTACGCTGTCTGAATCGCGGCTGCCCCCCTGTATCTCTCCTAGAGAACGCAGGTAGATGTGCCCCAGCAGGCGGTGTGCTTCAAGGTTTTGCGGATCGCGCTTCAGAATGTCCTGCGCCTCACCCACGGCATCCTTGATGCGGCCAGTCCTAGCGTAGATTTCGGCCAGCCCAGAGCTCAGATATTCCGAAGTTGGATCGGCCTCGATGGCCAGCCGGTACTCTTCTATCGCTTTGCTCACCAGGTCGCTGCGGCCATACGCCGCCATTTCCTCTTCGTACATGTGGGCCATGGTGAAGTGATAGTAGGCAGCGGCTTTATCCACTTTGCGTGGCGCAGACTGAGCGGCGTCGGAAGGCTTCGCTGACGTCGTTCCTGCAGACGCCGAACTCGAGGCCGGCTGCTGGGCAGCGGCCAAACTTGTGAGGAGAAACAGGGCAAGAATACTTTTCATGAAATACCTATAGCACTCCCAATAGCGATTGGATGCCGAACCACTGCCACTGGGTGCTTCCGTCTATTTTACCCTGCCCGGAGAGCAGGTTGCGAAAAACCAGGGTAACGAAAGAATCGGGTCATCGGGTCATCGAGTTCGCGAAGCGGCGAGCGGCGTTACCCGGCGCCGTGTGGGTCGGACACTCTTGTCCGACACTCTTGACCTAAGGTTTTAGATCGGGTTTTAGATCGCCCGATGACCCGATCACCAGGTCACCCGATGTCCTAGTGTCGGAAGTGCCTCACCCCGGTGAAGATCATCGCCAGCCCCAGCCGGTCAGCGGCTTCAATCACTTCCTGATCGCGGACTGATCCGCCCGGTTGAATGATTGCCGTCGCGCCGGCTTTCGCGATCTCCTCCACCCCGTCTGGAAAAGGAAAGAACGCGTCGGAGGCCGCCACCGTGCCCTTCAGCGGCAGCACGGCTTTCTGCGCGCCCAAACGGCAGGAATCCACACGGCTCATCTGTCCAGCGCCGACGCCCACGGTTTGTCCGTCGCGCGAGTAGAGTATGGCGTTCGATTTTACGTGCTTGCAAACTTTCCAGGCGAACAGCAAGGCGCGCTTCTCTTCCGGCGTGGGCGGGCGTTTGGTGACCACCTTAAGATCAGTCTCCTGCAATTGATGCAGGTCAGCATCCTGCACCAGCATTCCTCCCGAGACATTCTTCAGCACCCACTTCTGCGGGCTGTGCGTGATCTCGACCAGTCGCAAGTTTTTCTTGGCCGAGAATCTTTCAACTGCCGCTCTTTCGAAAGCCGGAGCGGCAATCACTTCCAAGAACAGCTTTGCCATTTCCTCGGCGGCCGCAACATCCACTGGCCGATTGACCCCGATAACTCCTCCAAACGCCGAAACTGGATCGCATTCCAGGGCGCGCTTGTAGGCCTCCGCCAAAGTCTTGCCAGTTGCCGTGCCACTCGGGTTGGTGTGTTTGATGATGGCGCAGACCGGTTCTTCAAATTCCTGTGCCACGTCCCACGCCGCCTGCAAGTCCACAATGTTGTTGTAAGAGAGTTCCTTACCCTGCACCTGGCGTGCATTGGCGACGCCCGTGCCCGAGCCGTCGGAATACATCGCCGCTTTCTGATGCGGATTTTCTCCATATCGCAGATCCGCGACCTTGAAAAACGAAAGCCGCAGCGTCTGGGGAAAGCCTTCGGCGTGGTGAAGCTGGGAGCTGCCGTTGGTACTGACTCGCTCCAGAGTCGAAGCAATCGCGGAATCGTAGGCCGCAGTGGTCGCGTAAGCCTTTTGCGCCAGCCGCCATTTGGTCTCAGACGAAAGCGCGCCGCCAGACTTGAACATCTCTTCCGCGATAGCGTCGTAATCCGCCGGGGAAGTGACCACCGCCACATCATGAAAATTCTTGGCCGCCGAGCGGATCATCGAAGGCCCGCCGATATCAATATTTTCGATCAACTCCTCGAAATGCACGCCCGGCTTGGCCGCCGTCTTCTCAAACGCGTAAAGATTGACCACGACCATATCAATCGCCTGAATGCCGTGCTGGGCCACAGCCGCTCGGTGAGAAGCGTCTTCGCGCCGGTACAGAATTCCGCCGTGGACTTTGGGATGCAAGGTCTTCACCCGCCCGTCGAGCATTTCGGGGAATCCGGTGATTTCGGAAATGTCCTTCACCGCAATCCCCGCGTCGCGCAGTAACTTAGCGGTTCCGCCAGTCGAGATCAGCTCAACTCCCATGCCGGAAAGTTTGCGGGCAAAGTCGGCCAATCCCGTCTTGTCGGTGACGCTGAGGATGGCGCGCTGAATGTGGGTCGGACTCTGCGGCATGGCTGGCCTCGGTTCTGGAAGATGACAGCTGGAAATTTTATCAGCAACCAGGGATCGGTGGCGGGGGCCTCGCAAGGATGCGCACATCAGGGATCCGAGTTAAGATGCTCCGGTTTGATGTCGGCGAAAAACTAATGATCAAGAATCTGGCGTTGGCCGTTTCGTTATTGCTTTGCTCTTCGCTTATTTCTGCAGCAGGCGAGAAGAAGACTTCCGATTGCGGCCTCGCGGCAACGACTGAGAGGGGTAGGTCGATGGACGTAGCCTCCTGGCATGCCACCGATGCCTTCCTGGCGATGAAACCGGCCGAAGGAAGTACACGCTACTACTTCGCGAAGAAGGGGGACTCCGGGTGGATCGTGGTCTTCGGAAAGTTCAACCAAGCCCGGGATCGGTTCCTGCTGGTGTATGAGGTCCAAGGCTCGCGACCGGAGGACTTCAGCGTGGCTAAGCACGATCCGCCGGTTGAAGACACAGGCTTTTATCTGGCCGCTGCAAACGCGACAGAGAAGGCGCTAGCGGACTTTCCGCTCGAGAAGCGCCCGTATAACACTTATGTGCTTCCAAGAGCCGACGGTCAGCTCTATGTCTATGTGCTGCCCGCTACCAACGAGAACGGTGTCTATCTTCTGGGCGGCGACATCCGTTACCTGTTTTCAGCGGACGGCAATACCATCCTCGACAGACATCCCATGCACAAGACGATCCTGGTGTTCGACACGAACAAGAAATCTGAGGAGGTCAAGAAGCTTGAAGCTGGCTTTCATACGCACGTTTTGAGCAATTGCCCCGAGGATAGTGACGTATTTTACGTACTGGCGCGCAAGCCCTCTATCCCTGAATATGTTGGAACAATGGACAAGAAGATGTACGTGATTGAGACGGACGGAACCATCCTACTCGGGAAGTAAACGAAGTTCGGGAGCGCAAAACCTTCTCACGGCCCAGCTTACGTTTTCGCCTTAGCCGTCAGTTTTACCTTGCCATCCGCCACGTCCACGCTATACTCGACGGCCTGGCAGCCGTATTGTTTGCGGAGTTGATCGGTTTTCTTCTGCACGAAAGAACTAAAGCTTTCGAGCGACCCAGAGACATTTTCCCCAGCCTTTTTCTTGGCATCGCTCAATGCGATAAACAGCCGTTCGACGTTCTCGCGCTCCGCCCCGGGATCGGCGCAATACACCACGAAGGGTTCGGCTGCCGCGACCTCGCCGTGGGCATGACTGAGCCCATAGACTTTGTGCTCCGGTTCGCGCTCTTCCGGCCTCACTCCCTGCACCGCCAGCAGGGCATCCTGGGGACGGCGATACCCTTCCTCCCGAATCCGTGATTTCTTGCGCCACAGGTCGCTATAAATCGCGTAGCGCTGCGCGATCGCATTGTAGCGGTAGCGCTGGGGAAAACTCATGTGGCCGCCGCCATCGGAAAACTTGCGCAGCAGGGCCAGCACCTTCCACTCCAGGTCGGAGGGCGGTTTCTTCTTCGGATTGCTGAAGAAAATCTCGTACTCGATCTTGAGCCGCCGCAGTTGCGACTCCAGAGCGCCTAGTTCCTCATCAACGGTCATGAGTGCCCCAACTGCAGTCTAGGGTAGATCGTCCGAATGGACGAGGTACCAGTTGGACACAACAGGGATGGAACCAAAGTAAGTAAAGCAGCTGCTAGCCACTCGCTCTTAGCTTCTGGCTTGCAACTCGCACTGACCTGCGAGATCTGAGCGGGCCGCTTTGAGCCGAAGACGGTCAACAAGCGATTTGGAGAAGCTATTGTCCCGCCGAAGAAAAGGGTTTGCACCGTCGATGCAATACGATCGTTGAAAATGGGGGCCGCTAATAGCTAGAAGCCAGCAGGTAGTAGCCGCTTTCTTACTTCATCGCCATCTTCTTGATCATCGCCAGCACCAGCTTGCGATCGCTGTCATTCAGGCTGCCGGAATAGCGCCGAATCTGGCTCAGGAAGCGGAGTTCGTCATCCGAGAGCTGGGGCAGCGTCTTCGAGCCGTTGCTGTTCCCGGGTTCGGAGAAGAAATGTGAGAGCGGGCACTCCATGGCTCCGGCGATTTTCGACAGCGTGTCGAGGGAAGGGACAGTGTGTCCATTCTCGACCCGAGACAGATAGCAGCGCAACAAGCCAGTGCGCTTTTCTATGTCCCCTTGCGACATCCCCCGTTGCAACCGGAAATTTCGGATTGTGATGCCAATATCCATGCGAAGGAGTCAGCGTGCATAGTAACCAGAGTAGTACCTGTTGGCAAGCGAAAATTTATGATAACTGCCAGCTCTCAGCCGTCAGCTCTCAGCCATCAGCAAAATCGCCGGGCTGCGAAGCTCTTCGAAAGATCCGCAAAGCTTTGCTGTCTTTCCGCCCAGCACTCGTCGCACACACTAAAAGCCACTGTTCCCAGCGTTGACCGTGCTTTTCCACACCCAACATCTCAGACGTTCTACTTCTTCAGCGTGCTAGCGAGGAAGTTAACCGTCTTGTTCCATGCGTCGGCCGCGTCGGCGGCCCGGTATCCGTCTTTGTTGTTGGGATTTTCAAACGCGTGTCCGGCATCGGGATAGATGGTGACGTCTATCTTTTTACCCAACTTGTCCAGCGTCTCGCCGAACTTCTTGACATCGTCGGGAGTAATCCCGCGGTCGAGCCCACCGAAAAGCCCCAAGATGGGAGCGTTGATTTTACTGATCGCCGCCGGGTCCGTCGCCAAGTGGCCGTAGTTAATGACATCAGCCGCCAGCTTCGGTTCCTCAAGCGCCAGATCGAGCGCGTAACCGCCGCCCATGCACCAGCCAATCGCCCCGATCCGGTCTTTCTTCACGTTCGGTTGCGACGCCAGGAACTGGAAAGCTGCCTCTAGGTCGCGCTTGGCGCGGTCTTCCGGCACTCCGCGCATGAGCTCGTGGGCTTCATCCGGAGTGGCCGCAACTTTGCCGCGATACAGGTCGATTGCAAGCGCCGCGTAGCCCTCACCCGCCAGCTTCGAGGCCTGTTCCTTCACCCAATCGTTCAAGCCCCAGTATTCGTGGATGACAACGATGCCGGGGAAGGGGCCTTTTCCCTCAGGCGTGTAGAGGATGCCTTTAACTGTCTCGTCTCCGCTCTTGTAGCTGACCTCTTTCGAGGTAGCGCCGAGCGCTGATATCGCGAGCAACAGAGTTATGCAGCAGATTAAAAAAATAGTTTTCATGGCAGTCCTCCGCGGAACAAACCTTTCAGCTCTTAGCCGTTAGCTCTTAGCCAAACCGCTGGGCTTCAGCTAAAAGCTAAGAGCTAGAGTTCCAATTCCATATACAGCGCGCCCGCAATCGGATTCTCCCGATACGGCGCAATCTCGTGGAATCCGAGCTGCCGGTACATGACCACCGCCGCCCGCATCATGGGCTCGACTGTATCTAGGCGTAATTGTTTGTAACCGATCCGCTGTGCGTCGGCGATGATACGTTCGGCGAGCGCCCGCCCCAGTCCTTTGCCACGAAACTGCGGACGCACAAACAACCGTTTCATTTCGCAGATACCGAGATCCAGCTTATGCAGCGCGACACTTCCGGCAGGAGTGGCCTCATGCGTAGCCAGCAGCAACCGGCCCTCCGGCGGCACGTAGGCCCCAGGAAGTCCAGCGAGTTCCTTGTCGAAACTCTGGAAGCAGAGGCTGAACCCGAGAGAGTGCGCGTATTCCAGAAAAAGTTCCCGAATGACCGCAATCTGCTCCGGCGACTCCGCCTGGCGCACGTCAAAAGCTTGAACCACAGAGGGCACAGTGGTCACCGAGGAAGAATCTTGCAATGCAGGTTTGAGAGACTCAGACATCCTTGTGATCCTCTGTGTCCTCCGTGGTAAAGGCTTTGCCTCTACCCCATCAGCATCCCGCCGTTCACGTTCAGCACATGCCCGGTAATATATCCCGCATCTTCGGAGGCGAGGAATGCCACACACTTCGCGACCTCCTCGGGAGTCCCCACCCGCCCCAGCGGAATCATTTTAAGCGCGCTCTGTCTGATTTCATCGGACAAGGCAGACGTCATCGCGGTTTCGATGAATCCTGGGGCTACGGCGTTGCAGGTGATATTCCGCGATCCGATCTCGCGGGCCACCGCCATCGTCAGCCCGATCAGTCCCGCCTTCGACGCCGCGTAGTTTGCCTGGCCCGCCTGCCCCATCTGCCCGAAAATCGAGGTGATGTTGATGATCCGTCCCCAGCGTTGCTTGAGCATGGATCCGATCGCCTGTTGGGTGCACAAATACGCCGAAGTCAGGTTGGTGTTGAGCACCGCGTCCCAGTCAGCCCGTTTCATGCGCAGGATGAGCTGGTCGCGCGTGATGCCAGCATTGTTCACCAGAATGTCGATCTTGCCGAACTCGGCGACCACAGCTTTGAACGCCGCCTTGACTTGTTCTTCGTTCTCCACGTCCGCCACGAAAGCACGGGCGGGGACGCCCGTGCCCCCATAGTCAGGCGGATTTGGGGGCACGGGCGTCCCCGCCCGTGCCGCCCGTGCAGCTTCGGTTATCTCCTTGGCGAGTTGATCGAGCTTCTGCTGATTGCGCGCCACCAGCGCCACTCTGGCGCCGCATTTCGCCAACCTCAATGCGCATG
>WNFG01002436.1_pt1 | contig 15576 bp, 9 predicted proteins | sample 5400431 | NCBI WGS metagenome assembly WNFG01 (sample SAMN13153346, study PRJNA577476) | soil metagenome | isolation source: 120 cm saprolite under Douglas fir tree site 2 hole 3 replicate 2 | place: USA:California | collected 2015-04-18 | reverse complement strand
AGACACGCGCGGCCACGGCACCACCGCCATGGCGAGGTTCTGGAAGCAGCAGCTGCAGGAATTTTTGCAGACCGCGCCCCGGCGGACGATGTAGCCGAGGCCGCGGCCCGCCGCGAGCACCAGGCGGCATCATATCCTGGTTGATGGTGACGATATCGAAGCGGATGACAGGTTGCCGGCGACGCCGCGCAGTGTGCGCTCGGCGGCATTGTTGGTCAGGCACCCTCGTCGACGAGGATGCGCGAGAACTTCACACGCCGGGAACTGCTCGTACCGTTAATGAATGCTTACCCGAACTGCCGTCTTTTTTCGACGAATTTTACGCTGACTTTCACATCTGTCCCTTAAGACAATTGGCCAGCAAGCAAGGCAGTCATCGCGGACAAGGTGCCATGGCCATGAATTCTCTCCTCGTCAAACTGCTCAACCGACTGCAGGCGTTCCGCTCGGCGCGGGGCGGGAACGTGGCGATCATCTTCAGCCTCGCGATCATTCCCATTGTCGGCGCGGTGGGGGCGGCGGTCGACTACAGTCGTGCCAATTCGGCGAAGGCCGACATGCAAGCGGCGCTCGACTCGACGGCGCTGAAGCTGGCGAAGGACGGAACGACGCTCTCCAGCACCGAGATGCAGGCGTCCGCCACCTCCTATTTCAACGCCATATTCCACCGTCCCGAAGCGCAGAACGTCGCCGTCACGCCGACCATATCGGGTTCGACACTGACCGTCTCCGGCTCGGCAACGATCAGCACCACCGTGATGGGTGTCCTAGGCTTCAAGCAGCTCAACATTTCGGGCTCGTCCACGGTCACCTGGGGGGCCAATAAGCTCGAGCTCTCCCTCGTCCTCGACAACACCGGCTCGATGTTGGAGAACGGCAAGATGCCAGCGCTCATATCCGCCTCGCATCAGCTTCTCAGCACCCTGCAGAAGGCCGCCAAGAATCCCGGCGATGTCAAGGTCGCCATCATCCCGTTCACGACCGAAGTCAATATCGGAACCGCCTACAAGACCAAGCCATGGCTCGATTGGAGCTACATGAACAGCAGCGGCGGCGGTGGCGACCAATGCGGCTGGGACAAGGAGGAGGAAGACGGCAGCATAACCAACTGGACTGGCGGGGTCGTCGACCGCGCCCAACCTTACGATGTCCAGGACACCACCCCGACCACCGATAAGGCGACATGGTATCCGGCGGTGAACAGCACGATCGCCACAATGCAACCGCTGACCAGCGACTGGACCGCGCTCAATGCCAAGATCGACCAGATGAAGGCGCGGGGCAGGACCAACCTCACCATCGGCCTGGTCTGGGGCTGGCACGCGCTCACGCCCAATGAGCCGCTGACCGAGGCGACGGCGCCCTCGTCCTCCGTCAACAAATACATCGTCTTCCTCACCGACGGCATGAACACCATGAACAGGTGGACGAGCAACGCCTCGCAAATCGACGCCCGCACCACGCTGGTCTGCAACAATATCAAGGCGGCCGGGATCAAGATTTACACGATCCGCGTGATGGACGGGAACAAGTCGCTGCTGCAGAGCTGCGCGACCAGCCCGAACATGTATTATGAAGTGAACCAATCGAGCCAGATGGCCTCGGTGTTCGCCGCGATCGCGCAGGACCTCACCACCCTGCGCATCTCCAGGTGAGAACGACAAGACCGGGTGCACCGGACGCAACGTCGCGGTCATGTTCGCCGGTGACATCCGCCGCCGACGGCGCAGCGAAGACCGATCTTCGGCCGCGCCCACGATCGGCGTTCTGCGCCTTCCTGCCGGCGTGGGTTTTCGTCGCTTGCGGTACCCGCTCCTCCTCGTCGGCACGATCGCCATCGGCTACTTCGCGCAGGATTTGAAGCTCCTCACGGTCAAGGCGTTCCCGACCGGCTTCTACACCGCGCAGTCGATCGCACGAGGCGCGGACCTCTTCGCGGTATATTGCGCCGTGTGTCACGGAATGGAGGGTCGCGGCAACGGGCCGGCGAGCAAGGACCTAGCCAAAAAGCCTGCCAACCTCGCCAGCCACCACACCTATGCGCACACCGACGGCGATCTCTTCGGATGGATCACGAACGGGGTCGGCGAGCTGATGCCGGGCTTCGGCGTGGACCTCGACGAGGACGCGCGATGGAGCCTCGTCGACTTCATCCGCGCAAACGCCGACGCGACACACATCAGGGGATTGGTGACGAGCGCGGCGTTCCCGGCCCCCGAATTCTCTGCCGCGTGCCCGAACGGCTCGACCATCTCCCTTGGTGATCTGCGAGGCCGCATCATCCATCTCGTCCTCGCCGGCTCGCGATCCGCGGAGCACCAACGCCAACTTCCGAAGCTCGACCTTGGGAAGGATGTCACGACAATAATTATTCCTCTCGATGCCTCGACCGCGGTGGACACGACCGTCTGCGTGGCAACCGACCCGGACGTCATCAAGGCCTTCGCGCTTTACCGTAACCGCGATGCCGGGCAGTTGGAGAGAACCGAAATGCTGGTCGACGCGTTTGGTTCGCTGCATTCCATCTGGTATCCGGGAATCGACTGGAACGATACCGACATGCTCAAACGCCGGATTGAGGAAATCAGGCAGACACCCGCCTCACCCCGGTCCTGGGGGCCTTAACACGCGTCGACAATGAAGCGCGAGAGGACGCATGAGCTTTCCGACGCGGTCGGGTCATCGAGGCAATCGAGCGGCATGCAGGGCGGGGGCGCACGGGGCGCTCAATAGGTCACCGTGGTAACGATGGTGTCGGAGTACGTGGCCGGCGGCGGGGTGGTTTGCGACGGCACGCGGCCGAATACCGTGAAGTTCTGTGCGGCGCCGGAGCCCGTACCGGAAACGGTGTTGGTCCCCGACCGTGTTGCCCCGGCATATCGCGCACCCCCGCTTGGCTGCGGCCGGGCGGGGGCCTTCGGCGCCGATCAAATTCCATGCGACCCGCGGCGGCGTCGGTCGCACATGGTGCGAAACGACCGACCAGCCGACGACGACCGCCGCTCACCCCATCAGCAGCTTGCCGGTCACCTCGCGGCCCATCGTCGTGATCTGATCCTTGCCGAGACCGGCCTTGACCAGGTCGGTGACGAACAGCTGCAGGCCGTCGGCCGGGCTCGGGTTGCCGGTCTGGCCGAGGTCGGTCGCGAGAATGAAGCTTTGCGGGCCGACCTCCTTCACCGCGGCGGCGGTCTCCTCGACCTTCACCCGCCGCCAGTGCCGCATCCACGCCAAATGCGCCTCCGGCCCCATCAAGGTGCCCATCGCGCACAGCTCGAGCTTCGCGCCCATCGCAGCCGCTTTCTTCATCTGCTCGAAGCTCATGTTGACGACCTCGAACTGAGCATGGGTGACGACCAGGCGGTCGACGCCCATGTCGCGGCCCGCCTCGATGACCGCGAGCGCCTCGCTCGGCGACAGATGGCCGGTATGGACCACGAGCTTCTGCTCGGCGCAGATTTTCAGCACCTCCCGCACCGCCGGCAGAACCTTGCCGTCGGCGCCCAGCACCTTGATGCCCTCCGGGGCATCCTTGAAATGCTTGACGTGATTGTCGGCATCGAACGTGGGAAACCACACCACGCGCCCGAAGCCGCCCTGCATCCGCCACATCCAGTTGACGGCATCGGGGTTGATTCCGCCGACCGCGGAATTGAGCACGATGCCGCCGAATACCTTCAGACCGGCGACGTGCTTGCGCGCGAGCCAAGCCCGGTCCGCGGTCGCCACGACGTGGTTCTTCAGCACCAGCGCCTCGAGCCCGCGGTCCTTGTAGAGGTTCGCCATCTCCTCATCGTCCAGGGAGCGGCCGAATACGTCGGGCGCGGCGTGGACGTGCGTGTCCATGAGACCGGCGATCGGGCTGACCGCCGGCGGCGGCGGTGGAAAGACCCGGACCTGCGCGAACGCCTCGCGCGGGTCGGCAACGGTCGCGAGCCCGGCAGCGCCGACGATCGCAACCCCGGCCTTGAGGAGCTCGCGTCGCGTCCCGCGAGCGCACTGCGCATGGGCGTCATGCGCGCAGCCGACGTGGATTGCGCCCGGCACGCGCGGCCGTCCGCAGCTGTTGGTGAATTTCCATCTTGGGAGATAGGACCAGTCCATGGATCGTCCTCCTCGGTTGACGATGAGCACCTGCCAAAAGCACGTTGGTCGATCACACTGCCGCGATTGCTTCGATCTCCAGCAGAAAATTCGGATTGGCGAGCCCGCGCAGGATGCAGAGCGTGCTGCCGGGCGGATGGCCGGCAAAATAGGTCTGCAGGACGCCGCGCGCCTTCGGCACGTCGTGCGGATTGCAGATGTAGATCGTGATCTTGGTGACGTCGGAGAGCTTCGCGCCGCCGGCGGCGAGCGCCTTGGTCAGGTTTGCCATCACCATCTTGGCCTGGGCATCGAAATCGTCCGGCGGCAGCACCTTGCCGTCCGCGTCCGCCGCAACTTGGCCGGCGCAGAACACGAGCTTCTGCGCGCCCTCGGCCGTCACCACGTGCGAATAGTTCGAGAACGGCTTTGCGATTCCTTCGGGGTTGAGCCTCGTGATCTTCGCCATCGTCCCTCTCTCTCGGGCTCGTGCTCGCTCGATCGGCATCGAGCGCACGAGCGCAAGTTTCTCCGTTGCGCGGTCGCCGGCGATTGTGGTCTCCCGCCACGCCGCGCGCAACCCCGACCGGGTAACCCGGCAGCAATGCTGCTTGTTCGCACGCGGCCGGCTCTGCTAGCCTCGCATCGCCTTCGAATGAGAACAAACGGAATTAGCTGCGGCGACGCGGGAGGAATGCGCATGGCGGACGAATTCAAGATCAAGGTCAACGGCAGCACATGGCCGGTCGGCGCGAGCCCGGACACGCCGCTGCTCTACGTGCTGTCGAACGAGCTGCGGCTCAAGGGGCCGCGCTTCGGCTGCGGCCTGGCACAGTGCGGCTCCTGCTCGGTGCTCGCCGACGGCGTCGAGATCCGCTCCTGCATAACCCCGGTCGCCGACGTCGCCGGCAAGTCGGTGACCACGCTCGAGGGTCTCGCGGCCTGGTACGCCGAGCGCAAGGGGCTCGCGCAACCGCCCGCGTTGCATCCGCTGCAGCAGGCCTTCATCGACGAGCAGGCGCCGCAGTGCGGCTATTGCTACAACGGAATGCTGATCAAGGGCGCCGAGCTGCTCGCGCAAAATCCGCGGCCGACCGAGGCGCAAATCCGCGCCCACATGAACGGCCACCTGTGCCGCTGCGGCACCTATCCGCGGGTCATGAAGGCGATCGAGCTCGCGTCGGCGAGCATGGCAGGAGGGGCGAAATGAACGCGACCGAGTTCTCGCGCCGCGACCTGCTCAAGGGCGGCGGCGCGCTGGTCATCGGCTTCAGTCTCGCCGGAGCCGGCAGCGCGGCGGCCGCGCGCGGCGACGTCGCCGGGCCGCCCGATCCGAGCGCGATCGACACCTGGCTCGCGGTCAACCGCGACAACACGGCGACGATCTTCCTCGGCAAGGTGGAGCTCGGCCAGGGCAATACCACCGGCCTCCTGCAGATCGCCGGCGAGGAGCTCGACCTCGACATGAGCCAGCTCGCCGCGGTCCGCGTCGACACCAACGTGTCGCCCAACCAGGGCGCGACCGTGTCGAGCTCCTCGATCCACCGCGGCGGGCCGCAGCTGCGCGCGGCGGCCGCCGAGGCCCGGCAGGTCCTGCTGCAGCTCGCCTCGATGCGTCTCGGCGTGCAGGTCGGAAGCCTCACGGTGTCGAAAGGCGTGGTCGCGGTCGGCGGCGATCCGAGCCGCTCGGTCCGCTACGGCGACCTCCTCGGCGACAAGCCGTTCAACGTCAAGCTCACGGGGACGGCGCCGCAGAAGCCGATCGGCCGCTACGCGCTCGTCGGCACGCGGGTGGCGCGCCTCGACATCCCCGACAAGGTCAGCGGCCGGTACGTGTACATGCAGCACGTGCGGGCGCCGAACATGCTGCACGGGCGGGTGGTGCGGCCGCGCGGACAGGGCGCCTACGGCGCCGGCGCCAAGCCGGCGAGCATCGACGAAGGCTCGATCAAGCACATCCCGGCCCGCATCGTGCGCAAGGGCGACTTCCTCGGCGTGGTCGCCGAGCACGAGTGGGACGCGGTGAAAGCCGCCCGCGAGCTCAAGGTCGCGTGGCAGGCCGATGCGTCGCTCCCCGGCGACCTGTTCGAGGCGATGCGCGCGGCAAAGACGACCGACACGGTCGTCATCGACGCGGGCGACGCGGGAAAGGCCTTGGCGCAGGCGGCGCACGTCGCCGCCGCCACCTACCGCTGCCCCTACCAGGCGCACGTGCCGTTCGGCCCGAATTGCGCCCTCGCCGACGTCGGCGCCGGCGAGGCGCTGGTGATGTGCTCGACGCAGGATCCCTATGCCTCGCGCGGCATGCTCGCGGAGGTGCTCGGCCTCCCCGTCGAGAAGGTCCGCGTGCAGTATTACGAGGGCTCCGGCACCTTCGGCCACAGCTGCTACGAGGACGCGGCGCAGGCGGCGGCGATCCTGTCGCAGGCGGCGGCGCGGCCGGTGCGCGTGCAGTTCATGCGCGCGGACGAGCACGGCTGGGACAATTACGGACCGGCCCACCTCGCCGAGGTGCGCGCCGGGATCGACGCCGACGGCAGGCTCGTCGCCTACGAGTACCAGGGATGGCAGCACGGCTGGATCGCCAACGAGACCTCGCACGAGCTCGCGCTGCGGACGGCGCCGAAGGAACGCACCGCCGGCACCTCGATCATCGTCAACCGGATCAGCACCGGATCGATGTACGCGGTGGCGAACCGGCGCGTCGTCAGCCACGCGGTGCCGATGACCGGGTACCTGAAGGGCGCGCCGCTGCGCTCGCCGCTCGACCTGTCGTTCTCGTTCGCGTCCGAGCAGATCATCGACGAGCTCGCGCACGCCGCCAAGATCGATCCGCTGGCGTTTCGCCGCAGGAACATCGCCGACGCGCGCTGGCTCGGCGTGCTCGATGCCGCCGCCGCAGCGGCCGGCTGGCAGCCGCGCGTCGCCGTGTCGTCGCCGGCGAGCGCCGAGGTCGTGACCGGCCGCGGCATCGGCCTCGGCTCGCACCACGTCTCCTATGGCGCCGCCGTCGCCGAGATCGAGGTGAACAGGCGCACCGGCGAGATCGTGGCGCGGCGCGTCTTCGCCGCGCTCGACGCCGGCCTGATCGTCAATCCGGCGCTGGTCGAGAACCAGATCGTCGGGCAAGCGATCCAGGCCGTGAGCCGGGTGCTCAAGGAGGAGGTGACGTTCGACGGCAACGGCGTCAACAGCCTCGACTGGGTGTCGTATCCGGTGCTGCGCTTCGCCGAGCATCCGCAGGTGACGGCGATCGTCGTCCAGCGCCTCGACGAGCCCTCGACCGGCGCGGGCGAGGAGGCGATGGGCGCCACCGGCGCCGCCATCGCCAACGCGTTCTTCGACGCGACCGGGGTGCGGCTGCGCCAATATCCGATGACGCCCGCGCGCGTGAAGGCGGCGCTCGCCTTGGCGAGGACTTAGTACCTCGTACACATGATTTTGACTCTTAATCCCTCCCCGAAGGGGAGGGTGGCATAGGCGGCCTTCGGCCGCCGTTCTTGGCACCAAGAACGCCGACGCGAAGCGTCGGCTATGCGAGCGCAGCGAGGCGGGTCGGGTGGGGTTCTTGCCTCAAGCGCCACGCGTAGCGAACTTCATCCCCCACCCGGCCTCGCTTTGCTCGGCCACCCTCCCCCTTCGGGGGAGGGATCAGACCGAGTTTGCCGCTTGCGCTGAGTCCATCTCACCCAAACTGCTGCAGGGTACGCACGTCGAGCCTATTTTCCGCCGACCACGGCGATGCCCTGGATCTCGATCAACAGGCCGGGCCGCGCCAGGCCGCTGACGGTGATCAGCGCGCTCGCCGGAAAGCATTCCTTGAACGTCTCCTTGCGGAGATCGGTGAAGCGGTCGCCGAGCCGCGGGTCGGTAATGAACACGGTCATCGTCACCATGTCCTTCAAGCCGCTGCCGCCGACCGCCTTGATGTTCTTGTCGAGCTCCGAGAAGATCTGCCGCACCTGGCCCTCGAAATCGACGTTCGGCTGGCCGGTCTGGCCGCCCAACCAGATGGCCTTGCCGCCTTCGGTGGTGACGGCGCGCGAGAAGGCGCGCTCCTGCGCGCGCGCATCGGGCGCGTAGCACTCCTTGGCGGCGACCGCCGTCGCGACGGCGGCGAAGGTCGCTCCGACGACGATCGACTTCATGACGTCCGCAAGCTTCATGACGCTTTCCTCCCTCCGTTTCCTTCAACAGCGCGGTCCAGGACGACGATGATCAGGGGTGATCGTCCGGCCTCGCCGCGGCGCCGTCAAGCTTTCGGCCGCCTTCCATTGAATCCATTGCGATGGCGGGATAATTTCGATTCGAGGGCCCCGACGGATCGCTGCCGGCAATGTGAGCGCAGGCACACACGCTCGCACCCGGCCATGCTATTGTCCGGGCTTTGGAACACTTGGTCCTCGGCTCGGGGCGACCGGCATGGGACCGTGCCGACGAGGTGACCTTGGCCCGCAAAGTGCCGAAACGCCGGACCCTCGGTCGCAAGCCTCGTTCGGCCGCCGGGAAGGCGGCCGCGCGGCCCGGCCGGGCGCGCAAATCCCGTGACGCATCGGACACGAAGGCAAAAGCGCGCGCGCTCGAAGCGAAGCTCGAAGCGAGCGCGCACGAGCTCGCCGAGGCGCTGGCGCGGCAGACGGCGACCGCCGAGGTGCTGCGCGTCATCTCGAGCTCCCCGGGAAACCTGCAGCCCGTGTTCAAGACCATCCTGGCACGCGCGACGCGCATCTGCGGAGCCAAGTTCGGCGCGCTGTTCCTGGCCGAAGGCGACGCGTTCCGCACCGTTGCGCTCCACGGCGCGCCGCCCGCATTCGCCGAGGCGCGGCGACGAGACCCGGTGCTGAGCCCGAATCCCGGGACTTCGATCGGACGCGTGGCCGCGACCAAACGGACCGTTCAAATCCCCGACATCCGGCTGGAGCCGGCTTACACCAGCGACCCGACACGGTCCGACGTCCTAAATCTCGCGGGCGCCCGCACCATGCTCAACGTGCCGATGCTCAAGGAGAACGAGCTCATCGGCCAGATCGCCATTTATCGCCAGGAGGTGCGCCCGTTCACCGACAAGCAGGTCGAGCTGGTCACGGCGTTCGCCAGTCAGGCGGTGATCGCGATCGAGAACGTGCGGCTGTTCGAGGCCGAGCAGGCGCACACGCGCGAGCTCGCCGAGGCGCTCGAGCAGCAGACCGCGACTTCCGAGGTGCTGCGCGTCATCGCAAGCTCGCGGGGCGAGCTCGAGCCGGTGTTCGAGACCGTGCTCGCGAACGCGGTGCGGCGCTGCGAGGCCAAGTTCGGCACGCTTTACCTATGCGACGGCGATGGCTTTCGTGCCGTCTCCTTGCACAACGCGCCACCCGCATTTGCCGACGCACGCGCGCGCGCGCAGCTCATCCATCCGCCCCCGGACAGCAGCCTCGCGCGCGCAGCAAAGACCAAGCACGTCGCGCAGATCGAAGACGTTACGAAGTCGCGCGGATACGTCGAGCGCAATCCATTTGTCGTCGACGCGGTCGCGCTCGGCGGTTATCGGACCGTTCTCAGCGTCCCCATGCTCAAGGAAGACGAGCTGATCGGCGTCATCAGCATCTACCGCCAGGAGGTGCGATCCTTCACTGATAAGCAGGTGGAGCTGGTCACGAGCTTCGCCAATCAGGCCGTCATCGCCATCGAGAACGCCCGCCTGCTCAACGAGCTGCGGCAACGCACCGACGACCTCACCGAATCGCTGCAGCAGCAAACGGCGACTGCGGACGTGCTCGAGGTCATCAGCCGCTCGGCATTCGACCTGCAGCCGGTATTCGAGACCGTCGCCGAGTGCGCGGTCAGGCTATGCGGAGCCGACAAGGCGTTCATCTTTCGCTTCGACGGCGAGCTATTGCGGTCGGTGGTGGCGTTCAACGCGTCTGCGGAGCTCGCGGAGTTCGTGGCGAAAAATCCGATCCAGCCGGGACGGCACAGTGCATCGGGGCGCGCCGCGCTCGAGCGCCGAACGATCCACATCCACGACTTTATGGCCGACCCGGAATTTACCTACGGCGGGAAGGAGGTGGATCCGCTTCGGACCGTGCTCGCGGTCCCGATGCTCAAAGGCGATGACCTGCTCGGCGTCATCTTCACCTATCGACTGGAGGTCAAGCCTTTCACCGAAAAGCAGCTCGCCCTCATCGAGACTTTCGCCGACCAGGCGGTGATCGCGATCGAGAACGCGCGCCTGTTCGAGGCCGAGCAGGCGCGCACCCGCGAGCTCGCCGAGGCGCTGGAGCAGCAGACCGCGACCTCCGAGGTGCTGCGCGTCATCTCGAGCTCACCCGGTGAGCTCGGGCCCGTGTTCCAAACCATGCTGGAGAACGCGACGCGGATCTGCGGGGCCAAGTTCGGCAACCTGTTGCTATATGAGGGAGACGCCTTCCGCAGCGTTGCGCAGCACGGCGCGCCGCCGGCATACCTTGAGGAACGGCGGCGCCAGCCAATTCTGTCCTCCAGTCCAGAGACCGCGCTCGGGCGCCTGATCGCGACGAAGCAGGTCGTTCACATCACCGACCTGCTGGCGGACGAGCACGCTGCCCCTGTCCTCGCCAGGCTTACGGGCGCCAGGACGTATCTCAACGTGCCGATGCTCAAGGAGAACGAGTTGGTCGGCGGCATTGCCATCTACCGGCAAGAGGTGCGGCCATTCACCGACAAGCAAATCGAGCTGGTCACGAATTTTGCCGCCCAGGCTGTCATTGCGATCGAGAACACGCGCCTGCTGAGCGAGCTGCGGCAGCGCACGGACGATCTCGCCGAATCCTTGCAGCAGCAGACCGCGACCGCCGACGTGCTCAAGGTGATCAGCCGCTCGACCTTCGATCTTCAGGTGGTGCTCGATACGCTGGTCGAATCGGCGGCGCGGCTGTGCGAGGCGGACAGCGCGAGCATCCATCGCCCGAAGGGCGAGGCCTATCCATGGGTTGCGAGCTATGGCTACTCGCGCGAATACGCGGAATACATGCGAGCGCATCCCATCGTACCGAGCCGTGGATCGGTCCTCGGGAGAGCGGTGCTCGAAGGTCGGGCCGTCCAGGTGGCTGACGTTCAGACCGAGCCAAATTACGCTTTGATCGAAGCCCAGAGAATTGGCGGATTCCGAACCGTGCTCGGCATTCCGCTCATGCGCGAAGGCACACCAATCGGCATCATCATGTTGACGCGCAACGTTGTACGGCCCTTCACCGACAAGCAGATCGAGCTCGCCACCACCTTCGCCGACCAGGCGGTGATCGCGATCGAGAACGTGCGGCTGTTCGACGACGTGCAGGCGCGCACGCGCGAGCTTACCGAGGCGCTGGAGCAGCAGACCGCGACCTCAGAGGTGCTGCGCGTCATTTCGAGCTCGCCCGGCGAGCTGCAACCCGTCTTCGACACCATGCTGGCGAAGGCGACCGACCTATGCGAGGCCAGCTATGGCTCATTGTGGCTCCGTGAGGGTGACGCCTATCGCACTGCGGCCATCCATGGCGATCTGCCTCAGGAATTCGTCGAACAATGGAGCAGCAAGATCATGTACCGGCCCGCCTCGGACGTTCCGCTTGCGCGGGCGATCGAGACTCGGCAACCGGCCCAATTCGCCGACATGCGTACAAGTTCGTCTTATCTTGCGGGCGATCCATTACCGGTGAGCGTTGTGGAAGTCGCGGGAATAAGGACTTTGATCGCAGTCCCCATGCTCAAGGAGAACGAACCGATTGGCGCCATCGCCATTTATCGCAAGGAGGTGCGTCCGTTCACCGACAAACAAATTGAACTGGTGACGAACTTCGCTGCGCAGGCCGTCATTGCCATCGAGAACGTGCGCCTGCTCAACGAGCTGCGCGAATCCCTGCAGCAGCAGACTGCCACCGCCGACGTGCTCAAGGTGATCAGCCGCTCGACCTTCGATCTGCAGGCGGTGCTGCATACGCTCGTCGAATCGGCCGCCCGCCTTTGTGATGCAGATACCGCGAGCATCACCCGGCAGAAAGATGGAGTGTTCTTGCGGGCCGAGGCTTACGGCTTCCCGCCCGAATATATGGATTTGGTCAAGAATTTGCCGGTGAAGCCGGAACGCGGCAACGTGACCGGACGGACTCTGCTCGAGGGGCGGATCGTCCACATTCACGATGTCGAGACCGACCCGGACTACACCTTTGCGGAGGCCCGGAAATGGGGCCGCATTCGGACCCTGCTCGGGGTTCCGATGTTGCGCGAGGGCGTCCCGATCGGCGCTCTGGCCTTGGGCCGCTCCGAGGTGCGGCCGTTCACCGACAAGCAGATCGAGCTGGTCTCGACCTTCGCCGACCAGGCGGCGATCGCGATCGAGAACGTGCGCCTGTTCGACGAGATCCAGGTCAAGAGCCGGCAGCTCGAGATCGCCAGCAAGCACAAGTCGCAGTTCCTCGCCAGCATGAGCCACGAGCTGCGCACGCCGCTCAACGCCGTCATCGGCGTCACCGAGATGCTCTTGGAGGACGCCCGCGACTTCAAGCGCGAGGACGAGCTCGAGCCGCTCGAGCGGGTGCTGCGCGCCGCCCGCCATCTGCTCGCGCTGATCAACGACATCCTCGACCTGTCGAAGATCGAGGCCGGGCGAATGGACCTTCACCTCGAATCGTTCCCGTTGGCGCCCCTGATCGAGGACGTCGCCAAGACAATCGAGCCGATGGCGACGAAGAACGCCAATCGCATCGTCGTCGATTGCCCGCCGGACCTCGGCACGATCCACGCCGACCAGACCCGCTTCCGGCAGGCGCTCCTCAACCTGGCGAGCAACGCGACCAAGTTCACCGAGAAGGGCACCGTCACCATCGCCGCGCGGCCGCAGCAGCGCGCCGGCCGCGACTGGATCACGATCGCCGTCACCGACACCGGGATCGGCATGACCGAGGAGCAGATGGGGCGGCTGTTCCAGGAATTCTCGCAGGCCGATTCCTCGACCACCCGCAAATACGGCGGCACCGGCCTCGGCCTCGCCATCAGCCGGCATTTCTGCCGCATGATGGGCGGCGACATCACGGTGGAGAGCGAGCCGGGCAAGGGCTCGACGTTCACGATCCGCTTGCCGCGGATCGTGCGCAGCGACGAAATGCTCGTGACGGAGACGCGCGCGGAGGCGCCGCGCGCTCGTCCGATCGCCGAGGAAGCGGAAGAGCCGTTGGTCTTGGTCGTGGACGACGACGAGACCGTGCGTGAGCTCGTGGTGCGGCATCTCGAGCGGGCGGGCTTTGCGGCGGTTGCGGCGCGCGGCGGCCAGGAGGGACTGCGGCTGGTACGGGAATTGCGGCCGGCGGCGGTGACGCTCGACGTCATGATGCCCGATCTCGACGGCTGGACGGTGCTGGCCGCGATCAAGGGCGATCCGGCGCTCGCCGCCATCCCGGTCGTGCTGATGTCGATCGTCGATCACAAGAACCGCGGCTATGCGCTCGGCGCGGCGGACTATCTGGTCAAGCCCGTCGACCGCGGCAAGCTCGTCGAGACGATCACCGCCATCTGCGGCTCGAGCGCCGGGCGCGCGCTCCTCGTCGACGACGACGAGGTGGTCCGTCGCGGCGTGCGCCAGACGCTCGAGCCGATCGGCTGGCAGGTGACCGAGGCGGAGAACGGCCGGGTCGCGGTCGAGACGCTCATCGCCGCGCGGCCCGACGTGATCATTCTCGACCTGATGATGCCGACGATGGACGGGTTCGAGTTCCTCGACCAGCTGCGCGGACGGCCGGACTGGCAGGACATCCCGGTCGTGGTCATCACCGCGAAGGACCTGAGCGACGAGGATCGCGACCGCCTCAACGGCGGCGTCGAGCGCATCATCCAGAAGAGCGACCGCGACGAGATGCTGCGTCAGCTCAGCCGCGAGATCGGCAAATGCGTCAAGCGGCAGGCCGCGAGGCGGGCATGAAAATTCTCTACGTCGAGGACAACGAGGACAACATCTACATGCTGAGAAACCGCCTGGCGCGGGCCGGCTACACGGTCGTGATCGCCACCGACGGCGCGCAAGGCGTGGCGATGGCGGCGAGCGAGCGGCCCGACCTGGTGCTGATGGATCTGAGCCTGCCGGGGCTCGACGGCTGGGAGGCGGCGCGGCAGATCAAGACCGCGCCCGAGACCAGCCGGATTCCGATCATCGCGCTCACCGCCCATGCCATGCCGGGCGACCAGGAGAAGGCACTGGCGGCCGGCTGCGACGACTTCGATACCAAGCCGGTGGAGCTGCAGCGGCTGCTCGGCAAGATCCGCGCGCTCGCCCCGGCGGGAAGGACGCCGTGAGCGACGCCGAGCCCGCACTGCTGGTCGTCGATGACATCGACGACAATCGATTCGCGCTGACGCGCCGGCTCGCCCGCGAAGGCTATCGCAACCTCGCGACCGCGGTCGACGGGGAGCAGGCGCTGGAGTTGTTGAAGTCCCGGCCCTTCGATCTCGTGCTCCTCGACATCATGATGCCGAACGTGAACGGCTACCAGGTGCTCGCCGCAATGAAGGCGAACGAGAACCTTCGGCACATCCCGGTCATCATGATCTCCGCTATCGACGAGCTCGACAGCGTCATTCGCTGCATCGAGCTGGGCGCCGAGGACTACCTGCCGAAACCCTTCGATCCGACCCTGTTGCGCGCCCGGGTCGGTGCCTGCCTCGAGCGCAAACGGCTGCACGATGAGGTGACGGCGCGCTCGCGCGAGCTTTCCGAGGCGCTGGAGCGGCAGACCGCGACCTCCGAGGTGCTGCAGGTCATCTCCAGCTCGCCCGGCGAGCTGCAGTCGGTGTTCGAGGCGATGCTGGCGAACGCGACCCGCATCTGCGAAGCGAAATTCGGCTTTCTGTTTCGGTCCGAGGGAGACGCGTTTCGTACCGTCGCGTTGTACGGAGTGCCGCCGGAGTTTGCCGAAGAGCGGCGACGGAACCCGTTTTTCCACGCCACTCCCGGAACCGCGCTGGAACGCGTGGTGGCGACGAAGCAGACGGTTCAGATCGACGACGTGCAGACTGAACCGGCTTACCAAATGGACCCGGCCCGACGTGCTGGTTTGCTTCGTGCCGGCGCCCGCACGGTTCTTTGCGTTCCGATGCTCAAGGATAATGAGCTGATCGGCGGCATCACGATCTACCGCCAGGAGGTCCGGCCATTCACGGAAAAGCAGATCGAATTGATCACGAGCTTCGCGGCCCAGGCCGTCATCGCCATCGAGAATACGCGCCTGCTCAACGAGCTGCGCGAATCGCTCCGGCAGCAGACCGCCACCGCCGACGTGCTCAAGGTCATCAGCCGCTCGGCCTTCGATCTGCAGTCGGTTCTCGACACCTTGGCCGAATCCGCGGTCCGACTTTGCGAAGCGGACCAGGCCGTTCTCCGTCGGCGGGTGGGCGACGCCTACCCGGTAGCCGCAACCTACGGCCTCACGCAGCAACAGCGCGACCATCTCGAACGCTACTCTCCGAGGCCGGATCGCGGATCGATTTTCGGGCGCGCCCTCGTCG
>WNFG01004672.1_pt1 | contig 15577 bp, 17 predicted proteins | sample 5400431 | NCBI WGS metagenome assembly WNFG01 (sample SAMN13153346, study PRJNA577476) | soil metagenome | isolation source: 120 cm saprolite under Douglas fir tree site 2 hole 3 replicate 2 | place: USA:California | collected 2015-04-18 | reverse complement strand
CTTTTACTGTGATGTGCTTGGATGCACGATCGAGCGCAGACAAGATTCGATTGGTCTGGTCCAACTGCGGGCCGGCCGATCCCTGGTTGACCTCGTGCCGGTCGACGGCAAGTTGGGGAGAGCCGGCGGCGCGGCGCCGGGCATTGAAGGGCGAAATCTCGATCATTTTTGCTTTCGGATAGAACCGTTCGATGAAGCCGGCATTCGCAGCGTGCTCGAAGCGCATGGGATAGTTGCCGGCTCAACGGAATCTCGCAACGGCGCGGAAGGAGAGGGTCCGTCCATCTACGTCACCGATCCGGAAGGCAATGTCGTCGAACTCAAAGGGCCACCGGCGGCGGCTTGATGGCGATCGAAACCCGTCGGGGTAGCGAGGAGCGGGCCGTTTAACCGCGGTTCGAGGCGCCGGTCGTCATCGGGAGCGGCGCTCGTGATGGATTGAGCGATGGGCGGTGTGCGATAACCACCGCCCATCGTCTACGCGGACTTAGCTCGTCTTATCTTTAGACCCAGTATTCTCTTTAGACCCGGCAGCATCGTCGAGCACCAATTGCCCGTCGCGGACCGGGATGCGGTCACCGGGATCATGATTCATTTTGATGGTCTTCTCCTGATCGCCGAGTCGGTACCGTACCGAATAGCCAACCTGTTTCTCGGATTTATCGTGGACAGTCTCGCAGCGTTGCTCCGTCGTCGTGTAGGTGTCTTTATCCTGCACGTGCTTTTCAATGCGATTGCCGCCGTAGCCGCCCGCGGCCGCGCCGGCGACCGTGGCAATGCTTTTTCCGCTGCCACCGCCGATTTGATGGCCGATCACGCCTCCTAGAACGGCGCCGGCAACTGTCCCGATCACTTGATGCGAGTCGCTCGGTTGCTTCTGATGGGTCACGGTCTCATCGTGGCAAGACTGCCGTGGCGTACTGATGGTTTTCGTCAGCGGCGTCACTTCGATGACCTTCGCGTAATCGGGCTGACGGTGCAGGGTGAAGCTCGCGATGGCGCCTCCGCCCGCGGCCACCGCAACGCCGATGATCAAGCCGCCTAGCAACGATTTATTCATTGATTACCCCTCCTCATGATGCGCGCGCAATGATTGCGGCACGCCGAATTCCAAAGTGTAGGTGCGGACGTTTCACGGACCGAGTCGGTCGCGAAGCATCGTCCGCGATCAGACCAAAGCGAAAGCGTCTCGCTAATGGTCCTCGTGTTTATCGTGGCCGTGTCCATGACCATGGCCTTCGTCGTGGCCGTGGCCGCGTCCTTGATCGTCCTCTCGATCGTGCCTGCGGCGATCGTAATCCGGCTCGTATTCAGCCGACCGTACGAAGTACACCGGCCGATTACACGCATTATACTCTCTGCAATGCTTGCGCCAATTCTTGGCGTGGCCGGGCGGTACATGTAAATAGACGGGCGGTGGCGGGGCCTCCACCGGCTCGATCAACATCGGTTGCGCATAGACCAGGGGCGGCGGCGAGGCGTTGCCAAGCTGAACTTGGCCGTAGATGCCGGGCGCTACTTGTCCCGATAGGATGACATTGATACCCAAATCGCCCGCGCGCCCGACGCTGGCGCCGGCGAACGTGAGTGCTGCCATTGACACCATGAACCATTGACGCATATTCAAATCCTCAGTGTATCGGCGCGCTGAGCGGCGCCGCAAAAGCTCTTATCGTGTCTGCCGACAGCGTCTTGTCGCTGTTCGCGTTCCAAGCCGTCATCTTGCAAGGTAGCGCAGACCGATTCAAGACAATCACCGTCGTCGATCACCGACAGAGCTCGTCCGCACGGAATCAATCCGAGAAATTGTGAACCAGTTCCGCCTTCGAATTCCTGTATTACTCAAATGTCATTTTCGCGGAAGCTGCCCTCTCAGCAGTCGAGCTACTGGCACGCCCGCTCGCGTATTCGGGGCTAAAAGCTGTGTGCGTATGAATGAGTCTTCATTGTGGGTCCGGCGTTGACCTCGCGGTTTCGTGAGACAATCGGGTACCGAGGCAATCTCAAAAGTGAAAGAGCTTCCCCATGATTTCACAGCGTAAATCCGCTTTGGTTTTGCTCCTTGGCTTGGTTGTCGCATCGGCCATCACCGTGCCGGCCACGTCGATCGCTGATACGGACGATCCCCCGACGCGCGTCGCGCGTCTCGGTTATCTGGAAGGTTCGGTCTCATTTCAGCCCGGGGGTACGGACGAATGGGTTGCCGCGCCGCTCAATCGACCGATCACCACCGGCGACAAGATCTGGTCGGACCGGGGGAGCCGCGCGGAGCTGCAGCTGGATGGCTCGGCTCTGCGGCTCTCGAGCAATACAGCGGTGTCGTTCCTCAATTTGGGCGACAACGTCTCCCAGATTCAATTGTCGGTGGGGACCTTGCTGGTTCGGGTCCGCCGGCTCGACGACAATGAGACTTACGAAATCGACACGCCGAATTTGGCGTTTTCCGTCTTGCAGCCGGGCGTGTACCGCATCACTGTCGATGAAGCAGGCACCACCACCGCCATCAACGTGCGCAGCGGCCAGGGCGAAGTCACCGGCGCCGGCGGCGCGTATTCGGTTTATGCCAACGAGTACGACGTCTTTTCCGGCACCGATGAACTCGTTGAAAATTCGCAGCCCTACGGCCCGGAGCCGGATTCGTTCGATGCGTGGAGTCAGGGCCGAGACAGCCGTTGGGACAACTCCGGTTCCGCGCGCTATGTGTCGTCCGATGTCGTGGGCTATGAGGATCTCGATGGCCAGGGAGCGTGGGAGTCCACGCCTGATTACGGCAACGTGTGGTTCCCGCGCACTGTGGAGCCAGGCTGGGCTCCCTATCATGACGGCCATTGGTCTTACATCGAGCCTTGGGGATACACCTGGGTCGATGATCAGCGCTGGGGATTTGCCCCGTTTCACTATGGTCGATGGATTTCGGTGCGAGGAGCCTGGGGGTGGGTGCCGTGCCCGCCGCGGGCATTCGGCGCGGTCTACGTACGTCCGGTCTACGCGCCGGCGCTCGTCGCCTGGGTTGGCGTCGGCGCAGGGGTCGCCTGGTTTGCCCTTGGACCACGGGAGGTCTACGTCCCCTCCTATCCGGTGAGCCGGCGCTATGTGAATAACGTCAACGTCTCGAACACCACGGTGAACACGACGGTCATCAACAATGTCTACAACACCACCATCATCAACAACAAGACCATCAATGTAACGAACGTAAACTACGTCAATCGCCGCGTACCCGGCGCCGTGGCCGCGACCACGTCCCAGGCGTTCACCACCGCGCAGCCGATTGCGAGAAACGCCGTGCATGTCGATGAGCGCGCGATCGTGAGCGCGCCCGTCCGGGCGGTGACGCCGGCTGTGGTTCCCACGAAGCAATCGCTCCTCGGCGGAAGCCGAATGGCCGCGGCAAGACCGTCGGCGATCGTACAGACCCGGACGGTGGTTGCCCGCGTGGTGCCTCCCGCGCCGCCGCCGGCGTTCGAGCGGCGGCAGGAAGCCATTCAGGCGAACGGCGGAAGACCGTTGAGCGTCGGCGCAGTCCGAAGCATACCGACGGGTCGGCCTCCGGTCACCGCCGCCGTGAAACTGGCGCCGCCGGCCATGCCTGCCGTGGTCCATCCGCCGGAACGACCCGTGCCCGCGCCATCGGCTAGGGTGGAGCCCGCACGCCCGCCGAGCGCGGCCGGCGAGGGTTCCCGGCCTGCGGCCGCTGCGGTCCACCCGCAAGAGCTGCCGCAGGTCTCCCGCCCGCCGTCGCCGGGCACTGCCAATACCGCTCTCGAGCGTCAGCATTTGCAGGAGCAGCAACAGCTGCTTGCCCAGCAAGCGGCGGAACGGCAGCGCGTGCAGCAACAGCAGGAGCGCGACCACGCGCAGCTGGCAAAGCAACAGGCGGACGAGGCAAGGAGACAGCAGCTCGAACAGCAGCAGCGTCAGCAGCAAGCTCAACAGTTGACCCAACAGCGCGCTCAGGAGCAGCAGCAGGCAAGGCAACAAGCGGACGAGGCAAGGAGGCAGCAGCTCGAGCAACAGCAGCGTCAGCAGCAAGGTCAACAGTTGACCCAACAGCGCGCTCAGGAGCAGCAGCAGCAGCGCCAGCAGCAAGCTCAGCAGTTGGCGCAACAGCGTGCTCAGGAACAGCAGCAGCAGCAGGCAAGGCAGCAGGCGGACGAGGCGAGGAGACAGCAGCTCGAGCAGCAGCAGCGCCAGCAGCAAGCTCAGCAGTTGGCGCAACAGCGTGCTCAGGAGCTGGAACAACAGCACCAGCAGCAAACTCAGCAATTGGCGCAGCAGCACGCTCAGGCCCTGCAGCAACAGCAGGAACAGCAGCAAGAACAGAGGCGTCAGCTGGAAGCTCAAGCACAGTCGCGCAATCAGAAACCCGCGCGGCCACCCAACCAGAAGCCCTAGCAAGTTTCCGGGCGCGCTCCGCAAAGCGCCGTCCGGCGCACCGCAGTCATTCTCATCGACTGCGGTGCGCTTCGAAGCGCCATCCGCGGCGGGTCAACGTGATCAGGCATAGCCCGTTACCATAGAGGTACCAGAAGGTCCTTTGAGCGTGCTTTAGGGGCAGCCATGGAACGACGATCCGCCCGCAAGGGCTCCGGGCAAGCAAGACTACGCGCGGCGTCGGCCGCGCTGTCCACGATCTTGTTGCTCGCCTGCGCGGGCCCCGGAGCGCGTTCCGACTTGAACCGAACCACGGGTCCGGCGCCCGGCACGGCCGCGGCGGTGCTGCCCGTCCTGCGTCGCGAGGATACCTTGTGGCTTGAACGAGTCACGTTCGGCCTCGACAGCGCGAGTGTCGCCGAGTATCGCCGGCTGGGCCGCGAGCGGTTCCTCGAGCGTCAGCTCGTTGCCGGGGACGGCTCTCTGCCGGCCCCGATTGCCGCGCAGATCGCTGCGCTCGAGGTGACGCACGCCGATCCCGCGCGCTCGCTGGCGGAGGTCAACGAGCGATACAAGACCACTAATCTCATGCCGGATGGAGCGGACAAGGAGCAGGCGCGAAAGACGCTCAACGATCAGGGCAACAAGCTCGCGTATGAAGCCCAGCGGCGCGGTCTGCTGCGCGCGGTGTACTCGCCCAACCAACTCCAGGAACAGATGATTTGGTTTTGGCTCAACCATTTCAGCGTGCACCAGAACAAGGCCAATCTGCGCTGGTTGATCGGCGACTACGAGGAGCGCGCCATCCGTCCCCATGCGCTCGGGCATTTCAAGGATCTGGTGCTGGCGACTCTCGAACATCCGGCGATGCTGCAGTATCTGGACAACAATCAGAACGCTGCCGGCCACGTCAACGAGAATTACGCGCGCGAGCTCATGGAGCTGCACACTCTCGGCGTGAACGGCGGCTACACTCAGCAGGACGTGCAGCAGCTCGCCCACGTGCTCACCGGCGCGGGCATCAACGCCGGCAACCCGCCGAAGCTCAAATCCGAATGGCAGCCGCTGTACGTTCACCGGGGTGCCTTCGAATTCAATCCGGCTCGTCACGATTTCGGGCCCAAGGTATTGCTCGGCCACGCCATCAAGGGCAATGGCTTCGAAGAGATCGAGGAGGCCGTCACGCTGATCGTCAATCAGCCTGCCTGCGCCCGCTTCATATCGCGGCAGCTCGCGAGCTACTTCGTGGCCGACAATCCGCCGCCGCCGCTGGTTGAGCGCATGGCGCAGACCTTCATGCGCACCGACGGCGACATCGCCGCGGTCTTGCGCACGATGTTCACGGCACGGGAACTGAACGCCGCGCTGGGCGGCAAGTTCAAGGACCCCATGCGCTTCGTGGTGTCGGCCGTGCGTTTTGCCTACGATGGCCGACCGATCAGCAACACTCGTCCGCTGCTCAACTGGCTCAACGGCCTGGGCGAAGCGCCGTTCGGTCACCAGACCCCGGACGGATATCCCTTGACGGAACTGAACTGGGCGAGCTCAGGCCAAATGAGCCGGCGCTTTGAGATCGCGCGACTCATCGGTTCGGGCAGCTCCGGTCTATTCGACGCGGAAGACGGCGGCGCCGCGACCATGAGCGGCTTCCCGCAGCTCTCGAACCGTCTGTACTTCGAGGCGGTCGAGCCATTCCTGGCGGCGCACACGCGGGATGCCTTGAATCGCGCCAATTCGCAGCAGGAGTGGAATACCTTCCTGCTGTCGTCGCCGGATTTCAGCTATGAGTAACGCCCGGCAGCAATTGTCCGAGGCGCATCGATGAGGAGGGTTATGAATCGTCGTCATGTGCTGAAAGCCGGCAGCGCCGCCTTGTTGAGCGCCGGCGTCGCCGGCCGGCTATTCGCCGCACCGGTTTCCGGGCCACGCTTTATGTTGGTGTTCCTGCGCGGCGGCTACGCCTCGACTAATTTGCTGATCCCCTACTCGAGCAGCTACTACTACGAGGCGCGGCCCAATATCGCGATCGCCCGGCCCGATGCGGCATCGCGCACCGGCGCCTTGGCCTTGACCGCCGACTGGGCGCTCGCTCCGGCCGTGCGCGACACCGTCGGCGCGATGTACGTGCAGCGGCAAGTTGCGTTCATCCCATTCGCGGGGACGGATGATCTGTCCCGCAGCCACTTCGAGACCCAGGACAGCATCGAGCTTGGGCAGCCCACGAACAGTGCGCGCAACTATCGCTCGGGCTTTCTTGGCCGACTCTCCGATACTCTTCTCGGCTCAGGCAACGGTACCGCGCCCATTGCATTCACGGATGCGTTGCCGCTCGCGTTCGAAGGGGCGAATACCGTCCCCAATCTCTCATTGAAGAGCGTCCGCAAACCTCCCTTCGATGAACGCCAGGCCCGAATTCTCAGCGACATGTACGCCGGTCACCATTTGGAAACGGCCGTCAAGGACGGATTGGAGCTGCGTCAGCAGGTCGCACAGGAGATGGCGGACGAAATGCGCACGGCGAATCGCGACGCAATCAATACCAAGGGCTTCGAGCTCGAAGCCGAGCGCATGGGCCGCCTCATGCGCGACAAGTATCGCATTGGGTTCATCGACGTGGGCGGTTGGGACACTCATGTGGGGGAGGGCGCCGCCCAGGGCGCCCTGCCCTCGAATCTCGCCAGCCTCGGCCGAGGACTGCAGGGGTTCTCGCAATCGCTGGGCGCCGAATGGAACAACACCGTCGTCGTCGTGCTGTCGGAATTCGGCCGTACGTTCCGTGAAAACGGCAATCGCGGGACGGATCATGGCCACGGCACGGTGTACTGGGTGCTGGGCGGTGCGATCGACGGCGGGAAAATCGTCGGTGAGCAGAGGCGGGTGGCTCGCGACACCTTGTTTCAGGATCGGGACTATCCGGTGCTCAACGACTATCGGGCGGTTCTCGGCGGCCTGTTTCGCACACTGTGGGGCCTGTCGCCCGAGCAAAGCACCCGCGTTTTCCCGCAGGCGGCGCCCACGGATCTGAAGCTCGTCTGAGCCATCACAGCGGATGCGCGCGGATCACCGCAGCTGACTGTCCTTGCTCCCGCGCCGGTTATATCCGGCGAACTTGGCATTGTCGCGATCGACAACGTCCTGACAGGAAACGCACAGCCGAACACCGCTGAATGCGGCCCTTCGTGCCTCCGGAATCTCGTTTCCACATTCGGCGCAATGAGTCAAAGAAGGCCCCTGAGGCAAACGACTTTGCACTCGGCTGACGCCATCTTTGACGGTGGCGTCGATTTGATCTTGCACTGCGCCGTCGCCCGCCCAACCTGTCGCCACGATCCGCTCCTCTCACGAGAACTAGTCACCTGACCTAGACATCACTTATATCGATTCGAATCGTCTCTTTGCAAGCAGGCGTCATCGCAGGATTTGCTTCTGATTGGCAGATCCCATACATCATAAATAACTTGATATAAATACTATAATATATTAATTAATAACATATTATTATGCGGTGATCGACGATAGACCTCGCCAGCACCTGCGTGGCGCCAGTGATGCCATCCCTGGCTGCCGGGAAACACTACGATCCTTTGCACCCTCCAGGGCCACCCGGTTCGTATTCCTATTTAAAGCTTGAATTGCATACCCCAAAGCTCGCCCGGAGATAAGTACATGAAAAATCGCGTCGTCGAACTCGCACTGGCCTGCCTTCTACTGCCCACGTGGGGCGCCGCTCAAGAGGCGAAGCTCAAGCTGCCGGATTTCAGTTCTCTCGCAGGCAAAGCCACGGAGTCGGTGAATGTCAGCCTCAACCCCTGGCTTCTGCGCATCGCGGCGGCGTCCATGGACGACAAGGATGCGGACAGCGCGGCGACCAAGAAGCTCCTCTCTGGAATCAAGTCGGTCGAAATCCGGAACTATCACTTCGCCACCGACAATGCCTACTCCGCCGCGGACATCGATGACGTCAGACGACAGCTGGCGGCGCCCGGTTGGAGTCAGCTGATGCAGGTCCACAATCGCAAGGATGGCGAGAATGTGGATATGTACATCTTGGTCGAGGATGACCGTACCCAGGGGTTTGCATTGATCGCCAGCGAACCACGGGAGCTTACGATCATCAATATCGTCGGCTCGATCCGCGTCGAGGATCTTCCCAGGCTCGGGGATCACTTGCAGCTGCTCAAACTTGCCGTGGGCCAACCCCATTTAATGATGTGACTCGGTTGGGGCATTGCGTATCCTGTGCGCTTTGCTAAGGATATGCTCACGTTGACTGAGGCGGCACCGGGTTTTTCGGACGAGCAGCTGGCCAAGGCACGCTCCGGCGACGCCGCTGCACTGGCATCGCTGATCCGGGCGCATCAGCGTTCGGTTTACACGCTGGCGCTGCGCATGCTGGGTACCCGGGAGCTCGCGGAGGATTTGACGCAGGAGGTGTTCATGCAATTGAACCGCAACCTGAAGTCCATGGCGTCGAACACGCACCTGTCGTTTTGGCTGCGCAAAGTGACCACCTACCGGGCGATCGATCAACTGCGCCGGCGATCTCGCATCGAGATGATGCCTTTGGATGACGAAGTTCCGCTCCACAGCACCGCCGACGGCGGCGATCCACTGCTGCAGCGACACCTGCAGCGGCTGCTGTTGGAATTAAGTCCGCCGGCGCGCGCGGTGTTGTTGCTGAGGTATCAAGAGGACCTGGACCCGATCGATATCGCACGAACGCTGGATATGCCCATCAATACGGTAAAGAGCCATTTGAAGCGGTCCTTGGAAATATTACGGCAGAGAACTCCGAACCCTGATCGGAGTCGCTGCGAGGATCAATCGACATGAGCGACGACTTGGAATCCCGGCTGCGGGCCGCCTTACGGCCGGTGGCACCCAGCGAAGAGTTTACCCAGAAGCTCATTGCGCGCGTCACTGCGGATCAAGGTTCAGAGACCCATGCGCGTGGCGCGGGTCGGCGAAGGCCTAAGGCGTCGGCATGGTGGCTGTCGGCAAGCCTGGCCGCGTCACTGCTCGTTGCTGCGGGCGTTCAGCATCACCTGCAGGAGCGGCGCGACAGAGAGAGGGGGCTCGAAGCACGGCGGCAGGTCATCGAGGCGCTGCGCGTGACCAGTCAGAAGCTGAATCTGGCGTACGAAGTGATCAAGAGTGAATCGTCTTCGCCGGCCGATGATGAGCCGGGCGTTTAGATAGCGATCGAGGTTGCCTTCATGAGAAATTGCAGTTTGCGCATATTCTTCGCGCTGTTGGCGCCGGCTTTTGTATGGGCCGCGCCCAGTCCTCGATTGGTGCTGCCGGAATTTTCCGCATTGGCGCAAAAGGCCACCGAGTCCGTCACCATTACGCTGGACGCGGCGCTGTTGGCGATGGCCGGCCGCTTCATGAACGGTAACGATCCGCAAGATGCGGCGACCCGGGAAATCCTCAAGGGGTTGCAGGGAATCTACATCAGGAGCTATACCTTCGACAAAGATGCGGCCTATCAGCAAGCCGATATCGACGCGGTGAGAAGTCAGCTGTCCGCGCCGGGTTGGAGTCGCTTGGTGCAAACTCGAAGCCGCAAGTCGCAGGCCAATGTGGATATCTACATCATGGTCGCGAACAATCAGGCGACGGGTCTCGCTTTGATCGCCAGCGAACCGCGGCAATTTACCATCGTGAATATCGTCGGGGCGATCGATCTCGACAAGCTGCACAAACTGGAGGGCCAGTTTGGCGTGCCGAAGCTCGACATCGACGTGAAGGCGCCGGCGCCCAATAATAAAAAATAACCCGCGACGTTGGGGCGGCGATGCCTACGCCGTGACGTGCCGCTGCAGGCCTTTGACCAGCGCATCGAAGGTGACCCGGCAGCGCGGACTGTCGCGCAGGTCTTGGTGCATGGTGACCCAGGTTTCCAACGGCAGCGAGAACTGTTTCGGAAGGATTCGCACCAGCGCGTCGTCGCGGCGGGCGATGGGAACCTGGCAGGCGCCGATGCCGGCACCGGATCGGATGAGGGCGAGCTGAGCGAGGTCGCTGTCCGTCCGTATCGCAAAGGCTTCACGGCGCCAGCCGGCCAAGGCTTTGCTGGCGTTGCGGACGAAGGCCGTCGCTTGGTCGAAGCCGATGAGCGAATGCTTTGCCAGGTCGGCGACGCTGCGGGGTGTGCCGTACTGCGCGAGATAGCGCTGATGGGCGTGCAGCCCCACCTCGATCTGGCCGATGCGGCGGGCGACCAACAACTCTTGGCGCGGCCGTACCATGCGCACGGCGATGTCGGCCTCTCGGCGCAAGAGATCCTGGACGCGGTTCGAGAGCACGAGTTCGACGCTAAGATCCGGGTGGCTATCGCGCAGGGCGGCGACGATGGGCGGCAGCACCTCGACGCCGATGACGTCGCTGGCGGTCACGCGAACCGTACCGCGCACTCCCGCGCCCTGACTCGCTGCGGCGCGCTCCAGCGCGGCGGCCGTGCTCTGCATGGACTCGGCGAAACTGCGCAGCGACAGCGCCGCGTCCGTGGGAATCAGGCCCGTCTGGGAGCGGGTGAACAGCGCGAGGCGCAGGGATTTTTCCAGCGCCGCGACGTGCCGTCCCACCGTCGGTTGCGCCACCCCGAGCGCACGCGCGGCGCCCGACAGCGACCCCTCCTTGAGGACTGCGAGAAACGAGCGGTAGAGCTCCCAGCCGATATCTGAGGCCATACATAAATGTATAGCTGCCGGCACCCTTTATGCAATTCCATTAATGCGACCCCAAGCCCAGAATTCCTCCATCGGCAACACAGGAGACAGGCGATGGCGAGCAGCAATTCGGTTCTGGTCTTGGGCGCAAACGGCGGCATCGGCGGCGAGGCGGCGCGTCAGCTGCGGGACGCCGGATGGGATGTCCGCGCTTTGCAGCGGCGGACGGCGCAGCCGGTCGAGCAACGGGAGGGGATTACCTGGATTCGGGGCGATGCGCTGAACGCCCAAGACGTCATGGCCGCGGCGGAAGGCTGCTCGGTCATCGTGCATGCGGTCAATCCGCCGGGATACCGACAGTGGTCCACGCTGGTAGTGCCGATGCTGGACAACAGCATCGCCGCCGCATGCGCCAGGGGCGCAACGCTCGTATTTCCCGGTACGGTCTACAATTTCGGCCCCGAGGCCATGCCCGTGCTCACCGAGGCCTCCCCTCAGAACCCCGTCACGCGCAAAGGCGCCATCCGAGTCGAGATGGAACGCCGGCTGCTCGCCGCGAGCAAGAAAGGCGCTCGAGTCCTGATCGTGCGCGCCGGCGATTACTTTGGACCCAAGGCGGGCAACAACTGGTTCGCGCAGGGGCTCGTCAAGCCGGGAAAACCTGTCCGCGCGGTCAGCAATCCCAGCCGCCGCGGGGTGGGACATCAATGGTCATACCTTCCCGACGTGGCACGCACGATGGTGGAGTTGCTCGCGCGCCGCGAGTCGCTGGAGCCCTTCGCGACGTTCCACATGGCCGGCCACTGGGATGCGGACGGCTCACAGATGGCCGAGTCGATTCAGCGCGTCGTCAAGCAGCGGACGGGGAAGGCGCCGCGGATCGCCGGGTTCCCCTGGTGGCTGGTGCCGCTGGTCGCACCCTTCAACACCACGTTTCGCGAGTTGCTCGAGATGCGCTATCTCTGGCGCGAACCGGTGCAGATGGACAACGCTCGATTGACCGCGGTGTTGGGCCGCGAGCCGCACACCCCGCTGGACGAGGCGGTCGAGGCGACGCTGGTCGGACTGGGTTGCCTCGGCGCGCCCGGTGGAACCGAGGTAGCGCCGTCACGGTCAATCGCATAGGCTCAAGACCGCGCAGCTGGTCAATCGATATGCGAGGAGGAATCGCGATGAGCAAAAGCGAAACGCGTTACACCGGCGGGTGTCTGTGTGGCTCGCTGCGATATGAAGCCGAGGGCGAGCCGCTATTCATGGGTCACTGCTACTGCGCCGACTGCCGCAAGGCGTCAGGCTCGGGTTTCATCCCCTACATGGGGTTTGCGAGCAGCGCAGTTCGCTTCCGCGGTGAGACACTATCGTTCACGTCCAAGGCGGCGAATGGCGGGGATGCGGTACGCAATTCCTGTCCCGTCTGCGGCAGCCTGGTGTTCGGGGGAAAAATCGGCAAGGACGATTCATTCACGATCTACGCGGGTACCTTGGATGATCCTTCGTGCTTCCGTCCTCGGACCGCGATCTTCACCCGCAACCGGCCCGCCTGGGCTGTCATTCCGCCGGACCTCAAGGTCTTCGAGACGACGCCGTCCTAATTCCTGACTGTGGTGAGTTCAGCGCCGAGTTGCGCCTCCTCACGGCTTAGCCGGCGCCCAAGAGGTCACCCAGTTCGTGGGCGCAGAAGTCGTTGGCGGCACGCTCCACCTCTTTCAACCTCGCACCGCCGTTGGCCTCGAACTCATCGACCTTCAGTTTATATGTGCTGCCGTGCAGGCCGCTCTGGTTGCATCGGTGTTCCCAGACGACCTTGGATTGCGCCACATCGATCAGGCGAAGGCTTGCGGACAACCCATAGTAGTAGGTCTTCCAGTTGAACGGCATGTAGGCCGCCCCGAGGCGGTCTACCGAGAGTTCCAGGACGTAAGAGTCTTGGGTTTCACCGTGATACGCGCCCGGATCACGGCTCCAAAGCCGCTCGTGCGGGTGATCCTCGACGTGGAGCTTCGAGGCGACGCTTCCCGACTTGAGCCGCGCGACCAGCTGGCTCGCGATTTCGCTGGAAGCGTTCGGGATCTCAAACGCCCTCTCCATTTCGCCGCCGTCGGGTAGCTGCGACGATTTGGTACCCGCGGTGACGAGATTCGCGCCGCCCGTCATGGCCGGCGTCGTCACGGACATCCCGGGTGCCCTGTAGTACACGAAGCCCACGGACGGCGCCGCCTCGAGGAGTGGACGGATGTCGGGCTGGCCACCGGCGATCGCGCCAGCGCAATACAATCCGAGCGCCGAGGTGGCGAGCAGACGCAGCGCCGGCACCGACTGCAAACGATATGAGAAATGGAACTCCATGGGAAGGCATGCTCCTGTTTCAGGTGGTCTTGGGATCGATTTATTCATCGGGCACTGAGCTCGGGAATGGCCGTGGGGTCGGTTCCGCGGTCCACATAGTCCGGCTGCAAGTCTTCGCAAGTGAACTGGTAGTAGTGGCCCGCTTCGAGCTTGGCCTTGAGTAGCTTATTTCCACCGGCACTCCGCCGAGTGAAAAGCACTTTGTAGAACACCGAGCAATTCAGCTTGATCCACACCTCGCCAGGTCGCACTCGCCAGAATTTGCGCTGCGCCCAATGCAGTTCGACGAAATACTCGTCATCGTTCACTCGCAAAATATCAACCGCCACCGGTGGGCCAACGCGCGTCGTCGACGATGTGCCGAAGATCACGGCCGACTCTACATCCGCCTGCGGTACGGCGTCCTTGGCGAATACGGTAGGGAATGCCAGGCAGCCAAGCAAGACTGCGGCAAGTCGTCCGTGATGCCCGCGACCAGGGCTCGTAAGCGTCTCCATAATAGCCAACATAACGTGCGCCCAGAGGTAATTGCTGCGACACATTTCACAATTGTGTCCCGCGGGCACCGCCGCACGACGTCAACTAGAGGCAATGCTTGAACAATCCGTCTCGAATCGCGCCCAGCATCAGCATTTACACCAGCCGCGCGCAACCGTAGGATCAGCCCAGCGCGAACATTCCAGGATTTCTGGAATTGCCTTCACGCCCCAAGGAGATCTGATGCCCGTACCCACGAAGAATGTCTCGGTCGCCTCGTGCGCATGCGGAGGCGTGGAGTTCGAGGCGAGCGGCGCTCCTATTGCAAGCGTTGTCTGCTACTGCGACGATTGTCAGGAAGGCTCCGGCCAAATTGAAGCATTACCGAATGCGCGACCCGTTCGAGATTCCGATGGCGGGACCGCCTACATCGTGTACCGAAAGGATCGCGTCAAATGCTCCAAGGGAGCCGGGCTCTTGAAGGGCTACAAGATCAGAGAGAAATCGGTCACCAATCGAGTCGTCACCACCTGTTGCAATTCAGCCATGTTTCTCAGTTTCGACGATGCCAGGCATTGGGTTGATGTATACAGCTCGCGCGTGAAAGGAGACATCCCGCCCGTGCAGATGCGTGTTTGCGCGAAGTTCAGACCCGACACCGGCCAAGTTCCCAGCGACGCGCCCTCGTATTCGGGTTACCCGCTCAAGCTTCTGGCGAAGCTCGTTGCTGCCAAGATTGCGATGCTGCTGCATCGATAGCGCTCGGTCGTGCCTAAATGCCGGACAAAATCGAACTGCGTTGTAATATACGGCGGTCAGATGCTTTTTCTGCTGCTACCCATCTTTGCTGCAGCGATGGCGCGGGGATACGGGGAGTTCTAGGTTCCCTTCCAGGGCGGTGTGAGGCTGGACAACAGCGTGGGGATGGCGCACCAATGTGCGCGGTTGATCAACAGTTGCGGCAGTGATGCAATCGCCTCCCATCCGGCCGTACCACCCTCTGGATTCAGCCATTTGTGCCCGATTTTTACCGGGCCAAGAAAATGATAAAGCCGGAAAGTCTGGTCATAGATCCAGAATTCTTTGCGATCATCGGCGTAGAAGCCGCGCACATGCTGGAATTGCTGAAAAGGGCCCTGGACGTCAAACGCAATGCCGACTTCCTCGGCCCATTCACGCTGGGTCGCCTCATCGAGCGTTTCGCCATCTTCGACGCCGCCGCCGGGAAGCTCAGGCACGTCGGGCGCGCAGGCCTCGGCTGAAAGCATGATCGCTTTGTCATCAATAGCGACCACGAGCGCAAATACGCCGCGGCGCGGCTTGATCAATGATTGTGTGTCGGGTGTTACGACGTTGCCACGCCGATCATAGAAAATGATTGACGGGGGATTTGTGCAATCCGACTCAGGGCGGGACTGGGAACTCAGTTTGACGTGACCTTCTGATCTGCAATGAGTTTGATCGCTGGGTCAGACCGCGGCATATCTGTCTGATTCATATGCGTTTTCACTGGCATCTTATAATCAGTTTAGCCGAGCAAGCATCAATTAGGTACTCGGCCATCAATCACCGTACTTGCCATGTGGTCTTGATACTCTCCAAGATGAGGGGCATGAGCAGAATGTTGGCGCGTGAGGTCAGCGTCACTCGCATCGTGGCCACATGCGGGTCGATGACCTCAGGAGAAAGAGATGCCCAAAAGTGACTAC
>WNFG01002435.1_pt1 | contig 15577 bp, 20 predicted proteins | sample 5400431 | NCBI WGS metagenome assembly WNFG01 (sample SAMN13153346, study PRJNA577476) | soil metagenome | isolation source: 120 cm saprolite under Douglas fir tree site 2 hole 3 replicate 2 | place: USA:California | collected 2015-04-18 | reverse complement strand
ATGCGATCCGCGAGGTGATTGCGTTGACGCGTGGCGAAGCGATGAAGAGCCGCGTCTCGGTGGAGGCGCAGCTTGCGGAGGGCTTGCCGCCCATTCAGGCAGACCGGATCCAGCTGCAGCAAGTGATCCTCAACCTGATTGTCAACGCCGTCGAGGCGATGACCCCCACGACCGACGGACCGCGAGACTTGTTGATCAGCACCGAGAAAGCCGAGCCGGACGGAGTGCTCGTCGTGGTGCGGGATACGGGTCCGGGGCTCAGTCCTGCGAGCGTGGAGCACGTCTTCGACGCTTTCTACACCACCAAGCCCGGGGGCATGGGGATGGGCCTGTCGATCTCACGTTCGATCATCGAGGCACACGGAGGACGGTTGTGGGCGGCGTCGAACGTGCCTCGCGGCGCGGTGTTTGAGTTCACGGTGCCGGCAAGTGGGCGAGGTAAATCCGCCGAAGCGGGGCTGTGTCCCAGATTCGCCGGAGACGCGGGTTAACACAGCAGAGAATGATGAAGCTCTAAACGGTCATCCAAGGTCGCCCCAGGGCTGTTTAGACAACTCGACGCTTCCTTCCTGAACTCAAGTCAGCCTAGCAGACCAGCAGGCGGCCGTGCCATGCACCGGCCGCGCAGGTGTGGCAACGCATGCAGGACACATGAGCTCATCCTCCGTCCTGGAGCCGAACGGGGAGGGCGCGAATCGACATCGGCTGCGTGCCTATTCCCGGACGCGCCTTGGGACTGACGCGCAATCAGAAGAGAACTTTTAACCCCACAATGGGGTATCGCCATCCGGGCGCCCAGTGATAGGCGCTGCCCGGCTGTGGCCCGGGCTTGTTCACGGTCCAGAGCGCCCGGTCGAGCTGCACGAAGGGCGCGATCCGGCCCCAGGGTCGGTCCTTTCCAAGCAGCAAACCTGCCTCGAAGCTGAGGCCCGGGCCAACGCCGCTCCCGCTCTCGCCGTCGTACGCCCAGATCGCTCCTCCTCCGGCGGATACGTACGGATGAAGAGGGATCGGCGCGATCAGACCGAGCCGAAGCAGAACCATCTCGCTGAAGACCCAGTTGCCGCCCACTCCGAAGGCGCCCTCTCCCTCGAGGAACCAGAACGAGCCCTCGGCTTGGAGGTGAAGCGAAGGCTCGACCAGCGAGCCGTAGCCGATTCCACCGTGGAGGGAGAACGCTGGAGCCGGTGCCTCTGCGTGCGCGGCGCCGGGGACGGCAACGAGACAGAGGGCGAAGAGAGCGAGGGTCCGATTCATGACGTGTAGAACCCCGGGAGAGCACAGATCGGCCACGCTTTTTCCAGCGCGCGTCTGTGTCGGGGGAAGAATCGTGTGGATTCTCATCGTGTCGCGGCGCTGGGCGCAGCAGCTCGAACGGCGGCCACTAACCGCTTGCGCTGGCCCTCGGCGAGCGCGCGGCGTCGGTCGAGGCTCGGTCTGCGTGTAGAGTTCAAGGCGAAGAAGAAGCTCCACTAGGCGACGAGCTGCTGTCCCGGAATGGTCTCCTCGAATCGGAAGATGGGCTCCGTCGCGGCGACGGCTTCCAGCAGGGGTCGTGCAGGTAGTACTTCTGGGACGGCCAGCAGCCTAGGGGATACGCGGAACAAACGCCTTTTTGGATCCGATAAGCCACCTTCCGTCAACCTCGACGGAGCCTCCTTCAGAGCCAATGCCAGCGAGATCCCGCCGCTGCCGCCGCCGCGCCCCGCCTCGGCGTGTGCGCCTGCGGTGATCGCGTCGGTGAGGACCAGCCGGTGGCGACCGAAGAGGCGCGGCTCCTCGTATCCAAGGAGCGTGCGACGAAAACCCGCGGCATAGGCATAGTCCGAGATGCCGCGCGCCAGCACCGAGGTGGTGAAGTAGTACGAGGCGGAGACATCCTCGACGCGGCCGAATGCGTCGCGCACCACCGCGCGCACGGTCCCCGCGCCCTCGCTGGCGGGCAGGTTGCGCACCTCGAACGGACCCGGCGGCAGCTTCTGCTGTCGGACCAGCGCGCCGTTGAGGTAGACCTCCAGCGTCGAGGGCGTGAGCGCCGCGCCGGCCGCGGTCGGCAGCGGCGCGCGCACCGTCCACGGGTCGAGCGCGAAGTCGCGCGACAGCGAAGCGCCGCCCAGGGTGGCCACGCCGGCCAGATCTCCCTCGGCGCCGGGCGTGATGACGAAGGTGTCGCCGGCGATGAAGCGGCGCAGGCGCGCCGGGTCGTCGTAAGAGAGGCTGGCTGGCCCTCGGACCCATGTGCCGCCCGGCGGACGCGAAACCACGGCGGTGAGGAGCGCAGGCCCTACGCTCAGGCCCGGCTCGAACGTGGCGGCGAACGGCGCCTGCACGTCGTAGTTGAGGAATGCGCTGGCGTCGTGCCGCAAGACGAGATCCGGCGGGCGCGCCGCGGCCTGCACGTCGATGATCGAAGCGGGCAGGAGCGCGGACGGCACGTCCACGTGGAGCGCGAGCTGGTCGTGATCGATGCGCCAGGCGAAACCGGCCGCGCGCAGCGAGACGTAGCGCCGGCCCTCGACCTCGACGGTGGCCGCGGCGGGCAGCTCGCCCTCGGCCACCAGCACGTCGCCGTCGCGCAACAGCACGCGGACGGCGCGCTTCTCCACCTCGTTGACGTAGAGGAGGAGCAGCGCCGACAGAAGAGCAAAAGGCACGTCAGCGCCCACAGCCGCCAGTGGGCGGTCGCCAGCTCGACGCAATGGCGCCTTCCTCGCCCGGCGCTTCGACGAACACGTTGGCGATGCGCGCGCAGTCTGCCCGGGCGACGCGCAGTTCGTAGCGCCGCACGCCGCCGGGTAGCAGGTACCAGCCATCCCAGCGTTGCTCGAGAACCGTTGCCCCCGCCGCGTCAGCGGCACGCACTTGCACCGCGCTGGGCCGCACGTGCACCGTGCCGGCGTTGGCCAGCGCGAACGAGAGCCGCCCCCCGCGCAGGCTCATCGCGGTAACGCTGGCCTGCACGACGCGCGCTGCCGGCTCGAGAAACACCGGCAGGGATAGACGCGTGAGCGTGGGGATCTGCAGCCCGCGCCCCGGCGGCAGGGGCGAAGGAAGCTCGTCGATCACCAGCCGGTACGATCGCTCGCGCGCCGCGGTCCGGGCCGTCGTTCCCACGCGGATGTTGCGCTTCTCACCCGACGCGAGCTGCAAGAGGGGCGGAAACAGCTCCAACTCGGAGGTCGGCTGCAGCACGATCTGCCCCTCCGGCCCCTCCTGCCAGGCGTGGACCGTGAGCTGCACGCGCACCGCATCGGCGCCTTCGTTCTTGAGCGCGACCAACGCGCTCGGGCTGTCCTGCGAGAGATGGATCGACACCGGCGCCACGTTGAGCGCCGCCGCCACCAGGAGCCACATGGCGCGCCTCAGAAGACCGCGGTGACGGTCACCGTGTCCGTGTAGATGCCCGTGGGCGGCGCGGCCTGGATGGGAATCTTGACGAAAGCGCTGATCGACTGGTTCGCGCCCGTGCCGGTGAAGGACTGCGACGTGCCGCCCGTCATCGCGCTGCCCCAGACCTGGGTGAAGGTGTTGGTGGTGTAGATGTTGTAGCCGAGGCGGTTGGCCCCGTTCGCGAGCTGGCGGTTGGCGGTGCCGCTGGGTTGAACGCCGTTGTCGAGGTCCAGAGAGAACACCAGACCGTTGGAGCAATTCACGCTCACGTTGCCGCTGGTGGTGGTGGCAGCCGTCGTGACGACGGTGCCGAAGTTGATCCCCGTGTTGTTGACCGAGCAGGTGGTGCCGATCGCGGCGGTGACGGTGAGCGTGCCGGTGGCGGTGGTGAAGGCGAACGCATCGCTGTGCAGTGCGAATGCAGCGAGCGCGGCAGCCAATGCGAGCTTCAAATGACGGTTCATGGGTCCTCCCCTTTGTAAAGGAGTGGCCCCCGGCGCGAATTGTCGCGTCGCAACGCACAACAATTTGAAATGACTCAAGGAGCAGCGGGCGACTACTTCTTGTGCGGCACCTTGGGATGAGCGACCTCTTCCTTGATCACGGTGCCTGCCGGATCGAAGACCACCTCGGCCTTCTGAAGGAGGCTCCGTCGAGGTTGACGGAAGCGGGCTTATCGGATCCCAAAGGCCGTTTCTTCCGCCTATCCCCTCGCGGGCTGGAACGGAGCCTGCTGCGCCACCTGAACGCTGGCATCGCGCGCCGGCTGCAGCTGGAAGGCCAGGATCGGTCCTTCTGGTGGGAGGTGGGAAGCCTCGCGGTGCGATACCAGCCTCGTTCCAACTTTCCCGGCCCGATGCTTCTCATCGCCTCCGAAGAAGAAAGCCCCCGCTACGGTCACTCCGAGGAGGAGTGGCGCGCGGCGGCGCTGAGCCACTGGAGATCCTGCGCGTGCCGAACCCGCACATCGGGTTCTTCGCGCATCCGCACATGGCCGACCTGGCGCAGGTCCTGAACCCGCGGCTGCGCAGGTGAAGTGAATCCGGCAGCGCAACGACATGGTATGAGAGCCGGGAATGGAAGCCACTACCAGCTCGCAGCCGCGCTCAGACCGGACCTTCTACGTCTTCAACGCCGTAGTTTCGGTGAGCGCAGTAGCCTTCCTGTTCTACATCCTGGTCATCCGCCGCGGAACCGCTGGGACCGGGCTCGACTTGCGCTTCATGCCCGCTGTCAACGCGAGCTTGAATGCGCTCTCGGCTTGCTTGCTCATGACGGGCTGGGTGGCCATCCGGCGCAAGTCGGTCCAGCTCCACAAATACTGCCAGGTGTCCGCGTTCGTGTCGTCGTCGCTTTTTCTCATCGGGTATCTCGCGTACCACTTCGTCCACGGCGACACGAAGTTCCAGGGCCGAGGACCCGTCCGCGCAATCTACCTCTTCATCCTCGCGAGCCACATCGTGCTTTCCGTGGGTATCGTCCCCATGGCTCTCACATCCCTTTACTTTGCCTGGAAGCGCGCATTCGTGAAGCACCGCGCGATCGCCCGCGTGACGCTGCCGATCTGGCTCTACGTCTCAATGACCGGCGTGGTCATCTTCTTCATGCTCCGCGGAAGCGCGCCGGCGGTGCCGTAACCTACAGGTCGAACGTGCTGCGGAGACCAAACTGGAAGGAAGTCCCGCTCTGCGTTGTCGCCTGAGTTACGGCAATGTAGGGTCCGATCGCGAACCTGCCGCTCACCCGAACGTGACCGCCGGCCTGCAACGTGAAGTTGAACTGGCCCTCGGTCGTCGTGACGCCCGAAACGATGATGGTCGTATTGCCTTGTACGACCGGGAAATCAGACGACGACACCCGCGTCCAGCCCAGGCCCGCGCCGACGCCGACCCACGGGACAATCCGTGCCTCGGGCAGGATGTCGTAGAGAATCTCGGCCCCCAGGCGCGTGACGCGTCCCGAACAGCTGGTCGCGGTTCCGCAGGGCGCGAGAGGGAATCTGCCAACTCCGGCAGGCGCATACTGAAAGTAGGCCCCAAACGAAAAGCCGCTGACGGTGTAGCGACCCTCGAGCCAGATGGGAAACGTGCGGGTCAATGAACCGGTTCCGGTGACCGGTTCGAACCCCGCCCTCAGCCCAAGCGAGGGCGCGCTCTCAGCGTCGCGCACGGGAGCCACGGCAATCCCGCAAACCAGAGCAATGGTGATTGCCGATTTCTTCATCCGCATTGGCCTCAGCGTTCGCGGCCAGTCGGACATGGGGAGCAGGACTGCCGCGCAGGAGCATCTAGTGCTCTGACCGCCGCGCGGTGAGTCCTTCATAGCGGAAGACCCGGCGAGCGTCGTCCACGCGGAAGCGCCAGTCGATGACGCGATGCTCCTCCTCTGCGCGGAGGCGCCACGCGGCGACCAGCGAGATGAGATCGACGAGAGAGGAAATGCGGCGCCGCCCGAGACACTCGCGGGAGACGAGGCTCGCTTCGAGGGGATACGCGGGGGATACGCGGAACAACCGGCCTTTCGGTCCGATAAGGACCTCTTCCGTCAACCTCGGCGAAGCCTCCTTCATCTGCGTCAACGTTGCCACGCTGGTCGAAGCGCCGCAAGGGGGCCCCGAGGCGCCGGAGCATGAAGACCAAGGGATGATGGGTGTGCTTGATGTGATCTGAGGGCACCGCCAGCGCTCAAGGAAAGAGTAGGCTCCGCATGGGCACCGCTGCGCAACCAGATTCGAACGAAGGCGAATCGCCAAAAACGAACAAGGAAAACGTCAGCCGCACGTTGCCCCTCGGGAAGTCAGGAGGAAACGTGAATTCGGTGGACGTGACTCCGGGTTGAAAGAATCCGAATCCGAACAGCACGGGGCCGGGGGCGAGAATGGGAAGGTCGCTCTGAAAAACGAAGATCTGGCTGAAGGAAGAACTGCCTCCGGACGTCCAGCCGATGCGGATGGGCTGGCCCCGGCTCAAGGACGTGCCTTCGGGCGGAGTCGTGAAGGAGACGGCGACCGGACACGTGAACGTCGCAGTGGCCTCGGGAAAGGAGCCGATCACCGAGAGCGTCTGGCGCAGCTCATACCCGGCTCCGGGGAAGAGCGGTCGCGTCCACGTCAGCGTTTCCGGAGGTTGGGAGCCTGGCGGGGGTGGATTCAAAAGATGTCTGGTCATCTCGTCGGCTGGATCGCCGGGTCCCAGCGGCACTCCGTTCAGGGCGACGCCCGCGTCGAACACTGCAACTGAGCCACCGTCAGCGAGTGGCCGGTGCACGACCGCACTGACCTGAACCTCGCTGCCTCCGTCGGGCAGGCCGCGCAGGTTGACTTGGCCGGCAATGGTGAACGGATTGCGTGCAGGCAGGTCGGCGCCGCAGGCGATGCACTGAAGCACGCCGGGAATGATGAGCCATTTCGCGGACCACGAGCGCATGTGAAACCCTTGGTGATTGCGGTGCAGAAGCCAGTTCTACACCCCGCTGGGGGATACGCGGAACAAACGGCTTTTTGGATCCGATAAGCCCGCTTCCGTCAACCTCGACGGAGCCTCCTTCATCTACATCAACGCTGCAACACTGGTCGGAGCGCCGCAAGGGGGGCCTCCGACGCGACCTGGGAGATCCCTCTCGGAGCACTCAGGTCGCTGGCAAGGCACGGCTCCGCCATCCGCGGCTCTTTGCGGGCCAGCCGCCTCCTACTCGTCCCAGTCTTGGTCAGCCTCTTCGTAGTCCGGAGTTTGGTCGCAACCCTCACCCTCGCTCTCCGGGAGTCGCCCCTTCGCCAGCGGCGGCCCGGTTGTCGGAAGACCGAGGTGCTCCAGGATCCGCCATGCCACGTTCGCGCTGGCGATGTACGCGATGATCTTCATCCGGCCGTTGCACACCGGACAGGCGAGAACGTCAATGGCGAAGACTTTCTTGAGCAGCTCACTCCAAGGGATGCGGTAGGCACGTCGGGCGCCGGCGGACATGGCCGAGACGCCGCTCGATGCGACTGGAGCTGACGGCGCCGGCAGGACCGAACCTGGCACCGAGGCCTCGCCGCCAGCCGGTGGCAGCGCAGGGGTGCATGGCGGTCGTTCTGGCACGACCGAGAGCATCAGCGATGCCAGCGACCCGGGCGGCGAGGCATGCGCATGCGCCCCCGTAGCCGGCGACGCCGCAGGAACGACCCGGCTGCGCAGCTTCGCGTGCGGCGCGAAGAGGCCATGGTAGCGGACACCGTGAACCCGAGGCGGAGGCACCAACGTGGCGAGCTTCGCCAGGAGTTCGTCGGGCGTGAGCGACAAGACGAGTGCGCCGTTGCGCGGCCGCTTCATCTGGTAGAGGAGGCGGCCGTCGTCGCCCCTCGAGAGGCGCTGCAGCGCCAAGGGGGGCCGGAGCGTGTAGCGAAAGAGCTTCTCGCGCCCCTCGTGGTCGTTGCCGTGGATGCGCACTCCGGCGTGCAGCGACCAGCCGTCGAGGTTGGCGCTTTGACGCTGGTGCTTGAACGGGTCGGAGAGGCGCTGGCCGCGATCCACCTCGCCAGCCTGCAGCTCCGCCAGCGCGTCCTCGCGATCCTCGGCGCTGGCGGCGGAGCTTACTGCCTTCGCCGCTCGGCGGATGACCCGGCGAAGGATGGCGTCCAGCTCTTCATCCGCGGGCGCGGGCAACGGCACGAACCGGGTGGTGCCGTCGTCCGAAATGACGAAGGTGCCATCCAGTATCAGCGAATGAAAGTGGACGTTGAGATTGAGCGCGCCGCCGAAGCGCTGGATCGCCGTGACGCCGCCGGTCTGCGGCTTGGCCACGCCCAGCCGGCGCGCTCGCCGACGCTGCCATGCGAAGACGGCGCAGGTGAAGATGGAGAGCAGCCGCGAGGCCAGCGTCGCCTCCCGTGCCGCGAGGAAGCGGACGCGGCGCGGGAAGGAGAGGCTATGCCGCGCGCAGCATAGCCTCTCTTATGCCGCGAGCTGAATTATTCGGAACCGAAGACGGACTTCTCTCGTGGAGCATCTCTTTCATCACAACATAAAATCGTAGAGATCGGTTCTTCGCGGTGCGCGTTCGTGTCGAGGTGCGCACCGTATTGCCCGTGAAACGGAAGCGTTGGGATGAGCGTGCCGCGAGGCCATGGCGGGAGCTTGGCTACGCGGACGAGGTCACGCGAAAGCATCTCAAATGGATTGATCGTTACCGTGAATACTGCCTCGCGCGAGGCATTGAGGAAGAGCAGCACCTGACCCGGCGAGACGTTGACACATTTGCCCGCCGGTTCGCGCGACAGCATGGACTCAAGGAAATGGCGACGGTGCGCAGGGCAAGAGCGGTGTTGCGCCAGCGGGCGTACGACCTCGCTGCGATCTATCATGCTATGCCGCCATGGGTTCCACCGACCAAGCCAGGACCGGTCGCAACGCTTCTCGGCGAGTTCAACGAGTTCCGCAAAAAGTGGCGCGGAGTCAGGGACTCAACGCTCTATCTCCAAGGCCGGCATGTGACCCAGTTTCTCTCGAGTTGCCGGCGACGGCGACTGCTTTCTGCCTTGAAGCCGCTCGACATCGATCGGTTCGTGATGGCTTTCAGCAAAGGGGTCGGGGCGAGTGCGCTCTCGTCAGCTTGCACGTCTATCCGTTGTTTCCTGAGATTTCTCCATGTAACGGGCCGGACGCCGATCGATCTATCACCCTGCGTGCTTGGCCCCGTGGTCTCCAGGGCGGCGCGGCCGCCGCGCGCGCTACCGTGGAAGGACGTCCGCCGGATCCTGCGCGTGATCGATCGCAAGACGCCGTTGGGCAAGCGGGACTACGCGGCGTTGCTCTTGATGGTGGCGTATGGGATGGGCGCCGGAGAGGTTTTGGGGTTGCGTTTGGATGACGTTGACTGGCGCGACGCGACGCTGCGCGTGGTTCGTCCCAAGACAGGGGTCGAGATCTTGCTTCCTCTTCTCGGTCCCGTCGGACATGCCCTGGGCACTTATCTGCGCACCGCGCGCCAGCGGCACCCGTCGAGGCGGGAGATTTTTCTCGTCGCCGCTGCACCGCATAAACCCTTGTCGGTCGATGCATTGGATGTTCGATTTAGGAAGCATGCACTCGCAGCAGGCATTTCGGCTCCGCGACTCGGCACGCATATGCTGCGCCACAGCCACGCCTGCCGGCAGATCGAGATGGCTGCGCCGACCAAGGTGGTCAGCGACATCTTCGGCCACAGGGATCCCAGATCGATATCCACCTACGCACGGGTGGCCACCCAGCGCTTGCGGACGCTTTGCTTGTCGGTGCCTCGGTGAGCGCTCTGTTCGTCAGTCCGTTGGCTCGCGATCTAACGGCGTTCATCACTTTCAAGCGAGCGCTCGGACAGAGCTACCATCGCGAAATTTTCCGCCTGCGCAGCTTGGATCGGTTCGCTGCGCAGCACGCTGCAGAGCGCGGCGGCTCCCGCCTAGATCGCGTGATCCCTCGCTGGCTGTCCCGCCCTATCGACCGCAAGCCGCGGTGCATTCACCGAGAGCTGAGCGTCGCACGTCAGTTTTGCCTCTTTCTGCGGCGTCGGAATCCCGAATGCTTCGTACCCAATCACGATCTCGCCCCGCCGGAGAGGAGGTCAGCAAGGTTCTTGCCTTACATCTTCTCGGCCCAAGAGATTCGACTTCTGTTGCGACAGACGAAGAGCATCAAAGGTCCTCCGTTCCGCAAGGCGACGTTCCGGATGTTGCTGCTGGTGCTCTACTGCACTGGCCTACGGTCGGGCGAAGCTGTCCGCTTGACCCTCCACGACGTCGATCTGCGGCCGTACGTTTTTTGTCTCGCACAGCAAAGGAAAATCGCGCTGGGTCCCATTTCACAGCGGGCTCGCCCGCCAACTCGGAAACTATCTTGAGGAGCGCCTGCGCATTGCGCCGGCCTCTTCGAATAGCAGGCTGTTCGCGCAACCGAACGGCCGGGGCTACAACGCCAACGCCATCTCAATCGTCATCGTGCGGCTCCTCCGAAGAATCGGGCTGAAGCCGTCAAAAGGACGCATTGGCCCTCGTCCATATGATCTGCGGCATTCGTTCGCGGTCCATCGCTTGACCCGCTGGTACCGGGCGGGTGTCGATCTCCACGCGCACTTGCCGTGGCTGTCGGCGTACATGGGTCATGACAATCTCTTGGGTACCGAAACGTACCTCACGGCGACCCCCGAGCTGCTTTCTGTCGCCAGTCGACGCTTCGCCGGGCGCTTTCGTCGAACGGAAAAATTATGATACCCCGTCGCCACTCAGATCCGCTTTTGCGTCTGGTCGAGTCCTTCTTTCGGGACTACTTGCAACAAGCCAGGGGAGTGAGTCGACACACGGTTCTTGCCTACCGCGATGCCCTGCGGCTGTTCTTCTCCTTCCTCGCTGAGGAGACCAAGCGTCCGGTGGCCAAACTTGCTCTCGAAGATCTGACCGTCGATCGCGTTCTTGCTTTTCTCGACCACCTCGAGTCGGATCGCCACAACAGCGTCAGCACGCGCAATGTTCGACTCACCGCGATCCGAAGCTTCTTTCGCCATCTCATCCAGCAAGACATGCTTCACGTCGCGCAGTTCCAGCGGGTATTGTCCTTGCCGCTCAAAAAGACACGCCCGCCCGTCATCAGCTATCTCGAGCCTGAAGAGGTCCAAGTACTGCTTCGCCAGCCAGACCGGCGAATTGAGCGAGAGGCACGAGACCATGCCCTCCTTTTATTCCTCTACAACACAGGGTCGAGGATCAGCGAAGCGTTGGCGGTCCGCCGTGACGAAATCCAGCTGGCACGACCTCATCAGGTGCGTCTGCACGGAAAGGGGCGCAAAGATCGGGTCTGTCCTCTGTGGCCAGACACCGCCAAGGCACTCAAGCGTCTCGTCGACGACCCTGAACTTCCCCGAGACGCCCCGGTCTTTCGCAGCACCCGAGGAGGTCCGCTCAGCCGAGACGGTGCCGCTCATCTCCTTCGCAAGTACCTCCAACTCGCAGTTCGGCAACTGCCGACGCTTCGTCGCAAACACGTCACGCCGCACGTTCTGCGACACAGCTGTGCAGTGGCTCTGCTCCAAGCCGGCGTCGATCTCACCGTGATCCGCGACTACCTCGGGCACGAAAGCATCGCGACCACCGACCGCTACACGCGGGCGAACCTCCAGATGAAGCGTCGGGTCCTCGACGCGTTCTGGAAACGCGCCGGCCTCTCGCCTTCGCGTGACCCGAGATGGCGACCAGCGCCCGACCTGCTCGCGTTTCTCACGTCACTGTAGAGGCCGCTTTTATCTGGCGACAGTTCTTCGTCTCTCCGACGGCGGTCGCCAAGTCTCTCTTAGTAATTCGGCTCACGGCATAAGCGAGGACCCACTGTCGGACGGGGACTGCGGGGAACACGTTGCGGACGAGGTGGGCCGCGCCGTCCTCCATGCGCCGCGCCGTCCTCCATGCGCCGCGCCGTCCTCCATGCGCCGAGCAGCGCACGATGGACAGATGTGGGCCTTGCAGGAGAAGGCCACGAGGCGTTCGAAGCTGCAGTCCGGGCAGCGGACGCGGACGAAGCCACGGACGAGGATGAGCGGCGAAAGCGCCTGACGGGGTCAGGCTGCCGTCGCCGCAGTCGAGGTAGCCGCGCAGGTCGCGCTCGACGAACGGCGGCAGACCACGGCCGTTGGCCGAGCGCTCCCGGGCCGCGGCGAGGAACGACTCGAGCCGTTCCCGGACGACGGCGTGCAGGATCGTGTGCTCTGGCTCGCGACGGCGTAGCCGGCGAGCGGCGCCCGGGCGGCGCCGGGCCTGGCTTCCCAGACCTCGGTGGATTCTGGCTGCGCAGCCACGGAGGCCGCTCGAAGCAAGGACTGGTCCGCAGATAGGGGCGCCGCTCGCCCCCCCCCCGAAGTATTGTTCATCACGCCCGGTCCCCCTCTACGTATCGACGCCCCGAGGGATGCCTGCCGTGTCGGCTTCCCTGTGGCTGTGTCCTGTGGGGACGCGGTGAGGCGTCCGGTTTTGGTACCCGAAGTGCCCGCAGTGGTCTCGAAACGAGACCCCTCGAGGTGGCGCAGCATGCCCGGCGAGGCGGAAGGGGCCGACCGCCTCGTGGTCTTCACGAAGCAGCTCGCCGCTTGCGGCGCGGCTGCGACGGCTGGCAGCGGCGCCTTGGCGGTAGCAGGCGCACCGCGGCCGCAGGAGGATCTGCAAGCGCCCCGACTTCCCATGCGTGCCGATCCAGGTTTTCGGCACACTTAAGAGCAAGTCTGTTTCATTCTTTTCAGGTTCGTGTTAATGTAGACATATGAGCAGAGGACCATCCGAAGAGGTGCGGCTCTACCAGATCAGGGTCGGGCTGAAGCCTTCCGACGCGATCGAGAAGGAAGCGAAGGACGAGAGCAAGGCAGTAGCCCACGTCCTCCGTCGCATCATCGAGGACTACGCCACTCTGTTCGGGCTGCCTCGCTCTGCCTTCGAGACTCTCGAGGCGGATCGCAAGGCGATGGGGCTCGATCGGCGCGACTACTTCAAAGAGCTGCTCGACGGACGCTACCGCCAGGTTCTCCTCGGCGGAGCGGCGCCGGCGCACGCCACCGAACGGCATGCTCCCGCAACTGGCGGACGGTCCCGGAAGTAGCCTCCGGTCAACTCCAGGCCTCTCTGCGGGCGCGCAGGCTCCGGCCGCGGCGGCTACGTCGGCCGTTCTCACCAGAGGTACGCACCGATTTGCCCGAACCGCCCAACCCAGCACGGCAACATGAGCACTGGCTTGACATGTATATAATATGTTTATATACAGTGTTAAAATGGCTCACGGAGGACTGGTGCCCTCACGAATCTCCACCCGCGCGACCCAGGGAAGCCCGAGGCTTCGCCACACGAAGAACGACACTACCGTGGCCCCGCTTCTCGGTCGCCGCGAATGAATCCCGTACACGACACCGAACGATCTGCGGCGCACCTACTGGACCTGGCTGCGGTCTTGCGGCGTGCCGAATGAGCTCTCGCGCCGACGATGGGCCACAAGGACACGCACATGCTGGCCCCCGTCTAGGAGCACTGCCAGTCGTCAGGAGGACCAAGCCGATGAACGATGCTGAGAGTCAGTGGAAGGTCAAAGAGGCCGCCAAGTTCCTGAGCTGCAGCACCTCGTGGATCTACAAGGCAGCCGCCAAAGGGCTGATCCCCTGCATCCGGATCGGGGCCATGCTGCGCTTCGACCCGGAACAGCTCCGCGCCTTCGCGCGGGCGCATGCGCTGGCGGTTGCTCAGCCAGCGTCAGGTCCGACGGCTGCAGGAGGCTCGGTGATCGATTTCGTGGTCAACTCGGCACCTCAAGCGTCGAGGTAACGATGGCAAGCGTTTACGTGAAGCGAGGGAAGTTCTACGCGCGCTGGAGAGACGCTAGCGGCCGCTGGCGCCATTCGATCACCTCTTGCCGCACCAAGCGAGACGCGCTCCGCGACGCCAACGATATGGAGCGCAAGGCGGATCGCCAGCGCCGAGGACTCGAGGCGCTCCCCGAAGACGCGCCCGACCAGACTTTCGCCGAGCTGTTCGAATGGTGGTGGACCGAATACGGCTCGCGGCACCGCGGCGACATGGGTTCGTTCCTTCGCCGGCACCTGCTCCTCGGCCTCGGCAAGCTGGCTGCGGTCAGCGTCACATCAGCGCGCATCGAGGAGTTCCTCCAGGCGCGCGCCGACGTGCTGTCGCCCAAGAGCCTGAACACGCTTCGCGGCGCCCTGCACACAATCTTCGCCAAGGCGATGAAGCGCGGCCGCTGGGTGGGGCTCAACCCGGCGGCGGCCGTGGAGCGGCGCAAGGTCCCGCGCAAGCTCTTCGAGACGCTCCGCGCAGAGGAAGTGCCACCGTCGCTCGCCGCGCTCGCTCCCGAGTGGCGGCCACTCTTCGCCACGGCGATCTGGACGGGGATGGGCAAGGGCGAGCTGCTCGGGCTACTCAAAACAGACGTTGATATCGCCGCTCGCTCGATCGCGGTCCGGCGCTCCTACGACAGCGAGACCACGAAGGGCGGTCACGCCGACGTGATCCCCATCGCCGAGCCTCTCGTGCCGTACCTGGAGACCGCACTGGCAGCGGCGGAGAGTGAGTACGTCTTCCCCGCTGCGGACGGTTCGATGCGGTCCGAGGAGACGGACCTGCAGCAGATACTCCGCCGCGCGCTCGGTCGCGCAGGCATCGTGCGAGGCTACGACTTCATCTGCCGACGCAAGAGTTGCGGCCACCGCGAGCACGACAAGGCGCTCGCGGAGCGACGGTGCCCGAAGTGCACGATGCGCTTGTGGCCCAAGGCCCTGCCGCGGCCGCTGCGCTTTCACGACCTGCGGGGCACGACGGCGACCTTGCTCGCTCGCGCGGGCGCGCCGCTTGTCGTCGCTCAGCGAATCCTCCGCCACTCCGATCCGCGGATTACTGCAAATGTCTACTCGCGCGTCGATCTGGGCGACCTGCGCGACGGCATCAACCGGATCGTGATGCCTGCGGACGGCGTTGCACCGCCGCAGACGGCTTCGCAGGGCGTCACCCTGCAAGGATTTGTCGCCACCTTGTCGCCACGGGGTGGATCCCCGGAAAATGAAGGCCGCGAGCCCTCGAAGAATCCCCCGGAACTCGCGGCCTTTGCATTGGTCGGGGAGACAGGATTTGAACCTGCGACCCCCTGGTCCCGAAGGGGCGCTAAACGAATCACACGGCGTTTCAGAGGGTGGCTTCGGGTCGCAACCAGTGGAAACCATTCAAGAGCAGCAAGCGCCGATTCTGGACGCAATAGCAGAAAACGGATCGGATGAGACGCAATTTGGTGCGCCGGTGGTGCGCGACCTTCCGCCCGATCCGGGCCCGCACGAGCGCCTGATCACCGTGGGCGCCGTCGCCGCCCGCCTCTGCGTTAGCACGGCGTCGGTCTACAAGTTATGCCAGCGCGGCGAACTGCGCGGGCTCCGCATCGGCGGTGCCCTCCGGTTCCAGCCATCTGCAATCGACGAGTACCTCGATCGCTCGAGGCTCTTGTGAAGCGCGACGGGATCATCCTCCTGGCTTGCAACTCAACCATGACGATGGCGTGGGACCGACCGTCGCTTTCGCGCCAACGAGACGAGGAGATTCAAGTCGAGCGCACGGGATGCTCTCGCCAGCGTTCCGAAGGCCGGCAAATCACCCTCTACGGTCAAGAGCCCTGTTCCGGAGGCGCGAGCCTGATCCGGTTTGCCTTCG
>WNFG01002434.1_pt1 | contig 15580 bp, 10 predicted proteins | sample 5400431 | NCBI WGS metagenome assembly WNFG01 (sample SAMN13153346, study PRJNA577476) | soil metagenome | isolation source: 120 cm saprolite under Douglas fir tree site 2 hole 3 replicate 2 | place: USA:California | collected 2015-04-18 | reverse complement strand
GTGCTGGCGATGACCGACGCGGTTCGCATGTCGGTCGAGGCCGATTCAGTAATCCTGGTCATCCGCTCTGGTCAGATCGCAAAAGACGAGTTCTTGCGCGCTCAGGATGTGCTCCTCAAGGTCAACGCCCGCCTTACGGGCTTCGTCCTGAATGGCGCAGAGCTGGACTCGTCGGATTTCCGGTACTTTTACGGCTACTACGGTCGGGATGAATCAAAACACCTCGGCGCAGGCGGGTAAGGATTTCAGATTTCCTTCTGTTTCTCGCTCACAACTATTCCCTGAAGAAAATAGCCACGTTCTTCACAAATGCCGTTTTCATCGTCCGGAGGATCGAAACCTATGAGTGTAAGTACTCAGACTATTATTTCCTTGCAAGCGGACAAACTTGGAGCGCTCGAAATGAAGTTTGCGAACCGCACCGCAAACGTCGGGATCATCGGGCTCGGCTATGTCGGATTGCCCCTCGCGCTATTGTTCACGGAAGCGGGTTTTCCTGTTACCGGCTTCGATGTTGACCGCAAAAAGGTGGAGAAACTTTCCAGAGGCGAATCCTACATTTATCGCGTGCCATCCACCGAAATTCAAGCCGCGCGCAGGAAGAAGTTCTCAGCCACGGCGGAATACTCGGACATCGCCGGCATGGATGCAGTAATCATCTGTGTCCCGACTCCGCTGAACGAGCAACGCGAGCCCGACCTCAGTTTCATTACGAATACGGCAGAGGCGATTACTCCCCATTTGCGGGCAGGCCAGCTCATCGTGCTGGAAAGCACCACTTATCCCGGAACAACAGAGGAAGTCCTGGTGCCAATTCTCGAGAAAAATGCGGGCGGGTTGCGCGCACAGCACGAAAGCAAGGGAGCCGAGCGCGTTGGCTTTTATGTTGCGTTCTCGCCTGAACGCGAAGATCCCGCCAATAACACCGTCGCGCGGTGCGATATTCCCAAAGTTGTCGGCGGGCTGAGCAGCAGAGCGACCGAGCTTGCCGGCGCGCTATATCAAACCATTTTCCGCCGCATCGTACCAGTCTCTACGCCTGCCGTAGCGGAAATGACGAAGCTGCTTGAGAATATATACCGCTGCGTAAATATAGCACTGGTTAACGAGCTGAAATTGTTGTGCCTGCGCATGGGAATTGACGTATGGGAGGTTATCGAGGCTGCGTCGACGAAGCCCTTTGGCTTTCAACCGTTCTATCCCGGTCCCGGCCTGGGCGGCCACTGCATACCGGTGGATCCGTTCTATCTCTCATGGAAGGCGAAGCAGTGGGATTTCCAAACTCGCTTCATCGAGCTTGCCGGTGAGATTAACGTTTCCATGCCGTATCACGTTGTAAGCTCGATTTCGACGGCGCTGAACAGTGTACGCAAGCCGCTGAACGGCTCACGCGTCCTAATCCTTGGTGTGTCTTACAAGAAGGATGTCGATGATCTACGCGAATCTCCAGCGCTTACCATTATCGAGTTGCTGAAGCAGCAGGGCGCCATTGTTAGCTACCACGACCCGTATTTCCCTGTGCTGCTCAGAGGACGTCATTACGACTTGCAGATGGAACGCGTTCCGTTGAACAACATCAGTGAGTACGATTGCGTGGCAATCATCACAGATCATTCCGACTACGAATACCCGGCCATCGTGCGCGAAGCGCAGTTGGTCATTGACACTCGCAATGCCACACGGGGCATCGATTCGCCGAAGATCGTGCGGTGCTGATCAGCCCCGCTCCTCCTGTCTGTGAGTCTGCGCCGTGAATGCCTGGGAAGGACCCCAGCGGCATCGAGCGGATGGAAACCCGTAGGGGATAGCGACTTCGGCTGGCGGTTCTGATCCATGGAGGCTGTTATGAAATCCAAACTGGCTTCTTTCACCGCGCTTTTGTTATTAGCGCTGTCATCGACATATGGCTTCGCCCAGAATCCGGTCGGTTCACCAGAAGTGCGTCCAGAGGTGCCGTCGTCCGCCCCTCAGGCCACGCCCGTCGCGGCGCGCATTGCCGGCTCGCCGAAGGATCTGCTGATAGGTGCAGGCGATCTGCTCGAGGTCAGCCTGTATGGCATGCCTGATTTCAAAACCGAAGTACGCGTTAGTTCCGGCGGGGAGATCTCCTTGCCGATGCTAGGCACAGTAGCTGTGGCCGGACTCTCCGTGGAACAGGCTGAAACGCTGATTGAACGCAAACTCAGTCAAAAAAGCCTTTTCAATGATCCACACGTTACGGTTTTCGAGAAGGAGTATGCGACGCAAGGGATCTCGCTACTGGGCGAGGTACAGAGGCCCGGCATTTATCCATTGCTGGGCTCGAGGAAGTTGTACGACGCCATATCCGCTGCCGGTGGCACTACCCCTAAAGCGGGCCGGTACGTGCTGATTACGCGCCGCAATGATCCGCGACATTCGGTTCGGGTACCGCTTTTGACCGGTGCGCCGGAGTCGATGGAGAATAACGTCACTGTTGAGCCCGGTGACACAATTTTGGTGAGCAAAGCGGGTGTCGTTTATGTAGTCGGCGATGTCCACCAACCCGGCGGTTTTGTCATGGAAAACGGCAACGATATTACGGTGTTGAAGGCCATCGCCCTCGCTCAGGGCACCAACCCCAACGCCGCACTGGATTCGGCAAGGGTCATCCGCAAGACTCCCGAGGGTCCGCAAGATGTTCCGCTTTCGCTCAAGAAAATTGTGGCCGCAAAGGCTCCGGATATACAACTTCAGGCAGACGACGTCGTTTTTGTTCCGGGCAGCGCAGGGAAAAGCGCGGCCAAACGGGGAGCTGAGGCGATCCTGCAAATGGCCACCGGCGTGGCGATCTGGCGCATACCGTGAGAAGTTACTCGATGAGGTACTTAAAAGGAGGAGTTCTCTAATGCCAAGTTGTCTGCAACACTAAATCCTGAACCGTACGTTGTGAATTCGCATATGCCGCATCCGAACCAGAGGAACTCATGCTAGCGCTTTTGACGGATAGGAAATCAGGAGAGGTGTCCACGTACGATGTTCCCGCGCCGGAGCTGCGCCCTGGCGGCCTCCTGGTGCGCACCCAATATTCAGCAATCAGCGCCGGCACTGAGCGCGCTACGCTCGAGTTAAGTTCGAAGTCACTTCTAGCCAAAGCGAAAGCACGTCCCGATCTGGTCAAACAGGTTATCGAGTATGCGCGCCAGAACGGAGTGAAAGCCGCGTACGAAAAGGTGTACGCAAAGCTGGATACACTGACGACTCTAGGATATAGCTGCGCAGGCGAAGTAATTTCGGTGGCGGATGGCGTACACGAGTTCCGCGCGGGTGATCGCATCGCTTGCGGCGGCGGAACTTACGCCAACCATGCTGAGATCAACTTTGTTCCGCGCAATCTCGCGGTACGCATCCCGTCGCAGGTGTCCACGGTTGCGGCCTCTTTAACCACGATTGGCGCAATCGCGCTGCAAGGCGTTCGGCAAGCCGAGGTCGGTATTGGCGAAACTGTTGCGGTGATCGGTGCCGGGCTCGTAGGCGTGTTGACCATCCAAATCCTCCGCGCCGCCGGATGCCGGGTTGTGGCGATCGATCTTTTGCCCCAGCGCGTCAAGCGAGCAGCGGAGTTTGGCGCGCATCTCGCGGTCGCCGCCAATGACCCAACGCTGGCGTCATCGATCAAGGAGTTCTCCAGGTACGGTGTCGATGCCGCTATCCTGACCGCGGCGACCGACTCCGTTGAGCCGGCTGAAATGGCGGCCAAGATTCTGCGTGATCGAGGCCGCATTATCGTCGTCGGTGCCGTCGGCATGGGAGTGTCGCGCAGCAACATGTACACCAAGGAGCTGTCGCTAGCTCTTTCGCGCTCTTACGGGCCAGGAAGGTACGACCCGCAGTATGAAGAAGGCGGAATCGATTACCCCGTTGGGTACGTCCGCTGGACCGAGCGGCGCAACATGGAAGCCTTCCTCGACCTGCTGGCTTCGGGACAGTTAGACGTTACGCCGCTCCTCGATCATCGGTACGCTATCGAGGAGGGTGCGAAAGCCTACGGTGACCTGAAGAATGGCTTGTATACAGCGATCTTGGAATATGACGGCGCATCCGCAGCGTCGCAGAGAACTGTCGCGGCCGTGGTAGCCGCGCGGCCTCGCATCGGCGACGAAGTGAGAGTCGGCTGCATAGGTGCCGGCAGTTTCGCTTCGAGCGTGATCTTTCCAACCTTGCAGTCCATCAAGGGCGTGCGCCTGCAATCCGTGGCCACTATCTCGGGCGCGGGTGCTGCTTCGGCGCAACGCGCCTTCAAGTTTCAGACTGCGGAACAACCCTCGGAACTGCTGAATGACCTCAATGTCGATGCCGTATTCGTCCTAACGCGTCATGACACCCACGCAACCCTGACAGCCCAGACACTGCACGCCGACAGGCCCGCGTTCGTCGAAAAGCCTCTGGCGATGAATCGCGAACAATTGGCTCAACTTCAAGAGGTGTATGCTGAGCAGCTGCAGGCCGGTCGCGCCCCGTTTGTGATGGTGGGTTTCAACCGCCGGTTTGCACCGTTCACCGAGAAAATCCGCCAGTTCTTCGCCGGCCGTCGTGAGCCCATGATGATCCACGTGCGCGTAAATGCTGGATACATTCCGCATGACCATTGGATTCACGCCCAGGGCGGCCGCATCGTGGGCGAGTTCTGTCATTTCGTGGATTGGGCGCGCTCCGTGATCGGTTCTCCTATTCAAAGCGTGACTGCATCAGGTCTGCCGAACGGCACGCAGTTCGCGTCGGACAACGTCGCGGTCACCCTGAAGTTCGCCGACGGGTCTGTTGCCAATCTGCTTTACCTGGCTAACGGCGACCGCGGCATCCCAAAGGAATTCTTCGAAGTGTTCTGCCAAGGTGCGATCGCGCGGCTGCACGATTTTCGCACACTTGAACTTGCACGCAATGGGAAGGTCCAAAAGTTTAAGAGCCTGCCAGACAAGGGCCACCGTCGGGAACTCCAGTTGACCATGGAAGCAGTCCGCGCCGGTAAACCGTCGCCCATCTCGTTTGAAGAACTTGTAGAGGTCACCGAGACGACTTTTCTGGTTCAGCAAGCACTCGCCACCGGACAGGTCATCCAGTTGATGAAGTCCCCTCCTTCCGCTGCGCCCGACGCGCCGCTTCCCGAAATACGCGACGCGGAGCGGCAACACGCTGCCGCCAACGGGGAGTGTGCATGCGCCTAACTAGAGCTCCGCAAGTATCTGTTCCTTCCAATTCGATCTGTTTGAGTTAGTTTTAGGTTGACGACACAATTTTTATTCCTATGCTAAATGGCATATCCATACCGATGGAGCAGCGAACTTTCTCGTTGGAAGCTGTCTTTGTCCTTGTGGGTGCGACTGCGGTTGCCGGCTGTATCCTGGCACCCGAGGCGGGCTTGGTGGTTGTTGGCGGCTGCGTGGCCCTGTGGTTCCTCGCACTGGTCGGTGAGGCGGTTCGCGGCAGAATCGACGGAATACTGCTGTGCTGGGCGGCGGCACTCCCATTGATCCCTTACTTCTTATCGTTTCCTCGGGAACACTCCATTGTGACGCTGGACCGGGTGGCTATCCTCTTCGCGTTCACCGGACTGTATTTCGGTAAGCACGGTACGCTCATCGAAGTGCCGAGGAAGCTGCGCCACGCTGGACTTGCTTGGTTGGGCTTTATTGCGGTTGCAGGCGTCACCCTCGGAAAATCGCCGGCTGTTCTGAACACCGCACACGAACTGTTAGACGGTTTCCTGCTACCGCTCTTCCTCGGCTGGTCCGTCATTGCGCGGTTCGATGTTCGTCGTCGGCTCCCTACACTCCACACGGCCGTGTGCATCTCCTCAATCATCTGCGCTGCGGTGGCGGCAGCCGAAATTGTCACAGTACAGGATTTGCTCCCCAATGGAGATTCTGTAATGTTCTATGCGGGAGGTATCCCTCGACCAAACGGGCCATTTTCCTCCAATGATGTCCTTGCGCTGATGGGTGCTGTCAGTTTTTTCTTTCTTCTCTTCCTTCGTGCGGCCCTTGGTCCCAATTTGAGTACCGGTCGCAGAATCCTTCACTCCATTGGGCTGGCAGCGGCACTTGGCATGGCGCTGATGCCGATGTTCCGCTCCGTTGTGATCACGCTGTTGCTCGCGCTGATCATCGACACCTTCTGGGAACAGAGGACGAGCCGCCGGGTCTGGCGCGTTGTGCTCATGCTCGCTTCTATTGGGGTGATTTTCATCGTCCCCCTATTTGCACCCAAAGTCTTCGAAGATCGCAGCAGTTCAGAAAATGCGTACGGCCGCATTGCCGAATTCGAGCAAAGCCTTCGGGTATTTGTGGACCATCCTCTGCTGGGCGTCGGATTTCAGGACTTCAACAACTACGTGGCGGGAGAGCCTCGTTACGTTGCTTCTTATGCGGGCGTGTCTTCGTTGGACACGCCCCACAACACCCTGGCTGAGATACTCACGGAGACTGGAATCATCGGTTTTGTGCCGTACCTGATGGCACACCTTCTCCTGTTAATGGCAATGTGGCAATTGCGCCAGTTGTCTCGTTCCGGGCACCTGGTGTGGAAATATTATGTTTATCTGTTTCTCTCCTATTGGATCACCGGGCTTACCGAGTCTTCAGGCTATGGCTATCTAAATCTGTGGTACATGTTTGCGGTTACTGTTTTTTGTAAGTATGCGTTGACGGAACCTGACTTAATACAGCCCGCGGAAGTACAGGTGTCTGACGAAGCTTTCAGCTCGTCCGCCCGAATCTCCTGGCCTGTGTTTCTCCGATGAGCCGGGAACAAGCGTCAATGGTGGCTGAACTTAAGACCATTTATCTTTTGGTGCTTTCCGGAAAGTCGGACCATGCGCATAAGTTTGTCACTGAGCATTACCCAGGACAGCCGATAACCGTGCTCTCGAAACGCCAACTCCGTGAGGGGGACTGGAAAACACAAATTCGGCAGTTGCGCGCGATGCGGGGCGAGGCACTGGTCATCTTCTCGAGTTCTCTGTCCGACCTGCGGGAGCCTTTGCTATTCCTCTGCTCGGGGTTCGTGCATCGCTGTCGTACAACGGTTCTTGTTGACGCGAAAGGTAAATTAAGAGTCTGCACGCGTTGGCGATTGGGGGTTCTGGTCCCCTCAGTTTTTCTAAGCGCTCTCCTCGATATCTTGGTTCTCGCCAGCACCTGGATGGGCGCCCGCACTTTGTTGCATCGTTTGAGAAACCAAGAAAAGTTCAGACCGCGCGTTGACGGTGAATTAGACATTGCGCTGCTGGATCCATCGTTTGAGCCGGCAACCGCGGGCGGTGCGATGAGCTATCTCGATGGAACTCTGTCTGGACTGGCCGACGAGCCGGTGAGTTGCGAAATCTTTTCCGGGCGGCAATTTTCGTTTGACTACTACCCAGTCCACGTTGTTCCCAGCCGCCGGCGTTTGTTTCTTTTCCGTGAATGCCAATCACTTTCCTATAATCTGCGCTTTGCTCTAAGCGTTTGGAAAAAACTGCGGCGACGTGTGCCGCGCTTGTTGTACCAGCGCCACGGGCGGTTTGTTTTCGTCGGCGCGTTGCTCTCGTGGCTGACTCGTACACCGCTAGTTCTCGAATACCAAGGCTCAGAGGTGTGGCTGGCAAAGAATTGGGATCCGGCAAGGTTCCGGCCTTGGCTCGCCCTTTGTGAACGGGTCTCCATCGCGGCTTCCTCTCACATCGTCGTATTGTCTGAGGCTTCACGCGAGGAGTTGTTGGCTTTCGGCTATCCTCCGCAGAGGATCATACTTAACCCGGCTGCTGTTGATCCGGAACGGTTCCATCCTGCCTGTGGTGGACAGGAAGTGCGCAGGCAACTCGGAGTGGCTCCGCACCATACACTGGTCTCCTTTGCTGGTTCGTTCAGCTACTATCACGGCATCCCCGTGCTTGCGCGCGCGATTACCACACTGTTGAAGAGGCGCAGTGAAGGGTCCGTGCTCGAGAACCTTCGCTTTATGCTGATAGGCGATGGCCTCCTGCGTGCCGAAACTGAGGGAGGGCTGAGCAAAGTCGAAGGCTCAGAAGCGGTGATTTTCACCGGCTTGGTACCGCACAAGAACGTTCCGGCTTATCTTGATGCATCGGACATCTTGGTATCTCCGCAAACCCCTAACGCGGACGGCACGCCGTTCTTCGGCTCTCCCACCAAGCTGTTTGAGTACATGGCCATGGAAAAAGCCATTGTGGCCAGCGACCTGGACCAACTATCGCGCGTACTTTGTCATGGGAGCACCGCCTGGATAGTCACTCCTGGCAGCGACGCGGAGTTAGCGAAGGCGATCGAATATCTGGCAGGCAGGCCGGAACTCTGCGGCCTGCTGGGACGGAATGCCCGCGCTGCCGCCCTCCAGCGCCATACTTGGCGCCAAAACGCCATTCGACTCCTTTCTCAAACAGAACTGCCACTGGAAACCAAGCAGCGCGGGGGAACGCGCAGCAATTCCTCTGCGGTGCAGCGCGGCGACCTGCCCTTTCAAACGACACGCGAGCGCAGCTGAATTAGTAGCCGGTCAGCTCAGCATGAAGCGGGCAACAGTTTACTGACTGGGAGCGTCCTTCTAAGGAGAAGTCCATGAAAATTCTTGTAACTGGGGGTCTCGGCACGGTGGGTAGTGGTTTGATTCGCCAACTGCGGGCCAGGCAACATCACGTAATTTCCTGCGATCGGTCACATCAGCCGGATGAGGTTGGTTTTTCTCTTCGCACCGATGTCCGCGATCCCCTGTACGCTCGCTGCGACGTGGGCGAATTTCGGCAGCTGGAACGCGTGTTGGAACGGTTGGGGCCCTTCGACTATGTTTACCACTGTGCGGCTGAATTCGGCCGTTGGAACGGCGAAGACTTCTACGAAACGCTCTGGAAGACAAATGCTGTGGGAACGAAGAACGTAATTCGTATGCAAGAGCGGGTGAACTTCAAGCTAATTCATTTCTCTTCATCCGAAGTTTACGGTGACTGGCCCGAAATAATGGTGGAAAGCGTCATGGATGAGTACGAGATCAAGCAGCTCAACGACTATGCCATGACCAAGTGGGTGAACGAAATGCAGATCCGCAATTCGGCTCAGCAGTACGGCACGCAATCCGTGGTCGTTCGGTTGTTCAATACCTACGGGCCGGGCGAATACTACAGTCCATATCGCAGTGTGAACTGCCGTTTTCTATACTGTGCGCTAAACGACCTCCCTTGGACCGTGTACCGCGGTCATTCACGTACGTCCACTTATTTGGAGGATACGGTCACTACGCTGGCGAACATTGTAGATAACTTCAAGGCGGGCGAGACTTACAACATTGGCGGCAGCTGCTCTCACAGCATCGAAGAGCTTTCCGACGTAGTGCTGAAAGTGACCGGCGCCCATCCGCGCCTGGCAGAATATCAGGATTCGGAGATCCTCACGACCAAGCATAAGAGAGTCGATGTCTCAAAGGCGATTCGTGATTTGGGACACAAGGATACTTACGGCTTGGAAGAGGGAATGCATCTGACCGCCGAGTGGATGCGTCAAGTATGCAATTTCCGGGCTAACACGATGACTTGTGCGGAGCCAGCGAGCTCCGCCGCCTAATCGGGTTTATTGGCAACCACTACGAGCGGGATGCAGAGAAAACAAGTTGATCCTCAAACGCCGCGCCCAATTCGGCTCCAACGCTCGCAAAGCCCGCTTGGCACGTTGCCCAAAGCGGCAAAAAGGCCGCGCATGTCCTTGTATTCATGCTGATGCCCGACGGCTGCCGATCAAATTCCCACTGTGGCTTGTCGTTGGTGTCAGGCTGTCGCCATCCAGCAGCACAAAACTCGCCGAGCAGAATCTGTGATGAAGGCTGTTGTACAAGCTGTCTCGGCTCAACTGTGGCGCGGAGTTGCAGGCACGGAGCTTCGCCGCAACGTTTTTGAGAGCTACGGCACGCGCCTGCTAGTGGTAGCCGTGACATTTGCAACTGCCGTGGTGCTCGCGCGAGAACTCGGTCCTAGCGGTCGCGGACTCTATGCAGTTGCCGCAGCCGTGGGCGCCATCGGCGTGCAGTTCAGCAATCTTGGCCTGCATCTCTCGAACACCTACTATGTTGCAAAAGACCGAGCGCTGCTACCGGCCCTCATCGGTAACACGTTAGCGGTCGTCTTTGTGGCTTGTGTCGTCACGGTCTTGGCTGGAGTCGGCTTGGTGTTCTGGCCGAAGCTATCGCCGGTCCACGGCACACTTTTGATCCTGGCACTGGCTTCAGTCCCGGTTGGCCTCGCTTATCTGCTTACTCAGGGACTGCTGCTCGGGGTTAGCGAGGTGCGGGCCTACAACCAGATTGAATGCGGCAGCAAGCTCTTAGTCCTAGCTCTAATCTGCATCCCCGCTCTGGTTCACCTTGGCACAGTGGAACTGTTCTTCGGCTTGGCTTTGTTATCCGCACTCCTCGGTTTCCTTTGGGCTCTTCTGCGACTCAGACGAGTTTCGACGGAACCTCTTGAGCTATCCCTGGCCGTTTTCCGTCAGAGCATCAGTACCGGCATTAACGCGTATATGATCCTATTCTTCGGTTTTCTTGTGCTGCGAATTGACCTGCTCATGGTCAAGCACATGCTGGGTGCCACGGAAGCGGGCTACTATTCAATAAGCCAGGTCCTCGCCGAGAACACCATGATGTTTCCGGTGGTCCTAGGATCGCTCTTGTTTCCCAAGCTTTCGGCGCTAAGGGGAAGAGAAGAAAAATTCCAGCTGGCAAACAAGGCCGTACTTGCTGCGGCGGCGCTGATGTTGCCGGCCGTCGTGATTGGGGCACTGGCCGCGAAGCCTATCATCTCCATTGCATTCGGGCGAAGCTTCCTCCCGGCGGTTACCCCCTTTGTTTGGCTGATGCCGGGAACATATTTCTTGGGAATCGAAACTGTGATGGTTCAACTTCTAAACAGCGAGGGTTTTCCGTCCGTTATCGTCGTGGCTTGGATCGCAGATACAATTATCAACGTCGGTTTGAATTTGTGGGCCATCCCCCGCTATGGAATAACCGGCGCGTCGATCGTTTCCTCTGTTTGCTATTTCGTGATGTTCCTCATCGTTTTGGCTCTCGTGTGGAAGCGCAACTACACACGGCAACCGGCAGCGGCGTGCGCCCCAAATCTATCAGCCTAAACGTAAATGCGAATCATAAGGATACTCAAACGGGAATCGCCGCTCTTGGTAGCACGCGAGGTCTTGTGGCGGGCACGCAGGGAGTGGAACAAGTGGCGCGTACATGGCCGGCTCAAGCACCCTGGCTATCTTAAATTCCGGCCTACTCCTTACTACAACCTGGACTTGCAATCCTTGAGTGAGAATAGCCGGGCACTCATCGTTGCCTTCGCGGATGAGATTCAGGCTGGACGGTATCCCTTTCTCGGTTATGGCACAGCGGAAGTCGGAACACGCCCGAAGTGGAACCTCGACTTCATATCGGGTGCCGAGTGGCCTTATGCGCGGTGCGAGGGCCGCGAGTGCATTCGCAACGATGGCTCCGACGTAAAGGTGCCGTACGAGGTTTCGCGTCTGCAATTCCTGCCGGTCCTTGGTAGAGCTCACGTTCTCACGGGCGACGACTCGTATCGTCGGGCGGCAAAGGGCATCCTCTCGCACTGGATTCAGTCAAATCCCGTTCTGTTGGGCGTGAATTGGACGATAGCGATGGAGGCGGCTCTGCGCGGCATGAGCATCTGCTTCCTATTGAATTTGCTTTCTCCCTTTCGTCCAGAGGAGCAACCCTGGCTCGCGACCGTGACCCGCTCCCTGGTTGAGCACTTGCTCTACATCGAAGCGAACATTGAGTTTTCACATTTATTGACCAGCAATCACTATCTGAGTGACGTCGTGGGGCTCTACTGTCTTTCAATGTTCCTCCACGGTGAGGGCATGGCGGCGAGGCGCCGCGAGTACCGGCAGCGAATCGAAGCCGAAATGGCGCAGCAGGTGTACGAAGACGGTGGGGATTACGAAGCTTCCACTGGATACCAGGTGTTGGTCACGCAGCTTTTCACAACCGCACTGCTGCTGATGCGTTGCGAACGCTCAACTCCGGCTACGCCAGCGTTCGTTGGGCGCCTTAGGACGATGTTCCAATTCCTCGACGCAATCGCCAGCACGTCTGGCCAATTGCCGCAGGTGGGTGACTGCGACGATGGCCGCACCGAACTGCTGCTTGACGACCTCCGGCAGATGATCCATTGCCAGGTTGCAGAGAGGAATTCACTGAAGGTTTCCCACTTGCTCGGTCTGGGACAACGGCTCTTCGGTGTAGGCGCCGGCGCCGGTGACGATTCCGCGTGGTACGGTCTCAGCGACACCACTCGAAGCCCTTATTCCGAGGCTCAGCTCAACCCTGGCTTGACCGGTCCAATCAAAGTTCTTCCAAGGTCGGGGATTGGCGTCCTGAAACATGGGTCTGCTGACTTGCTGTTTTTTGCCATTCCAAACGGAATCTTTGGCAAAGGAAGCCACACCCATAATGACAAGCTTAGCTTTGTCTTGCGCGTCGGTGGTCAGGAAGTTCTCTGCGACTCCGGGACGGGTTGCTACACACGGGACATCGCGATACGAAACCGGTTCCGCAGTACCACGGCGCACAACACATTGCTGATCGATGGCACAGAACAGAATCGCATCGACTCCGGCCCACTCGGGGTTTTCATCCTTGGAAACGAGGCGGCTGTTAGTCCGATTCAAGAGGGTAGAGAAGCGCACGGCTGCTTCTTGCGCGCCTCGCATACTGGATACCGCTCGCTTGGTGTGACACACACCCGAACGATTCGCGTTGTTGACGACAGACGGGCCTTTGTCATTGAAGACGAACTCGAGGGCGACGGCGTTCACGATTTCGAGCTCAATTTTCAACTTGCGCCCAATCGAAGCGCAGAAGTAGCTGCGGCCGAAAACGGGATTCTGTGCCGCATACTCGGCGATGGGCAAATTCAGCTCGCGGTCGCTGGACCTACTCCTCTCCAGGGGGCAGTCCAGCCATCGCTCATCAGCACTACGTACGGCGCAACGGTTCCAGCGATGAAGGTGCGCATCCGCGGAAGAGCCGCAGTTCCCGCGCTTATCACCACTCGTATCTCGTGGACGGAAGTGGCCGACATGGCAAGCCGCCAACCCGGCTCCGCAAAGGAAATCAAGATTCACGAAGCTGTCGCCAAGGGGGTCTGCCAGGCATGAACTCCACTCGTTTCGTACCAAGGACCGTCCCGGACGGAGAGGTTTTCGCACCAGACCGGGAGTCTGCCGACTACCCGCTGTCCGGACAGTCTATCGTGTGTTTCGCGGGCGAGGACTGGTGGTACCACCATCCCCATTCGAAAAACCACATCCTTAAGCGGCTGGCCAAACATAATCGCGTACTGTTCGTGAACTCCATCACCATGGGCCTGCCTTCGATCGGCAACCCGGATTTCTTTCAAAAGATCCGGCGCAAACTTCGCAGCTATCTACGTTGGTTACGCAAGGCCCCTGAAGGCCTGTGGGTGATGACGCCGATAAACGTGCCGTTTTACGGCTCACCGATAATACGGATGCTGAATCGACTGCTGCTTGTACTGCAGCTCCGATCGGTGATGTTTATTCTCAAACTGCGGCATCCCATCGTGTGGGTCGCCATCCCTACGGCCGCCGACGTCGCGAACTCGCTCGGCGCCAAGCTGTTGGTCTATCAGGTTTCCGACAAATACGATGTCAACGAGGACAGCGCGCTGTCGCGTGCTGTAATTCGCGACATGGATGCTCGCCTGAAGGAGCGCGCCGCAGTGGTAATGTATTCCGGCCGGAAACTGTATGAGGAAGCCGAATTCGGCCACCGGTATTTCCTCGAACAAGCAGTGGACTATGAGCGGTTCGCCAACTTGCCCCCGGACACGCCTCCGGATATTGCTGCCATTCCTCGGCCAGTGCTCGGATACGTAGGCGCTGCCGACTGGTACACTATGGATGTGCCCTTAATCGAGCACGTAGCTAGGATGCGGCCCGATTGGCACTGGGTTTTCATCGGCTCGAAATCGAACGTAGTGCAGCTGTCCGCGCCCAACATCCATTTTCTCGGCCCCAAGCCCTATTCCGAACTTCCGCGCTATTACCGTCACATTGACGTCTGTGTGTTGCCTTGGGACCGGAAAAACGCATTTACCAGCTACGGAAGCGCCATCAAGGTCCGGGAATACCTCGCAACCGGTAAGCCCGTGGTGATTTCTCCGCTATACGAATACCTGCACACGCCGGGCGTGAGAATCTACCGATCGATCGATGAATTCATCTTGTTGGTTGCTGAGGCGCTGGCCTGCGATTCGCCTCGCGAGCGCCAGACACGGCAGGATGCTGTCCGGGACTGCACGTGGGACATCCGCGCCAGAGAAGTGGCGAGCCTTTTCCGCCGATTGCTCGATGGCCAAAACGTTGGCAAGGCCGCGTTATCTTGCATCGGGCAGAAACAGATTCCAAGCGCGCTTGAGTGAGTCGCAGACCGGTCTCGTAATCTTGAGAACAACACCAACTCTTCAGACGATTCGCAAAGTCCTTTCCGACTTGCGTCGGGATACCAGCCATGAATGATGCAGTTTATTTCTATTCCCAGAGCGCCCGGAGATGGGAGTCCAATTACAAAAAGAAAGGGTTTTCAGTCCGCAAAGACATTCTTCACGAACTGCTGCCAGCTCGCAACATAGCAGGCCAGAACTGGCTCGACGCGGGCTGTGGAACGGGGACGCTCACTCGATTCCTCGCAGAAGCCAAAGGCTGCAACACATTGGGTGTGGACGCTTCCGCAGAAATGATTGCCAATTGCGTTCCCGCCCGCAATACCGAGTTCCGTCAGATTAGAGATATCTGCGAGACTGGATTGCCGGACGGCATCTTCGATGGCGTCCTATGCTCTAGCGTGCTTGAGTACGTGTCCGATCCGTGCGCTGCTCTGGTTGAACTCAAGCGGCTATTAAAGCCGAAAGGATTGCTGCTTGTTTCAGTGCCAAATGCGCACCCAATTGCCCGCTGGCCGATGCTGGCCATATACTGGCTCACAAAGCACCTAGGTCGGCGGCGCTGGTTTCAATTTCTCGATTATTCCAAACACAGCTATTCAGAATTGCGTTTCCGTCGCCTTTTGAATGTCTGCGGATTCCGTGTTGAGGCCGTGAGGAAGTTCGGGGTAACACTTGGGTTCGAGACAGCTCTTGGCCATGGCACCCTTATGATGTTCTGTGCCGTTAAACTCTGAGGCTTCCGTTGATGCAGCGTCTAACGTGAAGCCTCGAAGCCAAGCTTCGGACTGGTGGCCTCTGAGGAAGGCCTGTTTTAGACGCGCAACCAAAATGGGACTCCGAAATACCAGCCATTCTCCCCGGCTAGTCTGGTCATCCACGAAATTTTGCTCTTGCCCAGCCACAAGCTCGAAAAGCAGGAGGATATCATGCTTGACTCTAAACGTAATTTGTCTTCGCAGCCAATCTGGGCCCGATCGGCACTCCTACCTCTGCTGATATCGATACTGTCCATTGCCGCGCTCTGCCCATATTCTGCCTACGGCACGGTGCGTGACGTCACAAAACCACCCTATAACGCCGCCGGCAATGGAA
>WNFG01005678.1_pt1 | contig 15585 bp, 18 predicted proteins | sample 5400431 | NCBI WGS metagenome assembly WNFG01 (sample SAMN13153346, study PRJNA577476) | soil metagenome | isolation source: 120 cm saprolite under Douglas fir tree site 2 hole 3 replicate 2 | place: USA:California | collected 2015-04-18 | reverse complement strand
CGCGCTCGACATCTTGCGGGCTCACCCCGATAATCGATCCGTCGGCCGAAAAATGAAGCTCGCTGCATGGAAGAAGGAGTTCTTCTTCGAACTCTTTGCTCATCTGCAATAGCCCTGCCCCGAAGGGGGAGGGTGGCCCGCCGAGCGTAGCGAGGCGGGTCGGGTGGGGGGTCTTGCTGATCGCCCGGCATAGCAAGCTTGGTCCCCCACCCGGCCTCGCTGCGCTCGGCCACCCTCCCCGCTACGCGGGGAGGGATTGGAGCCTGTGGCCCCAGCCCAGCTCAATCTCAACAGAATAATCCAAGTTCAAACAGTCAAAATCCCTGTGTCGAGGTACTAGGCCCTTTGCGACCAGGCGGCGCTACTGCAGTTTACGCTCGGCCTCGTGTCGAAGGCAGCGGGAACCAAGGTGCGGGCTTGCCGGTTCTTTCCCCATCGCAACCATCCCCGTCGTGAGGAGCAAGGTGATGAATTGGGACCGCGTCGAAGGCAATTGGAAGGAGTTCAAAGGCAAGGTTCGGCAGAAGTGGGGAAAGCTCACCGACGACGACCTTGACGTGATCGAGGGCAGGCGACAGGAGCTCGCCGGCCGTCTGCAGCAGCGTTACGGCGTCGCCAAGGACGAGGCGGAGCGGCAGATCGATACCTGGCTGGCAGCGAGCTGAAGTATCGCGAGCCCTTTTTACCCCGGGGCGCCGTGTCCCGGACGCGGTGCAGCGCCATAAGCGCGTTGACGCGCGTCTTCGACGCCCTATGGCGTTGCACCGCTGAGCCGGGACCGTACCGAACTCCGTCTTTTGGACGATCCCGGGTCTGCAGCGCATCATTCTCCCCGGCTCTCGCTACGCTCGGCCGGGTTCATGCTGCGCTGCGCCCGGGACACGCAGAGCGGCGCGTCAGGCCGCCCGGCGGTTCACCTTGCTCTCGGCGATCGCGGTCAGTTTGCTGTCGGCCGCCTTTTCCTCGTCGAGGTTCTGCTGCAGCAAGGTCGCGCAGTCGTTGCGGCCGAGCTGTCTCGCCCATGCGACCAGGCTGCCGTAGCGCGTGATCTCGTAATGCTCGACCGCCTGCGCCGCCGCGATCAGGGCGGCATCGAGCACCGCCTTGTCGGCGACCTCGGCCGCCACCTCGTCGGCTTCCTCGAGGATGCCATCGATGGCGGGGCAGTCCACGCCCTTCGGCTCGTTGCCGTGCAACTGGAAGACTCGTTCCAGCCTTCGCACGTGGTTTTCGGTCTCGTGCAGATGCGACTGGAAGCCCTGCCTGAGCTGCGGATCGCTCGCCTTGTCGATCATGTCGGGCAGCGCCTGCACGATCTGCTTTTCGGCGTAGTACATGTCGCGCAGCATATGCACGAACAGGTCGTCCATTGTCTTGATGTCCTTCGAGAAGAAGCCCATGGCAATCCATCCTCTGTTGATGCTGTCTCTGTTGATGTTTGTTGGCTGGTGACGCGAACGCACGGCGCTCGCGCCCGCTCGCATAGGCAACGTGTGATGCCGGTACCGGTTCCGCGCGCGCCGGCGTCGACGAGGCCAACGACGTGACGCATCGCCTCTGACCTGCTGCTAACGGAAAGTACATGAGCGGCGGAGCGATTTCGGATGGCCGCGCCTCGCGAGTTCCATTGCGCCCGCGGCCCGCCGTGAATGATCCGGAACGGCACGCTCGGGAAAACGTTTCCTCTCGGTGCCGTGCGGAGCGTCCGCTCCGCACGGTTGCGAGGTTCGCTATCGAACCGAATGAAGAACATGGAGACGCAAATGATCGACAAAGATCGCATCAAGGGCGCGGCCGAGCAGGCCAAAGGCAAAGTCAAGGAATGGGTCGGCAAGCTCGCCGGCGACAAGAAGACCGAAGCCGAAGGCAAGGCCGACCAGGTGAAAGGCAAAGTGCAGAACGCCGTCGGCGGGCTGAAGGACGCTGCGCGCGGCAAATAGTTGTTCGGCTGCTGCTGCGACGCCGAACGAAAGAATCAGGAACAATCAGCCATCCGGGCCGTTGTTGGCGGCGGGGCAGCAGAGGTTTGACTTTGCTCGATCCCGCCGACGCCATCACGATCCTCGAGCCGAAGGATGCCGCGCAGTCCGCCGGCTTGCGCTATGTCTGCGACGATCGTCCGGGGATCGGGCGCAAAAGGTCCGGAACGGGCTTTCGTTACGTGCGGCCCGACGGCAGCCGACTCTCCGACCCGCAGGCCTTGCGACGGATACGGTCGCTCGCCATCCCGCCGGCCTGGACCGACGTATGGATCTGTCCGTTTGCGGACGGACACATCCAGGCGACCGGGCGCGACGCCAAGGGCCGCAAGCAATATTGCTATCACCCGCGCTTCCGGGAGGTGCGCGACGGCACCAAGTACGAGCGCCTCGTTGCGTTCGCCGAGGCGCTGCCCGCGATCAGGGCCAAGGTGCGCGAGCATATGGCGTTGCGCGGGCTGCCACGGGAGAAAGTCTTGGCTACCGTCGTGCATCTGCTGGAGACGACGCTGATCCGAGTCGGCAACGACGATTATGCCAAGGAGAACGGCAGCTATGGGTTGACGACGCTGAAGAACCGCCATGTTGCGGTCGAAGGATCCGAGGTCCGGTTCCGGTTTGTCGGCAAGGGCGGCAAGCAGTGGTCGCTCCGGGTGAAGGATCGCCGCGTCGCCAAGATCATCAGGGCGTGTCAGGAATTGCCCGGCCAGGAGCTGCTGCAGTACCTCGACGAGGAAGGCAAGCTGCAGGACGTCACTTCGAGCGACGTGAACGCTTACCTGAGGGAGATCACCGGACAGGACGTCACCGCCAAGGATTTTCGGACCTGGGCGGGAACCGTGTTGGCCGCGCTGGCGCTCGAGCAGCTCGAGCGCTTCGCCAGCGCCGCGCAGGCCAAGAGAAACCTGCGCGCGGCGATCGAGCGCGTGGCCGCCCGTCTCGGCAACACGCCGACCATTTGCCGCAAATGCTACGTTCACCCGATCGTGCTCGATTCCTATCTCGCGGGGAGCCTGGTCCTGAAGATCGAGCCTGCGCCGGCCGACGCGCTTGCCGGATTGCAGCCCGAAGAAGCCGCCGTGCTCGCGATTCTGCGGACGCCGCCGAAGCAAGCCCCGGCGAACGGCGTATCGGCCCGCCGGTCGCGGACTGCATCCGTGCGGGAAACCGCCCACGCGGCCTAGCGGACCGCGTCTCTCATGGAGCCGAAACCCGCCGCGGGCCAGTCGACCGGCTTGCGCGGGCTCAGCTTTCCAGTGGCCGCAGCGAAAGGCTGATCCGGGTGACGACCGCATCCCACGCCCGCTTCTCCGCCTGCGGATAGATGAGATCGAAGCAGTGGATGGCGCGAACGCCGCCGCGCGAGAAATTGCATCGGCTGTAATAGATCAGTCCATCCCGCTCCATGGAGATCGCAAAGAATGACGGAGCGATGCGCTGGTAATCGAGCGCGCCACGCTCGACCCGCAGGTTCTTGCTGACATAGCCGGCGGGCGTGTCGCCGGCCTCGTTGTCGCGGGCATAGACCGAGAGAATGGCGCGGCCGTCGGCACTGCCGAAGCGTTGACCCGTTCCCTTCTCCGGCTCTCCCGTCGGGACGAAGATGCCGGCCGGATAATCGACCCGCGTTCCGTATTCCGGGATCACGAACGTCGTCCAACCGGGCTCCGGCATTCGCTCCCGGACCTGGGCCTGCGCGTTCGTCGCCATCGTGACCGCAGCGATGGCGAGCAGCAGCCGGGGAGATGCACGCATGGTAGCACTGCCGAATGTTCTTCCGGGGATAACCCGAAGGACGATCCGGTGGTTCCTCCGCCCGCCAACGTTACTTCTTCTTCTCCAACAGCAGCGTAGTCTCCTTGCGGATCACCGGCACGAATTTTTCCGCGAACTTGGCCAGCAGCCACGGCAGGCTCACCTCGAGCCGGACGTGGTCGTCGGCAACGTCGAGCAGGCCGGCCGCGTTTTGACCGAACGAGGTGAGGTTGAACGCGAGCCGATCGCCGGTCCAGGTCTCTTGGTGGATCGTGAGCAGCGCGGAATAATTCCCGCGCGCGCTGCCGAAGCCCCGCTTGATGCGCCGGGCCGCCTCCTCGCGTCCGAGGCGGTGGGGGATCGTTATGATGAGCGGTTTCGACACTGCGGCCTCCTCGCGTCCGCACGCTCATATAGGCATGCCGCGCGACCGTAACAGTGGCGTCGCAATCGAAAGCGCTGCCCAAAACAAAGAACCACTCCGCTGTCATGCCCGCGTAGGCGGGCATCCAGTAACCCCGATGCGAGCGGCCGAGGCGAATCGGTGCCCTCTACGACCGTCCCCGGATTACTGGATCGTCCGCTTAAGCTTGCCCTCGGACCGGCCGCAGGCCGGACCCGGGGGCGGACGATGACAGCGGAAAGACCTTAACTTAGCGCCGATGGGCTTGACCCGGCGATGACGAAGAAGAGAGTCACCCCAGCGCCGTCGGTATTATTTCGGCTCGGGCCGATCGAGCAATTGCCGGCTCTCGTCGGCGAGGCCCATGGATCGCTCGACCTCAGTAGTACTCGCGGCGCCCCAGGCGGCCGATCAGGAAGCCGATCCCGAGGGCGATCGCCGCGGTGGTGTAGGGGTGCTGCTCGATCGCCGCGCGCAGGAAATCGTCGGCTTCGTCGGCGCCTTCGCCGATCGCCCGCGCGGCATTGCTGGCGGTGTCCTTGGCCTGCCCGTACAAGTCCTGCAGCGTGCCTTCCACCTGCTTCGCCTTGCCCTGGAGCTGGGTCTTCACGTCTCCCGTCGCGCGCCCGAATCCTTCTTGCACTTGGCCGCCAAGGTCCTTGGCGCTGCCGGTCAGCCGGTCTTCGTTCATGGGTGTTCTCCTCGTCGCGATGACGAGGGTTCAACGGCCCGGACGGGAGTCGGTTCCGCTTCGCCGCGCACTTGGTCTACTAGGCGGCGCGCGCGAGCTCTTCCTCCGCCTCGCTGTCGTCCTCCGCCTCGCGGTCGTCGGCCTCCGGCCGGCTGCCTCGCAGCAGCGGCAGGCCGATGCCAATCGCGAGAATGCCGATCGCCAACAGCGGAGCCGCCCTGCGCCAGCCGACGGCGCGCCCGACTTGCATCGCTCCGGCGAGGAGCTTCGGGTCGAGCCACATCGCCTGCCGGCGCGCGACCAGCTTGAGCCTCGCGGCTTCGATCGTGCGGCGGCGCGAGCGCCAACCGAGAAAGAGCGCGAGCACCGTGATCAGCAGGAAAAAGCCGGTGAGCGTGAGTGCGGCGACCAGGAGGTCGTAACGTTCGGCGAGGGAGATGAAGGCGGTCGCGAGGACGAAGCCGAAGGTCACCGTGCCGAACGCCACCGCGCCCAGCGCCCAGACGACGACGCCCGGGCTCAGGCCGGTCTTGCCCTGAGCCTGCAGCTCGAGGTATCGGCGCCATCCGCCCATCGAGCGGTTTTCCGCTAACGCGCCCACAGGGCTCCGAGCACGAAGCCGATCCCGACCGCCAGCAGCAAGGTCGTGTAAGGCCGCCGTTTCAGGGACTTGTCGATCGCGTCGGCCACGTTGTCCCGCACTTCGCCGACCGCCTCGACCGCTTCCCGTCCCTTGTCCTGGGCGTCCGCGACGACGCTTCGCACATTCGTACGTGTCACCATGGCCAGATCTCCATACCGATGGTCCGTGATACGAAATCGAGCCGGAGCGAAAAAGTTCCGGCCGCGACGCCGAACGCACGTGCTTTCACTTTGCGCCGTCCGCTGCCCTAGCCGCGAAAGCTTTCCGTCCGCGCTGACGGCCGAGGGGCCGGCGCACGACTGTCCCGTTCGCGTACGCCGGCGCGGCGAGCTCGGTCTGCTCCCTCTCCCCGCTCTTCGCGGGGAGAGGGGTGGGGTGAGGGCTCGGCCGAGCCGCGCGATTTCGGACGCAAGCCCACGACCCGGGTCGGCTTCGCGCTTCCCGCCGCCACCATCACCATCGCCAGGCCAACGGTTTTGGGACCCCACGCTCCTCCTCGGCATTGCCGGGCTTGACCCGGTAATCCATCATCTTGAATCACAAAGCTCTTTTCCGACTGGTGACTACACAATTTTTGGTCACTACATTATGCATTGTTTTATTGACAACGGGATGTAAGTAGCATATATGGGTCGTATCCTCGCTCTTCGAGGGGCGTCTTCCTAGAGGCGATCCTGAAGGCGGAGCGAGGAGTGGCGTCCTGCGGCGGCGGCTCGCAACCGCGCCCCGGGAGGCCCGGGACCCCGCCCGCCAGGCACTAGGACCTGGCCGCGAGGAGCTCGCTCTACGGATCCGGAGGCAATGCCGGAGCCCAGAAGCGCGGCCCCCGGCCAAAAATCGCCACGGTGGAGCGCCGAGAGGCGAGCGTCCCGATCGCAAGGGACGCGCCGCGCCTCGCAAAGCGCGGCTCGAATGTGCGCCTGTCGGCGCTCCCCCACCCCTCGCTCGGGGTGAGTGAAGGAAGGTTCAAAGGCCCGGGCGCGAACGCGTCGCGGGAACGAGGAAGCGCGAGCAGCGAGGCTCCTTCGAAATGCGCAGAGCAACAAGACCGGCGACCGCCGGCGAAGATCGCAAGCTCGACGCCGCGGAACGGCAGGCGGCGGCGGATTTCCTGCGCCTCGCCCATGACACGTCCGAGCTCTGGCGCCGCTGCGCGAGCAAGCACTGCCGGCGAAGGCGGACCTGCGCCGGCGAGCTCGATGACTGCGGCGCGCGCGCGTTTCCGGAAGGCTGGGCGTGGGTGCGCGGCCTGTTCAGGTCGCTGCGCGGTGGGCGCTCGCCGGGCGCGGCCGGGCGAGCCGCCGACCGGCAGGTCGTCGCCCTGGAGAACGACGGCGCCTTCGGCCGCAGGCGGCCGCGGACGGTCATCATCAAATATCCCGGCCTCGGCGACTCGATCAAGATGGTGATCGATGAATGACGCGAATAGCCGTAGGGTGGGCAAAGGCGCGGGCCAAGTATTCGGCTCTCTCCACGCGACGATTCGCAGCGCCGTGCCCACGCGTGAAACTCCACCGCGGGATCCCGTTGGGGCAATCGCGACGCCTGGGCAAGAGAACGGCAATCCGCGTGGGCACGGCGCGCGCAATCAAGCCTGCGCAGCCTGCGTGTACTCACCGGCGCGCGCCTTTGCCCACCCTACGAGAATCAGGTGGCGAGGTCGCCCTACCCGCTGCTGCGGAACACCTGGATGTCGAGGTCGCGGATCTTCTTGCGCAAGGTGTTGCGGTTGAGCCCGAGCAGATCGGCGGCGCGGATCTGGTTGCCGCGGGTCGCCGCGAGCGTCACCGAGAGCAGCGGATGCTCGATCTCGCGCAGCACCCGGTGATAGAGGCCGGGCGGCGGCAATTCGTCGCCGAAGCCCGCGAAATAGCCCGCGAGGTGCCGCTCGACCGCGGCCGAGAGCCCCTCCGCCGCGGGCGGCTCGTCGCCGGCCGAGGCCATCGCCGGCTGGGAGAGCTCGGCGTCGATCACCGCCGCCGCGATCGTCTCCTGCGGATAGAGCGCGGCGAGCCGGCGGGCGAGGTTCTCGAGCTCGCGCACGTTGCCGGGCCAGCGGTGGCGCTTGAGCCGCTCGAGCGCGGCCTGGTCGAGCTGCTTGGCCGGCAGGCCCTCGCGCTCGACCACCGCGAAGAAGTGCCGGATCAGGTCGGGCACGTCCTCGAGCCGCTCGCGCAGCGGCGGCAGCCGCAGCGGCACGACGTTGAGGCGGAAGAACAGGTCCTCGCGGAACAGGCCCTGCTGGATCAGGATGCGCAGGTCCTTGTTGCTGGCGGCGATGATGCGCACGTCGGCCTTGATCGGGGTGCGCCCGCCGACCGTGGTGTACTCGCCCTGCTGCAGCACGCGCAGGAGCCGGGTCTGCGCCTCCATCGGCATGTCGCCGATCTCGTCGAGGAACAGCGTGCCGCCCTCGGCCTGCTCGAAGCGGCCGGAGCTGCGGGTATTGGCGCCGGTGAACGCGCCCTTCTCGTGGCCGAACAGCTCCGATTCGATGAGGTCGCGCGGGATCGCCGCCATGTTGATGGCGACGAACGGGCCGCTGCGGCGCTTGCCGTAGTCGTGCAGCGCGCGCGCCACCAGCTCCTTGCCGGTCCCCGATTCGCCCGAGATCATCACGGTGAGGTCGGTCTGCATCAGCCGGGCGAGCACCCGGTAGATTTCCTGCATCGCCGGCGAGCGGCCGACCAGCGGGATCGAATCGAAGTCGTCCTGCTTCGGCGCCGGGCGCGTGCGCTGCTTCGGCTCCGACAGCGCGCGGCCGACGATCCCGATCAGCTCCTTGAGGTCGAACGGCTTGGGCAGGTATTCGTAGGCGCCGCGCTCGGACGCCCGCACCGCGGTCATGAACGTGTTCTGCGCGCTCATGACGATCACCGGCAGCTCCGGCCGCATCTTCTTGATGCGCGGCAGGAGCTCGAAGGCGTTCTCGTCCGGCATCACCACGTCGGTGATGACGAGGTCGCCCTCGCCCTGGCTGACCCAGCGCCAGAGCGTCGCGGCGTTGCTGGTCGAGCGCACTTCATAGCCCGCGCGCGACAGCGCTTGGTTGAGCACGGTGCGGATCGCCGCATCGTCGTCGGCCACCAGAATGCTTCCAGCAGGCATTGGCATCCCTCTTCAGGCAGCGTCGCCCGGCTCGGCGTCGTCACCCAAGAACATGGGCATGAGCACGCGAAAGGTGGTGCGTCGCGGTTGCGACTCGCATTCGATGATGCCGCCGTGATCGCCGACGATCTTGGCGGCCAGCGCCAGCCCGAGCCCCGATCCGGTCGGCTTGGTGGTCACGAACGGGTCGAACAGGTGCGGCAGGAGGTCGTCGGGCACGCCCGGCCCGTTGTCCTTGACGCAGAACTCGAGCGGCAGCGAGACGCGCGTCTTGCTGCCCGGCCGCGACAGCCGCACCCCCGGCCGGAACGCGCTGGTGAGCTGGATCTCGCCGTCGGCGGCGCCCTCGCCGATCGACTCGGCGGCGTTCTTCACGAGATTGAGGAAGACTTGGACCAGCTGGTCGCGGTTGGCCAGCACCGGCGGCAGCGAGGGATCGTAGTCCTCGACGAACTTGACGTGGCGAGCGAAGCCCGATTGCGCCAGGCGCTTGACGTGCTCGATCACGACGTGGATGTTGACCGGCTCGCGCTCGACCGGCCGCTCGTCGGTGAACACCTCCATGCGGTCGACCAGCTTGACGATGCGGTCGGCCTCCTCGCAGATCAGCCGCGTCAGGTTGCGGTCCTCGTCGCCGGCCGACTGCTCGAGCAGTTGCGCCGCGCCGCGGATGCCGGAAAGCGGGTTCTTGATCTCGTGGGCGAGCATCGCCGCGAGCGCGATCACCGAGCGCGCGGCGCCGCGATGGGTGAGCTGGCGGTCCATCTTGTCGGCGATGGTGCGCTCCTGCAGCATCACCACGACGTGGTCCGGACGCTCCGGCAGCGGCGCGACGTAGAGGTCGACCAGCCGCTCGCCGGGATTGCGCGGGGTGCCGAGGTCGACCTTGTACTCGTTGACCGCGGCGCCGCGCCGGCGCACCTGCTCGACCAGCGCGAGCAGCGGGCTGCCGAACGGCACCAGCTCGCGCAGCGTATGACGGCGCAACAGCGGCAGCGAGGCCTCGAAGAAGGATTCCGCCGCCGCGTTGGCGCTGGCGACGCGGCCGTCGCTCGCGATCATGATCACGGGGTGCGGCAGCGCGTCGAGCACGGCGTCGGCGGTGCCGGACGGCAGCACGGGGATCGGCTCGCGCCGGCTCATGCCGCGATCCTCCCGCTCGAAGCGGCTGAGTGGGATGCAACCCGGGCGGCAGACCCGGTCTGCTCCCTCTCCCCGCTCTTCGCGGGGAGAGGGGTGGGGTGAGGGGCCTGATGGTCCGGTTCAGATGTAAAAAGCTGGCGCGGCGAGCTCGGTGCGCTCCCTCTCCCCGCAGGGGAGACAGGGCTATCGCATTTGACCGAGCGGCTTATCCCTCCCCCGCGAAGCGGGGGAGGGTGGCCGAGCGAAGCGAGGCCGGGTGGGGGATCAAGTTCGCTCGTCACGGCGCTCCGAAGAAACCCCACCCGACCCGCCTCGCTACGCTCGGCGGGCCACCCTCCCCTTGCAGGGGAGGGATAACAATGCCGATCCAGCTGCGCATATGCGATTGCCCTGGCAGGGGAGAGGGTTGGGGTGCGGGGGGCCGGACCGAGCGTGCCATCGTGCTTTTGAGACGGCGGCTGATGTGCAGAGCATGCAAGAGCGTCATACGCGTCGGCGAGGTGGCGGCGCACCTGTGCGGGATCATCGGCGGTGAGCACCCGCGCGCGATGATGATCGAGCAGCGCCGTCGATGCCCCGACGCTCTCGCGTCCGTGATGCGTGAGCATCTCGTCGTAGAGCTGATCGATGATCGCCCATTGCGCCGCCAGCGGCGGCGGCCCTTCGCGGCGGCCGCCGGCCAGCGCCCGGCCGATCTCGCCCGGGAGCCAGGGGCGGCCCTGCGCCGCGCGCCCGATCATCACGGCGTCGGCGCCCGAGGCGGCAAGCGCGGCGGCGGCGTCCTCGCAGCTTGCGATGTCGCCGTTCACCACCACCGGGATCGAGACGCGCTCCTTGACCGCGCGCACCGCCCGCCAGTCGGCGCGGCCCTTGTAGAACTGGCAGCGCGTTCGCCCGTGCACCGTGATCATGCGCACGCCGGCGTCCTGCGCGCGGCGGGCGAGCTCGGGCGCGTTCCGCGAGCGCTCGTCCCAGCCGAGCCGCATCTTCAGCGTCACCGGGACCGCGACCGCGCCGACCGTCGCCTCGATCAGGGTGAGCGCGTGGTCGAGGTCGCGCATCAGCGCGGAGCCCGACTGCGCGCCGGTGACGTAGCGCGCCGGGCAGCCCATGTTGATGTCGATGATGGCGGCGCCCGCCGCCTCGGCGACGCGCGCCCCCTCCCCCATCCAGCGGGCGTCGCAGCCCGCGAGCTGCACGACGTGGAGGGCGAGCCCGTCCCCCTCGGTGCGCAGCCGCGCCTGCGGGCACCCCCGGGCCAGCGCGCCGCCGGCGGTCATTTCCGAGACCACGAGCGCCGCCCCGAGGCGCGCCGCCAGGCGGCGGAACGGGGCATCGGTCACCCCCGACATCGGCGCCAGGATAACCGGATTCGGCAGCACGCGGTGGCCGATTGCCACCGGCTTGGCCCGGAAAACATGGGGTATTGAAGGCACTTAAGGTCCCTGCACACGAATTAGGCGACGTAACCTGGCTGCATAGAGTTTAGCCAATCCGGGACGATGCGCAAGTGCTGCACTGCAAAAATCCCCGGACTTCTCATGCCGGGCATCCGGCCTCCGGCCGGCTCGAGCGTAAAACCTTGTTGCCGGGCACCCCCGTCTTGTTTTTGTTGACAGTTGCGAGGGCACGAGATGGACAGTCGGGACATGAGGGTCGCAGCCGTCGTCGTGGCCGCCGGCCGTGGGCTGCGCGCCGGCGGCCATCGGCCCAAGCAGTACCGGGAAATCCTGGGCGAGCCGATGATCCGGCCGAGCCTCGCGGCGCTCGCCGCCCATCGGGCGATCTTCGCGGTGCAGCCGGTGATCCATCCCGACGACGCGGCGCTCTTCAAGTCGGCGACCTCGGGCCTCGAGCTGCTGCTGCCGGTCGCCGGCGGCGCGACGCGGCAGGCCTCGGTGCGCGCCGGCCTCGAGGCCTTGGCGCCGCATCGGCCGGACGCCGTGCTGGTGCACGACGCGGCGCGGCCGTTCGCCTCCGATGCGCTCATCGCGCGGGCGATCGCCGCGGCAGCGACGGGCGGCGCCGCGATCCCGGTGCTTGCGGTCGCCGACACGGTCAAGACCGTCGATGCGGCGGGCACCGTCACCGGCACGCTCGACCGCGCGCAGCTGCGCTTGGTGCAGACCCCGCAAGCCTTCGATTTCGCCGCCCTCGTCGCCGCCCATCGCAAGGCGCAGGCGGCGGGCCGGGAGGATTTCACCGACGATGCCGCGCTCGCCGAATGGGCGGGCGTTGCGGTCACCACGTTCCCGGGCGAAGCCGCCAACGTGAAGCTCACCACCGACGACGATTTCATGCGCGCCGAGAGAGCGAAGCTCGCGGCGCTGAGCGACGTGCGCACCGGCTTCGGCTTCGACGTCCACCGCTTCGGCGACGGCGACCACGTCATGCTCGCGGGCGTGCGCATTGCCCACGGCCGCGGCCTGTCCGGCCATTCCGACGCCGACGTCGCGCTGCATGCGCTCGTCGACGCGATCCTCGGCGCGCTCGCCGAGGGCGACATCGGCGTGCATTTTCCCCCGACCGACCCGCAATGGCGCGGCGCCTCCTCCGACCGGTTTCTCGCCTTCGCGGTCGAGCGCGTGCGCGCCCGCGGCGGCCGCATCGCCCATCTCGACGTCACCGTGGTCTGCGAGGCGCCGCGCATCGGCCCGCATCGCGACGCGATGCGCGCGCGCATCGCCGCGATCGCCGGCATCGCGGTCGAGCGCGTGGGCGTGAAGGCGACGACCAGCGAGCAGATGGGATTCACCGGACGCGGCGAAGGCATGGCGGCCTTCGCCAATGCGACCGTGCGCCTGCCGTGGAGCGATTAATGGCGGATCGGGAGCTGTTCGAGCGGGCGCAGGCGCTGCTCGCTCTCTGCCGCGGGAAGCGGCTCACCATCGCCGCCGCCGAATCCTGCACCGGCGGGCTTTTGGCGGCGACCCTCACCGAGGTCGCCGGCTCCTCCGACGTGTTCGAGCGCGGCTTCGTCACCTACAGCAACGACGCCAAGCAGGCGATGCTCGGCGTCGCGCCCGCGACGCTCGAGCGCCACGGCGCGGTGAGCCGCGAGACCGCGCAAGCCATGGCCGAGGGCGCGCTGGCGCGCGCGCCGGCCGACCTCGCGGTGTCGATCACCGGCATCGCCGGACCGGGCGGAGCGGTGCCGGGCAAGCCGGTCGGGCTCGTGCATTTCGCCGGCGCCTCGCGCCGCGGCCAGCGGATCGAGCGCGAGCGGCGCTACGGCGACGTCGGCCGCGCCGAGGTCCGGCGCGCCGCGGTCCTCGATGCGCTCGCGATGCTGAGCGAGCTCGCGGAGCAGGAGGAGCGCATCCCATGCGCCCCGACCGTCTAGGCGATCTTGCGCGCGTAAATCTGATCGGCGCGCCGCTCGAAGGCCGCGGCGAAGCGGCGGAAGGCGGCGTCGAACGTCGCGCCCATGATCAGGTCGAGCGTCCAGCTCCTGAACTCGTAGGCGATGAAGAATTCCACGTCGCAGGTCTTCTCGCCGGTCGCGCGGAAGTTCCAGCGGTTCTTGAGCTTGCTGAACGGACCCTTGAGATACTCGACATGGATCTGCAGGCTGGGCCGGTCGAGGGTGACGCGGCTCGTGAAGATCTCATGCATGAAGCTGTGGCTCACCGTCATGTCGGCGACGACGACCTCGACGCCTTCCGCCTGGGGGGTGCGGCTGCGCACCTTGAGTCCGCGGCACAGCGGCACGAATTCCGGATAATGCTCGATGTCGGCGACGAGATCGAACATCTCGGCCGCGGAGTGCCGCACGGAACGGGTGGTGGAGAATTCCGGCACGGGTCAGCGCGCAGGCGCCACGCGCGCGTCCTTGAGCCGCGCGAAATCCTCGCCGGCATGGTGCGAGGAGCGCGTGAGCGGCGAGGAGGAGACCATCAGGAAGCCCTTGGCGGCGGCGATGGTCGCATAGGCCTTGAATTCGTCGGGCGGCACGAAGCGCACGACCGGATGGTGCTTGCGCGTCGGCTGCAGGTATTGGCCGATGGTGAGGAAATCGACGTCGGCCGCGCGCAGATCGTCCATGACCTGGAGGATCTCGTTCCGCTCCTCGCCGAGCCCGAGCATGACGCCGGACTTGGTGAACATTCCGGGATCGATCTCCTTCACCCGTTGCAGCAGCCGGATCGAGGCGAAGTAGCGCGCGCCCGGCCGCACGACGAGATATTTCGACGGCACGGTCTCGAGGTTGTGGTTGAAGACGTCGGGCCTCGCCGCGACCACCGTCTCGATCGCGCCCTGCTTGCGCAGGAAATCGGGGGTCAGCACCTCGATCGTCGTCCCTGCGCATCGCGCGCGGATCGCGCGAATGACGACGGCGAAGTGCGCGGCGCCGCCGTCGTCGAGATCGTCGCGGTCGACCGAGGTCACGACGACGTGCGCGAGGCCGAGCTTGGCGGTCGCCTCGGCGACGCGCGCGGGCTCGCCCGCGTCGAGCGGGCCGGGAAGGCCGGTCTTGACGTTGCAGAAGGCGCAGGCGCGCGTGCAGGTGTCCCCCATGATCATGAAGGTCGCGTGCTTCTTCTCCCAGCACTCGCCGATATTGGGGCAGCCCGCCTCCTCGCAGACCGTGTGCAAGGCATGGGCGCGCACGATCGCCCGCGTCTCGGCATAGCCCTTCGACACCGGCGCCTTGACCCGGATCCAATCGGGCTTCGGCAGCGCGGGCGCATCCGGCCGATGCGCCTTCTCCGGGTGGCGCGGTCGGTCGCCGGTATCGAGCACGACGGTCATGGCGCGTCCTTCCGGACGCTTACTTACGCGTCGCAAGGTTGCGCCGCAAGGCGAGGACGCGGGGTCTCAGCGCGTCTCTTCCATCGTGAAACCCACCTTCAACGTCACCTGGAAGTGCTCGATCTTGCCGTCGGCGATATGCCCGCTGGTGCGCGCGACCTCGAACCAGCGCAGGTTTCGGAGCGTGGAATTCGCCCGTTGGATGGCGGATTTGATGGCGTCGTCGATGCCTTTCTGCGAGGTGCCGACGATTTCGATCACGCGATAGATATGGTCGTCCATGGAGCCCTCCTGGCCGCAGGAAACGGCGCGGACCGGCCGCCGCGCCGCCATGCTAACGCAATGGTCGACGCGAACGTTGCGCGGGCGCGGCACGCTTTTGATTACCCCGACACGGGATCAGATATTGAGCACGCGCCCGTAAGCGTCGAGCACCGCTTCCTTCATCATCTCCGACAACGTCGGATGCGGGAACACGGTGTGCATGAGCTCCTCTTCGGTGGTCTCGAGGTTCATCGCCACCACGTAGCCCTGGATCAGCTCGGTCACCTCGGCGCCGACCATATGCGCGCCGAGGAGCGCGCCGGTCTTCTTGTCGAAGATCACCTTGACCAGCCCCTGGTCCTCGCCGAGCGCGATCGCCTTGCCGTTGCCCACGAACGGGAAACGGCCGACGCGGATATCGAGCTTCTGCTCCTTGGCCGCGGCTTCGGTGAGCCCGACCGAGGCGATTTGCGGCGAGCAATAGGTGCAGCCTGGAATGAGGCGCCTGTCCATCGGATGCGGCTTCAGGCCCTTGATCGCCTCGACGCAGATCACGCCTTCGTGCTCGGCCTTGTGGGCAAGGAGCGGCGGGCCGGCGACGTCGCCGATGGCATAGATGCCGGGCACATTGGTGCGGCTGAGCGGGTCGACCACGACCGCGCCGCGCTCGGTCTTCACGCCGACTTTCTCGAGGCCGAGGTTCTCGATATTGCCGGTGACGCCGACGGCGGAGATGACGCGCTCGACGGTGAGCGTCTGCGTCCCGCCCTTGCCGTCGTCGACGGTGGCGGCGACGCTGTCGCCCTTCTTGTCGAGCCTGGTCACCTTGGCGCCGGTGAAAATCCTG
>WNFG01002431.1_pt1 | contig 15586 bp, 15 predicted proteins | sample 5400431 | NCBI WGS metagenome assembly WNFG01 (sample SAMN13153346, study PRJNA577476) | soil metagenome | isolation source: 120 cm saprolite under Douglas fir tree site 2 hole 3 replicate 2 | place: USA:California | collected 2015-04-18 | reverse complement strand
GTGGCCAACGGCCGCGTCGGCTGAGCCATAGAGTTCCTCTGCCATCTTGGGTGTGATGACGGTGACTTTGTTGCGCGCCTGCGCGTCCTGTTTATCGAAGAAACGGCCCGAGAGAATGACCAGGTTGCGCACAAACTGGTATTCGGGATCAACCCCCAGAACCCGCACGTCGCGTTCCTTGCCGCTGCCGATGGGGATGCGTTCATCGAGGGGCACGACCGGCGACGCGTGCACAATTCCAGGTACCTGAACGAGCACGGCATTCATATCTTCTATGGTGAGCGGGTCCGGGTTGACATTGGTGATGCGTTGAGCGCCGCCCACGTACTCCGCGAAAATCAAGTTGGCGCCGATGGCCTGGATCTGGTTCAGGACGTACTGCTTACCGGTCATGCCAATGGTGACTACGAGAATCAGCGATGCCGTCCCTATTACCATGCCGAGAGCGGTCAACGCAAAACGTACTTTGTTGCTGCAAAAGGTGTCATAGGAGAAAGCGAGGATTTCCCCGAGAGCCATTTTTGGCCGCAAAGTCGAACGCACCGCTGTACCGATTGACATGTTGATTAGATGCTATACGGTGCCGCCGAGCGTCGCAATGATGGGCGCGGTCGAGACAGATTGAGGCTAGCATTGCAAGAGACCGGTATTCGACAATGGCAGGCGCGTACTAGAACCGGTCAGATAAATGGGGACGTAGCTACAGTCAGGTTATGGTGCGGACCACAGCACTTTGCCTTGCTTATTGAGCAGCTGAATTTTCGGGGAACCATCCCGGTCCAGTCGTAGATTCGCTCCGGTTTTTTCTGTGTCGTTGTTGAGCAGCAACTCAGTATCTCCAGCGGAAGACAAAATCAGTTTGGCTCGATCTTTTTCCTTGTCGTCTGTGACTACGAATCCCCTTTCTCCTGATGGCATCACATACATGCAAGTCGCTTCGGACGACTTAGAATCGAAGCACAGGGTCAGAGTGCCATCATCCAGCATGACGAGCCCCCCGCGCTCATTCCCGTTCGCGTCACTTAACTGAATTCCATTGGCGGCGCTTCGACGATGTTGCGGCTTGCCGCCTTCCATCGCATCCGGGAGTGGAGCGGCAATGCGCAAACGCTCGACGCCCTTCTCATCCACAATAGCCAGACTTCGGACGCTGAGTCTCGCGGGATTTTGGGCGGTAAATGCCTTGGGCGCAATGAATAGCAGAACCAAGACGATAATGCTGAGAATCCAACCACCTACAATCCACTTCTGGCGTTGCTCCAGGCTTTCCACGCGGCTTGTCAGGTCTAGCATCATGTTCGCAGACTCCTTTTGAACAGAGCGAAAATACACTTAAGATTTTTCGGAAGCAAGATTCACGCCTTGCGTGTTCTCCTTTTGCCCAGTTTCGTGCGCAACGGAGATAGCAAAGCGGCTTCGTGTCTTATTAGACTGGTACTACTCCAATCGGCATACCGCGACCGCCTTATTTTGGTAGGGGCAGTTGAGGCTTGCCATTCCAGACTTTTGCAGCACTACCCAGTTCACGCCGAATCTTTCTTTCAGGCGACGAAAATCCTGGGCTGTGAAGTTCTCCCATCCACTTTGGGCGCGAACCTGATCGCTCCAGGTTTCGGCCAGCGCTGGGAACATGGTGACTGCGCCGCTGTCTTTGATGTTATCCGCAAGCATTGATCTTTCGGCGATGGCCCGGAAACCGTGCTGGTCTTCGCCGGGGATTTCCATGTGATTGGGATCGAGCGCGAAGTAGGCATCGACCGGGGTATGGTCGCGTATCCAGAGAAAGGCTTCGACCCATTGGTTGGTAGGCGCAGCACCCGGCCATTCAAGGTGTGGAGTTGCGGGAAAAAGCTGACGCTGCGCGAAAAACATTGCGGCTGTCATGGGCAGGAACAGCAGCAGCCAGCGCCAAAGATGATTCCCCAACACAAATTGCGCGAGCAGTCCGCCGGAGAAAACAAACAGCAAGATGTAGATCAAATGCAGACTGCGCATGGGCTGCAACTCAGCCAGGTTCGCAAAGCGCGCAGAGATGGAGATGAGCAGGCCCACAAGAAAAAAGAACAAACCAAAAACGATTGCGGCTTGAGACATGACTTCCAGGGTCAGAAGATTCTGCTTTTTCGCGATGTGGCGGAACCACCACAAAAGGGCGAGTGGGGCGAAGATGCCGAGCCACTCATACCATTCCCAGCGCAGGACGAAAAAGTAGGAGTGGCTTTCAAGCACTTTACGATAGGCGTCGGTCAGAGACGGGAACAGGCCGAATGGCAATAGCAAACCCGCGGCCAAGGAAGAGGAGCGAGTGTTCGACTCGCTTCGTCGCGAAAAGAGCCAGAGCAGCGTGACGTAGGAAATTCCGAAAACCACCATCAGCGGGTGAATGAATGCAGTGAAAATCGTCCACAATCCGGCGCGCAGGAACCGGCGTTCCATGACATTAATAATGATGAACAGAACGGCAGGGGTCGAGAGCGAACGCGGATTGACGTACTGATCCATGATGTAAAGCGCAGTGCCGGCCACGGGAATTGTGAGAAGCACAGCGACCAAGGCCACTCCTCCCCAGCGACCGATGGGATTGCGGAACGCGAGCCGCCCGAGGTACCAGCAGGCCAACAAAAGCAAAAAAATCGAAAGCAGGTGGCACAGTAGCAGTACCCAGTCTATTGGCAGATGGGTGAGCCGAATTGATCCGGCGATCAGGTTAGGGAATAACGTCAGCCGGGCATGGGAAGCAAAAAAGCTGGCGTTAAAAGGATAGAGTGCGGGATTCAGCAGCTTCTTTATTCCCGGCGCGTAGATTTCAGCGTCTTCGACAAAAGGATGGTAGCCGTGGATCAAAACGGCAGCACAGGTGAGGACAATTAACGGGCCCAGATCTTTGAGGTTGGGGCGGCTTTGCAATTGTTCCCAGTTCGAACCTGGCTTTAGTTTTTGATTTTTAAGCGGCGGGCGTGCTGTTAGCCGCGCCGCGCGCGTAGTAATTGCCGTCCAATTTGCGTCCCTGCTGGTTGAACCTGCGGAAGCGGACGACACCAAACTTCTGCAATGCGAATTGCATGGTGGTGGCCAGCACTCCGAGACCATATTTTACGCTGCGCGAAAAGTTGATGGATGACGCCTCTTCGAAATACTTCGTGGGGCAGGAGACTTCACCGATGCGGAAACCGAAGTACACACATTGCGCCAAGATTTGATTGTCAAAGACAAAGTCATCGGAATTTTCGAGCAGCGGAAGCTCAGTCAGCACTTTGCGGCTGAAAGCACGGTAGCCGGTGTGATACTCCGACAGCTTGACGCGCAAGAAAATATTCTCAAAGGCCGTCAGGAACCGATTGGCGATGTACTTATAAACTGGCATGCCGCCGCGAAGCGCGGTACCGCCAATGATGCGCGAACCAAGCACGACATCATAGACGTCATATGCCACCATGCTAGCCATCGCGGTCACCAGCAGCGGCGTGTACTGATAATCGGGGTGCACCATGATGACGACATCGGCGCCAGCGGCGAGAGCCTCACGGTAGCAGGTCTGCTGGTTGCGTCCGTAACCGTAATTGTTGTCGTGAACGAACACCCGCAGTCCCAATTGATGCGCGACTTCGACGGTACGGTCGGAACTGTGATCGTCCACCAGGATGCGGATGTCCACGAGATCTGGAAGCTCATGGACGGTGGCTTCGAGCGTCTTCTCGGCGTTATAGGCGGGCATAACCACTGCAACGCGTTTGCCGTTGATCATTCGACTCCTCAGCGCTGGCTGTTAATGCAGTGAAGGTAAATGATAACCCGTATCGCATACAGATGGTGAAAGTGGAGTGTTGTTATTCGAGGGACGATGCTGAAATTCCTTTGTTTCACCTGCAACGGTGAACGATGGTGAGGCCGCCCGGGACTAATGTTATAAGGGCTCCCGCACTCCGGACACCGAAGGCTTCTTGGCTCAACTGCTAAAGATGAAATGGCGGAGACTACACGCGACTTCTTTTTTGGACATAGCGAATCCTGCCATAGATTACACGGATAGTCCGTCTGGTGGATTGCCAACTGTGAAGCGCTGGCAGAAAAGTCAGTCAGGCCCCGGAGACGGCGATTTTCCGCGCAGAAGGGGCGGCCCACCAGCGAAGCAGAACTACAGACCCGAGGAGGACAAATGTAAGGATGATGATGGCAGCGTTGGCAAGTGCGGAAATATCGAGTGCGTATGTCAGGTCGGGTGGCGTGCTCGCAGGCATGAAGGTAACCGCGCCCATCGCGGTGTAGTGCATTGCTGGAATTGCAAAGCCCATCGCTACCGAACAGCCGACCTTCAGCATTATCCCTGGTTTTTCATCGCGAAACAGGAATGTGAGGGCCAGTGCTGCAAAAGAGACCAGCACTGCGATAACCACTGACACCATCACCAGTACCATATCGTATTCGTGCATGGCAGGCAGCCGCATGGCAGCCATTCCCGTGTAGTGCATGGCAACAATGCCGGTGGCCATCAACAGACTTCCGGCCACGACATGAAGCGCATTAATGCGTTCTCGGCTTATAACGAAGAGCGCTATAAATGAGGCGCAGATCGCAGCCACCAACGACAAGACCACGGTTGGAATATGGTAATGGACCGGCACCGGCAAGCGGTACGCGAGCATTCCGGTATAGTGCATGGACCAAATGCCGGTGCCCATAGAGATGGCCCCACCCAACAACCATGCCAGGCGCACATTCTTTCGGGCTGCCGTTACTCGTCCTGCAAGGTCGAGTGCAACATAGGAAGCGCAGATGGCAATCAGCACTGACAGCGCGACCAGGCGGTAGTCGTAGGTCGCCGGGATGATTATCGAATGATGCAGGGCTTGTCCTGTTAGTCCTTACAAACTGGCAAAGTTGCTGAAACTGTAGCTTTTTCAGTAACTACTCACAAGTTACCGTAGTGCGTGGATGGTGTCCTAACCTCAAGCGACACCGGAAACCTCCCGGCGAATGACCGCTATGACAAACTCCTTGCATATCTGCGAAGCCTGACGATTGATCGCCGCCGAAAAGATCGCAGGCTCTCGGGAAAGTGCTCTCATAGCATAGTTGGAGCCGTTGCCCAGGTTGAAGGTCGAGGAGTTGCGTGCGGGGAAGTGTTCCTCGAATGGGATTCGCCAGGAGCGCGACAAAAAAGGCGAGCCGCCTGGACTTGCCACTTGAGTTTTGGAATTCGTTTCGGGGCTCAATCAGCTACTTGGGAAGCTGATATTCACCAGTAACGTCGTAGGTAACGGTTCCGTCTGGCGCGGCCTTGCCTTGGTAGGTACCTTTTCCCGTGATGCCCTTCACCTTCCCGGTCCCTCCCGTGAAGCTCCAAGTACCACGACTGCTTAGCAGTTTTCCTTCTTTCATGGTCCCCGAACTCTGGATACGGACATACATCTTGTCCCCATTGGTCAGAGTACCGACGACGTAGCCCCGTCCCATGGATCGGTCGCCAGTGACTTCATCGAAGTTCGTGCCTTCGTCCTCTTTGGTCTGAGTTCCGGCGATTTCCATGGGCTTTGTCCAGGTACATTTGCCTTTGGAAATCGAAAAAGAATGGTTGGGACGATCCCCAACGTCCAGGGAATGTTGTTCATCTGGCTTGCCGCATTGTACGGTGCCAGAGATTTTGGTCTGCGCTGGAGCCAGCATTGAAAACGCAAACACCAGAATTGATGCCGGGATTACAGTTAGCCGCATAACACCTCCTCGCTAGGATTCGGACGGCAGTATAGTACGGGCGAGTGGGCAAGAAAAGTCAGAGTGAAGGTTGGTCTACTGCGGCGGGTTGGCCTGCTGAGGAGATTGGGTAGCTTGCGGAGGCTGGGTTAATGGCGGCTGACCCAGCGGGGTTGTGCCTGGCGTGGACGATTGCGGCGGGGGCGTTTGCGGAGGATTTGCCTGCTGCGTTGGTAGCGTGGACCGTGGTGGACCCGGCATTTCCGGCGCCTGCGTCGCGGGTGGCTGCTGCCCCTGCGGAGTACTACCTGGCGTGGGCGATTGAGGAGGCGTCTGCTGAGGATTCGCCTGTTGCGGCGATGGTGTGGAACGTGGTGGCCCGGGAATCTCTGGTGCTTGCGTTGCGGGTGGTTGCTGCCCCTGTTGCGGTTGGGCCGTGGGCTCCGACCCGGGCAATTCAGGCTTGGGTAGTTTTGGCGGCGGCGGTGAAAAGGGCGATTCAGGGCGCTGTACCGGTTGCGATGGTAGCTGTACGTTTTGGGCAGGTGGCTGGGCTGCTGGCGACTGTTCCGATCCCGGCGGAGCCTGCGGTACTTCCGGTTCGCGCACCGCAGCGCCATTGCGAAGCTTGAGTTGGATGGGTCCGCCCTCGCGGCGTTTAGCTTCGGCCTGAGCTTCGAGTCGGGCCTGAACCTTCGTGTCATTTTGCTGAGCTACCGTGCCAACTCTTAGTCCTTCCACATCATGGCGCGTGGCAAAAGTGACGCGCGCGGTAGCCTGCTGAGCCCGACGGGCGCGAGCATAATAGTCATCCGCAGTCTCACGGTCGCCATCGAGCTCGGCAAGGTAACCCATGTTGTTCAGGGTGAAAGCGTCACTGGGATTCAATTTGTATGCCTGCTCGATGTAGCGGCGCGCCGCCTGCTGATCATTGCGATTGAATGCGGAAACGCCGCGAAGGTTGAGATGAGCCACCTTCTCATCAGTGTTTTCCCGCTTACGCATCTGGCGTTGGACGTTCTTTGCATTTGTGGCCGCGACCTTGCTGATGGGCTGGCCGCGCCACTTCTGATTCAAGGCGACGATTATCGGCTCGTTCGAATGCAGCCGTGCCGCGGACTGGTAATAATCGTGGGCGGCCTGCAATTCCCCTTCATTTTCTTTGGTAAATCCCAGGTTGTTCAGGGTGAACGGATCTTGCGGATTCGCAGTCAGAGCCTGCTTCAAAAGCATTTCGGCTTCCTGAGGGCGACCATGTGAAAGCAAACGGATTGCTTCCACATTGGCCCGGTTGGCCTGCAGGTGGGTGTCTTTCATCCCATGCACTGCTTCCGAGAAAGGTTGTCCTTCAAGGGTGCGCAGATTTGATTTATCTACTTGCGCAGCGGAAGGATATTGCCCTGCAATGCTGTAGTAGCGTTGCGCGCGATCCACATCTCCCTGCAACTCTGAAATGTAGCCAAGATTGTTTAATGTGAACGGATCATCGGGATCGAGCAGATATGCGCGGTAAAACAACTTCTTGGCTTTGTCGTATTGCCGCTTTTCGACGGCCTTCACGCCCTCACGGTTGAGCTGTTGCACCGGAGTAGGCTTGCTTCTGGTGGGGATAGGAATCCGCAGGTCGCCCGCCCTTGCGGGTATAGAAAACAAGGCAGCGGCCAGGCACCATACCATGGCAAATCTGAGCTGCGGCAAGGGCATGGAAATGTCCCGCGACGGAATATTCCGCGAGTCACAAATCGGCCTGAGCATAGCTTTTCCCACGTGCTTGTCCCTGCGATCTTAGGATGCAAGGGGGACCGCCCGGTTGCTTTCGGTGGGATGCCAGTCACAGGCCGAAGCCTCACAACGATATGCCGCTCAAGTGCATCCCAAATAAGCTAATCCGATCTGGGAGTGCGCACATGGGCCGCTTTGGGTTGCTGATCGTCTTGCTGATAGCCGTGCTCGGCGGAATGACGTTTGCCCAGACGTCGGCGAATCCATCTGAAGTTCCGGCCCCGCCAGAGGCCACCAGTCCGTCGGCTGCCGAGAACCCGCCGGTGACACCGCCAGCGACAGACGCGGCGAGTTCAGACGCCAAGCGCGAGCGCCAAGAAACGCGCGACAGCCTGCTCGATTTGCCTTCTTTGGCGAACGATAAAGTGACTCTAATTGGCGGCCGGGTCGTGAAAGTGGATCGAGTTCTCGACCGGATGGAAGTGCAGGCGTTTGGTGGAAAGAAAATAGGTCTCGATTTTGATGTGCGCACACAGGTCTCGCGCGATGGAGTGAAGGTCGCGGCGAAGGAGATTCGTCCGGGCGATCGGGTTTATATGGATACCGTCTTAAACGACAGGAAACCCTTCGCCAAGAGCATACGTATTGTCACGACGCGCGGTTCGATGAATGGTCACGGACAAGTGGTGGCCTATGATCCTGGCAGCGGCAAGCTGACGCTTCGCGATGAGCTATTCGCGCAACCAGTCACGCTGCGGTTGACGCCGGAAACAATAATTCGGAAGGACCAGGGCGCCGGATCGCCGGCCGACTTGCAGCCAGGGAGCCTGGTCGCAGTAAGTTTTACTCCGGGCGGAGAAGCGGTCGCCCGCGAAGTGTCCGTGCTCGCAGTGCCCGGCTCCTCGTTCGCTTTCTCCGGTCCCGTCACCTATCTCAATCTCGCGTCACGTTTGCTGGCGGTCGCCAATAAAACCGACGGCAGAACGTACGACATTGTCCTCGATCACAATGCGGCTGGAATCAGCCGTGATCTGCAAGAAGGAGCCGATGTTACGGTCACTGCAACATTTGACGGCAAGCGGTACGTTGCTCAAAGCATTACCATCAACACCCCTTCGGAACCATAAATAGTTTCCGCTCGATCTGAATGTCAAGCGATGGCGGTAATGGTTCTTTCCTGCCGCGTGCCCTGTCCCCCATTCCTCGCTTTACTTCCTCCACCGTGTCCGGGGGATCCCAGTTAATGCTCATTGCCAGCTCCAAAGTACGGTGGTGGGGCGAAACGGGTCCAGCAATCCTTTGGGGCGCACGGTTACAGGATACGGTATATGAAATTTAGTATTTTACTCTTCTGTTAACCACTTGGTTCGGGAAATGTGACAAATAACCTCCGATAACCCATTCTTTTCCACATTTTTAAGGTGTTCGGCTGATTGTGGCGGGTACCGAGAAATACGTACACTTCAGCAACTTAAGCCCACAATCCTGCTTGGAATGGAGCTGCTCCGGTGGCGCCTACTCCATTGTGTGCCTCCCGTGAGGGCACAGGAGGGCGAATTCTACGAGGTTCTTAATAATGAAATTACGTACATTCCTGTTAACAAGCGCGGTACTAGTTGGTCTCGGACTCTTCCAAACTGTTACTCCGGCTCACGCCGAAAGCACCATTAGCTGCCCGTCTGGTGAATACGACATGCTGGACTGGATGACCATGGATTCCGATCTGCGGTCGTCAAAATACCTGGGAGGAAGCGCAAATCCTCTCTACACCGACATGTGGGCTGGCAAATTTTATTGGACCAAGAGCGGCACTGGATATCCCTGGGACATTCAGCTCTATGACAACAACAACATTTATTTGTGGATCACGGAATACGCCTGGAGCAATCCCAGCAGCTACAAAAAGTCCAAATATGACACCAACATGCCCCTCGCTCCCAGGTGTGCAAAGGCAGGGTTCCCCGGCTCAACTATCAAAGTAGCCAACACTGCGTACCAGATCTACACGGATTGCAACCACCACACGGACCACACTCTGAAGACCGCGAATAATCAAGTCTGGGGTCCTTATTACCTTTCCTTGGGGGGAAGTCTTCCGGCCAACATGAAAACCCTGGTGGTGAGCTATCGCTACAACTGCGACAGTAACTACGGTAACTGTGGGGACAAAGAAGAGTACTACTTGAGCCAGCGCTACGGGCTGGTCCAGTGGATTCATTATTCATTGATAAGCGGAACCTACCAGCAACAACAGAAAAGCGTCTTCAACCAGCTGAAGAGCGGCACGACGACTCCCGATTTCAAATGCTTCTGACCAACTGGTCAGGAGCAACGCGGGAGCGACATTAATCGGACTACTCAAAAGTCCACTCACCAAAGTGACCATGGTCGAAGTCGGACCTGACGTTAGTATCGGCCCAACGAGAGAAACAGTTAAGTACCGGCAATCGCTAGTGCGGTACCGCCCGCACTCGTTTCAAGCCGGCGCGTAAACGGGGCAGAACCTCCGCATTCTGCTCCCTCGTTCTCGAGGTGTGCATGCGTCAGTGTCTGCTTTCTTTTGCCTTGTTGTGCCTGGGATTGCCTGCTGGCTTCGCAGGAACGCTCACTATCACTCCCACGACCACCCTGATCGCCGAGACTTCGAACAATACCAGCGCGGCTAATTCTTTCCAGGCGCAATCCAACGGGGACATCGGCGCCTCCAATATCAGCAAACTGGATATCCACACGCTTCTCTATCCTGGGGCCAGCACGAAGATCTACGCGCACCTCATGCTCTGGTTTGGCGGACCGAGCCCCATGAATGTTGGTTACCGGTCCGACGATCCGGCACAAGTCCACAGACAAATCGAGGACATGGTCAGCCGTGGAATCGACGGTGTGATCATGGACTGGTATGGTCCGGGAAATTTTGAGGATACGGTAGCAAAGCTGGTGATGGCGGAGGCTGAGAGTCATCCCGGTTTTACGTTCGCCATTATGGTGGACAAGGGAGCGATTCAGTGGAATTCATGCTCGGGATGCGACCCACAACAAGCCCTGATTAGGCAGATCCAGTACGTCGAGGATACATACTTCGCCTCTCCCGCCTACATGCGGGTCAGCGGGAAACCGGTTATCACGAACTTCGATCTGGATTTGCACTTCACTCTCGACTGGAACGCGGTGAATACGGCCGTGGGCGGAACACCCTTCTATATTTTTCAGCACTCAGAAGGTTTTACGCACGCGCTGAGCGGCGGAAGCTATGCCTGGGTCGAGCCGACCACAAAGGATTTTGCGAATAGCTACTTGACGAAGTTCTACACCGCTGGACAAGCGGCGCCACAAGAAGAAACCATTGGCGGCGCCTACAAAGGATTCAACGACACTCTTGCCTCCTGGAGTATGAACCGCATCATGAGCCAGCAGTGCGGTCAAACGTGGCTGGGGACATTTGACAAAATTGACAGCAGTTACAATGCCGGCCACCAACTGGACAGCTTACAACTGGTGACGTGGAATGATTATGAAGAAGGCACTGAACTGGAGACCGGAATCGATAATTGCGTTTCCCTGTCCTCAAGTGTCTCCGGGAATTCCTTGCAGTGGAACATCCGTGGAAATGAAAACACGATTGATCACTATGTCGTCTACATAAGTAAAGATCGGCAAAATTTGATGGCTCTAAACACGATCCCGCCGGGCACACGCTCCTTGAACCTCGGCAGTTACTCGCTGGCCCCCGGCACTTACATTTTCTATGTGCAGGCTGTGGGTAAGGCGACCCTGAAGAACCAGATTTCTGCAGCGGTGTCCTATACAGTGCAGGGCGCAGCCGGGCTGAAGGTAGCATTGGCCGCCTCGCCCTCAGCAATCACCATCAAATCGGGGCAGTCAGGCAGCGCCAGTATCACGATTACTCCCGAGTCCGTACCGTTCAATGGCACGGTCTCGCTTGCGTGCTCTGGCCTCCCCTCGGGGGTGAGTTGTTTCTTTTCCCCGCAAAGCGTTGTTCCCGGAAACAGCACCGTTGGATCCGTGCTCACCATTTCGACCATTACCGTTGCTTCGGTTCCAAATACGAACGACCTGCCGGGCCGGCAATTGTTGCGGTCCGTTGGCTTCCTGGGCGTGGGTATCCCCGGGCTGGTGTTGTTCGGCCAGCAGCGCCGAAAGAAAATGATGATTCCCGTCCTGTCCCTCCTGCTGATCTGCGGGATGCTGCTGCTCAGCGCCTGCGGAGGTGGGCGACAAATCAGCCGTGCCAGCCAGAGCTCCATGCTCGGTGCACCATTGGGGACTTTCACCGTCGCCGTTACTGGCAGCTCGGGTGGTTTGCAAACCGCCACGACCGTCAGTCTGACCGTCCACTAGGTCGGAAGGATCCCGTTGAAGAATGTGCGGAGAGGGCAGCCAGGAACGCCAGGCAGTCCAGTTGCGTAAAAGTAAGCGCCCGATAGTAGAGCGCATAGGCATCCAGCGCGGCAATTGGCGTATTCGGGAAAGAGACCGCAGAACTTCAATGCGTTCCTGCAAATCAAATGAGCGGAGATATTCCCGAATCACCCGCGGCATCGTCATGTGCAAGGCGACGGAGAAATTCTGCATAGCCATCGCCTGTTGCCGCTCCCGAGATTGCAGGAGCTGTAGCATCACGTTCGCCAGTCGGACATTATCGCCAAATCGGAAAAATTCAATTGCCAGCCCTTCCTCCTCCGCCAATTGACGGAAGTCGCGTATATCCGATGCAATGATGGGAACACCATACTGGCATGCCAAGTGGGCCACTCCGCTGGATCCTGCTGAAGACGAGTAGGGCATCACGGTTACGCTGGCGCTGCGGAAGAGATCGCCAATCGCCTCTTCTGGCACATATCCGGTGAATTCAATCTGCGGGTCGTGGCGGTAGCGCTCGGCGATTGTTTCTACGTAACCCGGCGTGTTGGGATGATTTCCACCTGCCACTACCAAACGTACCCCGGGCATTTCTGCCGCAACCGAGCGAAATGCTTCGATCATTGGCTCCAGGCGCTTGTACGTTCCCCACTTGCCAAAGGCAAGCACACACTGGGCCGATTGTTCGCGCCGCGAAAAGTCGGGATACTCAGGACGGCCGGAAAGGATTCCATGCGGGCGAAAGTGCACATGCTCAGTGCGATATTTTTCAAGTAGAATTCGGCGGTACTCTGGCAACAGAACGGAAACAGAATCTGACATCAGCAGGACGCGAGTGATGAGGACTCCTGCCACTTTATAAAGTGTGGGGAAGCGAACCCCAGCATCTCTGAGGTCCACGGTGTCCATGAGCTGATGCAGTGTGACGTGAGTCTGGAATCCCGCCAGCCTGATCAGGGCGGGGGCTGCGAGGCCGATGGAGGCGGGGAGCGCTTGGTTCCCGTAGCTGGCAAACCCCACGTTGAACCAGACTACATCCGGCCGCAGTTCTCGAATTTCACGGAGCAGACACAAGGGGTTGGAAACTCGATTGAAATCCCAGCAGCGGACGACGGAAAATCCCGGGAGTTCAGGTTCAGGAGAAGGCAGTTCATCGGCCAGAACTGTCAGATTCAACAACGGGTTGTTCTGGAGCTCACGAGCGATGTGATACCCATATTCATTCAATCCGCGACGGCTGGGCGGGAATGATGTTACGAGACAGATTTTCATCGCTGACCTGGCCCGAAAAACGTTTCACGAGAGAGTTTCCCAAGCAAAGAAAAATAATCCAGCGCTACTTTGACGTCGGCTTTGCTCTTTCCCGCGTGCCGCAGGCCGAATTGGAACGGTATTTCCACCGCTGACTTGATGCGTGCTCGCACCAGAATCTCGAGAAGAATCTTGAACCCGGCTGGCCGTAAATTCAGACCTTCAATACATTCGCGTCTCACCACGAAAAAACCGGACAGTGGATCTTTGACACGGCGTCCGGGCCTCTGCAACGGCATGCTCACGAGCGTCCCGAGTCGAGAAACAGCAAGTCGTGCCGCGTTCCAGCCATTGGGAGAATTTCCGTTCGCGTAGCGGCTGGCGATAGCGATGTCGTGACCAGAGCCAACCCCTTCAATCAGGTCGGGCAGTAACTCGGGAGGATGTTGCAGATCAGCGTCGATGACGCCCAGCAAATCGGCGTTGGTATACCGCCAACCATGAATCACCGCACCGGCAAGACCTCGCTGGCCGCGTCTGACCAATAACCTGATTCGCGGATCCGCCTCCGCATGTTGGCGAACGACATCTTGAGTTCCGTCCCGGCTGTCATCATCCACGATGAGTAACTCGTAATCCAAATTTAAAGGCAATAGTGCAGTACGGATTCGATCAATCAATACCGGAATATTTCCGGCCTCATTCAAGGTTGGAATAACCAGCCCAAATTTTTGGAACGAATTCACTACCTGCATGTCGGGACCCAATCCTGTGGCGTAAATTTCGTTGCTTCCTTTGGATGGAGAACACGAGCGAACTGTTGGCTGGAGTTAAGGAAGGTAGACGCTACCGGGCGGGCTGTAGGAAGGCGAAGAGAGAGCCACCCGGCGGGCAGCTAAGCGCTCCCCAGCGGAGGCAAGGAAGGGACGCGAGTTCAAATCTCCAACGTGCTTACTCGATGAGGCAGCGTAGGCCCGTTTTTCCGCTCCTGACAACTGGCCCGCAGCTGTTCCCGAATATTGCGCTGAACCTCTTCTGGATTTCCCGGGCCGATGATCGCGATATCAGCCAGTGAGCCGAGCGACAAATAGGCGTGGCGGTAGCGATGAAGAAAATCCACTGGATATTCGGGTTTTCGTCGATGAGCAGCTTCTGGTTCGGCATCCAGCACGTAAGCAACATCGGGTTTCGGGATCAACTTCATCAGCAGCCAGGCGTAAAGTCGTACGAGCTTGCTGTCGAGGCGAAGGGTGGCCAGTTCGTCGTAACTGTATCTGTCAAAAATTATTGCGTCCGGCTCCATTCTTCGAAATCTTGCGACGACCGAGCGAAGACGGATAGCATCCCCCACGTAAAGCGCGCAGCGCGCCAGAGTGAGATACCAGCGACGAATGTTCTTGTCGTTGCGATGTACCGGCTTTTCGGGGCTGCCGATCCCTTTTTCACCCTTGAAGACCTTCACCATCGCGTCCTCGCGAAAACGCTTTAGCACGGCAACGTCATCCCAGAATTGCGATCGAATCACGCACATTCCGGCTTGGCACAAGAGCGAATGGAGGCTTTCTATTTGCGTGCTCTTGCCAGCTCCATCAATCCCGGAAAAACTGATCAGCAGGGGACGATTTGCTGGTCGCACTTCAGACGGGCTCGGCAGAGTCGAAAACATAATCACGTTAAAATGCAGCATGACCCTCATCAGTGCGCACCAGGCGGCTTGCTAGGCGTGGCGCTCGTGAGGCCTACGACTGTCCCCACGGCAATCCCGGCCGCGGCCAACAGGCCCATCTTCAAGAGCAAGGACCGGCTCTGCCGCTGTTTGGCGGGCGCCATAGCCGCGCCGGCGGGCTTCGAAGCCGCCCCACCGGTCGTGCGCCCCAGTTGAGCCGCGGCTGCGCCCACCGGTTGCTGTTGGTCCGAGTTCTTCTTCTGATTCTGACCGTCATTCTGCTGTGGCACGTTCGGCGCCGGAGATGCGTCTGGCGTCTGCGTTGGCTGCGGGTTGACTTGCGTTTGTGAATTGGGCTGCGCAGGGGCACTTTGTTGGGTTGGGTTCTGCTGCGGACTACTTGTGGGTTGCGCCTGCGGGTCCGGTGGCGGCACGGGGTCTGCGGTCTGCGCCTGTGCTAAGGAGGCGCTCGGAGAATCTGGGAACGGAGCATCAGGTTGTTGCGAATTTTGTTGAACGCCAGCGTCGGGCTGCTGTCCGGTCACGGCCGCGAATAATTCAGGCGTTCCAGCAAGCGAGGTGGCCAGGAAGACGCCGATCAGGCGGTAGGTCCAGCGGCTCATTGTCAAGCACTCCTTATTAAATCGAGGTACCGGACTCGTTGCTTAGGCTTGCTCCGCTTCCAGATGTCCAAGGCTCGGTGACGGGATGCCAAGGAGCAACTCCTCAGTCTGTGATGCAGTGAACGGCCCACCAAAGCTGGCCGACGCCTCCTCTGGATTCTCGAAAATTTCAAACAGACGGTCCAATTGTGTCAATTCCAGAATTACCATTGCGCGCACTGATGGCGAGGCAAGTTTCACGTCACCATCTCGC
>WNFG01002642.1_pt1 | contig 15601 bp, 14 predicted proteins | sample 5400431 | NCBI WGS metagenome assembly WNFG01 (sample SAMN13153346, study PRJNA577476) | soil metagenome | isolation source: 120 cm saprolite under Douglas fir tree site 2 hole 3 replicate 2 | place: USA:California | collected 2015-04-18 | reverse complement strand
TCGCGGAAGCGGTCGGTCCAGGTGCCTGCGGGCAGAGTGATTTTTCGCGTACCGAATCCGTGGCCGCCGGCGGAATAGATATGCATCTCGGCGGGGATGCCCAGTTTCTTCCAGGCGGCGTATAGGCGAATGGAATGGTCGAGGGGAGTCACGACCGTGTCGTCATCGGCGTGGACGAGGAAGAGTGGAGGCGCGTCGGCGGGAGGCGTGACATCGTCGGGCGTGCCGGGATAGATGGGCGCGGCGAAATTGGGCCGGCTGTCGGCGTCGTGGTGAAGCGCGACGGCTGCAGCGACGTAGCCGCCTGCGGAGAAACCAAGGATGCCGATGCGATCCCGCGCGATGCTCCAATCCGAGGCGTGGGAGCGGACGAGGCGTACGGCCTGCTGGCCGTCGGCGATCGCGAGCGGAATGACGGTCTTCCTGCGCTCCGCCATTTTGGCGGCATCGCTGGCGTCGGTGTCGCCGGTGCGCATGACGCGGTACTTGAGAATGAACGCTGCCACGCCGATGGAATTCAGCCAGCGGGCGAGATCGATCCCTTCGTGGCTGACCCAAAGTTCGCGAAAACCGCCGCCGGGACAAATGATCACCGCCGTGCCGTTGGCCGAGGAAGGATCGGGAAGATACGCCGTTAGCGTGGGATGAGTCACGTTGCTGAAGGGGTGTGCAGCGTCCTGCGGCACGCCTTCTTCGTAGTTCCAGTTCTCCGAGCCAGGCGCAACGCCGGGCCAGAGCGGAATCACTTTTGGTTCCGACGCAAATACCGGGACGGCCATTAGAATCAGAAAAAGAAGTTTTCTAGTCATCGTGCGCGGGAGTCTAACATGCGCGGCGCTCGAAGCGGAACAGACAGAAAATTCGAGGAGGGGAATTGCGGCGTGCGCGAAATGCGATTGAGGCAGGACTCGAGCAGAGCCTGCAGGGCACGGGTTTCCCACGCGTGCGTCGCGCAGACGACCTCCCGCGCGCAAAAAGCGACGCAAGATTGTCAAGGGATGTCAAAAAGCGGATGCGGAAGCGGCTAGTGGCCCATATAGTTGACGTGAACGTAGACGCCGGTGTGAACGTTGTAGAGCAAATACCAACCGGCGTGGTCGGTATCCTCATAGATGGCGAAATCGTCGGCGCAGTCCCAGCACCAATCGGCGCAAATGGGCCAGTCCCAGGCCGCAACTTCAAAGAAGAAACCACCCGGCAGCCAGAAGCGGTGATGATCGCGATCGAAGCGTTCGATGCGGTAGCGGTAGGACGGGCCAAAGTGCTCGAAGCGACCATGCTCGAATGGATGGTCGAAGTGATAGCGCTTATCGTCCGGACGGTCGTGGCCGTACCAGTGGTCGTTGTTGACGTGAGGCGTACTGTTCATGCGGCCGGCGTCATGATGCTCGGGTTCGGGATCGGAGCGTGGATCGTCCCTCTTCGGAGGGGGTGGCGGAACGCGGCCCTGGTTGGCGCGCGGCGGATTCTGCCCCCGGCCCCCACCGTGTTGCGCGAGACCAGGGAATGCCACGAGTAATGCCAAAGCAACCGGAAAAACCAACCGTCGTTTCATTTTCTCCTCCTCGAACGGGTTGAGAATAGTTCGCTTTACAGCTTACGTGAAGGTTTACGGGGCATGACCGGGCGCTAATGATGCGACGTGCCGAGGAATCGTGGCGGGTACAGTGGTGGAAATCCGAAAATGGAAACTGGAAAATCGAAACCAATGAGCAGGCGAGCCGGGGCAAACGATAATCGCCCAAAAGAAATCGTTGGGCGATGCTGGCATTGGGGCTGGGGTCAGGTGCCGCTATAAGTGCGGTAGGCGGACCACGTGACGCGGTGGCCATGGAAATTCAATCCGATGAGGTAGCGGTCGTCCAGGAGTTTCTGGCAATAGACAACCTTTCCGAGGATCGTGATTTCGTCTTTCAACGAAGTGACCTGCGCCAGTTCGCCAGGTTGCCAGGGGCGGCTGGAAACCACGCGGGCGCCATGAGCACTGACGTTATCCGTACAGGTCAGCTCTGCTCCGTTGGCAGGCTGATCCTGCGCGTGAGTGAGACGCACGACAATCGCGACTGGTATGCGTTTCTCCATGCGTCCGTCGAGGTTGCTTTTATAGCCCATTTGGCCCAAGCCTAGCTAGGTGGCGGGAATCTGCGACGCTCGGCTGGTGGGGGTATCGCGAACCGCTAACCGGAGTTCGGTTTTTCTCTCCCCTTTAATTAACATCGAGATGTTTTCCTGTATATCCGGTAAAGGCCTGAAAGCGAATCCTGTCAGTTTCTCAGTTCATCGGTAGTACTTCGGGCGATAAGCCGCGCCTGCGAGAGAGAATACTGCTTCCGGCCGAGGTCTCGCAGCGCGTGGAAGCACGGCTTGGCGAGAGCGAGACGGGTGACGAGGAGTCGACTAGTTGATGGAGCGGTGGAGGACGGCGGCGATTTGGCGCATTTCCTCGGCGAGGGCGATGAATTCCTCGGGGAGGAGCGACTGCATGCCGTCGGAGAGAGCTTTTTCCGGCTCGTGATGGACTTCGATGAGCAGGCCATCGGCGCCGACGGCGACAGCGGCGCGCGAGAGCGGCAAAACTTTGTGGCGCTTGCCGGTGCCGTGGCTGGGATCGACAAAAATAGGGAGATGGCTGCGTTTTTTTACGGCCGGAACGATGGCGAGGTCCAGAGTGTTGCGCGAAAAATCGGAGAACGTTCGAACGCCGCGCTCGCAGAGCATGACGTTGTAATTGCCCTCGGAGAGGATGTACTCGGCGGCCATGAGGAACTCGTCGAGCGTGGCGGACATGCCGCGCTTGAGGAGAACGGGTTTTTTGGCGCGACCGGCGCGCTTGAGCAGGGAGAAATTCTGCATGTTGCGCGCGCCGATCTGGATGACGTCGGCATATTCTTCGACGAGGTCGAGCGATTCATTGTCAATTGCTTCAGTGACGATGCCGAAGCCGTGGGTGGCGCGGACTTTCGAAAGAATCTTGAGGCCGTCTTCGCCGAGGCCCTGGAAGCTGTACGGGGAAGTACGGGGCTTGTAGGCGCCGCCGCGGAAGAGTCGCACGCCGGATTTCTTGAGGCGTTCGGCGATGGCCAGGCATTGCTCCTCGGTTTCGACGGCACAGGGGCCGGCAACGAGGGCGATCTGATCGCCGCCAACGATGACGTCGCCCGAGGGCGTGGGGATTCGAATGATGCTGTCTTCCTGCTTGGTGTCGCGGCTGACGAGTTTGTACGGCTTGCTGACCGGGATGCACTCGATAACGCCGGGGAGGGATTCGAGGATGCCGAGGTCGATGGCGCCCTTGTTGCCGGTGATGCCGATGGCGGTGCGCAAGGACCCCGGCATGGGGTGGGCCTTCAATCCGAGGCTTTCGATGCGCTTGCAAACTTCGCGGATTTGCTCCTCGGTGGCGTGCGACTGCATGACGACGAGCATGGAGAGCTCCCCCAGCGCGGTGCGTAACCACTGAGTTTACGGCAAGCTGACCCGAAGCTGCAAACGACGACGAACTGGGTTCGTGGGGTCGCCTCGATTTCGATTGACGAAGGCCTGCGAAAAGGCATCCAATCATGTAGTAGTCCAATCGACCCCAGCCGGGAGGAAAAATTGCTCTCGGATCATGTCTTTTCCATTTTCGGCCGAACCCTCACCATAACCGGTTATGAACAGCTCGTCACAGGCGCAATTGTGGTGATTGTGCTGACGGCTTGGGCCGTTCAGCAATTCCGCCGGAAGCGCACCGTGGTAGTCCAGCGATCGGTGGTAAGCGACCAGGTGGTCTATGAGCTGTCGCGGATTGCCGACGCACTGGACCGCATCGCGAACCGTCCGGCGGACGAGGCGATTGCCGCGGCATCATTAAACAGCCCTCCGCCACAGGCGCGAAGCATTCCGCTCTCCATGTTTGGGCGATAGAAACCAAAGGGCTAGCTGAATTCCGGCCTAACTTTGTGGAGGGCAGGCCGATACGGTAGGGGTGTCGCTCCGTTCAATAAATGGCGAAAGGACTGGCGATGTGGCGCGTGTGATAGAATAGTTTGTTTATGACAGAGCAGAAAATTCCCACAGGCATGCCTGAACAACCCATCATCCAGCCGACACAATTCGACCCAGAAGACGAATATCGCCCGGAACCTGAGCCTGAACCGCAGCCGCCATCGTGGATGGACGGTAGCCTGCGCATAGGGATTCATACCTCGATCGCGGGCAGCTACCTGAATGCGCTGGAATCGGCACGGAAGCTCGGCTGCAATGCGCTGCAAATCTTCTCGGCCAGTCCGCGAATGTGGCAGGGCGGGTCGGCGCGGATTCCGGAGGTGGATGCGCAGGCGTTTCGGGCGCGCCGCGAAGAACTGCGGCTCGGGCCGTTGGTGATTCATGCGAATTACCTGATCAACCTGGCGTCGCCCCAGCGGATGCTGCAAACGCGGTCAATCCAGGCATTCCACGATGAGATCGTGCGAGCGGTGGCCTTGGGAGCGGATTTTCTGGTGGTGCATCCGGGGTCGCGCGGCGAGTCGACGACGGCGCAGGCAATTTCCACGATCGTGGAGTCGGTGAAGCAGGCATCGAAGCGCGCGCCGATGGGCGGACTGCGAATCCTGATCGAGAACACCGCGGGAATGGGCAGCGCCATTGGGGCCCGCCTCGAAGAAGTGGGAGAGATTCTGGCGGGGTTGCGGAACTTGCCGGTCGGGGCGTGCCTGGATACGGCGCACCTTTTTGCCGCGGGATACGACATCAAGAGCGAGGCCGGATTGGCTTCGACGATCGGGCAGATCGAGAGCACCATCAGGCTTGAGAACGTGCCTGTTTTTCACGTGAATGATTCTAAGATTGACCTCGGCGGGCGCGTGGACCGGCACGAGCATATCGGAAAAGGGAAGATTGGCGCGGAGGCGTTTGCGAGGATTTTGCGGCACCCGCGATTCGGTACGACGGCGCCGGAAGGATTGACGGGGCGGGCATTTGTGGCCGAGACGCCGATTGACGATCCGGGCGATGACCGGCGGAACGTGGCGATGCTGTGGGAGCTGGCGGGGCTGCAAGAGCAGGCACCGGCGGCGGAGAAAGGATTCTCCATGCTGACAGCGGCGCTGCAAAAAAAGATTTCTATACACAGAAAAGCAGAGCAGAAGAGAAAAGATAACGCGGAGACGCAGAGAACGCCGAGACTCGCAGAGCAGAAGGCACGGACGGGAAAGAGCGTGTCCAGGAAGAGCAAGGCTAAGAAAAAGAGGGGATAGGGCGGCGTGGCGGAGCAAAGCACATCAGCGGGCACACCGGCGGCGGTGTCGGGATACGATCCGCAGAAAATCGAAGAGAAGTGGCAGAAGCGCTGGGCGGAAGCGCGCGTATTCGAATCGGACGTGGACCCCTCGAAGCCCAAGTATTACGTGCTGGAGATGCTGCCGTACCCCAGCGGCACGCTGCACATGGGCCACATGCGCAACTACACGATCGGCGACGTCGTGGCGCGCGTAAAGCGCATGCGAGGATTCAACGTCCTGCATCCGATGGGCTGGGACGCCTTCGGCCTGCCTGCGGAAAACGCGGCGATCAAAAATAATACCCACCCGCGCGAGTGGACCAACAAAAACATTGCGGAATTTCAACGCGTGCTGCGCCGCTTTGGGTTCAGTTACGACTGGCGTCGGGAAATTTCGACCTGCGAACCGGAGTATTACCGCTGGAACCAGTGGTTTTTCCTGCGCATGCTGGAGCGCGGGCTGGCGTACCGCAAAAAGAGCCGCGTCAACTGGTGTCCGAAGTGCTGCACCGTGCTGGCCAACGAACAAGTGGTGAATGGCGGTTACTGCTGGCGACATGAAGACACGCTGGTGGAATCTCGCGAGATCGAACAGTGGTTCCTGAAGACCACCGCCTACGCGGATCAATTGCTCGACGATTTGAAAGAACTGGAAGGCGGGTGGCCGGAACGCGTCATCCTGATGCAGCGGAACTGGATAGGGAAGTCGCAGGGCGCGAAGGTGAAATTTGCCGTGGCGGATTTGGCGGGCGCGGAACCGATCGAAGTTTTTACCACGCGCATTGACACGATTTACGGCGCGACGGCGGTCATCCTCGCGCCGGCGCATCCGCTGCTGTCAAAACTGTTGGATGGTTCGTCTGCGCGCGCGGAAGCAGATGCCAAGCTTGCCAAGATGCGCCAGACATCGGTTAAGGCCGAGGATCTGGCGACGATGGAGAAGGAAGGTTTCTTCACCGGACGATACGCCGCCAATCCCTTCAGCGGCGAGAAGATTCCCATCTGGGTCGGCAATTTCGTCCTGATGGAATATGGAACGGGCGCCATCATGGCGGTTCCGGCGCACGACCAGCGCGACCTGGAGTTTTGCAGGAAGTATGGGTTGCCGGTGCGCGTGGTGGTGGAGGGAAAAGAAGTTGAAAGTTCAAAGCTGAAAGTGCAAGGGGAGAAAAAATTAGCGGGGGCTGCTCGCTCGGGCCAAGTAGTTGTCGAAGAGGCGTTTACCGATTATGGCGTCAGCGTAGATTCCGGGCTATACAGCGGGATGGAGAGTGAGGCGGCGATCGCGAAAATGGCGGCGTTCGCGGAACAAAAAGGATTCGGGCGCGCCGAGACTATTTTCAGGTTGAAGGACTGGGGCGTTTCGCGGCAGCGCTATTGGGGCACGCCGATCCCGGTCGTCTATTGTTCGAAAGACGGCATGGTGCCGGTGCCGGATAAAGATTTGCCGGTGCTGCTGCCGCCGAATCCCAAGCTTACGGGCATGGGCGAATCGCCGCTGGCCTCGACGCCGGAGTTCGTGAATACGACTTGCCCGAAATGCGGCGGTCCGGCGCGGCGCGAAACGGACACCATGGACACTTTTGTGGATTCGTCGTGGTATTTCTATCGCTACGCGGATGCGCACAACGACAAGGCGCCTTACGATTCAGCAAAAGTCGCCTACTGGTTTCCGATTGACCAGTATATCGGTGGAATCACGCACGCGATTCTGCACCTGCTTTATTCGCGCTTCTGGTGCAAGGTGATGCGCGACCTGGGGTTGATTACGCACGACGAGCCCGCGGCGCGCCTGTTTACACAAGGCATGGTGCAAAAGGGCGGCGTGGCCATGTCCAAGTCGCGCGGGAACGTGGTCGGCGCGGAAGACATGGCACAGAAATTTGGGGCGGACACGGGGCGGCTTTATACGTTGTTCGCGGCGCCGCCGGAAAAAGATTTGGAGTGGAGCGAAGAGAGCATCGAAGGCTCCTGGCGATTTTTGAACCGCGTGTACCGGCTGGTGGAGCGCCACGCTCAAGCAATCCGGGAAGTAAAGAGCGGGAGCGCCGTCGCTGCGACGGCTTCAGCGAAAGAAAAGATTCTTCTGCGCAAGGCCCATCAGACACTGCGGCGCGTGACGCAGGACTTCGAGACACGCTGGCATTTCAATTCGGCGATTGCGCTGATTATGGAATTTACCAACGAGATTTATTTGCAGGAGCCGCTGGAAAAAGACGTGCGGCCGGAAGTTCGCAAGGAAGTGCTGGAACTTCTGACGCTGATGCTGGCGCCGATGACGCCCCATCTTGCGGAAGAGCTCTGGGAAATGCTGGGCCATACCGGCGGATTGTGGAAGGCGGGCTGGCCGGCATTTGACGAGGCGTTGACGCGCGAGGACGAAGTTGAAATTCCCGTGCAGGTGAATGGACGCCTGCGGGGCAAAGTGAAAACCGCCGTAGGGACCGGGGCAGAGGAAGTTGAGCGGCTGGCGCAAGCCGACGCCGTGATTGCGCCCCATCTTGCCGGCAAAAGCATCGTGAAACGCATTTTCGTGCCGGACAAATTATTGAATCTCGTCGTGGAGTGAGGGGGATGGCATGATGGAGATCGCGGCAAAGCAGGCGGCGGAGCGAGAGCAGGGAGGCAGGATGAAGGCGGAAGTCGGCGGCGTGGTGGTTCTCGATTTCGGCGGGCAATATACGCAACTGATTGCGCGCCGCATTCGCGAACAGCAGGTGTTCTCCGCCGTTCTGCCCTGCACGTCTTCCATTGAAGAAATCTGCAAACTGGAACCCGCGGGAATCATTCTCTCGGGCGGGCCGAGCTCCGTTTATGACGCCGACGCGCCCAAATGCGATCCAAAGGTGCTGGCGCTGGGAATTCCGGTCCTGGGGATCTGCTATGGGATGCAGTGGATCACGCGCACGCTCGGAGGCACGGTAGAGAAGGCGGAGCGGCGGGAATATGGCCGCGCGCAACTGAAGATTGACGATTCGAAAGAGAACGGTGGGTCCGACTTGTTTACCGGGGTTCCGGCCTCTCTGCGCGTCTGGAACAGCCACGGAGATCACGTTCGAACGCTCCCGGAAGGCTTTCGAACTATCGGGCGAACTGAGAATGCCATCGCCGCCGTGGAAAATCCGGAGAAGCAGATCTACGCCGTTGAGTTTCACCCGGAAGTGAACCACACCGAGCGCGGGACCGAGTTGCTTAGAAATTTCTTATTTCGGGTGTGCCAGGCGGAACCGAAATGGAGCGGAGCGGCGTTTATCGAGGAGACAACGCGAGCAATCCGCGAGAAGGTGGGAAACAAGTGGGCCATCTGCGGGCTGAGCGGCGGCGTGGATTCCACGGTTGCCGCGGTGCTGGTGCACCGGGCGATGGGAACCCGGCTGACGAACATCTTCGTAAATACGGGGATGCTGAGGAAAAACGAGTTTGCAGAAACGCTGGAGATGCTGCGGGACAGGCTCAAACTCCACGTCGTCGGCGTGGACGCTTCGGAGCGCTTTCTCGCTCAATTAAAAGGGGTTACGGATCCCGAGGAAAAGCGCAAGCGCATCGGCAGGGAGTTTATCGCCGTCTTTGCACAAGAAGCGCAAAAGCTCCAGGCGGGGGAAGCACACGGGGAGATTGGTTACTTGGTACAGGGTACCCTCTATCCAGATGTCATCGAGTCGGTGTCCGTCAAAGGGCCTTCGGCTACGATTAAAACCCACCACAACGTCGGCGGATTGCCGGAAAAAATGCCTTTTGCGTTGATCGAGCCGCTGCGGGATCTCTTCAAAGACGAGGTTCGCCGGATCGGCAAGGAGCTGGGCCTGCCGGAAGAAATTTTGGTGAAACACCCGTTTCCGGGCCCTGGGCTGGCCGTCAGGCTGCTCGGGGAGATCACCCGTCCACATCTAGTAACCCTCCAGGACGCCGACGCGATCGTCGTTGAGGAAATTCGCCGTGCCGGGCTGTATCATAAAGTGTGGCAAGCATTTGCGGTGCTGCTCCCGGTGCGGAGTGTGGGGGTGATGGGCGATGGGCGAACCTACGGGCTAACCGTGGCGGTGCGGGTGGTGGAATCCGATGACGCCATGACGGCGGACTGGGTCCGGCTGCCCGGGGAAGTACTGGAACGTATCTCCACCCGCATCGTAAACGAAGTAAACGGCGTGACGAGGGTGGTTTACGATATCAGCTCCAAACCCCCAAGCACGATCGAGTGGGAATAGTTCTGCGAAAGGGCCAGGCAATGAGCAGGTGCTGCGGATTGTTGGGACACCCGAAAGAAAAGCTTGCTGAAAAGATGCGGGCAGGTAAGAAAAGAGGCCGCACAGCGGGTATGCGCGGCCTTTCCCTTAAGTTCTGGTGGGACAGAACAGCGACAGCCGCGGAAGTCCGATCGCAGGACTAGCGGTTGGCCATTTTCTGGGCCATGTAAAGAATGAGCTTGCGATCACCATCTTCCACTTTGCCCAGCAATCGGCGGAGCTTGCTGAGAAAGCGTGCATCTTTACCGACGCTGCCCCAGGCGATGTCATCCGACGACTTACGCTTAGGGAGATTCGGCAACTGCGGCGGTTCCTCACCGTCATAAAAGAGTTGATAGAGTGGGCACTCGAGAGCGCGAGCCAGCTTTTCCAATGTTTCGATGGCCGGAACAGTATGACCATTCTCTACGCGGGAAATGTAGCAACGAAGCAGGCCGGTACGCTTTTCGATGTCGCCCTGGGAGAGTTTCTTTTCTTCGCGGAGTGCGCGAAGACGGTCACCAATAATCATGCAGATATTATCCCATGTAACTTAGATGGGAAGCAAGTACAAATTTGCGAATTGGGAAGTGAAACACTTGATACAAGTTCTGGCGATCGGGAGATAATAGCCGTAACCAAAAGCCTATGGCGCGCGTCCCAAAAGTGGTGCCTTTTGAGCTGCCCCCCGCGGCGAGAGCTGTGAAGGGGCGCGCTTCCAAGCCTGCCTGCGCGACGGACGACCGCGAACTGGTTCGCCGGGCGCAGCAAGAGGACCAGGAGGCGTTTGAGGAGCTTGTCCGGCGTCATCAACACCGCGTATTCGCGGTGGCCGGCGGAATCCTGCGCAGGCGCGAGGATGTGGAAGATATCGCGCAGCAAGTGTTCGTTAAGGCCTATTTCTCGCTGAAGCGATTTGACCAGCGGGCGGCATTCAGTACCTGGCTGTATAAGATCACGGTGAACGAGTGCTGGGATTTATTGAGAAAGAAGAAAGTCCGGCCTCTGGTGTACGAGTCCGATTTGAGCGAGGAACAGGCCAGGCAGGTCATCACGTCAGGGGAGAAAGAGAACCCCGGGCCCGATATCAGCGAGAGGATCGAGGCGCGGGAGCGCGTGGAGCGACTGCTGGAAGGATTGGATGAACGGGACCGGCTGATGCTGATTCTGAAAGAAGTGGAAGGGTTTACCATCGAGGAAATTGCGGAAATTTTGAATCTGAATGGCAATACGGTCAAGGTTAGACTCTTTCGGGCCCGGCGCCGGGTGGTAAGCCAGGCAAAGAAGCGCGGAGATTGAGGACGAGAGCAAGAGCAGTGAGGAGGCGGGTATGTGGAACCTGCTGAATAGGCGTAATGAAGAGTGCACGAAGTTGCGGGATTTACTGGAGCATTCCGCAGCGGCTCGTCCTGAAGCTGTGCATGTCGAAGAGTTGTGCGAAGCCTGGCCTGCGGCGCAGCGCGCCCACATCGCGGCCTGCGGGACCTGCCAGGAAGCGGCGCAAGATCTTTTCGCGGCCCGGGAAATCTTCAAGGGAGTTGCCTCTCGCGCGGAACAGGCGGGGCCGTGGTTTGCAGCCGGGGTGATGGACGCGATTCGCACGCGAGAACGGGAACTCGCTCTTCCCGCGAGTCTCTGGAGCGCGGTTCCACGTTATGCTTCGCGGCTCGCGTGGATCTCTGCGTTCGTGTTGCTGGCGGGCAGCACCTGGCTGTATGAACGACGGGTTGTCGCGCCGAACAGGCCGCCCGCCGCGGCATCCTCTCAGGAATACCTGTTTGAAGCGCCGGCACCACCGATGAACCAAGATGATGTGCTGATCAGCATGGCGGAGAAGAATCAATGAGCGGCATGTCGGTAACCCGGAAAGCGGCCCTATGGATTGGCGTCGTGTTCCTGCTGGGTGCGGCGCTCGGGGGAATGATCGGGTACGTTTTCGCGCGCCACACGGCGCTGGCAGCTCCGCCGCAGATGACCGAGGCGACGAAGCGGGCGCAAAAAGTCCAGCGCCTCACCCAAGAATTGGATCTGTCCGCGGAGCAACAGAAACTGCTCGATGTGATTATCGCCAGCGTGCAGGCGCAATACAAAGCCATTCACCAATCGACGGAACCGCAGATCAACGAAGCGAGGCAGAAAGGGCGGGAGCAAATTCGAGCGATTCTCACGCCGGAGCAGAAGCCGAAATTCGAAGAATTTTTGAAGCGCTTGGACGAGGAGAAAAAGAGAAACGAGCAGCGGTAGCGCGGTGCGGTCGCGCAGTATGATCAGATTTTGACGATCAGTTTTCCAGTGTTGCCGCCCGTGAAGAGCATGTTGATGGCGTCGGGCGCCTTCTCCAGTCCCTCCACGATGGTTTCGCGGTCTTTCAGCTTGCCGAACATTTTCCACTGACCCAGCTGCGTCGCAGCTTCCATGAAGCGCGAAGCGTAATCGAGGATTAGGAAGCCCTGGACGTGGAGGCGCTTCACTATTACTGTGCCGAGGCTGACCATATTGGGGGCTTCTTTGGTATAGCCGGAGATGAAGCCGCAAACCACCACGCGGCCATGAAGATTCATGCGGCTCAAGACTTCTTGCATGATTTCCCCGCCGACATTTTCAAAATCGATGTCGATGCCGTTGGGCGTGGCGGCGGCCAGCTTTTCCTTCCAGTCCGTGTGCTTGTAATTGATGGCGGCGTCGAAACCGAGATCCTTAGTGATCCAGGCGCATTTGTCGTCGGTGCCGGCTATGCCGACGACTCGGCAGCCGTGAATCTTTCCAATTTGGCCGGCGATGCTGCCGGTGGCGCCGGCCGCGGCGGAGACGACGAGCGTGTCCCCTTTTTTCGGTGCTGCGATCTCCATGCCGAAAAAAGCAGTGAGGCCGGTGATGCCAAGCACGCCGAGGAAGACGGTGTCCGAGACGAAAGGAATCTTCGGGACTTTCTGGAAGGAGCGTTTCGCGGATTCATCGAGGGCGACGTATTCCTGGAGGCCGGTGAGGCCTGTAACGCGGTCGCCCTTTTTGTAGTCGGGGTGGCGCGATTCGATGATTTCGGCGAAGCCGATGGCGCGCATGACTTCACCGATTGCCACAGCGGGAAGATACGTATCCGCAACCATCCAGACGCGCATGGTGGGATCGATGGAGAGATATTTTACGCGGGCGAGGGCCTGGCCGTCTTTCAGTTCGGGCACTGGCGATTCCGTGAGCTGCAGATCGCCAGGAGCAAGGAGTCCTTTCGGACGATTCTGGAGCCGAAGTTGGCGATTGGTATTCGACACTTTAGAAGGGAATATCTTCGTCGGAGATTTCCGGGCCGCCGCCGGCGTGACCACCGCCGCTGCCACCACCGTAAGAATCGTCAGCGGGCGCGGCGTGGCTTTCCATGTCGTCGCCGCCGGAGCGTGCTGCTGCGCCGCCACCGCCGCCTGCTGCAGCACCTTCGGCGCGGCCACCCAGCATGCGGAAATTGGTCGCAACAATCTCTGTGGTTGTCCGCTTCTGGCCCTCTTTGTCCTGCCATTCCCGCGTTTGAAGGCGGCCTTCGAGATAAAGCAGAGAGCCCTTTTTCAGATACTGTTGAGCGATTTCGGCCAGTTTGCTCCACACGACGATCTTGTGCCACTCGGTGCGCTTCTGGCGCTCGCCGTTTTTGTCTTTGTAAGACTCATCGGTGGCCATGGAAAAATTCGCGACGGCCTGGCCGCCGCCGGTGTAGCGCGTTTCGGGATCGCGGCCCAGTCGGCCGACGAGAATGACTTTATTGACGGACATAAAAGAATTCCCCCTGCGACGGCGAAGATAACATGCGAGGCACGAAAAGGGAAATAAAGGCGAAGAAAGAAATCGAGCAGCATCTGGAAAATCGGCCCGGCGCTAAAAGTAAGGCGAATTGACAATCCTTCGGAGCCAGCCTAACGTGTCCAATTCGTTTTGGCGAATGGAGGAGTTCACCGTGGACAGAAAGAAAATCGTTTGGTTGACGGCGCTGGCTGGCGCTCTTGCATTGGTGTGCGCGGCGAGGAACGGCGCGAACGTGGATCAACTCTCGGTAGTGACCACGACATGGGCCGCCACGATGGCCGCCCCAGAGGCTGGGACTGCGGTTGGCATTTTCGAAGGCCACGGGGATGTTGGAGCGGTTCTTCACGCGGGCTCCGTGGAATTGGACGCCGCGAAAGGAAGCTACACGATTGCCGGCAGCGGCGAGAATATGTGGCTTGCGAGCGATGCTTTCCAATTTGCGTGGAAGAAAATGTCCGGCGACGTAACGCTGACAGCGGACATCTCTTTTCTCGGCAAGGGAGTTAACGAACATCGCAAGGCGGTGCTGATGATGCGCCAGAGCCTGGACGCGGATTCTGCTTACGCGGACGTAGCGGTGCATGGGAGCGGATTGACGTCGCTGCAATATCGTGAGGAGAAAGGCTCCGCTACGCACGAAATACAGGCCAACATTTCCGCGCCCAAGCGGTTGCGGATTGAAAAACGCGGCGCGTACTTTTCCTTGTGGCTCGCGGATGCGAGCGGAGAATTTCGCCCCGCGGGCGGAACCACGCGGATCGCTCTGAAAGAGCCGTTTTACGTGGGCATTGGCGTTTGCAGCCATGACAGAGACGTAGTGGAGAAAGCGGTGTTCTCGAATGTCGAATTGAAGGCGGCAGAACCTGCGGCCACTGCCGCTTCCGCGTACACGCTTTACAGCGCGCTGGAAATCATCACGGTCGCCTCCACGGATCGGCGAGCGATTTACGTTGCTCCGGAGCGGTTTGAGGCGCCGAACTGGATGCCGGACGGCAAGACGCTGCTGTTCAACCGAAACGGGCGCATCGAGAAGATTCCTGTGACGGGCGGGACTCCGCAGATCATCGACACGGGATTCGCGACGCGCTGCAACAACGACCATGGTATTTCCCCCGACGGCACACAACTGGTGATCAGCGACAGCTCGCAGGAGGAGCATCGCTCCCTTGTGTATATCGTGCCGATTGGCGGCGGCACGCCCCGGCGCATCACGCAAAAATCTCCTTCGTACTGGCATGGGTGGTCGCCGGACGGGAAGACGCTGGCGTTCGTCGGCGAGAGGAATGGCGATTTCGATATCTACGCGATTCCCGCTGCCGGCGGCGACGAGACGCGATTGACGACCGCCAAGGGATTGGATGACGGGCCGGAATATACGCCCGACGGCAAGTACATTTACTTCAACTCCGAACGCACCGGGCACATGCAGATCTGGCGGATGCGCGCCGATGGAAGCGAACAGGAACAGGTAACGTTTGGGGAAGACAACGATTGGTTTCCGCATCTCCTGCGCATGATGACGCTGAAAGACAAGAAGATCACCGTGCTGGCGAAATTGTTTGGCGGACAGGGAACGATGAACGTGCCTTCGTGGTCGCCGGACGGGAAGCAGTTCGCGTTTGTGAGTTATCAGTTGGTGCCGAAGGATGCAGGGACAGGCCGTGTCCCGTGATCCGTGTTTCGTGACCCGCCGAGAAGCAGCGCATAGGAGGTTGACAGTCGACAGTTGAAAGTTGAAAGGGGAGGCAAAGAGAATTCATGATCTGTGATCTGTGGTCCGTGATTCGTGACTGGTGGAAGAAAACCCTCGCCTCCCGAAGGTCGCTCTGGCTCCAGTCCTCGTCGGATTCCTAGTTAACCATAACTGGCCCCCCTCCCCTTGTTTTTTGTAAGTGTTGCATCTAAAGGACTTAGGTTCTCCCTAAGTGGTTTAGAATCAACACTTGCAGGCTGCCTCATAAGTGTTGATTCTAAAGATAGTTAGAGACGTTCACTTGGTGCATTTTTACAAGTGTTGATTCTAAACGGCTTAGATGGGATGCATCTAGGCCACTCGAACGACTGGAAAGACTCGGAACTGACGCGCGGTGCGCAGAATTACCTGGGAGCTAGTGTACCAGAGGAATAAAAACGGTCAAGGAAAATTGAAGGAAGATGGGTCATTGTCCGGTAAGCGCGTTCGTTAGAGAATTCGAGCAGTTGGAAAGTGGTGCTTTCTGAAATGACGCCAATCTCCGGAATAGAATTTTTGGTTTGGCTGCTCATCGCAGCCGCGATCATCGCGATGCTGGCGAACCGCCTGAGGGTTCCCTACACGGTCTCCCTT
>WNFG01002428.1_pt1 | contig 15601 bp, 12 predicted proteins | sample 5400431 | NCBI WGS metagenome assembly WNFG01 (sample SAMN13153346, study PRJNA577476) | soil metagenome | isolation source: 120 cm saprolite under Douglas fir tree site 2 hole 3 replicate 2 | place: USA:California | collected 2015-04-18 | reverse complement strand
TCACGGCAACATCTACGGCGCGGTCGAGTTCGTGGATGCGGCGATCAAGAAAGGCGTGAAGCCCATTGTGGGCTGCGAGCTGTATGTCTGCAAGAAAGACGACCATCGCGCGCCGCCTGAAGGCGACACCTACAACCACCTGCTGGTGCTGGCGGAAAATGAAGAAGGCTACAAGAACCTGATCCGGATTACATCGGAAGCCTCGCTGCACGGCTTCTATTACAAGCCGCGTATCAGCAAGAAGTTCCTGGCCGAGCACTCCAAGGGGCTGATTGGGCTTTCCGGATGCCTGGCCGGCGAACTCTGCGAGAACCTGCTGGCCGGCAAGTACGATGCCGCGCGCGATTCTGCCGGCTTCTACCGCGAGATCTTCGGCAAAGACAATTTCTTTTTAGAAATCCAGGACCAGGGGCTGCCGGAAGAGCACCGCATCCATGCCGACCTGTTTCATCTGGAAAAAGAGCTTGGCATCCCCATGGTGGCGACCAATGACAGCCACTATCTCTGCGAAGACGATGCGCATGCGCAGGACGTTCTGGTCTGCGTCCAGACCGGCAAGTCGATTCATGACACCAACCGCCTGAAGTTTCACGGCAACCAGTTCTTCGTAAAGAGCGCCGACGAGATGGGCCGCGTCTTCGGCGAACGCAAAGACCTGCTGACGCGCACTCTGGCCATCGCCGAGCGTTGCAACTTCAAGCTGAACAAGGTCGACAATCCTTTTCCGGAATTTCAGGTCCCGCCGGGCTTCACTCTCGACAGTTACTTTGAGCAGGTGGCCCGTGAAGGCTTTGCCCGCCGCTGGGAGACGCTCCATTCGCTCGAAGCCGCCGGCAGACTCAAGAAGTCACGCGCCGATTATGACCAGCGGCTGGCGCGCGAGATCGCCACCATCCAGCAGATGAAGTTTTCCGGATACTTCTTGATCGTTTGGGACTTCATCCGCTATGCCCGCGAGAACAGCATTCCCGTCGGCCCAGGGCGCGGCTCTGCGGCCGGCGCGCTGGTGGCCTATGCCATGGGCATCACAGACATCGATCCCCTGCAGAACGAGCTGCTGTTTGAGCGCTTCCTGAACCCGGAGCGCGTGTCATTGCCCGATATCGATATTGATTTCTGCATGAACCGCCGTGGCCAGGTGATCGACTACGTCACGCAAAAATACGGACGCGAGAATGTTGCCCAGATCATCACCTTCGGCACCATGGCGACCAAGGCCGCGATCAAAGACGTGGGCCGCGCCATGGATATCCCGTACAACGACGTGGACCGCATCGCCAAGATGGTTCCGGCCACGCTGAATATCTCGATCGCGCAGGCGCTCAAAGATTCGCCCAACCTGCAACAAGCGTATGACAGCGAGCCCCAGGTCAAAGAGTTGATCGACACGGCGCTGCGTCTGGAAGGCCTGGTGCGCAACTCCGGCGTGCACGCCGCGGGCGTGGTGATCTCGCCCAAGCCGCTCACCGAACTGGTTCCGCTGCACAAGACCAAGAACGACGAAATTGTCACCGCCTTCGACATGAAGGCGATTGAAAAGATGGGCCTGCTGAAGATGGACTTCCTCGGGCTCACCACTCTGACCATTCTCGATGACGCGCTGAAGTTGATTGCACAACGCGGCGCTCCGATCGATCTGGGAACGATTCCGCTCGACGACGTCAAGACTTACGAGCGCGTCTTCCATACCGGATTCACCTCAGGCATATTCCAATTTGAATCCGGGGGCATGACGGACGTTTTGCGGCGCTACAAGCCAACGGCTGTCGAAGACCTTACCGCCCTCAACGCTCTCTATCGTCCCGGCCCGATCCAGGGCGGCATGATTGACGACTTCATCGAGCGTAAGTGGGGACGACGCAAAGTTGAGTACGAACTGCCGGAATTGGAAGTCATCCTCAAAGAAACGCTGGGCGTGATCGTCTATCAGGAGCAGGTCATGCAGATCGCCAACACCCTGGCGGGCTTCTCGCTCGGCGAAGCCGACCTGCTGCGCCGCGCCATGGGCAAAAAAGATCCTGAGGTAATGGCCAAGCAGCGCGAGCGCTTTGTGAAGGGCGGCGTGGAGCACGGCCATCCGGAGAAGAAGATCACCAAACTCTTTGACCTGATGGAGCAGTTCGCCGGCTACGGCTTCAACAAATCGCACTCCGCGGCCTATGCCCTGCTGGCGTATCAGACCGCCTACCTCAAGACGCACCATCCGGTGGAGTTTATGGCCGCGTTGCTGACCTCGCAGTCGGGCAACACGGACAACGTGGTGAAATACATCAACGAGTGCCGCGAGATGGGAATTCCCGTCGAGCCGCCCGACATCAACATCAGCGACGCCTTCTTCACTCCGCACGACAACGCCATTCGCTTTGGGCTGGCCGCGGTCAAGAACGTCGGGCGGACTGCCATTGAATCGATCCTGGCCGCGCGCAAAGAACCGGGCCGCTTCCGCTCCATCTATGAATTCTGCGAAAAAGTCGATCTGCGCCTGCTGAACAAGCGTGTAGTCGAGTCGCTGATCAAGAGCGGCGCCATGGACGCCTTTGGACATCGCTCACAGATCATGGCTGTCCTCGACAAAGCCATTGAGCGGGCACAGAAATCGCAACGCGACGCGGAATCCGGACAGCACGGCCTGTTCGGCGTCTTTGCTCAGGAAGTTTCCGAGAGCGAAGTTGAACGCCTGCCCAGCGTGCCCGAGTGGGACGAGCACCAGCGCCTCGCCTACGAGAAAGAAGTCCTCGGCTTCTTCATCACCGGACATCCGCTGGAAAAGTACAAAGAAAAGCTGGAAGACTTCCGCGCTCTCACGGCCGAAGCCATTGGCCAGATGAAGAACGGAACGGGACGCGACGAAGTCACGGCGGCAGGACTGATCTCGGGTGTGCGTGTGCTGAAGTCAAAGAAGGGCGACATGTACGCTCAGGCCGTTCTGGAAGACATGACCGGCACGGTTGAAGCCGTGGTCTTTCCAGAAGCCTACAAGCGCTTGCAGGAAATTCTGAAACAGGAAATCCCCATGCTGGTGCGTTGCAGCGTGCGCGTGGAAGAGGGCGCCAGTCCCAAGATCGCCATCAGCCAGTTGACGCCGCTTGAAGAAGCAAAACCGAAATTACCTCGCCAGATCCGCATCCGCCTGGGATTAGACGCGGCAACGGAAGCCACCATAGACGCGCTGCACTCGATTTGTCGCGAGAAAAAAGGCGAAGCCGAGATGCTCTTCGAGCTCGACCGCGGCGGCGACTTCATGGTGGTGATGGAAGTAGACGGATATAATGTTTGTCCAGACCGCGGTTTCATCGCTCGCGTGGAAGAATTGTGTGGTCGCGGAGCAGTGCGAATTGTAGATTAGCTTCCAGCTTTGGGCGGAGTCGTAGCGTCGTAAAGATAGCAAGCTTTGAAAGGGCACGGCTTCCAGCCGTGCCGTAATGGATCCAACGAGATTGGGCTTTAGCCCCCGAGGTACGATGAAGCCGGCGAGAGAGCACGCGACCAACAACAAGCAGACCTATTTCATAAGCTCGCCCACATGGGAACGTCGGCCATTTTTTAAATATGAACGTTGGGCAAAGCTCTTGATCGACGTGCTGCTGCACTATCGTGGGAACGGCTACCTGCTGCACGAGTTCGTGGTCATGCCCGATCACTTCCACGCCATCATCACTCCAAAAGCAGCTCTGGAAAAGTCAGGACAGCTCATCAAAGGCGGCTTTTCGTTTCGCGCCAAGAAAGAGTTGGAATACAAAGGTGAAGTCTGGCAGCCCGGCTTTTCAGACCATCGCATTCGCGATGATCGGGATTATGAGTCGCATAAACAATATGTGCACAATAATCCAGTTAAGAAGAATTTAGTCGCAGTTGCGAGGGACTACCCGTATTCTTCAGCCAGCGGCGCATTTGAGCTGGACGAAGCACCCCAGTGGCTAAAGCCGGGAGCTTTGGTCTAGGTTACGGCACGGCTGAAGCCGTGCCCTTTCAAAGCTTGTTTGGTTAAAGACTTTGGGGAATAAGCGACATGCTAAGGAAACGCTCAAAGCGATTTTGGCCAGAAGCTAGGAGCTAGAAGCTAACCCATGGATCCAGTCGTCAAAGCGCAGCGGCAGTTGGAATCGCTGGCCGGACAGATCGCGCAACTCGAGGCCAAAGCCGGCGCGGACGAGGAAGCACGCCTTCGCCTCAAGCACCTGCAACATCAGATCGCCTTTTTGCGCGAGCAGATTCGCGCGCACGTGAACGCCTGGCACAAGACGGAGCTCGCCCGCCACGCGCAGCGTCCGTTCACGCAGGATTATATTGACCGCCTCTTCAGCGATTGGAGCGAAGTCCACGGCGACCGCTCTTTTGGCGACGATCCCGCCATCATTTGCGGTATGGCGCGTTTTCACGGCGACGAGGTCATGGTAATCGGCCACCAGAAAGGCCGTGACACCAAGCAACGCGTCTTCCGGAATTTCGGCCAGGCCAACCCTGAAGGCTATCGCAAGGCGCTGCGCTGCATGAAGATGGCGGAAAAGTTCGGCCGGCCGGTCTTTACTTTTGTGGACACTCCCGGCGCATATCCCGGTCTGGGCGCGGAAGAGCGCGGACAGGCGGAAGCTATTGCGCGCAACCTGCGCGAGATGGCCCGGCTCAAGGTCCCGATCATTACCACCATCACCGGCGAAGGCGGCAGCGGAGGCGCGCTGGCGATTGCCGTCGCCGACCGCGTGTTTATGCTGGAGAACACGGTCTACTCGGTGATCTCTCCTGAAGGCTGCGCTTCCATCATGTGGCGTGATGCCTCCAAAAAGGAGATTGCCGCCCAGGCGTTGCGCATTACGGCGCCGGACTTGAAGGAACTGGCGATCATCGATGAGATCATCCCTGAACCGGATGGCGGTGCACACGTGAATCACGACGCTGCGGCCGCGCTGGTTGACGAAGTGCTGAACCGGCACTACGCCGAACTGAAATCGCTGCCGGTGCAACAGATCGTGGACGGCCGCTACACCAAGTTCCGCCAAATGGCCCGCTTCTTTACGGAATAACAACTTGCCCAACAACGGAACCATCGTCGTGCACGCGCCTTGCCGTGTCGATCTCGCAGGCGGGACCATGGACATCTGGCCGCTCTATCTCTTCCATCCCGGCGCGGTCACGGTGAATTTCGGCGTCAACATTCTTACGCGCTGTCGCGTGACGCGGCTGCCGGGCAAGCGTATCCGCTTCAAGTCCATTGACACCAAGCGTGAAGAAGAGTTTTCCAGCTTTGACGAGCTCTGCTCTGCCCAGAAATATAAGCATCCGCTGGCCGCGTATCTGGCCCGCTTCTTTGCGCCGGACGGCGGATTTGAGATCGAGACTAACTCCGAATCTCCCGCCGGCGCGGGAATCTCCGGATCGTCCGCGCTTATGATCGCGACCACCGCGGCGCTGGCCCGCTTTACCGGACGCAGGCTCAACCGCGAAGAGATCCGCGTGATCGCGCAGAACGTGGAAGCTCAGTTGATCAGGGTCCCGACCGGCTGCCAGGACTACTATCCGGCGCTCTATGGCGGATTGAGCGCGATTCGGCTCCAGGTTGACGGCGTCTTTCGCGAAGCCATCAAGCTTCCGCCGGAAGAGTTGGACAGCCGCTTTGTCCTGGCCTATACCGGAGCGCCTCGCCAATCCGGCATCAATAACTGGGAAGTCTTTAAAGCGCACATTGACGGAAATCGCCATGTCTTCAGCAACTTTGAACGGATCGCCGAAATTGCCCGGGCCATGCATGCCACTCTCGCGCGCGCCGATTGGGAGAGTGCTGCCCTTCTGATGCGGGAGGAATGGAAGCTGCGCAAAACCAATGCTCCGGGAATTTCCACGCCGCTGATCGAAAAGCTGATGGCCGTTGCCTTGCGCAATGGCGCGGTGGCCGCGAAAGTCTGCGGCGCGGGAGGCGGCGGCTGCGTAGTCTTCCTGACCGACCCGGAAGGCCGCGAGCGTGCCGCGGCCGCGGTCCGCAGCTATGGCGGACAGGTGCTCCCGGCGACAGTTGCCCGCGAGGGCTTTATCATCACCGGACGTACGCTGCCCGCGGAAAAGACCTCGCTGTGACCCGAAGGGCCGCATCTAAGGTTATGGGTGCGGGAATAAGGCTGCTGGATTGTTAGTTGGATCAGTTGAAAAATCCCCCGGTTTGGAGAATAGTTGAAGCAGCAGCCAGCAGGATTACATATGTCATGCCATGTATTACGTTTGGTAGGCGCCGTCGTCATAACATCCAGTCTGTTTGTGGGCCAGACACAAGAGTCGAAACCGCAAAAGCCAGACGACAAAACCGGCAAACCGTCCGGCAGCGCTCCGATCACAGTCGTCACGTCAGTGGATAGCTCCAGGACCGAGCTTCCCGCAGACTTCAAACCCCTGATCGGGCTCGACAAGCGCCCGAAGCTGGACAAAACAACCGAGCTTCAATTGGTCCAGCTTTTCAACGCTGAGATAGCCCGCGTGCGCAAGCCCCTGCCGCTGGGCACGAAAGATATTGTCGTGACTCCGGATGGCTTGGTGCGGCCCGGCGACGCCCGTCTTAACCAGCTCGCTAGCACGATCGGCGCGGCCGCCAAGGTCGGCGACCAGGTCAAGATCACGAGCATTGTGTTTCGAGAAAAATCCGTCTATATCGAAGTCAACGGCGGCCCCAAACGGAAATCGAAATGGTATGAACACATCAGCGTCGGTGGTATGGGCGGAGCCGTCGGCGGTCAGGATCCGAATCAAGCTGCGGCAACCGGATCGGCAATTTCTCTGGAATTCAAGAACCATGTGCCGGAGATGAATGCCGCCGAACTGCGACAGCTGCTCTATCCCATATTTGATTTTTCGCTTAAGTCCGCTACGCAGGTTGCGACGGAAACGCTGCCACCCAAAGTGCAGGCGGCGGTCAAGAGCCATCAGGTCCTGGTCGGGATGAATCGCGATATGGTGATCCTGGCCAAAGACCGTCCGGAACAGAAGTTTCGCGAGAAAGACGAAAAAGGACGCGAGTACGAAGACTGGGTTTATGGCAAGCCGCCGGGAGAAGTAGTTTTTGTCCGCTTCGTGGGTGATGAAGTCACGCAGGTCAAGACCGCAAAGGCCGGCGGCGGCGAAATGGTGGTCAAGACCGAGCGCGAAATCGACGTCAAAGATGGAGTTGCTTCGCTGGCTTCCGCTAAGCCGGTTGCCAACAATGGCAATCAAGAGGCGGAGCAGCCACAACCAACACGCAAGCCAACCCTGCGGCGCGACGATGATCCGCCCGATCCGGCTGTACCTGCGACCACCGCGCCAGGGCTGGCGGCTCCGCAACACAAAGAAGATCCGCAATGGGGAGAGAAGCCGCCAACAACGCAGCAACCGCCGCCCAGCCAGCCGCCTCCGGCGTAAAAGCTGACGCGGGAACGACCCGCGGTTTAAACTGGAAGTGTGAAGATTGCCCTGGGGCAAATCAATCCCACCGTTGGAGATTTCAGCGGTAACGCCAAGAAGATCGTAGATTTCGCGCGGCAAGCCCATGCCTCTGGCGCGCATATGGTCCTTTTTCCAGAGCTCGCGGTCTGCGGATATCCGCCGCGCGACCTGCTGGAAAAACCTGCATTCGTCGGACGCAGCCAGCGCGTGACCCAGGAGATTGCTTCCACCGTTCCCGAAATTGCGATTGTCACCGGATTTGTTTCTCGCGCGGGAGTTGAGACCGGTAAGTCCGTCATGAATTCCGCGGCAGTGCTGTCTCAGGGCGAGATCAAATTCGTGCAATCGAAGATGTTGCTGCCCACGTATGACGTTTTCGACGAGCTTCGTTACTTTGCGCCAGCGCCCGGCCAGGAAGTGCTGCCCTTCGGCGGGAAGCAGCTCGCGCTTACGATCTGCGAAGATGCGTGGAACGACAAACATTTCTGGCCGCGACAGCTCTACAGCGTCGATCCGGTGGAAGAACTGCTTCGCTCCGGAGCGAACCTGGTCCTGAATATCGCGGCCTCGCCATTCCATCTGGGAAAGCGCGAGTTGCGGCGCAAGATGCTCGGAACCATCGCGCGCGATAACAAGGTTCCAGTCGTAATGGTCAACCAGGTCGGCGGGAATGACAGTCTGGTCTTTGACGGTTCCAGCGTGGTCATTGCGCCCGACGGCCGCACCGTTGCGCAGGCAAAGTCATTCGAGGAAGACCTGGTCTTCTTCGATTCGGAGACGCTGCAGGGTGACGTCCACGAGCAAGTCGAAGGCGAAGAGGCCAGCGCGTACGCTGCTTTGGTACTGGGAACGCGTGACTATGTCCGCAAGTGCGGGTTCGAGCGCGTGATGATCGGACTGAGCGGCGGAATTGACTCCGCCCTGACCGCGGCCATTGCCGTGGACGCGCTTGGAGCACAGAGCGTTCTGGGCGTCGCCATGCCGAGCCAGTATTCGTCGGAGCACAGCATCAAGGACGCGCGCGAACTGGCCTGCAAGCTCGGAATCAGAATGGAAACGATTCCCATAGCCGGAATTTTTGACGCGTATCGCAAAGAGCTGGCCCCGGTCTTTGCCGGCAAGCCGGAAGACGTGACGGAAGAGAATATTCAATCCCGCATTCGCGGAAATATCCTGATGGCGCTCTCCAACAAATTTTGCGGCCTGGTGCTGACCACCGGCAACAAGTCAGAGCTTGGCGTTGGGTACTGCACGTTGTATGGCGACATGGTTGGCGGTTTGGCGGTGATTTCTGATGTGCCCAAAACGCTGGTCTATCGTCTAAGCCATTACGTGAACTCGCGGCGTCCGATAATTCCGCAATCCACGCTGGAGAAGCCGCCGTCGGCGGAATTGCGTCCGGGACAGCAGGACAGTGACACGCTTCCGCCCTATGAAGTGCTCGACCGGATTTTGGAAGACTATGTGGAGGAATACCACACGGCGGAGCAGATCGCCGCTGACCACGGATATGACCTGAACCTGGTACGCTCGGTGGTCCGCATGGTTGAGCGCAGTGAGTACAAGCGCCAGCAGGCCGCGCCCGGACTGAAGATCACGCACAAAGCGTTTGGCATGGGACGCAGGTTCCCCATCGCACAAAAATCGGAAATCTAAAAAAACTATGACCAGAATGACGATCAGCATTTCGCGCGCTCTCACATTCGTTCTTGTTGCACTCACATTGGCGGCGGGCCAGACTGCCACTTCCGCAAAACGCACACCTGGCGCAACATCACCCGCAACTTCTAAACCAACTGCCGAGCTGCCGAGCGGACAGGAAGTAGAGGACGCTCTGAAGCGTTCGTTTGGTTATGACCCTTCGATCACCTGGGAGGTCTACGATATCCGGCAGTCAGAGATATCCGGACTGGCCGAAATACTGGTTTCCGTCAACAAGCAGGCGCCAAGCCACATCTACTACTCACAGGCAAAACGGGCAGCGATCATCGGCAACCTGATTCCCTTTGGACCAGACCCGTTTGCGCCGGCTCGGGCAAAGCTGCAAGCCGCAGACGGCCCGTCGCGCGGCGCCAGCGCTCCTGTCATCAATATCGTGGAGTTCAGCGATCTTGAATGCCCGCACTGCAAATTGGCACAGCCAATTTTGGAGAAGCTCGCGGCTGACTTCCCCCAGGTTCGTTACACCTTCCAGCAGTTTCCTCTGCCCGCCACTCTCCACCCATGGGCCATGAAAGCGGCGGACTACTCGGACTGCGCCGCTCAAACAAACAAAGATGCGTTTTGGAAATACATCGACAGCATTTTCGAAAATCAGGGCGGAATCGCGCTGGCAACGGCCGACGACAAGCTGAAAGAGCTGGCGACCGCCGCCGGTCTTGATGCGGAGAAGATCGCCGCCTGCGCAGCATCTCCGGCGACCGAGGCGAGAGTGAAGAAATCAGTTGACCTCGGCCACTCGCTTGAAGTCAACGAGACACCCTCGGTCTTCATCAACGGACGGAGAGTGCTCTCTGTCGCTACTATTCCTTACGAGCAGCTAAAGGCCCTGGTGCAATTTGAAATCGACCACGCGGGGAAGTGAGCGAACACCTCAACACAAGAGGAACAGAGAACACAGAGAATTGGATTTGTGCCGCAGTTCGCGCAGCCCCAGTTGTAAGATCGTCAGCCAGGTTTGGCCAAACACTTCGACCAGGAAACGGACAAGTCTCCTCTGTTTACTCCGTTCCTCTGTGTTGAGGTTTTAGCGGCTCATGCTCCAGATCACGTCACTGCCGGCATCACGAAAGGGCTTGCGCAGCAGGTGCGGCGTGACGACCAACAGGATTTCCTGCCGGAAGACTTCTCTGGAGTTGGCATTGGTGAAAGTGGTGAGAAAGGGTATCTGCCCGATTGCGGGATAGCCCTGGGCCGTCTTGCTGCGCTGCTCCGTAATAGATCCGGTGACAACGGCGGCCTCACCGTCTTTAACCGTGATATTGCCCTTGTATTCGCGGGTAATGATCGGCGGCAGACCAGCGAGGGACGCAACTCCGAGAGTCTTAATCGAGAGCTCAAGGTCAAGCTTAACTTCATCGCCGCGGCGATAGTGCGGCGTGGATTTCAGCGTAACGCCCAGGTCCTCATATGTCACAGATGGAAAGGGAGTGCCAACCACGGGATTGCCTTTGGCGTCGACTCCTACCCCGGTGAATATGCTGTTCACAATCGGGAAATGAGTGCCGGCGCGGAAGATCGCCGGCTCGCCATCCATGGCGCGCAACTGAACGCGCTCCAGGGTGTTGGAAGACGATGAATTGCGGGAAAGCTGCACGCTGACTGGATTGGCCGAGATTCCGGTCAATCCCAGGCCTTTGCCGAAGAAGATGAACGGCGAGAGCAACGGCGACCCTTGCAGGTTGCTCAATGCACTCGCAGGTATCTTGGAAGGGTCAATCGTGCCCGTCCGGCTGAGCTGGTCGATGACCGGCTTCGCGTCCGGTCCAAGGATTCTGTAAATCTCGGCAGCGATGCTGAATATCTGGAAGTCGTTCGGCGCGTTCAGGCCTATCTTGCGCATTTCGTCGGTGTTGATTTCGTAAGCCTGGACTTCCACCAGCATTTCCGGCCGCGCTTGCAGCAGATTGTCGAGCACGATCGAGATTGCGTCGAGTTGTTCCCGCGGCGCCCGCAATGTGATGGTGCTTTTCGCGGGCTGGACGGAGATGAAGCGCACTTCAAAGATCGAGCGCAAAAGCGCGGCGAGATCATTCACGTCAGCGACCGACGACGCGTCGCTCAGGTAAAAGGTTCGCATGGACATGCGGTCGTAAGCCAGATGCAGTTCGGCGGTTTCCGGCGCGACGATGGCCTGGTGCTCGGAGATCGGAGCCCAGAACGTCTTGGTGACCTTCCCGGCGAGGGACATAGCGTCAAAGAAATCAACGTTGGCCACGTCAAACTGTACCTGGCGCGACGCCAGCGCCTGATCGTATTGCATGGAGACATTGAAGGCCCGCCCAATCTGATCGTAGAGCGAACGCGTGTCGCCATGGATATGGAAGCTTTGCTTGCCCGGCGCGGGTATGACCTCAACCTGCTCTACCGACGCCAGCAGCTCGAGAACATGCTTTTCCTCAGGCGACTTTGCCGGCGACACGTCGCGCAAGCGCTGCTGCAGATAAGCATTCTGCGGATCCAAAGCCAGCGCGGCCAGGAATTGCGCGCGCGCGTTGGCGCCATCGCCCGCGTTTGCCAGCAGATTGCCGCGCTCCAGATATTTGGCCGCCATCTCCTGGCGAAGGGCATCGCGCATGTCCAGATATTGCAGGTCCGCTGGGACAAGATCCACGGCTTCACTTGCGAGTGTCAGCGCTTCTTCAGTCTGTCCGGATTTTTTGAGCGCCAGCGCTTTGCGAAAATCTTTGTCGGCTTGCTTCAGATCGTGCCTGGAAATCTTGGCCGGCGGCGTTTGCCCAGATGCAAAACCGGCCAGCAGAACCAGAATGGGAACCCAGAGTGTCATGTGAAAGACAATTCTACACTTTGTAGAGAACGCGCTGGTGGAGTGTTCTTGCAGACAAACTTAGAGAACTTTATCGCAGAGGACGCAGAGAGCGCAGAGAATTGAAAATGTGATCTTCTCTGCGTACTCTGCGGTTAAACTTTCCTTCATTGAGACGAGAGGCTGCCGCAGGCTAGAGCTTCAGAAGGTCCGTAGCGCAGGTGAGGCATGCATCCGGCGCCACGGAGAGTAGCTCAGCGAACTTGAATATTCCTGTGGCAACCGCTATTACCGGAGAGCCGGCTTCTTTTGCCGCCTGAATGTCGGAAGGCGTGTCGCCCACGACGCAGACTGTGGCGTCAGGCCCCAGGATCTTCCGTGCCTGATCGATGCCGTGGCGAAATATGTCCACACGTAGCTCGCGAGGAAATGAAAATGATCCGAAGGCGAACAACCAACGCAGCCCCGCTTTTTCGAGTTTTAGCCAGCCAATGGTTTCGAGATTGCCGGAGGCCACGGCGAGCAGCTTGCCCTGGCCATGTAAGACGGTTAGCAATTGCTGGATGGAAGGACAGACTTCAGGCCGCATCTGCTCACGGTTGCGTTCGGCCTCGGAACACATTTCCGCGACCATTTGCGGCATGCGTGAATCAATCTCGCTGTCGGCAAAGCCTTCGCGGCGCAACACCGCTCGCAGGATGCCCAAGTCGGTGTTTCCATGCACGGGAACGCCGTCAATCTGGGAGACGATGCCAAAGACGCTCTTGAGCGCAGATTGAAAGGCGAAGTAGTGGACTGCATCGCGGCTGTTCAGGAGCGTGCCGTCGATGTCAAAAAGATAGGCATCTGCCGCGCTCCAGGCAAAGCCGGGGCGCACGGACACTTCGCCCGCGCGAGCGGGTCCATCGGCAAAAGATGAAGCCTGGACCGGCACTTCGGGTTAGATTCACAACCTCCGGGAAAGTGTGCTGCGAAAAATCAGCGAACTAGCCTCTTGTTGTCGACGGAAAGAGGTCTTTCGCCGCGGACGGGACGGCGTCCATCGCGGAACTGCCGCACGTCCAGCTTGAGGTCAGAGATGGTTCGGCTCAGGGTATTGCGATGCATGCCCAGTTCGCGGGCCGCTTTGCACTGGTTGCCTTTGTTCTGCTGCAGCACATTCATGATGAAACGTTTCTTGAATTCCTGGACGGCCTCAGAATACAGAATGCCGCTGGTATACATTTGTGCAACTAGAGCCTCAAGCTGGTCCTTCACGGAGTCCTCACTTTCAAACCACGGTCAAATGATTTATTTAATTTCTTATTTTTGCTTTGCCGTTCTTGCCGCGGCCTCGCGCAGTTTGGTTACACCGTCACGAAATTTTTCCCGGACCTGCGTTGGCGCCAGCCAGCTTGCGCCCCGGCCGGCGACTAAAAAGTATCCAGCCAGTTTCGAGCCTTCCAGTTGGGGCGACTCAGGAGCAAAAGCCGTAACAGCTATCAATCCCGCGGACACCACAATGATCCCGCGCAGAAGCCCAAAGACGCCGCCCAAAAAACGGTCCGGCCATCGCAAGCCCGCTCCGTGCGCTGCCCAACGGACGATCCTGGCTATAGCACCCGCCAGCAGAACGACCACAAAAAAAATTGTCAAAAAACTCGCCAGGTCCGCGATGGCCGGCTCCTTCACATAAGGCAGGAACCGCGGCGCAAATTTTCCGTATCCCCAGGCCGCAACAAGATACGCCAGAACAGCGCCTGCGAGCGAAAAAATTTCAAACAGAAAACCCTGTGCCGCCGCCAGCAAGACCGATAGAACCAAGATCGCAATAATGCCCCAGTCCAGCGTATTCAAGTTCAGCCTTCCGGAAGCTCTCGTCCGGCGAGCAACTGGTAAGCCTGGATGTATTTCTCGCTGGTCTTGCGGGCCACTTCCTCCGGCAGCGCCGGAGCTGGAGGCTGTTTATTCCACTTGATCTGCTCCAGGTAATCGCGAACAAACTGTTTGTCATACGACTCCTGCGCGCGGCCTTGCTGATACTTGTCCGCCGGCCAGAAGCGCGAAGAGTCGGGAGTGAGCACCTCGTCGGCAAGGGTCACGCCCTTGGAGGTCTGCCCAAATTCAAATTTTGTGTCGGCGATGATGATGCCGCGAGCGGCAGCATAGTCCGCCGCTTTTTTGTAAATGTTGATGCTGAGATCGCGCAGCTCTTCCGCCAGCTCCGGCCCGGTGCGCTTGCACATGTCAGCGAAGGAAATATTTTCGTCGTGCCCGCTGATGGCCTTACTCGCGGGAGTAAAGATCGGTTCGGGCAGCTTGTCCGACTCGCGAAGCCCTGCCGGCAGCTTGATTCCGCAAATGCTTCCCGTGCGCTGATAATCCTTCCAGCCCGATCCGGAAATATAACCGCGGACCACGCATTCCACGTCCACCATCTGGGCCTTGTTCACCAGCATGGAGCGTCCGCGCAGCTGGTCAGCGTATTTTCGCAACGGTTCCGGATATGCAGCGACGTTGGCCGTGACCAGATGATTGGGTACCGTGTCCTTCAGCAAATCAAACCAGAAAAGCGAAAGCTGCGTCAGAACTCTTCCCTTTTCCGGGATGCCGGTGGCCAGCACGTAGTCGAACGCGGAGATCCGGTCCGTGGCCACAAGGAGCAAGTGGCCGTTCAGGCTGTAAAGATCGCGTACTTTGCCGCGGGCATGGAGGGTGAGTTCGGGAAAATCGGTTTGCAGGAGCACTCGGTTTAGGATTGAAGGAGCAGTCATCGGATCAGAACCACAGCAGGTAGAACAGACGCGTATTCTAGCGTCTCAGATATTTTTGTCAACCGAGTAAAGAACGAGTTAACAGCAATTTTGCCTTCATTTTCTTGTTGCAAAACGATGGCAAAGCGAGGCACGCGAAAACCACGCAACTCATGCGGGTTTGATGCCGTTGATTTTCGCGGAAGTTTGTAGTACCGGTTGCTAAAGAAGTAACGAAAAAATATTCCTGACTTCTACGCGGACGCCACACGCGGTCCAGTTTCTTCTTGTCCGAATTTAACAGAGACGACTTTCGAGACGCCTGGCTCCTGCATGGTCACGCCGTACATCACCGGCGCCACGCCCATGGTCTTCTTGCTGTGCGTGATGATGATGAACTGGGTCTGGACCGCCATTTCCTTGATCAGTTCGGTGAAGCGGCCGATGTTGGCTTCGTCGAGCGGCGCGTCCACTTCGTCCAGGATGCAGAACGGGCTGGGCTGATACTGGAAGATTCCGACCAGTAATGACAGGGCTGTGAGCGCCTTTTCTCCGCCGGAGAGGAGAAGAACGTTCTGCAGTTTCTTGCCCGGAGGCGAAGCCACCACGTCAATGCCGCTTTCGGCGGCGTTGATCTCGTCGGTCAGGCGCATAAAGGCCTGTCCGCCACCGAACAGCTTGCGGAAGGTGAACTGGAAATTCTCGTTGATGCGCTCAAACGCTTCCTGGAATTTCTGGCGCGAGAACTCGTCGATCTCCTTGATGGTGGCCTGCGTATTCTCAATCGAGTCGAGCAGGTCCTTGCGCTGCGTCTCCAGAAACTCATGCCGCTGCGCCGTCTCTTTGTATTCTTCCAGCGCCATCATGTTGACCGGGCCCATGTTGTCGAGCCTTGTGCGCATTTCGCGATACGTTGTCTCTTCCAGCGCGAGTTGCTCGCCTTCAACCAGCGCAATCTCAGTGTTCGCGCGCAACTCAT
>WNFG01002425.1_pt1 | contig 15609 bp, 13 predicted proteins | sample 5400431 | NCBI WGS metagenome assembly WNFG01 (sample SAMN13153346, study PRJNA577476) | soil metagenome | isolation source: 120 cm saprolite under Douglas fir tree site 2 hole 3 replicate 2 | place: USA:California | collected 2015-04-18 | reverse complement strand
GCAAGGCGCCCAGGAAGACAATGTTTTGCAGTCCTGCAGCCTGGCGGCGCAACTCCGCTTCATACTCACCTGTGCCCGCCACCAGCAGATCCGCATGCGGATAGGTGCGAAAAACGGGAATGAGTGTTTGCAATCCCTTAATTTTCTCCAACCGACCTACGAACAAGAAATAGGGTTGGCAGTGCGGAGAGGTCTCGATGTCCGGGGGCGCTCCTTCGACAGGTGGCACGAAGTAGGGCAAATGTTCGATCTGGCGAGCAAATCCGCGTTCGTGATGCATGTCTCGCGTAAACCGGCTTGGCGAGAGGAACATATCCACGGACGCTGCGCAACCCTCCAGGAGTCTTGTATATCGCCACCACTGGGGAGGCCGTCGAAACTTCAGTGTGCAACGGAAGCAATCCGGCTTATCGCAAAGCCGTTCGTTGTCTTTCCACAGCACGTGCATCGGGCAAACCAGCCAGTGCTCATGGGCCGTGTAAACCTTCAGGAAGTCGCGGTCGTCCGGCTCAAGGCGCAGCACCTGCGGCCCCAACAGCGAGACGTTGTGATAATGAATGACATCGAATTTCTTGCTCATCAGAACGTCGCGAATCTGGTTAGTCTTCGGCCAAGTCATTCCTGTCTGTTGGGCGAGCAGGGGTGACAAAAATCCAAGAGGGCTTTTCAAGGTATGCACGGTGACGCCGGCGGCGTTGTGAAACACTTGAGTCGGCGGGCCCGCGTGCAACAGGCGATAGCTGTCCGCACAATGGATTACGTCGACTTCGTGTCCCCGTCGCGCCAGCGCATTGACGAGCCGGTGAAGATACATGGCATCGCCACCGAAGCTGTAGGGCGGATAAAAGGTGGACAAATGGCAGAATTTAAGTGGTCGCGGCACGGGACTGGCCGATCTCTTCGAAGATATCGAGCAACTGGCGCGCGGAGTTGTCCCAAGAAAGCCGCGCGGCCGCTGCCAACGCAGCTTTGCGCATCGCTTGCTGTTTTGCGGGATCGCCAAGGATCCAGCTGAGAGCCGTTAACAACCCAGCGCGATCATCTGGTTCGACACCGATCGTCCCCCGGCCCAGCAGCTCCGGCATGGGACTATTGGTTGTGACCACGGTGGGCGCGCCGCAAGCGGCCGCCTCGATGGCCGGCAACCCGAAACCTTCGCAAAACGAGGGTAGCACGAGCGCTTGCGCTAAATTCAGCAATACGACCAGAACTTGATCGTCCAGATAGCCTGTGAACAGTACTTTGCCTTGCAAACCCGCCTGCTGCACTTGTGCCGCGATCTGCTTGTAGCAGGAATAAAAAACGTCTCGTTCATAATCGCCGATGAGCAGCAGCCGGAGATCCGCGAATTGCGACTGCAATTGCAGCTCATGAAAAACATCTACCAATAGGGCCAGATTCTTATGCGGGCTAAACCCACCGACATATGCTAAGAACCGCGTCTCGGAGGAAATCCCCATCGTGCCCAGCAGATCTCCATGATAGCGTCCCTCGAGCCGCCGGAACGCAGGGTCGCTTGCTTCGTTCACAACGCGAAGTCTCGAGGGCTCGATCGATAAATACTTCGCCAGGCAACGCCGAGAATATTCCGAGACCGTCAGGATTAGCTTGGCCTGCGCACACGCCAGTTTTACTTTGGCGCGCCAGTAGAGCTTGGACCGGAGCGCGGGAAACACCAGCTCTGGGTAGAGTTCCGGTATCACGTCATGCACCGCAACAATCTTCGGAAGGGCACGCCTGAGTGGAACGTAGCTGTATACTGAGGGGAAAAAGAAAAGGTCAAGCTTCTGTCTGTTTATTGTCCGGCTGAGAGACCACATGTCTCGCAGCGAGCGCCGGCCGTCCGCTCCAGCTGCCTTTGACGTGGGCACACCGCAATCAGCCCGAATGACTTCGGCGCAATGAGTTGGCAGGGGGAATTCTTCGTTTTTGGAATCGATGAAAAAGGTGTACTCATTTTCACGATCGATTGCCAGGGTGGCGGTCAGAAGAGCTCGCAGGAATCGGCCGTATCCGCGGCGGGTCGCCCAGCAGGTGGCGTCCACGCCGATCCGCATCTTCATCAACTCCTACTTCGATAAGAAGCCGCTCTCGACGTCGCAGAGTTCGGAATGGGGGCGAAAAGGAAGCGCAACATGTGATAGGTGCCGACCGCAGCGAAGATCACTCCGCTATAGAGATAGTAGAGCCAGTGGACCGGCACGGAGCGTACTGCGAACCACCATCCGCGCACCTTTCCGAAATAAGAGTATACGCGCCAATTCAGTGCAACGAGAGCTGTCATCAATGCAAAAATGACCGCGACATCAACCTTCCAGGCACCGGGAAGGGCGATAGGCAGCATGTTGGCGATTTGAAGGAAGAGCGTTACCCAGGCTAGAAACAACAACCCGACCAGCAGGGCACTCACACGAGCGCAGGAAGTCAGATTCAGGTCTCGGGGAAGACAGCGAGTCTCGAAGATGAGTTTTGTCCAAGGAACCGCTCGGCAGAAGATGTCTGCCTTCAGTAGGCGGAATAGCGTCCATCTCTTCAAATGCTTCACGCGGATTCGCTTATCCAGGCGGATCTTTTCGCCGCCCCGCGCCAAGCGATACCCAAGTTCGATGTCTTCGATCGAGGGCTCGCGGTATCGGTTTGCGTCGAATCCGCCGTACTCGAGGAAAACTTCCTTGCGCACAGCCCCACAACCTGCCCAGAACGTCGCGGCCTGCTCATTGGAGTCCTGGTGCACATACCCGTGCATCAGGTTCTTGTACTGAGAGAGAAAATCTTCCCAGGCTGGCTCCTGATCATAGGACCCAAACACGGCGGCTAGGCTGGCGTCGTTTGCGAAGTTCTCCGCGATCATCCCGAGGGCATTGCGGGGAAGTATAACATCAGCGTCGACAAAGACGACAATGCCAGCCCGCGCATATTCAACTCCCAGATTTCGGGCGCCCGCAGGTCCTAGCGTCCGCAGCGTGCGCACGGCGAGCGCCCCGTGCGTCGCGACAACCTCTGGGGTATTGTCCGTCGAGCAGTCGTCGACGACGATTACTTCGAAATTGGTAAATTCGGAACGGCGCAACCCCTCCAGACATCTAGAGAGTTGCCCTGCCCCGTTGTAGGCGGGAATGACGACACTTAACCGGGGCGAAGCGGTGTCGTGGGCGGGGTCGCGGACCATGTCCCGTTCGACCACGCGATCGGGTGAGCTCCCTTTGCAATCCAACCTACACCTCCCCCCTCGGTGCAACTCATATAGGCAACCAAACTTCCACTACAAGATTTCAGCTAGCCTCTTGTAATTGAATGGGTTATAGGTAATCAACCGGGGCCGTGTTTACAGGAAAGCCAGCGGACGGGCGAAATTAGGCAAACTTTTGCTCATCGGCTGCGCAGGTGAGCCCTTCCTAGCAACCAGCCCGGCTCGTGGGCTTCTTCCGCCGCGTTTGTGGCGGACCCGAACTGGAGACAGAATTGCTCTTCCATCCGATTGATTCGGCTCCTTTTATGCGCTCCTGATGTCACTCATCGCGCGCGCCGAGAGAAACCATACAAACTGAAGCTTTGACCCGACGCAAATTCATGGAGATGTGCAGGCAGAGTCTATGCAAGTCCTAATTACAGGCGGTGCAGGGTTTATCGGCTCGCACCTGGCAGAGTTATTGATTTCGCAGGGCCATGATGTCTGTGCCTTGGATGATCTTTCGACTGGATCCATCTCGAACTTGGGAGCGATCCGGAATCACCCCAGATTTCGTTTCCAGTCTGCGGACGTGATGGACCGGTGTCCGCTTGCCGAGCTCGTGGATAATTGCGATGTCATTTACCACCTGGCTGCAGCCGTCGGTGTCCGCTTGGTGGTGGAAAGTCCTGTGCGGACAATTCAGACCAATGTCGGCGCCACGGAGGTGGTTCTGGACCTGGCCAGTAAGAAGAAGAAGCTAGTTCTTGTGGCATCGACTTCTGAGGTCTACGGAAAATCCACCAAGACACCTTTTTGTGAGGGCGACGATCTTGTAATTGGAGCTTCGACGCACGGCCGGTGGAGTTATGCGTGCTCGAAGGCCATCGATGAATTCCTCGCGCTTGCTTACTGGCGGGAAAAGCATCTTCCTGTGATTGTTGTCCGCCTATTCAACACGGTCGGCGCGCGCCAAATTGGCCGTTACGGCATGGTTCTGCCGAATTTTGTAATGGCTGCTTTACGGAACGAGCCCCTCCGCGTTTTCGGCACTGGAAAACAGAGTCGCTGCTTTGCCGATGTAAGAGACGTCGTTCGTGCGCTCTCGGGGCTTGTGCTTTCCGACCGTTCAGTGGGTGAAATCTTCAATGTGGGTAACGACCAGGAATGCACCATCGAGGAGCTCGCTCATAAAGTCCGTAACCAGCTCGGCAGCCAATCTCCGATCGCCTATGTCCCGTATAATGAAGCCTACGGGATCGGGTTCGAAGATATGATGCGTAGAGTCCCAAGCCTCGCCAAGATTGAGCAAGCAATCGGATACCGCCCAACGTACAACTTAGCCGAAATCATCGACAGCGTTGCCGATCACCTGCGGCCGAAAGTAGCTTGCGCAGTTGGTTTTCATCCGCGGTTTCAAACCATGGCTACTGGTAATGCGGATTGAGAGCATCAATGTCGCATGACCAAAAGACCATTGAGATTTCAGTGGTGGTAGCCGCGCCGGATGCGGGACCCAACTTTTCCTGCTGTCTGGCAGCTCTGACGGCGCAGGTCTCTGCTGTTGGAGGAGAAATTCTAGTCGTCGACGGTTCGACAACGGGCTCGGCAATCCACCTGTCAGGGGACTCGACAGCCGTTCGCATCCTTCGGCTGCCTGCTGGAACCGAGGTCCCGGCGCTTTGGCAGGCGGGTATCGAAGCTTCGAGGGGTCGCATCATCGCCCTGCTGGTTGATTCCTGTGTGCCCGGCCCCGACTGGGGACCGCAAATACTGCGTGCACACCGCGCTGAGTGGGCCGTGATCGGAGGTGCGATCGACCTGGCCCCGACCCTTGGTCTGGTGGACTCTGCGATTTACTTCTGCCGTTACAGCCGATATATGCCTCCATTTGCTCCGCATTTCCTCGATGATCTTCCGGGCAACAATTGTTCCTACAAACGTGGGGCGCTCGCCGGGTTGCAGGACGAGATGACCGATGGGTTCTGGGAAACTTTTGTTCATCGCAAGATGCGGAGTCGCGGGGAACGCCTGCTTTGTGACCCGGCGATCCGCGCGTATTACGTCGGACCCACTTCTGGAACATCCTTCTTTCGCCATCGCCTTGCGCACGGGCGCCGGTTTGCCGCACGGCGAGTAAGGGGATTGAGCGGTGGACAGAGAATGATGCGAGCGCTTGCCTCTCCCGTTGTTCCGTTGCTGATGCTTTGGAGAATCGCCGTCGGGGTATGGAAGAAGCGCCGGCATCGCGCGCGATTTCTCGTTTGCGTCCCCCTCCTGACAGCCTTTCTTGCAGCATGGAGTGCGGGCGAATTCTTAGGGTACGCGTTGGGGCCCGAGGCGCGAAGTCTCAACAAGAAGGAAAAAGAAACTGGTTCTGTCAAACTTTCACCGGCTTCAGGAGGTAATCCGCGGAGTTCGGCGGTCGGCTCCAAGGGTGCTTAGCCGCCCTGCCCGTACTTTGCTGTCTGCTTCTTCCGGGGAGCTGGGAAACCCTCTCAGGACCTGGAAATGGATTTTTCCGGAATCGGCAGTGCAACGGAGAACGGGAGTCCTAAGCGATTCCGAGCCGCGCGTCTTTTTGACAATCAGGTGTGCCTTCTACCCAACCTGCTGGCAGAAAGTCCGCGTTTGACGGAGGTTCTTTCATTTTATCTGCAGGAGCACACGGGTCGGCGTGCACGATTGAGATGAATGAGGGTCGCATAGATCGTGCTCGCAGCAGCTGTTAAGAGCTGTGTGCCCGACGATACCTAGAGTCTATGTGTAAGACTTTCTGCCCGAGGTGAAATGGATTCTCCCGAAATCTCGGTTGTGCTGGCAACGCAGAACTCAGTGGAGTACCTGCGCCCGTGTCTCGACTCGCTTCGCCAACAAACGCAGTCTGCAACGGCTGAAGTCATCGTCGCCGATGCTTCGAGCGACGGTACCGCGGAGTTAATTCGCGGAAGCTATCCTGACGTGAGACTTCTTCACTTCGAGAAGCCCACGGGCGCCCCAGAATTGATGCGCGAAGCGTTGAAGCGCGCAAGCGGGCGCGTTGTGGTGCTAACCGATCCTGGCTGCGTCTTTCCGCCGGACTGGCTAGAGAAGCTGTGTCGCGCACACGAATCCGAATATGCCGTGATTGGGGGAGCCGTCGAGAACGGACGGCCGAACGGGCTGGCGAACTGGGCCTGCTACTTGGTCGACTATGGAGCCTTCATGCTCCCAGCTCGGCGCCAGGTCACTTCTTTGCTTCCCGGGATTCACCTTTCTTATAAAAGCCAGATCCTTAAGCCCGCGCTACCTTCCATGCAAGACGGTTTCTGGAAAGTTTTCTTCCATTCCGACCTAGCGCGTCGCGGAGTTCCTTTTTTGTTTGAGCCGGCGCTGGTGACCTACTATTCGCGCCCCGACACGTTTTTTAGTTTTCTGCAGCGGTATTATCGGCGCGGCTGGTACTTCGCGGCGATGCGCTGCAAGCGAATGTCTTCCGCGGGCCGACTCCTGCGGATAGCTGGATTTCCCATTCTTCCTCTGATCCTTTTTTCGCAGCGGCTCCGCGCTGGATTGGGCAAAAAGTCGCATCGCGGCACGTGGCTTCTGTCGCTTCCTATCCAGGCGATTTTGCTGATTGGTTGGGCCGCAGGGGAGTGGACAGGTTTTTTGTTTGGTCCCACAAGGTTGCCTCGGGAGGTGTACCAATGATCGCCTCCCAGACCGTCCCGAGCCGCGCTCTGGCTGAATCGCAAGACCTTCCGCAAATTTCCGTCGTGATCCCCTCTCTTAGCTGTCCGGAGTGCCTTGATGCGTGTCTAAGAGCTTTAGAGCAGCAATCGCTGAAAAGCCAAGCGGAGGTGATTGTCGTGGATTGCGGAGCCACAGGAATTGCCGATTTGGTTCATCGCCGCTATCCACAAATGAAACTGCTGAGTTTTGCGGAGCGAAAAACAATCCCGGAGCTGCGAGCCCTTGGCATGAAGCGCTCGCGAGGCGCCATCGTTGCCGTCACAGAAGATCATTGCGTCCCTGAATCTCATTGGTTTGAAAGGATTCTTCAGGCACACAAAACGTGGTATGGCGTGGTTGGCGGCGCCGTAGAGAACGATCCAAGCATCACGCGCGTTGTGGATTGGGCGGTGTTTTTCTGCGAATACGGCCGCTACCTGAGTCCCGTTCCGGATGGAGAAGTAACGAATCTCCCCGGAAACAATGCCTCCTACCGGCGCGAGTTTCTCACTCACATATGTGATTTGCTGGACAACGGCTGCTCGTGGGAGGACGCCCTGCACGCCCGGCTACGCGAAAGAGGGGTTAAGCTGTATTCCGATCGTTCCATTATCGTGTATCACAAGAAGGAGTTTGGCCTGGGCTACTTCCTGAGCCAGCGCTATCACTACAGCCGTTCCTACGCGGGAATGCGGACTCGACGAGCTGGTTACGCAAAAAGGATTCTTCGCGCCGCTATTTGCCTCGCATTGCCGGCGGTCTTGCTCCCGCGAATCGCCGGGTGCGTCGTTGGCAAGAAGAGGCATCTCGGCATGCTGTTCTGCTCCTTGCCTTTGATCGCGCTTTTCACCATTGTTTGGGCGTGGGGCGAACTCATCGGCAATCTGTTTGGTCCCGGAAACAGCCTGATAAGAGTCGAATAGCTTGGGCCCGGGAAGAAACGAGAAAAGTGGATGTCCGTTTGGAGAAAAAGATCAAGAGCAGTGCGCCCCTTTTACCGGCACGCACGAAGTAGCGCGTCGGCCGGATTGTGTCTGAAAGAAGGTTAAAGACTGGAATGCTCGAAGCCATCCATCGCCTCGGCTCCAGAATTCGCCACTCCTCCTATCTGCGAGGGCAAACGTGGCTATGGGAAAGCGTCGAGCCTTTCTGGCAAGGAGCGTTTCAACGAGCCTCAAAGAACCGCGGCTTCGCGACCCATGTAAACGGCGACCTCTTCCTCTTGGACTATGCTTTGGGCGCGCGCTACGACCGCGAAGACCACAGATCTTACGAACCTGTTTTCTACAATTCTTTCGTTCAGCGCGTTCGACCCGGCATGAAGGTAGCTGATATCGGCGCTCACTTTGGATTTTTCACCCTCGGCGCCGCTCTGCGAGTTGAAGATCAGGGCAGAGTGTATGCGTTCGAACCTTCACCGGAAACCGCCGGGATTCTCGAACGCAACGTTCTTTTCAATCGGTGGCAAGACCGCATCGAGATCGTGCGATCCGTAGTGTCAAACTCGGACAGTCTGGTCTCGTTTTACACCCATGGAACCAGCATGGCCGCCTCCCTGAGCCGCGAAAACGTCGAGCGACTGAATCCGGAGCGCCCCCCCGCAGCCGTGGAGACAAAAGTGCCCTCCGTCACTCTCGATCAATTTTGCAAGGCCCGGGGGATCACCCTTGATCTCGCGAAGGTCGATGTCGAAGGCGCAGAGCTGCTGGTGCTACGCGGTGCTCGAGAACTGCTCCGCAAGGATCGCCCGCTAGTCCTGTGCGAAATTCATCCCCTACAGATGCAGCAGTGTGGTTGCTCGCAGGCCGAACTCAACGCTTTTCTTTCGGAGGTTGGCTACCGGCTCGAGCCTCTCGACGAGCCGAATCCCGCGGGCATCTTTCATGCTCTGCTGTCGCCCCGTGAGTAACAACATTCGTCCCTTGCGAAGGTTGCGGCAGCGAAGATCCGGGAAGTCAACGCCGCGGGCCTCAGAGGAAATCGCCCGTTGCTCCCGAGCATGACAGAACGCACATTCAAATTGATGACTGAAGATTCGTGACGCTGGTCAGGATTCGACTCTAGCGAGTCTCGAGCGGTATGAAGGGAGATTACTTCCGCGTCGAGGCCTTTTTCGCCATTCTGTAAGAGTCAAGATAATCTCCCCCGACACTTGGCAACTCGTAACCCACTAATGAAAGGTAACTCTCTTCCCCGTAATGCACCGAATTTACATTGGCGGAGTTGCGAAACCCGTCCCTCAGACGGGAAGTTCGCAACTCCAGGAAGGGGTTGAAGTATCGCGTATTCGGCAGGGGCGTTTCGAAAACCGGATAATCCGTCTCGTAGATCTTTAAACCAGAATGTGTTTGTCGCAAGGCAGTTGAGGGAGGCATTGGATCGGGTAACTGAGAAACGTTGATCCACAGCATCGATACCACACTCGCATAATGTTCGCTCAGAAGATACGCAGTTGCGCGTCCGCCGTACTGGAACAGCGCCGGTAATATACATAGCATAGCGAGAAGGCGGGGTCTGGAGGGCCGAAGCAATCCGAAAAGGGTTATCCACAGAGCGACAAAAGTGAGCAGCACGAGCAAAAGGAATCGGTGCTCGCCTGAAATGCGCAGGTAGTACAGTAGGACGAAAGCCGCGAGGGGGAGAGCAATCACGAGTCCGATCAGTGGGGCATTCCAGATCCATCCGCCATGTTGTTTTTGAACACTCCAGGTGAAGACAGCTCCAAAAAGAATCCACACATTGACGATAACAAACCGTCCCGCCGGCGCCTGAATGAACCACACAATTAAGTTCGCGACTGAAGCACATGCGAGTGTTGCATAACCCCACTTGGGAGGCGTTTCCTCAATGCTGACACGGGGGTCTCCCCGGCGCGGCACAAACAGCAAGGGAAGGCAAGCCAGTGTCAGAACAAGCGGCAACACAATATTTATTCGCTCAGAATTCGCTGTAGACCGCGCCCACTCTCGTATCCACAGCCAGCCGGAAACTTTATGAGGATCAAACGTAGGCTGTAGGCGCGCAAAGGAAGTGACAAAGGCATGGTCAGCTTCTGCCTGAGCAACAGGAACCCGCCAGTCCACATTCAATCGAAGTGCCGTCGATGGATAAAATGGATAGCCGCTGAGAACTATTCCTCGGATCGGAACAGACATCGCTAGCACCGCGACGACGAGCAGAGTTCCGATAAGCATCCTCTTACGCTGAGGTCCCAGTGTGAGATGCAGGAAGGACCTTAGTGCGACAACTGCTACGATAAAACAACAAAATATAAGCGCGCTGATTTTAACACTGGGTATCACAGCACCAACGAGCATCGTTGTTGCTGACAGGACAGCGGAGCAGTTGGTGCCGGGCGGTGCCTGCGTCCACCTCAGAAATAGACAAGCCAGTACGGCGGTTGCAGCAGCTACGAATACGTCGGCCTTTAGTGTCGAGAGCATTTGACCAACAGGTCCAAACGACACAAGTCCGACACACGGACATACCAGGAGAGCCGGAAAGAGGGAGCGTTCAAGCGACCCTTTTGTGCCCTTGGCAAGATCCAGAACTGCATCCAGAAGAAAAACACAAGCCAGAACAACAAACAACCCATTGAAGATATGATTTACGGCTCCCCTCCAAGGTCCGGCGCTGAGCATGGCTGCAAACAGGTGATGTGAATTGTTAAAACCGATACGTCCATGCAGATTTACGAGGCCCGGAACAATAGGATAGTCATGAAACCAGCGAATAGCTTGAAACTCGTATTGGTAATCATCCAAACCGCCTTTGGTGAGGGTGTGATTTGCGGTCCAGGTTGCAAACACAGTGACGGCAACAGCAAAAAGCCAGTTGATCGGAAGCCTCAACACCAAAGCAAACCAGCGTCTTTCAACAATCAGCGCAAGCGCTGCCAAACTAGCAAACGTAACTAACGCTCCGTCGTTCACAGGCAGAAGAAAATGCCAGAGCATCAAACTGGCGATGACCAGCGCAAACCCTGTCCAGATAGAGTAGTAAACGTGGTACCAAGTCGGTTCAATCCCACCTAGGCGATTCAGGAAGAATATACCTATTGCAGAAAGGCCCAATGCGAGAGTGGCCCAAGTGCCAAAAACTGCGACTGTAAGAACGATTGACATTAACCAGGATTTCCACTTTCGACTTCCAGAGGGACGGCATTGTACACCGGTTCTTTCCCTGAGCAACCACTGATGCAGCTGGGACATACATTCAAATACCAAATTGCCGAAAATGGACTCGCCGAAGCTCCGGCTGCGCTCCGACTGGATAGGATCTCGGCGGTCTCGTCACCCATGATTCAACTCAATGCCGAAGTATCGTTGACGAGGCAAAAGGTAGGTGATGCGTGATCAGCGAAAGCGTGACCCCTAGAGACCGGTAGGGAATGCCCCCAAAGTACCCGTCCCGGGAGCATCCTCGTTGCGAGTTGGACCAGAACTGCGGAGGAAGAGGCGCTTTGAAAGGGCGGGGGGAGCGGGCTGGAGATTGGCGACCACGATTTATTCTACTGCGCGCGAAGAGTGGGGAAACTGGTCGGAAGGACAGAAATGAATCACTTGCTCTCGCACGCCGGAACGTCCATCGAGCTTGTACTACCGGAAGAAGCCGGGCGGCACCCGGATCGCGAAACGCGCAGCTGCCGATCAATCAAAATGGCGGCGGAGGTACGCTCACGCCTCGGATAAGCGGAACGGGCAGCTGACGGGCGCGTGAGAACCAGGAATGGCCGATCGCGATGGGTGGCAGGCGCAGGTCGCGTTGAGCTAATACCGATAGGCATGACCCCGACGAAGCAGAGGCGATTCCAGATAGCGCCACGAGATTTTCGCAAGCACCCACGTGGTTCCGGCAGCAAGGACGGTTATTCCCAGGTAAGCAACCGTGGAGACTCTTCCGTTTGAAGAATGCAAGGAGGTGTGAAAGATGAAGCCGACCGCAGCATGCATCAAATACATACAGTACGAGACCCCACCGATATTTCGCAACAAACTCCAGCGGCAGCATCCGGACCAGATGCCCTGGGGAGCCGTCAGGGCCAGCAGGAGAAGGCCCGCGAAGAACGCATCCAGGCACGAGAAGCCCCACAGGGACATTTTGTAGGTATAGGGCGAAGGATGCCAGATAGCGAGGTCGGCCACGCCAATCAAGAGCACGCCAAGAATGGCGTAAAGCAATTTCTGGTGACTGGCCAGCCGGGCCTTCCAACGGTCATCCCTCCATGCGAGGGCCAGTAACACGCCCATCGCCAACGCGTCCGCACGACAGGGAGTGAGAGCATATTGAACGGAGTGCGAGGGGGACAAGCTGTAGGCGATGATACGCGCAAGCGGTGCGAGGAGAATCGTGAGAGCCAGCACTAAACCCAGCCGGCGCCTGGAGAAAAAGCGGATCACGAAGGGCATGAGAAGATAAAACTGCTCTTCCACGCCAAGCGACCATAAGGGGCCGAGCCAGGTTATTCCGAGGCCGTGGTGCCATGTGCGCACGAGATTTTGCGCGAAAAGGGCGAAGACCGGGACAATGTTCCACTTTTCGGGTTGGATGGTGAGCGGCGAGGGCAGACGCAGAAAAGGCACAAATGCGAGCAGGAAGTATGCGCCGATCCAGACGTAATAGAGCGGGAAAATACGATAAAAGCGCCTTAGGTAGAAAGTCTTGAAATAGCGGGGCGAGCTCTTTGCATCCAGCAGGATGCCGCCGATTAGAAATCCCGACAGCACAAAGAAAAGGTCAACTCCGCACCAGCCCATTTGGAACCAGGCTCGGAAGAACGAGAGAGTTGGCCCGGGTGCGGCCGGGGCAAGATTCACAAAATAGTGGTAAAGAATCACGAAAATGACGGCCATGCCGCGCAGCCCATCCAGTTCGGTGATGCGGCTCGACGCGCGGGTGCCCGCCTCTGGGACCACGTGGCGTTCATCGCGGGGGACGTCGCACAGTATAGCGGCAGTTTCCAGCATAGGGATCTACCTGCATATTTGAATCCAACGGGTTCAGACTATTGCGCGGACTGCAGAGCGGACAAGCGGGGTTGGGATCGTCTTAACTGATTGCAAACAGATTCTTTATTCCTGAGTCGTGGCCAAGAGTGCCTGGTTTCGGCGCGTATGGTGCGGCAATGAGAGCCGACGTCTTGCGCTACTCTTTGCGAATTGCAGATTTTTGGGCAAGATAGTGAAACTATTTTCCTCTGTTAGCAGATTCCATATGGTGGACAGGCCGGCAAACCATTGACATACAAGGTGTTAGCGCATTTTGGTACGGTGTAGTTGGAGAGGGGATTGCTCTAAGTGCGGGTCATCAAGCTGTGAACACGAATGATCCACCTACGAGTCTCCTCGGCACGCCACGGGGCGGCGCCCAGGCTAGGGGTGAAGTAGAAAATGTCGCGTCCTGTTCCGTCCACTCAAGACACAGCGCCATCTGGGGTTTGGTATTGAATTTTCCGGGGCACCGGCAATGATCCCGAACATGACGGAACGCGCATTCAGATTGATGAGAGGCGCTCCTGTCGAGGGGTGCCTCGTCGAATTTGGCGTGTACCAGGGAAAAGGACTAGTTTGGATATCCAGGCTCTCGCGCAAGTACATGCCGGAGGACCCACCGATTTTTGGATTCGATTCCTTCGAGGGCATGCCCCCTACAAAAAGTGAATTAGCGAGCGCTCTCGCCCAAGATTGGGTACGAGGCACTTTTGGTGACACCAGCCTGGAGGCTGTCCAGCGTCGATTGCAGCAGGAGGGGAGCAAGGCAAAGCTTCTGAAGGGCATCTTCGCCGAGCTGCTGCCGCTCAGCGAATATGGCATCGACAAAGTGCGGTTCGCGCATGTCGATGCGGATATCTATGAAGGCTATCGGGATGCGCTTCGCTTACTGACACCACACTTGCAGATCGGCAGTGTTCTCCTTTTTGACGAAAGCGTGCCCCCGACAGATGCGCGTTACCAGAGCATACGGAACCACGGACAGCATGCGGTCCGAGAATGGGAGCAACGGACGGGATTCAACCTGCACCTCATCCGTTTCGAATGGACCGTGGCGCTTTGCGTGCTTGTTGATGACGAATACCTCAGACGGCATACAGAGCTCATTGAGCGTTTGAGGAAAGATACCACGGTGGAGTCACTTCGAAACCTTGGCAGAAACATCTTTGGAAAGACCTCTGACCGGGCGTTCAACTTGGTCGGACGGTCATGGCCTGGGAGATTCTGGCGGGCAAGATGAAAGCGACCGATCTAACTACCGGCCTCCCACCCGCTCGCCTGAGCAGCGCCGGGGCCAGGGTGAAGCAGAAAGTCTCGCGGCTAATTGCGCGAACGACGGAAACGCTAATGCCGGATATGGTGAGCCGGCGGCGGGAGCGGCGCGATTGGGAGCGCTGGGTTCATTCGCTGACGCCGGAGCTGCTGAGCGAGCTTCCTGAGTCGGCCTTGGAAGTGAAGCGGCGGGTGTTCGAGGCCAACGTAACCCGCGTGGAGATCGAAACGCACGCGAAGTGCAACCGCATCTGCTCGTTTTGCCCCAACGCGATCATGGACCGGCGAATGAACAACACGCTGGCGGATGCCGCGATGCTGGACCGGGTATTCGACGAACTGGGGTCGATCGACTACCAAAGGCAGATTTGCGTCGCGCGCTACTCGGAGCCGTTGACGAACAAACCGTATCTTTACGAGCGGCTGGCGTCGGCGCGGGCGCGCGCGCCGCGCGCGGTGCTGGCGATTACGACGAATACGGATTACTTGACGGCGGCGGTGCTGAAGCAACTGCGCGACGTGGGCCTGAACACGATGTATATGAGCCTGTACTTGCGGGACAACGAGAAGTGGTCGCTGGAACTGGCGCGCACGTACAGCAACCGCCTAGCGAAGAAACTTGGCGTCCGGATCCTGACGCAGCGCGAGACGCCGGTGTCGGTCCAGTGCACGTATAAGTACGCGGACGTGGAATTATCGTCCACATGCCACAACTGGGATGAATACGGAATCGACCGCGGCGGCCTGATCCAGATTTACAGTCAGCAGGGGCGCCTGGGGCCCTGCCGGGATCCCTTCCAGACGTTTGTGATTGACTACAACGGTACGGTGACGCCGTGCTGCTGTGTGCGCAGCGATTTGGCGCAACACAGCAAATTCCTGATGGGTGACTTATCGGCGCCGGATACAAGCATTTTCGATGTCTATGCAGGGCGTCTGGCAGCGTGGCGGCGAGGGGTTGTGTCGTTTGGAGAGAAGGCGTCACCCTGTTCGAGTTGCCGGCACCGCGATATTCGCGAAGATTTGGCGGCTCCTATCGCAGCCTTACTAGTAGGACAGCTCCAAAAGATCGAGCTGGACGACCGACATCGTTCCGGGAGTGGCACTCCAGCCCACGGGAATTTGAGCTGCGGCACATGATTCCGTCTGCTCTTGGGTCCGGCTTAGTTGATCTTCAGAAACGGAACATTGTCGATCGAGCGGTAACGTCGGAAAAGAGTGAGAGCGGACCGATGGCCGGCCCAGGTGTGCAAGAGAGTGGAAGTTTGCCGGGGCTGGCAAGAAAGTTTGTGAAGGAGAGCCTCGGGAACCGAGTGGTTACGGGGGCTGCGGGAGTTCTTGCATCTCGAGCGGCTTTCAACGGACTTTCTTTTGTTCTAAACGTAATTCTGGCGCGGATGCTGGGTGCGTTGGGTCTCGGTGTGTACACGTACGCTTTGGCATGGATATTCCTACTGATGGTGCCTG
>WNFG01017738.1_pt1 | contig 15619 bp, 17 predicted proteins | sample 5400431 | NCBI WGS metagenome assembly WNFG01 (sample SAMN13153346, study PRJNA577476) | soil metagenome | isolation source: 120 cm saprolite under Douglas fir tree site 2 hole 3 replicate 2 | place: USA:California | collected 2015-04-18 | reverse complement strand
GTCAAAAGTTTGCAGCATCACCGGATCGAAAGTCACGCGTGGCAGCGTGATTCATCGGCGCGGCATGGCCAAGAAAAAAGGCGGTGTCGGCCGGCACGTGACGAAAAATGTCCGGCGCGAATTCAGCCCGAACTTGCATCAACACCGCATCTGGGTGCCGGAGCTGAAGAAGTTTGTCCGCATCCGGGTGACGGCGCGCGGATTAAAAACGATTAACAAAAACGGCGCTTTCGCGACGTTGAAGAAAGCCGGCTTAGTCGCTGCCTGACATCTGTAGCCGCTTCGCTCTGTGAAGCGAAACAGCGCCCACAGGGCGGCGGCTACAGGGGAGACTGGTGCGTTTCGGCCGGCCTTGGTTGCTCCGTGGTCTCTTGCGGGGTCGTCTTTGTTTCCGCCGGTTTGGTTCTCGGCAAGTCAAGCGATCCGTCATTGAATTCAATCACGTAGCCCTCGCTGATCAGCCATCGCAAATCTGCTGCGAGACTGAGCTTAAGGCGTTCGAGATCGCTGTTTTCAGGTTCTTTCGGAATTACTTTCTCAGCCAATTCCTTGCGATGCACACGTGGCGTTGCGGTTATCGCTTCGAGAATGCGGCCGATCGAAGCCGAGACCCCGGTTAGCTCGTGTTTGAAAGAACGCAGTCGAATCGGCGAAACGAACAGCATCCCGCGTCGATGCCGAAAAATATTCAGTCCTGCCTGACGCAAGACCGCGGCTAGCTCCTGCATCACGTTGGAAGGAGAACGCATCTCGTGCGCCCAGGCGTCCTCGATGACGCGACCGAGCGGGCGGTCCGGCAAGCGACGACTGAGCACGCCATTGATCGCTAACTCCGGCGCGGCGCGGATGAGATCGGGAAGATAATGTTGGCGGAAATGCCGCTCGGCCTCAGCGGTGTTGTTAAATGTCTGCGGCGGCTCTGTTCGCGTAGTTGTGTATTTTGTCACGTTGCGCGCCTGTTCCTTCCATTGTTCGACTGCGACCGGATCGTTCACGATTTCGATTTGCCGCTGATAATCGGCAAAACTCATTCGCCGGCTGAAGCGTTGTTCGTACAAATTGCGCAACTGCGCCTGGTAACTGTGATGATTGGTCGGACCGAGTAGCGTTCCGCTCGCGCGGCAACGCGCGACATTCGAGAAATTGCCTTTGATCGGATCGGTCTGCACAACTTCGATTTTGTAAAAATCCTCCTTCGCGAAAGAAAAGGCGCTGCTTTCGAGTAAACGCCGATCAGTGGAAACCGGCCCATCTTCGCCGAGCTGGTAAAGCAGCCGGTCAACCGGTGCGACGAGACGAACATTGTAACGTTCTGGCTTTTCGAGAAAGAGACGAGCCAGTGCGAAAACCGAATAGGCGAGCGAACCGGATTTGATTTGCGCTATGACATTTTCGAGCGAAGCAGCGTGCGGAATAAAACGGACCGCGACAGCAGGCATCGGCGCTGCAGGTTGCTGGTCGCGGTTTCGATTAAGGTGAACCAGACGTCGAGGTCCACGATTCGACTTGTTTCGCTCTCGCTCGCGCGGCTGCTCCGAACGGCGCTCACGATCACGTGACCGACGGTCTGGTCGTGACGGCGCATCGGTTTCTTCGCCTGCAAAATTGGAATAGTCATCTCGACCCGAGGGTTGCGTCACCCACGCCGGAAGAAACTTCAGGTCAAGCAAATCGGCTGCTGGAGCAGGCGCGGACATCTACCTCCATGTACGCCAAGCAAACCGGATGTAAACCGCGAGACGCAACGCGAATGCAGCGCAGCCTGAAATTAATTGACAACTTCTCTAATTCATTTACTTGCCATGCTGTGTTCGGAAAGCTTTAAGTTCGCCCTCGCTAGCAACCAAAACCAAGGACTTTTATGTCGGAAAAATCAATTGAAGAGAAGGTGAAGGACATCATCGTCGAGCAGCTCGGCGTGAATCCCGAGCAAGTGACGCCCACCGCATCCTTCATCGAAGATTTGGGCGCGGATTCGCTCGATATCGTCGAGCTGGTAATGGCTTTTGAAGAGGAATTTTCCGTCGAAGTTCCGGACGAAGATGCGGAGAAGCTTCAGACCGTCGGCGACGTCATCAAGTACATCGAGGAGAAAGCGAACAAGCAGTAGCTGAATCTCCCAGTCGCGCCGCGCGGCGAGATTCGAAAAACACGGCTGCGGCCGTGTTTTTTTGTTCCCAGTTGCAGTTGCAAACAAGAACGACAGACTAGAGACGGATGAAGATTGACTTGCTCGAGCGACCAGTGTTCTACATCGCCGGCCATCAAATTTCGCTGCTCGGCGTCTTCGGGTTCGTGGCACTGTTCGCGGCTGGACTAATTGTCGCAAAGATCTTTCAAAGCGATGTCATCCGCCGGTTCTTCAGCCGGTTCAAACTTGATCCGAATTTCAGCGCGATCGTCACGACTATCCTAAGCGTCGCAGCGCTCGTATTCTTTACCGTAAGCGCCGTCAACGCCGCGGGGATTCCGCTTCCCTGGAATGCGCCATTGCCGGGTGTCGCTCTCAGTCTCGTGCAGATCTTCCTTTTGATCGCGCTGCTCATCGCGGTCTTCTGGATTTCCTCGCGGACAAAGCGCTTCCTCTTCAATCGCTTCCTCGTCAACAGCGGGCTGGATCGCGCGCTTCAGTATGCGATTTCGCAAATCGTCAGCAATATCGTGCTTGTCGTCGGCATTTTTATTGTGCTTGAGAACACCGGTATTCATCTCGGCGCGCTCACGGTTTTTGCGGGTGCGGTTGGTGTCGGGGTTGGTTTCGGCCTGCAAAATATCGCGAGCAATTTTATCAGCGGGCTCGTGATTTTAGCTGAGCGACCGATCACGATTGGCGATCGCGTGGAGGTCGCAGGAGTTATCGGGCAGGTGCAGCAGATTCGGGCGCGGAGCACGGTGATTGTGACTAACGACAACATCGCGACGATCGTGCCGAACACGAAGTTCATCGACTCGCCCGTGACGAACTGGACCTATGGAGATCCGCGGGTCCGTTTCCGTATACCAATCGGTGTCGCCTACGGGAGCGATGTGGAAAAAGTACGGGAAATGTTGATTGCCGCCGGGGCCGAGAATCCACATACGCTGAAGGATCCCGCGCCGAGTGTTTTCTTCCGTGGTTTTGGAGACAACTCCTTGAATTTTGAGCTCGTCGCCTGGAGCAGCGAGATGAGCCATCGCCCGAGCCGCTACCGGAGCGATCTTAATTTTTCGATCGAACGCAAACTTCGCGAGGCGGGGATCGAAATACCTTTTCCGCAACGCGATCTGCACATCAGAAACGGGGTCCTTAAAACCGAAAGCATCACTTCCGGAGAGCGCTACTCCGCATCTTCTACCTAGAGGATTGGCCGGCCGACGTGCGTCGCTCCGGCGTCGGGAACTTGAAGAAATCGCCATATCCTGCTAGGTCATTTCTTCGCAAACAGACGGTTTCCAACACTCCAGCCATGCAACCAGCCGACATCATTGCGTTACCTGAAGGATGGGCGAAAATTTTATCCCGGGCGGAGCTGGAAAATTGCGCGGCGTGGAAGAGCGCTTTCCGCAACCAATGCAAAGATCACCGCTTTTACGAGCTGATCGAGCAAACTCTTAAGGACGATTTCGAGTATCAATATCTTTTGCTGCAAGATTCGACCGGAAAGGTCCGCGCTGTTCAGCCGCTTTTTTTTGTTCGGCAAAATGTTTGCGAAGGGCTCGCGGGAAAAATGCGCCGGATCGTTGATTCAGTGCAGCGGATCTTTCCGCGCTTCCTGACTATGCGAGTGCTCATGGTCGGATGCGCCGTCGGCGAAAGCCACCTCGGTGTGTGCTTCCCGGAAGATCGAGAATGGGCGGCGAAAGCGATGCACGCGATTTTGAAAACTTATGCCCGCAGCCGTGGAGCTTCGCTAGTCGTGCTGAAAGATTTTCCGGCAGATTATCGGAGCGCGTTGCGCAGGTTTTCGGCTAACGGTTACGCCCGCGTCCCGAGCATGCCGATGACGCAGCTGCGACTCAACTACAAGAACTTTGAGGATTATCTTAACTCGTTAGGCAAGGCGACCCGAAAAGATTTGCGCCGAAAATTCCGCAAAGCGGAGAATTCGCCACCGATCGAACTCGAAGTGCTGACCGATATCACGCCGCACATCGATGAAGTTTATCCCCTCTATCTCCAAGTGCATCAACGCTCGGAGCTCAAGTTCGAGCGCCTAACGAAAGAGTACTTTTGCAATTTGGGACGGCGCATGCCGGAACGGACGCGCTTTTTTGTCTGGCGGCAACAGGGCAAAGTCATCGCCTTCAGCCTCTGCATGGTCTATGGCGATACGATTTATGACGAATATCTCGGGCTCGATTACCGCGTCGCGCTCGATCTCCATCTTTATTTTTACACCTTGCGCGACATCCTCTCGTGGGCGCTCCAACGAGGGCTCACGAATTACTGCAGCAGTCCGCTCAATTACAATCCAAAGCTCCACCTCGGTTGCGAACTTGTTCCGCTCGATCTCTACGTCATGCACACCGGCATGATTTTAAATCCCATCTTCAGACGGGCTGTAAAATTCCTCGAGCCGACGCGACACGATCCAGTCCTGCGCCGTTTTCCGAATGCGCATCAACTGAAGGCCTAGATCCGATTCAGTTAATGCGAAACCGACCAACCGGGTGGGGGAATCCGTGGCTGCACCTGGGACTGAGTGTAATTCTTGTCACGGTTTCCGAACTCTTTCTGAAGCGCGGAGCCGCGGAGACTTCACAGCTCATGGCGCGATGGGGGTGGACAGGCGTCAGCGGATTGGCCTCGCCTTTCGTCTGGTCCAGCATCGTGCTCGTCATTCTGAGTTTCTTCACCTGGCTTCACGTCTTGCGCTATCTCCTCCTCACCGTCGCTTTCCCACTTTCCAATGTGCAGTATGTTTTGGTTCCACTATGTAGTTGGCTTTTTCTCGGCGAGCGCATTAGCGCTACACGCTGGTGTGGGATTGCGCTGGTTCTCGTCGGTCTGATTGTCGTGGCGAAACCCGTGGCGCGTCTGGAGGAGCGATTATGACGTTGTTATCGCTCGTTCTCATTCTAACTGTCGTAGGCAGTCTCGTGGGCGGCCAGCTTTTCTTGAAAAAGGCCATGGAAACAACACACGAAGCGAGCTTCAACTCGCGCCGAGTTCTTCTCCCATTCGTCGCTGGAATTCTCGCGATGACGGTTTCATTTTTTCTCAAACTAGGATTGCTGCGACACTTCGATCTCAGTTACCTTTACCCATTCCAGGGTTTCAGCGTAATCATTATCAGCATCGCCGCCGCGATCATGCTTCGCGAACGACTCACTGCGCAACTCGCGATCGGCGCACTCTTGATTAGCGCCGGGATTTTTCTCGTCTCACTCAGCTAAGAGCGGCCAGAGTCTACGCAACGCCGTCGCATTGATCTCCTGTATTTTCCCCGACGCAGGCCGGGCCATTTTCGGATGATCCATTTTCGCTGCGAAGCGCTGTTTGCGCCGTGCGTAGACGGGCGGCGAAAATGCACCACAAATATCACCCGCTACGACGCATGTCGCATTGCGCAGTTCACATAATGCCCATTCCAGATCAGCCAGCGCGAACCGGCCACTCTCCCAATTCGTGACCGCCTCTTCCGCGCGCAAGCAATCGAGATCGATCGTCACATAAACGGACTCGCCCGCTATTTCCTTCACGAAAGCGAGGAAACGTCGCTGCCAATCGAGCCGCACGATCGAGCCGCGCCGTTTTCTCGCAGAAGGACTTCGATTGTCCGCCCACGGATGAACTTGCAATCGCCCTCCACGCTCAGCGCGCCGATTTCCAAAGATTTGTCGCGGCCACCAGCATTCAGTATTGCCGCAACCCCAGACGCTGACTTTTCGGACATGCGGAAGTTCAAGCGCGCGATTCACCCAACTGCCGCAAGCCCATCGCGGTGGCCGAATGTCCCAGTCCGGATGGTTATCGAAAGAGACGAGAACAATCGGCGCACGGTTGCGCCGAACCCATCGTCGTAGAATTTTTCGATGAGCCGCCGCGGAGCGGAAAAACGAAGTCGCGGTCCCCATTCTCGTGCATCGAGACTGTCGAACGGAAGCGCGTTGCGATTCCAGGCGCCGTCAAGATCGAGATGCAACGACGCGGGTGAAGAGTTCAGTGCGGTGCCGAAATGCTCGTTCGAAAACGCAGCCGAGCGCTCGTTAGGTAATGCGCCTTCGCGCCTTCAAGGTCGCTCAATATCCACAAATTCTTGCACGGCGCCGTCCCTAGGACCGCGGCCACAGTTTGTGGTCGGGAAAAAGCGCTAAAGTGTTGCATCTGATTGGGACGTAAACTCTCCCAAATCGAGCGAAAAAATCAACCCTCCTCTCCGGCACTGCGCGAAGCTCGTATATTTCATGCGCGCAATTCCTGATCGAAGCGCGAACGTAAAGTAGTATCGGACAGCAACGAAAAAAGAATAATTCAAAGAACGAGAACGACGCCGGCTTCATCTGTCGCGTGCAAGACGCATTTCATGTCTTGGCGCGAAAGTGTTCCACCGTTCTGGGCAGTCCGTGGGCATTCGCGATTGCGATTTCGATCATCGTTGTTTGGGCCCTGACGGGGCCGGCGTTTCATTATTCCGACACGTGGCAACTCATCATCAACACAGGCACCACCATCGTTACTTTCCTGATGGTGTTCTTGATTCAAAACACGCAGAACCGCGACGCTAAAGCATTTCATTTGAAACTCGACGAGTTGATTCGTGCGCTTGGCGGCGCGCGGAACAATCTGCTCGATCTCGAAAAACTTTCCGACGAGGAGCTGAAAAAACTCGAGCAGGAGTTTCAACGCTTGAGCAAAAGGACCTCGGGCGCGAGAGAGTCCAAGACGGAACCGGCTCGATCTCGTTAGCTTCAGCCTTCCTCTTCCACCAGCCGGGCTTGTCCCGTTCGCAAAAAAATCTTTCCACTCGGGCACAGGCGCAAAATTTCGCAGTGGCCGCAGTCCGGCTTGCGGGCGAAGCAGCGGCGTCGTCCATGCCAGATGAGCCAGTGACTCCAATTCGTCCAGTGCTGACGCGGTACGAGCTTCATCAAGTCCTGCTCGATCTTTTCCGGCTCGACATGTTTTGTCAGCCGCAACCTCTGCGACAAACGAGTGACATGTGTGTCGACCACGATTCCTTCGTCTTTCCCAAATGCATTCCCGAGCACTACGTTCGCCGTTTTGCGGCCGACGCCGGGCAACTCGCGCAGCGCTTCCATCGAATCCGGCACGCGTCCATTCCAGCGCTCTGCGATTTTCGTCATCGCAGCGCGGATGCTTTTCGATTTGTTGCGAAAAAATCCCGTCGGCTTGATCGCTTCTTCCAATTCGGTTTGCGGCGCGGTCGCGTAGTCCTCCGCAGTTCGGTATTTTTTGAAAAGCGCCGGCGTCACCATGTTGACCCGCTTGTCGGTACATTGCGCGGAAAGAATCGTCGCGACTAAAAGCTCGAGCGGATTTTTAAAATCCAATTCGCAATGGGCGCCAGGGTAAACGTGCGGAAAAACTTCGACCAATTGCGCGACGCGCTCGCGTGCCGTCATTGCTGTGGCTGCGCGGATTTCTCCGGCTGCACTGTGCGGCGCACCCTGCCGACAAGAATTTTGCCGCGCTTCAGGACGCGACGCGCCCAGGTAAACTCGCTGGCCAGAATCGCCAGACCAAGAGGGATCACAATTACCGCGGGACCTGGCAAAACGATGAGAAGAAGCCCGAACAAGACCATCGTGCCACCGATAATCGCAACGAGCGTTTTGCGCAGACGCGGCATTGTGTCCAAGCCCAACCTCGTTATCAATCGCTGCAGAAATTCTCTCATCATTTCGTCTCCTCATCCGCCGGAGACGGCGGATGCGCAATCGAAACCGGCTCCGCGCCAGAAAAAAATTCAGCTGGTCGTGAAACGCGTCAGCTTTTGTTCGAGCTGTGGCGGAACATGCGCCACGATCACGGCGTCATCGCCTTCGTAACGCAATTCCAAGACGTGACCGACCCGATGAATTTCTGCGAGCAAAGCTGATTCGTTTGTCGGAATGCGGAAACGCGAGCGCAATCGCCATGAGCTGAGCTCGTCTTGCAGCGCTTCCACCAATCCGCTGACGCCTTCACTCGTCCGCGCTGAAATGGCCACGCTGCCGGAAAATTTATTTCGATAAATCTCGACCAGCTCCGGATTCTCGAGCGCATCGATTTTGTTGAAAACGAGCAGGGTCTGCTTGCCGTAGGCGCCGAGTTCCTTTGTCACGTTATCGACCGCTTCGATGTTTTCGTCCACGCGCGGATGCGAAAGGTCGACCAAATGGATGAGCAAATCGGCTTCGCTCACTTCTTCGAGTGTGGCCTTGAACGACTCGATCAAGGTGTGGGGAAGTTTGCGCAGAAATCCCACCGTGTCGGTGAGGAGGACGCGTTGTTTGTTAGGCAAAGTGAAACTGCGCGTGGTCGGATCGAGCGTGGCGAAAAGTTTGTTCCCCGCCACGAGGTCCGCGCCGGTGAGCAAGTTCAGCAACGTCGATTTGCCGGCATTCGTGTAACCGACGACGGCCGCAACTGGCCATTGATGACGCTTGCGTCCCTGCCGCTGCACGGTGCGAACCCTGCGCACGCCTTCCAGCTCGCGTTCCAGCCGCGCGATCCGCTCCTGCACGCGCCGGCGGTCCACTTCGAGCTGCGTTTCACCCGGGCCGCGCGTCCCGATGCCGCCCGTCTGCCGCGAAAGATGGTTCCACATTCTCGTTAGGCGCGGGAGGAGATATTGCAATTGCGCGAGCTCGATTTGCAGTCGGCCTTCGCGGCTGCGCGCGCGTTGCGCGAAAATGTCGAGAATCAGTTGGGTGCGATCCAGCACCTTGCGCGCGAGCAAATTCTCCAGATTGCGTCCCTGCGCTGGAGATAGTTCGTCGTTGAAAATGACCGACGTGACTTGCTGATCTTTAAACGATTCCTTGATGAGTTCAGCTTTTCCGCGACCGATGTAGTAGGGTGCGGTCGGTTTCTGCAATTTCTGCGTGACCGTATCGACCACCTCCGCGCCGGCCGAGTTGGCCAGTTCGCGCAGTTCTTCCATTGAATCGCGCAGGTCCCATTTCGAGACGCCGTCTTGTTCCAGACCGATGAGGAGGGCGCGCTCCTGCGTTTTTTTCGGTGTAGTTTCAATCATCCCTTGCGCGCGAAAGACAGACGAGCTTCGCGCAAGATCCATTCGATGGCCTCGGAGCGGCCGTGGAGAGATAAGTTCAGCGAAGGAAAATTAGTTTGGTGCCGAAACCAGGTCAACTGCCTTTTGGCATAGCGGCGAGTCGCTTGCTGGACCTTTGCGATGCATTCCGCTTCGGAAATTTTTCTGGCAATCAGTTGCTGGATTTCATGCAAACCGAGAGCCTGCGCTGCAGTCGGGCCGATTTCTCGGAGTGCTTCAACCTCTTCTATAACGCCGTTCGCAAACATCTCTTCGACGCGGCGATTGATTCGGTCGTACAGATCGTCGCGTTCACGAAAGACGAAAACACCTGATGTAGCTGCCGCCGTCTCGGCGGCAGAACGCGAAAAGATCTGATCCCGCTCGCCCCTGCCGCTGGGGACAGCGGCAGCTACAACAGAAGCCGGTTTCCCGCTGAGCAGACAAATCTCAAGCGCGCGCTCCAGGCGGCGGCGATTTTTCGAGTCGATCGTGGAGGCAGTTTTCGAGTCAAGCGTTGCAAGCCGAGCGTGAAGTTGCTCGACGCTCAATTGATTCAGTTTAGCGCGCAGGTTCGGGTTCGCTGGTGGTAGCGGCGTCAACCCGTGCGTGAGCGTCTTGACGTAAAGCCCACTTCCGCCCACAACGATCGCCGGTTTCCCGCGGTCGTAGACGGCGTAAATTTCTTTCTCCGCCAAGGCGCGAAACTTCGCCGCGTTCATTTCTTCGCCTAATGAAACGGCGCCGATCAAATGATGCGGCACCTTTGACATCGTCGCCTGGTCCGGTTTCGCGGTGAGCAAATCGAGGCCACGATAAATCTGGAACGCATCTGCGCTGACAATCTCGGCGCCGCATTCGCGGGCGACCTCCGCCGCCAATTCAGATTTTCCCGTGGCGGTTGGTCCGACGATGAAAAAAATGTTCTTCGATGGTCGCATAAAAAAGAAACCGGGCGACAAAATTTGTCTCCCGGTTTCGCAGCCTAACGAATTCGCTCGCTCTTAATGTCTGGCCTGATGTTCGCTCGATTTCGCGCCGCTCACCACCAGCTTGCGGCCGAGAAACTCTTTATCGTGCAGTTCGTTCACCGCACGCTTCGCTTCTTCCACCGTCAGCATCTGGACAAAGGCAAAACCTTTGGAGCGCTGATTATGTTTGTAGGTGACGACCTCCGCGTTCTGCACCTGGCCTACGCCATTGAACAGTTCGAAGAGATCACTTTCCGTAGCATCGAAAGAAAGATTGCCGACGTAAAGACGCGGCGATGTGACTTCGATTGCCTCAGGTTTGCGCGCCGGCCGCGCTTGCTGCCGCTGTGCGCCATTGCGCGCCGTTGTCGGTTTGCTCGGATTTTCGCCGTTGCCGAAGAACGCCGTAATTTTTTGCCAGAACGATTTCTTCGCCGGCGCTTTCGTCGTGGAATGCTGATAATGCGAGCGACCATCGCCCCTTCGTCGGGACCCGCCGCGCGAACGCCGCGGGTTCCTTCCAGATAGATGAGATTTCATATTGATCCTCAAGGTTTACCCAATTGTTATGCGGGCGGAGCGCATCAAATAACGATGCACGGTCCGCGGCAGGCGAACCCCGAAAGGTTCGCAGCTCGTGAGCGGTCTGTGCCGCTGGAAACTCCGCCTCAAGTCGTCGGGAACGATTCGAAGGGCGACCCGCGCAAGTCAGCCAATGATCCAACCAGCACGCGAACGCTCGCATTGCTTTTTCAAAAAGACTGGATCGTCGTAAAGAACGGGCAGCCGGAGTATCGAAGAAGATTCCCGACATGTGTAAATAATTAAACCCGTTTGAGCCGGCATTGCAAGCCAGAGCGCGGTGGCCTTCACTGAGCGTATTTCAGAAACCAATCGACAAACTTCGGCAGTCCTGCGCTCAGCGGCGTAGTTGGTCTATAACCCAGGAGTTTTTTCGCCTTCGAAATGTCGGCGCAGGTGAGCGGGACATCGCCCGGTTGCTCCGGTAAGCGCTTGATCTTTGCCTTCCGGCCGAGCGCGTTTTCGATTGCGGCGATCAAATCCTTTAATTGAATTGTTTCGCTTTCCCCGAGATTGAAGATGTCGAAAAGCGGGCCGTCATATTCGAGCGACGCCATCACGCCCTGGATGATGTCGTCGATGTAGGTGTAATCGCGCCGCGTCGTGCCATCGCCGAATTGATCGATTGGTTCGCCGGCGTGGATTTTTTTCGTGAACTGATGAATCGCCAGATCGGGCCGCTGCCGCGCGCCGTAGACAGTAAAGAAACGCAAAACGACAACGCGCATTTGGTAAAGGTGCGAAAAAGTCGAACAAAGAAATTCGGCGGCGATCTTGGTCGCGGCATATGGGCTGATCGTTTGCGTAAGATGCAAGTCTTCGGAAAACGGCGCCGTTTTTGAAACGCCGTATACCGAGGAGCTTGAGGCAAAAATGAATCGCTGCACACCGGTCATCCGTGCTGCTTCCAAAAGATGCAGCGTTCCGTCGACGTTCGTGTCGTAATAAAGCTGCGGCTGGTTGATGGATGGGCGCACTCCGGCGCGAGCAGCAAGATGCGCGATCGCATCGAATTTTTCTCGATGAAAGAGCGATCTCACTCCTGCAGCATCGCGCAAATCGATTTGATGGATGGCGATCTCGCGCGAGACCGCCGCGATGTTTGCGTGCTTGATCTGCGGATCATAAAAATCGTTAAAGTCGTCGAGAATGGAAACCTGGTGGTTGGACGCGAGCAATTTTTCGACAAGATGCGAGCCGATAAAACCAGCGCCACCTGTGACGAGAATGCGCACGGCGCGAGGGTAAATTTGCAATATTCCATCTCCCATCGCCGATCGAGCTGGCCTCGGTGCCGACAGCGACGCGTTTCGATTTCCCGATCGGGAGTGAGAACGGCGCGTTTGCTTATAACGCTCAGCGTTTTACGGAAAACAAACATCTCGGCGACGATCTGAATGGAATCGGCGGTGAGAATAGCGACCTGGGCGATCCGATTTTCGCCGTCGCGGATGGCCGCGTTTTACTCGCGCGCGACGGCGGTCCGGGCTGGGGCAAGGTCATCATCGTGCTGCACGCTTACGAAGAAAACGGCGAACGGAAATATGTGCAGTCCTATTACGGGCATTTGGACACGATCCTGGTCGCCCCGCCGCGAGATGTGCATCGCGGAGAGCAAATCGGTACGGTGGGAACGGGCAACGGACGATATTTCGCGCATCTCCATTTCGAAATGCGCGAATTCATCACGCCCTTTGTTGGGCCGGGTTATCGCGCGGAGACGCGCGGCTGGCTTAATCCAAGTGGATTCATCGCAGCGCATCGCGGCGCGCCACTGGACGATGTTGGTCGCCCCCCGATGTAGAGAGCTTGTGCACCTTAACAAATCAACGCTTGGCTTTTCCAAACAATCAGTGAAGATCGCAATCGACGCGCCGTTTGCTTTGTGCGAACAGTCACGCGGTCAAGGAGCACGAGACACTAGACGATGAGACATAAAATCCGCGTAGGAATCATTGGCGTAGGCAATTGCGCTTCGGCCCTCGTCCAGGGAGTCGAATTCTACCGCCACGCGAGCGAACACGACCTCGTCCCCGGGCTCATGCACGTCGACCTCGGCGGTTATCATGTTCGTGATATCGAGTTCTCGGCAGCATTCGACATCGGCGCGAACAAAGTCGGCCGTGACCTTGGCGAAGCCATTTTTGCCGAACCGAATAATACGATTCGCTTCGCCGAAGTGCCGAAGCTTGGCGTGAAAGTGCACCGCGGCATGACTCACGACGGTCTGGGCAAGTATGTGAAGCGTATCGTAAAAAAGTCTCCGGGATCGACTGACGACATCGTCGGCATTTTGAAGAAGACGCGCACCGACGTGGTGGTGTCCTATCTGCCGGTCGGATCAGAAATGGCGACGAAATGGTATGTCGAACAAATTCTGGATGCCAGCTGTGCATTCATCAATTGCGTTCCGGTCTTCATCGCTTCGCAGCCTTACTGGCAGAAAAGATTCGAACAGCGCAAACTCCCGATCATCGGCGACGACATTAAATCGCAGGTCGGAGCGACCATTGCCCATCGCGTTTTGACGAATCTCTTCCGCGATCGTGGGGTGCGCCTCGATCGCACTTATCAGCTAAACTTCGGCGGCAACACCGATTTCATGAACATGCTCGAACGCGAGCGGCTTGAGTCAAAAAAGATTTCCAAGACTCAAGCGGTCACGAGTCAGCTCGGTCACATGATGCCGGCGGAAAATGTTCACGTCGGCCCGAGCGATTACGTGCCGTGGTTAGCGGATCGCAAATGGTGTTACATCCGCATGGAAGGAACGAGTTTCGGAAACGTCCCGATTAATTGCGAACTGAAGCTCGAAGTATGGGACTCGCCGAATTCCGCCGGAGTCGTGATTGACGCCATCCGTTGCGCCAAACTCGCACTCGAGCGCGGAATGTCCGGTGCGCTCGTCGGTCCATCGAGCTACTTCATGAAATCGCCGCCGCAACAATTTACCGACGATGAGGCGCGACAGAAGACGGAAGAGTTTATTCAGGGCGACGAAGAACTGGCCTTACCATTGCTCAAACGGAACGGCAACGGTCAGCGCAACGGCAAGCTGAAGAGCGGCGCGCCAAAGCGCTAGCTGCTCCAGTTATCTTACTTTGGTTCTGTAGGCACTTCGTCTCGCGCGTTACTCGTTAGGCAATTTACTACCCATTCGGCAAGCTCGCCGAGAAAACAACGTAGTAGATCGAGGCTCATTGAGCGCGAAAGTGGATTGCAAAAAGGACGTGTCTACGCTCTCTTTGTCGCGGTTCGATGCAGCTCACTCTCTTGAAATCAAAGATCCACCGAGCAACGGTCACCGGCGCGAGTCTGGACTATGAAGGCAGTCTCACGGTCTCAGCCGATATTGCGGAAATGGTGCTTGCTCGCCTATGAGAACATGCTCGTCGGTAATTTGCAAAACGGCGAACGCTTCGAGACCTATGTGATCTACGGCCCAGCGCAAAAGGGTCGGATCGAATTGAACGGCGCGACGGCACACCTGGGCAAAATCGGCGACGTCGTTACGATTATGAGCTCTGCCAACCTGACGGCCGAAGTAGCCAGGACACACTATCCTCGGATAGCAGTGTTCGACAGGCAAAACCGAGTGGTCCGTGCCAACGTGTCGAGACGCCCTTGAGGCGGCGAGAGTGGGAAAGGGAAGTGTTGCGAGTAAGCGACGGTTTATAGCAGGCGGCGCACCTCAATGCTATAGCCAGCGGTGATCCCGGCTCGGAGGCGGTGCGAGCCCTCATCCTAACCTTCTTCCCGACGGAGAAGTGACTCTACTCGAGCATTGTCATAAATTCTTCTACTCTTCCAATCCAGTCACTTCTTTGCCAAGCTGCTCAAATGCTCGCGAAGATCTATTCCGCCGCTGTTTACGGAGTAGATGCTTACGAAGTTGAAATCGAGGTGAACGAGGGGCGCGGCGAACCAAAAATCGTCATTGTTGGATTGCCAGATGCGGCGGTGAAAGAGAGCCGCGACCGTGTCACCACTGCGATTGCAAACAGCGCTTATCGCTGGCCGCGTGGACGCACGACAATTAATCTCGCGCCCGCTGACATCAAAAAGGAAGGGCCGAGTTTCGATCTGCCAATTGCGCTTGGCATGATCGCGATCAACGAAAAAGTCGATCCCGAAAAAATTGAGCGCTTCAGCTTTGTCGGAGAGCTCGCGTTAAACGGCGCAGTTCGTCCAGTTAAAGGTGTTTTGCCTGTGGCATTGGAAGCGCGTCGGCGCAAAAGAGAGGCGCTCATTGTTCCCGAAGCAAACGCGCGCGAAGCGGCGATGGTCAGCGGCATCGACGTCTTCGGAGTAAAGAATTTGCGTGACGCGTTTCAATTTCTCGTCGGTAAAACAACGCTCACACCAGTGCGCGGCGATCTCACCGAATTTTTTTCGACGCATCAAAGTTACGATGTCGATTTCGCCGATGTGAAAGGACAAGGACACGCCAAGCGTGCGATCGAAGTCGCAGTCGCGGGCGGTCACAACTTGCTCATGATCGGTCCGCCTGGTTCCGGCAAATCGATGCTCTCCAAACGCATCGCCACGATTATTCCGCCGATGGCGCTGGAGGAAGCGATCGAAACGACGAAGATTCACAGCATCGCTGGATTGCTCAATGGCGAAAAATCTTTTGTCGCCACGCGACCGTTTCGTTCGCCACATCATACCATCAGCGACATCGCCTTGCTCGGAGGCGGCGCGTTTCCTAATCCGGGCGAAGTCAGTCTCGCGCACAACGGCGTTTTGTTTCTCGATGAGTTACCGGAATTCAAACGCGCAACACTTGAAGTGATGCGTCAGCCGCTCGAAGACGGCAAAGTGACAGTCTCGCGCGCGGCTGGTAGTCTCACTTTTCCCGCCGAG
>WNFG01005202.1_pt1 | contig 15621 bp, 16 predicted proteins | sample 5400431 | NCBI WGS metagenome assembly WNFG01 (sample SAMN13153346, study PRJNA577476) | soil metagenome | isolation source: 120 cm saprolite under Douglas fir tree site 2 hole 3 replicate 2 | place: USA:California | collected 2015-04-18 | reverse complement strand
CATTTTCGTCTCGTACCCGGCACGAAAATAGGCGTGGCAGGGACTATAAATGTTCCCGCCCCTGACCCCCGCGAGGGTGGTCACTACATTTGGGCCGTTCCGCACATGAAATGTAGTGGCCCCCCTCGCGGGGGCCAGGATAATTCACAGACCCTGCGCTCACAGGGACGCCGTAGAGACTGCACGCAGGCCCGAAACTTGCGGGGGCCAGGATAATTCACAGACCCTGCGCTCTCACCAGCCTCTTCACATTCTCACCCAGCATCAGCTCTTTCTCTTCCTCTGAAATCTTCAGCCGCTGCACTGGCCCAGGCTGGTATCGAAATGAATTTTGGGATTGTCGCGGAACTGCGCCTGCACGCGCTCCTGGCCGCCGTTGAGCATACCCATGTGCGGAATGATCAGCGTGACATCGGGATAACGGCGCACGAATTCACAGGTTACCTCGAAATGCTCTTCAAAGGTCATGGGGAAGTTGAGCGCTTGAATGGCAGCCATGATCGCCTGGAAATCGGGCGCGTCCATCTGGCGGCGCACGTTATCCATGTCGATGGGGTAGCTGTAGCGCAATCCGCCGTCGTGCGCGGGGGAGAACCAGCAGTGCCATTTGATGCCGTTGTATTGATCGAGGTTGCCAGGCACAGGCAGGTGGTCATAAGGGCGCTGCCCGCTGTAAGCGTTGCCTCCGTAGTAATAGAATGCATAGTAGCCTCTGCTTTGCGCGGCCTCCAGTGCATAAATAGAATCGTTCACCATATCATCGCTCTCCGGGTCTGCGAAGACCACGGCGCGGCTGATCCCCGCCTCTTTGAGCAGAGAGTCGATATGCTCAATGGGAAGATGATAGCGCCCGATATGTACATGCGCATCAATGATTTCTGCCATGCTTAACCCTCCCTGCTGTGGTGGTCTATCTTTTAAGGAAACATTTGTTATACCAAAGTGTAACACAAATTAAAGCGAATATAGGCGGGTGTATGAAAGAGTTGTAAGCAAACGAGCGTTAAGGAAGGATGATGTAGGGGCCTCAGCGAAGCGGAGCGGAGCGCGTATCACTACTTCGTGCACATCGCCGATTTATCGGCCTGGGGAGCGCATCGACGGGCCATTGGCCGATAGTGAATTTTAACGATCAAAACCGGTAATCATGCTCATCGGTTGCTTGAATCAAGGGAAGCCGAACGCGAGAGCCCTGTCATCCTGAGCGCAGCGAAGGATCTCGCTGTCCATCGAGATAGACCCTTCGCTGCGCTCAGGGTGACAAACGAGGGCAGCTGTGATGAGCGCTTCCCTTCAGGCCGGTCACAAGCGACCCGCGATTATTACCGGTCTTGCTTGTTACAGTTCATTATCGGCCTGGGGAGCGCGTGATGGGCCATTGGCCGATGAATCGGCGGTGTGCCAATAAATTGTGCGCCTACGGGATATTACCGGTCTTGGTTGGTACAGTTCATTATCGGCCCCTGCGTTGCCCTCTCCCGTTTGGTTGATTGCCCTCAAACTATTCATACGCCCAATATAAGCATGAGCATATTGCATGAAAAACATCTCTCATGTATACTGGCAACATCTCAAGAGCAACATGCAAAGGAAGTCGATGCACTTAAAAAATACACACACTCGACCAGTGCTTCAAAGCATACGATTTTATTAGAGCCTGGCAAGGAGGAGAATATGGCATTTGAGGTCTTCATCTCGTACGCTCACGAGGATCAAGCGTTCCGTGAAGAGCTGGACAAGCATCTCAGCAACCTGAAGCGGCAGCAGCTCATCTCTGCCTGGTATGACGGCGATATCATGCCGGGAACCGAATGGCAGCCACAGATCATGTATCACCTCCAGACTGACCAGATCATTCTCCTGCTCATCAGTGCTGATTTTATGGCCTCGGACTTCTGCTATAGCATCGAAATGACCCAGGCCATCGCCAGGCACCAGGCCAACCAGGCCCGCGTCATTCCTATCATCCTGCGTCCCACGGATTGGAAAGGCGCTCCATTCAGCGGACTCAAGGTGCTGCCGAAAGACGGCAAACCTGTCACCAGGTGGCCCACGCATGATGATGCCTTTGCGAATGTCGTAGAGGGCATTCGGGCGGCAATCGAGGATCTGACCGCGAAAGGCAGCGGCGCAAACCCTTAGCCGGCCCATCGACAGCAGCGGGCACCACGTCGATGGGCACAAAGGGGGTGCTCTTCTGGAACGTCCCCTACCGCCGTAATCCCTACTTCACCGGCCGCGAGGACCTCCTCACGCGCCTGCATGAGTTCCTGCACGCCGGCAAAGCAACGGCCTTGACGCAGCCGCAGGCCATCAGTGGCCTGGGTGGCATCGGCAAGACACAAATGGCGGTGGAGTATGCCTATCGCTCTCGCAATGACTACCAGGCCGTGCTGTGGGCCGCCGCCGCCTCACGCGAAACGCTCATCTCAGACTTCGTAGCGCTGGCCGCCCTCTTGCAATTGCCCGAGCGAGACGTGGCCGATCAAGGAGTCGTCGTTGCCGCCGTTAAGCGCTGGCTGGCAAGCAACAAGGACTGGCTGCTCATCCTGGACAATGCCGATGACCTGGAAATGGCTGCTGACTTCCTGCCGCTGGCAAGCAGCGGATACATCCTGCTGACGACCCGTGCGCAGTCCACGGGCGCCATCGCCAACAGCCTTGAGGTGGAGAAGATGGAGCGGGCCGAGGGTGCCCTGCTGCTCCTGCGTCGCGCGAAAAAACTGGCAGCGGGCGCTCCACTGGAGCAGGCCACAGCGCCTGATCGCTCCCTGGCTGAGGTAATCGTGGCTGAACTGGGTGGCCTGCCACTGGCACTCGACCAGGCGGGAGCCTACATCGAGGAGACGAACTGCGGCCTGTCCGGCTATCTCAATCTCTACCGCACCCGCCGCAAAGACCTCTTGCAGCGGCGCAGCAAGCTACGCACCGATCATCCCGAACCCGTTGGCACCACCTGGTCGCTTTCCTTTCAAAAGGTAGAGCAGGCCAACCCTGCTGCTGCTGAGCTGCTGCGTCTCTGCGCGTTTCTGGACCCTGAAGCCATCCCCGAAGACATCATCACAAAGGGAGCTGCTGAATCCGGTCCCCCGTTGCACCCGGTGGCAACTGACACGTTCAAACTGAACGAGGCCATTGAAGTCCTGCGCACGTACTCATTGATAAAGCGCAATGCCGAGGCCAAGACGCTCAACATGCACCGGCTGGTGCAGGTCGTGCTCAAGGATGGCATGGACAAGAAAACGCAACGCAAGTGGGCACAGCGTACGATCAAAGCCGTCTATGCAGCTTTTCCAGAGGTGGAATACAGTACCTGGCCCCGCTGCCAGGCGTGCCTGCCCCATGCCCTGGCCTGTGCTGCACTGATTGAACAGCACACATTCGCATTTCCCGAAACGGCCCGGCTGCTGGATAGAGTGGGCGGGTACTTGCGAGAGCATGCCCTGTATGCGCAAGCCGAACCGCTCTTGCAGCGAGCGCTCGCCATCTGTGAGCACGCACCTGACCACGAGGACACCTACATCGGTGTCATCCTCAGTAATCTGGTTCTCCTCTACCAAGCCCAAGCCAAGTACGCGCAAGCCATATCCTATGGGCAGCGTGCCCTGGACTTCTATGAGAAAACAAGTGGCCCTGACCATCCCTATACCGCCATCGCCCTCGATAACCTGGCAAACGTTTACTACTCTCAAGGGAAGTACGAGCAAGCCGAACCGCTCTACCAGCGAGCACTGGCGATCAAGGAGCAAGCGCTCGAGCCTAATCACCCTGAAACCGCCAGGACGCTTAATAACCTGGCAAACGTCTACAACTCTCAAGGGAAGTACGAGCAAGCCGAACCACTCTTCCAGCGTTCGCTGGCGATCAAAGAGAAAGTGCTTGAGCCTGACCACCCTGATACCGCCAGGACGCTTGGTAATCTGGCAAACGTCTACGACTCTCAAGGGAAGTACGAGCAAGCCGAACCACTTTACCAGCGCTCGCTGGCGATCTTTGAGGAAGTGCTCAGTCTTGATCATCCAGACGTCGGCATCGCCCTCAATAACCTGGCAAACGTCTACAACTCTCAAGGGAAGTACGAGCAGGCCGAACCGCTTTTCCAGCGAGCACTGGCGATTCGAGAGAAAGTGCTTGACCCTGACCACCCGTACATCGCTAATACACTGGAGCACTACGCTCGCCTGCTGCGGCAGATGCAACGAAACGAGGAGGCTGCAAGGCTCGAACAACGCGCCAGGGCGATACATGCCAGGCGGTCTTCCTAGCGAAATCATTCAGCCATCCATGAAGGATATGGTGCAAAATAGAGGTATGAAGCATCCCGTATTTTGGAGGTGAGCAAGCTGATAGAGGGCGACCATAAAGGCCCACCAATAGGCATCAACCTTACACACCCCCCGGCACCGGGCGGCCATAAAGGCCCTCCCTTCCCCACATCATCCGCCCTCGCCCCTACGGAATTTGATGGGCTTTTTGTTAGATTGATGCGTGTTGGGGACTCTTGCGGGCGACCTGGAAGCTTGTATAAAGGGGGGAGACAGGGCCAGGCGTGTAACGTTCCTTCCATCTCATGCGATAAGACAAATGAGGCCTCAAATAATCTGAGAAGGATGATATGCAACGCTCAAAAGATGGAGTTTCTTGCGACTCGCCAGTGGCCAGGCTCTACGAATTACACGAAGATCTTCTGGTTGAAGTATTCGTCGTCGCGGTCGAATCTAGCGCTTTCGACCGGCTGGGCGAAAAGGAGCAGGTAGCCTGGCTCTGGCGCGTGGCACATCACAAAGCGGTGGATGCATATCGACGTTCACGGCTTCGCCAGGGGGTAGATCTCGAACTGGTTGCTGATATGATCTATGACGACGGTGAGCGCGCCCCTGAGCAGATAGCTCTGCGGCGAGAGGAATATGCGCATTTGCATGCCCATCTGGAGAAGCTCTCGCCTATCCAGCGGGAGGCGGTACGCCTGCGTTTCGCCAATGACTTACGCTGCTCTGAGATAGCCGCTGTCCTGGGCAAACGCGAAGGAACTGTCCGCGTCCTGCTCTCGCGCGCGCTCAACTTCTTGCGTACTATCTACGAAAGTGATCCGGGGAGAACCCACTCATGACCAACAACCACGATTTTTTCGCACCTGAGATGGTAGATGAGCAAGTAGACGAGCTTTCTCAGCACTCCAGAAGAGGTCATTTGCCACGTAATGAGCGAGCAGGAGAGCCCTCTCAAGCGGGAGCGTCTCTTGTTGGAGACCTCAAGGATTACTACCAGGTCGATCAGCAAGAGGATAGCGCCTCGCTTGAACGCGCCTGGAAGCGCGTCTCAGCCATGCTGCCCGGGGACCGTGAACACTTCCAATCGATAACAACCAGACCCTTGCCTATACCTATTCCGAGGGTTTCTCAAGAAAGGATTCGTAAGATGCGGAATCAAGTTCCCGCTGTCTCCAGGGGAGGAAATTTTTCTCGGCGGCTGAGCCTGCTGGGAGCCGTGCTCGTTGCTGCATTGCTGGTAGGAGGCCTGGCAGCGATACTGAACCTGAGCCACCATAAGAGCGCAACTAGCGCACCGGTTGTACAAGCAAATAATTCTCCAATCGCAACAAGTACTCCTGTTTTTGGTAAGACGCTCTATACCACGCCGGCTAATCAATGGGGCTTTACAAGCCTTGCCTGGTCACCGGATAGCGAGCGGGTGGCCTCCGTGACGGTCGGCACCAGGGGTGTGCAGTTCTGGGATGCGACCACCGGTGGTCACCTGGTCACCGTCCAGTTGCCCGGTGGCGCGAACGAGTGGGCGTATGCCCTGGACTGGTCGCCGAACAGCGAGGATGTAGCGGTCGCAACAAATGAGCACGTCCTGATCGTCAATGGCCAGACCGGCAAGGTTATCAGCAGCCACGCGGCCAATGTGCCGACAGCGAGTAGCGCGACCTCTTCAGGCCAGACGTTCCTCTCCAGTCTGTTTCCCGCCAGCGGCGGTTTTGGCTATCGCGCCATTGCCTGGTCGCCCGATGGCCATCTGCTGGCCTCTGCCTTGTCCTTTGGCTCGTATGGAGAGGTGCAAGTCTGGAACCCCCAGACCGGCGCTACTGACTTTACCCTCAGCGTGGGCAACTCTGAGAATATCGGTGCGCTGGCCTGGTCATCCGATGGGCACGCTCTCGCCGCGACTACCTGGAATACGCAGCTGACGGGCCCAACACAGCCCACCAGTAGGGTTGTGGCCTGGAACGTTTCTACGCGCCAGCTTGTGTTCCAGCACAAGGATTTTATGGGAAGCGATGCACCAGTAGCCTGGCAGCCTCAGAGCCATAATCTGGCCTTTAGCGGGGCTACATTCTCTGGCGGCAACCTTGTCGCGACGCTTGAGATCTGGGATGTGACGACAGGTAAGCTGTTGAAACAGTACGCCGCTGCAGGCACTGGTGCCCTGGCCTGGTCACCTGGTGGCACCTATCTTGCCTACGCAGGGTATGGGGGGAAAGACGCTGCAAACGCGGTGATTATCAGAGATGCGACCACCGGCAAGCAGATCTATGTCTATAAAGAGCATCACCTGTCTGTCAGTGTGATCGCCTGGTCCCCCAATGGCAAGTATATTGTCTCTGCTGAGGGCAATACACAGGGCCAGATGGTGGCAAAGGTCTGGACCGCCTGAGCGCCTGCCTCATTCCCGAAAACTCTGCGTGATTTTCCCCCCCTCCGACTCCCTCTCCATCGCAGATGGAGAGGGCTGGGGCAAGAATGCTCCGGGGGAGCATTACAAAGGCCGCGTCCCTCCTCGTACGCCCCCGCCCTGATCGTCCCCCAATAGGCGTCAATCTAAGACGCGGGCCCAGGATGTTGATGAGCTTTATGTTAGATTGATGCATATCGGGTGGGGCAAGCCCCACCCCTACGCGGTTCCTGGAGCGGATAAAAACCTACGCCGACTCCACGGTCGGGCTGCCGCCGCCGGGAGCTGTTTGGCTCGAAGCTGCCGGAGGAGCCTCGTCCGCGAAGTCGCCTTCCTGGGCGGTCCGCTTGAAGACATAATAAGCTGAATTCGCGGTCAAGGGCTGGATGCCTACCAGTTCCCAACCGTCTTTGCCGAGGGTGTTCAGATAGCGGCGAGCAAAAGTGCTGCGCCGCTCATTGCCGATGAGCGTCTCGAGTCCCTCGCTGGAAATACGCCCACGATAATCAATATATGCTACTTTATAAGCCCATTGCGCCATAGTGATTCTCCTTTCCGTGCGTTCCTTCGCCCTCGTTGGAAAAAGGAACAATTGCGTTGTGCGCGATTACGGTTCCTACCAGCATAGCCCTAAGACGCCATATCCGATGGCGCCTCTGCACGGAACGCTGCATGTTAGTCCGCCTCGCACGCAGATTTCAGAGCGTTCCGCCCGAACAACTGGCATCGCACCGGGTTCCACAATCGGCGCTGTGCCAGGAGTAGGGCTATGCTGGTAGATTCCTCTGCACGTGAGTAAGTATATCCGCAAATATGCCCTTACGCACCGCTAGTTTCAACGGTTTTTGATGCAGATAATACTAACGGGTAAACCCTGTAGATTTAGACAGGGAAGCAGAGATACAACTACATTTCGCGCTCAGATTGGCCCGAAATGTAGTGGAGCACCCTCCGGGGGAGGATCAGTGCCCCCTTGCGGGTGCCAGGAGCATTATCATACATTAGAGTGGCAGGTCGAACGAAAACGTGGTCCCCTGGTTTTCTTCTGTAGATCGCTCCAGGCGAATTTCGCCACCGTGAGCTTCAACGATGGATCTGGCAATGTAGAGGCCAAGGCCCGAACCCTTTTTTTGCGTGCTGGTGCCTCGCAAACGGCCATAAGCGCGGAAGAGCTGATCCAGGACGGCCTGGGGAGGGCTTGTTCCCTGGTTGTGCACGCTGATATGCGCTTTGCCTGGAGTTTGATAGGCTCGTACAGTTATAGTGGTATCTTCGTCGGAATATTTGATGGCATTGTCCAGCAGGTTACCCAGGGCTTGCTGGAGACGACCGTAATCCCAATTTCCAATGATGGGGGTATCAGGCACCTCAGTGACAAATCGATGATAGGGAGCGACAGGCCGTAATTGCTCCACCACTTCTTTAACCAGCACGACCGCGTCGCAGGGAGCGCACGACAGGCTAAATTGCCCGCTCGCCAGGCGTGAAGAATCGAGCAAATCGCTTACGAGGCGTGCCAGGCGCCAGGCCTGGCTGCTAATGATGTTTGTGCCGCGCTCGATAGTTTCACGGCGCTGGTTGGGGCGTGCTACTATCTGGGCATAGTTGATGATAGGAGTGAGGGGGCTTCGTAACTCGTGAGCAATCATCGCAACGAACTGGTCTTTACGCGCCAACTGATCTTGTAACATGAGGTTGGCCGAGGTAAGTTCATCCACCTGGCGTTGCAGAGCCTTGATGACTTCGTCTTGCGATTGCTCGTGCTGCACGTAATGCCTCATCTATCCCCTTCTATTCAACCAGGGGAAATTGTGTATTAAGTATACATTCTGACTGTGATGCAATGCCAAAAAGAACCCATCCATAGGAATATCGGGTAGGTTCCTGTGGTAATTTTTGCAGAATTGGGTGTGAAGAAGTCTGATCGCCTGGTCACCCCGGGGCGATGCAAGCATCCCCACCCTGCTCCACACCTCTCCCGCCCCTACGCGGGTGACGACTGCGGTAATCAGACACTGGGCGATGCAAGCATCCCCACCCCACTCTGCTCCACCCCCGCCCCTACGCGGGTGACGACGTGGGTGGTGACGGGGGTGGTGACGGGGGTGGTAACTGTGGCAGCAGATCCAGCTCGTATAATTCTTCTTGTGCTGCCTCGCTGAGTTGTGCCAGGTCCATACTCGGGTCGGCATGGGCAATGAGATGGCGGAGGCGTTCAACAATCCCCTGGCGTATGTAATAGTCAGAGGTAAGTAACAACTCACCAACCGTTATTTCAATCTGCCGTCGTTGCATCGCGGCAAGTGTTGACTCTGTCATAGTTGATTATTTTGCCTCAGTCGCTACCTGGTTCTCGCCCGCTTTTCCCTGGCTGCTCTCGGTAGACTTGCTCTCGCCGGAAGTCTTCGTCTCAGCTTCCTTACCGGGTTCATCATGGCCGTTCGATTTAGCGTGACCATTCTCGCCTCCCACTGAACCGGAAGCGTGATCGGTCTTGTAGAAGCCAGAGCCTTTAAAGACGATACCGGCGGGGAAGAGCACCCTGCGGATGTTCCCGCCACACTCGGGACAAATTGTTAAAGGTTCCTCGGTCATTTTCTGCCGGGTCTCAAATCGATGGCTACAATTCCGGCAGGCATATTCATACGTCGGCATACAACGTCACCCCTAAGTCATCTTAACTACACGCCTGCTTGCGTCTAGTAAGGCAGCCTGAATTGCTAAGGCAAGGTTCACTTGTGAAGAAGAGTCCTTCACAGTTTGAACAGTCACATCGTGTCACCCTGAGCCCATGCGCTTCGCTCAGGGGAAACTCCGCGAAGGGTCTGTCGCGACCGGCGGAGAGATCCTTCGCTTCGCTCAGGATGACAGGGCTGGACCTTTCTGCTGGTGAGGAACTGTCAAGTTCATTTGAACCATGCCTAATAATAATTATATATAACTTGCAATCTGCATATTGTCAATCAGTAGATGAGACTACCAATGCTGTATGTGAATGTTCCTGAAAAGTACGCGGCTGCACCTGGCATTTCCATCCAGAATAATTCACCAGCCCCGGAGATTGCAAACAATACGCTGATCTAACATATTATAACGCAAGGTGCGGGGGAAAGTATTCCCGTCGAGTATCTGCCTAGACATTTGGAGAGAAGGCTTCCCGTGAGCGGACGTGAGCGGTGTCCTGGCTGTCATCCTGAGCGCAGCGAAGCATCTCTGCGTCCGGCGAGCCAGACCCTTCGCGGAGTTTCCCCTGAGCGAAGCGAATGGGCTCAGGGTGACAGTAAAGGTGCAGCCCTGTCATGCTGAGCGCAGCGAAGCATCTCGCTGCCCCATCGAGTCAGATCCTTCGCGGAGTTTACCCTGAGCGCAGCGAATGGGCTCAGGATGACAGTGTGAGGTCACTTCGGTTGATGCCCATTACCCGCTATATTCAACTCACCTTATTCAACGCGCCCAATATATTCTTTCACTTTCTCGGCGGCCTCGCGGGTCATGCCATTGAGGGCCGCGAGATCGTCAATGCTGGCAGCGCTGATCGCCCTGATTGAGCCAAAGTGCTTCATCAAGGCTTGTTTGCGTTTAGGCCCGATACCTGGAATCTCGTCCAGCACCGATTTGAACGTGCGCTCAGAACGTAATTTGCGGTGGTAGGTAATGCCGAAGCGGTGAGCCTCGTCGCGGACGCGCTGCACCATGTAGAGTCCCTGCGAAGAACGAGGCAGGATGATCGGATCGGGCGAACCGGGTATAAAGATTTCCTCGTACTCTTTTGCCAGGCCCACCGTGGGAACGTCGATACGCAGCTCCTGCAGCACCTCCATGGCGGCGCTGAGTTGCCCTTTGCCCCCGTCGATAATAATCAGGTCGGGTATAGCCCAGTCGTGCTCCAGGGGAGTTTCTTTCTCCGTCTCTTCGGCGCGAGCAACAATCTCCTTGTCAGGCTGGGCCTGCCTGCGAAATCTCCTGCGTAACATCTCCTGGAGGCTGGCAAAATCGTTTGGCCCTTCGACCGTTTTAATCTTGAAGCGTCGATATTCGCCAGGCTTGGGACGGCCCGCCTCGAAAACAACCATCGCCCCTACCGAATTCGTGCCCTGGGTATTGGAGATGTCGTAACATTCAATACGGTATGGTGGGGCTGCCAGGTTAAGCGCATCCTGGATCTCCTCAAGCGCCATCTGCGTTTTCTGGCTATCGGTCAGCCATTTAATGCGCTGCTGCTCCAGCACTTCCTGCGCGTTTTGTTTGACCATTTCGACCAGGCGCAGCTTTTCGCCGCGTTTAGGTACGGTAATGGCAACTGCGCCCCCGCGTTTTTCCCTTAACCAGCTTTGTACAACGGAGCGGTCGTCCGGTTCGACCTCGATAACGATCTCGGCCGGGACATGGGGTGAGCTTTCATAAAACTGTTGCAGGAATGAACTCATTACCTCACCGGGGCTGCTGTCACGAGTGCCCTGCAGGATAAAAAATTCCCGTCCAATCAGTTTGCCGCCTCGGAAAAAGAAGACCTGGGCGCAGGTCTCATCCTCGGCGCTGGCAAGGGCAATTACATCCTGGTCGTCCTGCCCCTCGGTGTGAATAATACGCTGTTTTTCCAGGATGCGTTCGACCGCTCTAATGCGGTCGCGGATACGAGCCGCTTCTTCAAAGTTCAGGTTATTAGAAGCCTCTTCCATCTTCTCCTGCAGGTTTTTTACTACCTCGTCGTGTTTGCCCTCCAGAAAAAGAATCACCTGCTGGATCACCGCGTCGTATTCTTCGCGCGTGGCATAGCCGACGCAGGGAGCGATGCAGCGATGAATATAGTACTGCGTGCAGGGGCGGGCCAGCAGCTTCTGCTTCCATCCCGCAGGCGGTTCGCCGTCGCGCGGCGGCGCCCAGTTGCTGGCATCGTAGCGACAGGTGCGAAAGGTAAAGAGCTTATTCAGCAGGTCCAGCGTTGAATCTACCGCGCCGGAGTTGGTGTACGGCCCGAAGTAGCGATTGCCGTCGCGCTGGAAACTGCGTACGCGGTAGACGCGCGGGAAGTCCTCTGCCAGTGAAACCTTGATATAGGGATAATTTTTATCGTCGCGCAGCAGCACGTTGTACTTCGGGCGGTACTGTTTGATATAGTTGCTCTCAAGCACAAGCGCTTCGACCTCATTTTTCACCACGAGAAACTCGATATCATCGACCTTCGCCACCATGATGCGGTTCTTTGGACTGAGATCGCTCGATTCTTGGAAGTAAGAGCGCACGCGATTGTAGAGCGAGATGGCCTTGCCCACGTAGAGAATATTTCCCTGGGCGTCTTTCATCAGGTAAATGCCCGGCTTATGCGGCAGCGAGTTGAGTACGGACTGGATTTTTTCGTTCATGATCTTAATAATCCCGGAGGATTACCGCTAGACGGTAAAGTTTTGGAGTTGTGATTGCACACAGCATTATAGCACAAACATGGGGGCATGTTTTCTGGGAAACACGGCATTTTGTGAAAAATTACCTCTTTCCTGAGATAGTCAGAAAGGCGCTCCTGTAGTATACTAGAAGTCGTTATCAGGCTATCTCATGCTGGCGCTTCCTGGGGGAGGCGAGCAGGAGCTACGCACTTATCGATCTGGTTTATTCTTATGAGCTGTATTGGTACTGCCGGGCATATCGATCACGGCAAGTCCACGCTGGTCAAAGCGTTAACAGGGATTGATCCCGACCGGCTGGCTGAAGAAAAAGAACGCGGTATGACAATCGACCTGGGCTTTGCCTGGTTGACGCTTCCGAATGGACGCGAGGTCAGTATCGTGGATGTGCCTGGCCACGAGGGCTTCATCAAAAATATGCTCGCGGGTGTAGGAGGCATCGACGCGGCATTGCTGGTAGTGGCAGCCGATGAGGGGGTCATGCCGCAGACACGCGAACACCTGGCAATACTCGACCTGCTGCGTGTGCGCCGGGGCGTGGTTGCGCTGACCAAGGCCGACCTGGTTGACGCGGAGTGGCTCGAACTGGTGCGCGAGGAGGTAGCCGAGCAGTTGAAGCCGACCACGCTGGCCGGTGCTCCTATTATCCCCGTTTCCGCCTATACCCGCCAGGGGCTGCCTGAGCTGCTTGCCCAGTTGGAGCGTATCCTGGACGAAGCGCAGGAGCGGCAGGATATTGCCCGTCCCCGCCTGCCGGTTGATCGTGTCTTCACCATGACTGGTTTTGGTACGGTTGTGACCGGCACGTTACTCGATGGAACGTTCAGGTTGGGCCAGGAGGTGGAGGTGCTGCCGCAGGGGCTGAAAACGCGCATTCGCAGCTTGCAGACGCATCGACACCAGGTAGACGTGGCTGTGCCCGGCAGCCGTGTGGCTATCAACCTGGCGAATGTACCGCGCACCGAACTGGCGCGTGGTGACGTAGTCGCCTTACCGGGACAGTTACAGCCCACCATGCTGGTTGATGCACGTATCCAACTGCTGGCCGACGCAGCGCGACCGCTCGCACATAATACGCTTGTTGACTTCTATAGCGGTTCGCAGGAGGTGCCCGCGAAGGTGAGACTGCTGGATGTCGAGGAGTCAAAGCCTGGTCAAAGCGCGTGGGCGCAGTTGCGGCTGAGTCGTCCGGCAGTGGTGGCGCGGCGCGATCGCTTTATCCTGCGTATTTCCTCGCCCAGCATGACGATTGGCGGGGGTGAGGTAATCGATATGCAGCCACGTTATCACCGCCGTTTCCAGCAATCCGTGTTGACTGCGCTGGAAACACTCGCACAAGGTTCACCGGAGGAACTGGTGCTGGCTGCTCTGGATAAGAGAAGGCAACCATCTCGTGCTGGCACGAAATCGCCACATGGATTGCTGGGGTACGAGTTAGCCGATATCGTTGAGCAGAGCAACCTGCCGCAAGATGTGACGCGGCAAACCCTGGAGACGTTGTTAACTGAGAGACAGGTACGCAGGATTGGCGCGCTCTGGTTCGCGCAAACTGTGTGGGATGCTTTGAGTGAAGAAGCTGTCCGGCTCGTGGGGGAGCAGCATCGCCAGTATCCTTTACGCAGCGGCCTCTCCAAAGAGGAATGGCGCACGCGCTTGAATTTACCTCCCAGGATGGCGTCAGAGATTTTCCTGGCATTGCAAGAAGAAGGTAAACTGGCTGAGGTTACCGGCACCACGGGTACAACCGGTGGTTATATTCGACTGCCGGATTTCGTACCCGCGTTTACAACCGCGCAGCAGCATCAAGTCGAACAGCTCCTGCGAAAATTCCACGAGAATCCTTACACTCCACCAGGGCGTGCCGAAGCAGAGGCTGTTGTGGGTGCCGAGGTACTGGCAGCCTTGATTGAACAAGGAACGCTGGTGAAGCTGGGCGGCTCCGCGGACGCGGTGCTTTTCCTGCGCGAAAGCTATGCAGAAGCATTGGCGAAACTGGTGGTTTACCTGCGAGAGCATGGCGAGATGACGGCAGCCGAGGCGCGTGATGTCTTAGGGACGACCAGAAAGTATATCTTGCCCCTGCTTGAACACATGGATGAGCGGCGTATAACACGTCGCAAGGGCGATGTGCGCGTTTTAGGCTCGGCAAATTCGTAGGGGCGGGGGCGGTGTGGATGTGGGGAGGGGACGCTTGCGTCGCCCTTCTTGGAGGTTAATCTATACTTTTTGCGGGCAGGCGTGGCGGAAAATGGTGGAGGGGACGCTTGCGTCGCCCTTCTTGGAGGTTAATACCGGTACTCTATTCATTACAAAAGAGGGATCATTGCTAAATAGATATCTTAAAGACTCGTCAGGAAAAAAGTGTATTTTTAGCATAAAGTGTTCCAATAAATGGCATAATGCGTTAAAATAGTGTGCGCAAGCATGTAGAGTTTTCTCGCCCCTTTCGCGAGAAAACTGGCAACCCTTTCACATAGGCGGAGGGCTATGCAGATCGAAGTTCTGGGTGAGCGATACCAGTTACAGGACCCGATAGGGCGAGGCGGTATGGCCACCATTTATCGTGGCCGGGACCTGCGGATGGACCGCGTCGTGGCCATCAAAGTGCTGCGCGAAGTCTACAGCACCGACGCGAAGTTTGTGGCACGCTTTCAGCAAGAAGCGAAGGCAGCGTCAGCCCTGCAGCATCCTAATATCGTGCAGGTCTACGACTACGGGCAGACCGATGGCAATTATTATATCGTCATGGAGTTAATCGAGGGCACCGACCTGCGCCGCTACCTGCGTGGACGCGGGGTACTCGATGTGGACCGCTCTGTCATCATTGCTCACGATGTCGCCCTTGGACTGGGCGCTGCGCACCGGCGGGGCATTGTCCATCGCGATGTCAAGCCGCAGAACATCCTGGTGGGCCGTGATGGCTCGATCAAGCTGACCGACTTCGGCATCGCCAGCGTCTATAAAGATATCAATGCCGAGCGTCTCACCACCACGGGCATGACCCTGGGCACCGTGCAGTACTACGCGCCGGAGCAGGCGCAGGGCGAGATCGTCAGCCCGGCTGCTGACGTGTACGCGCTGGGCATCGTCATGTATGAGATGCTCACCGGTCGCACGCCCTTTGATGGTGATAACCCCGTGGCCGTGGCCATGCAGCACATTCAAGACCCACCCACGCCACCCCGCCAACTCAATTCTAATATCCCTCCAGCTCTGGAAGAGATTATCCTGCGCTGTCTGGAAAAGGTACCAGAGATGCGTTTCCGCGATGGGTCTCAATTAGCGCGAGCGCTGGAAACGCTGGGCGACATCGAGACGGATGAAACGATCGCAGGCACAACGACCCCGGGACAGGGGCCGGCTCCCATCACCTACAGTCACATCCCTCCACGTCCCAATAGCAGCGGGCGTGGCGCTGCAGGGGGTACACCGCCGCGCGGGTCGACGTCATCTCCTGATAATCTGCTGAATGGCAATGCCTCGCGTAGCCAGAATGGCGCAAGCGCAGTGGCAGATGAGAGGACGATACAAGTTGATCCGTCGA
>WNFG01002416.1_pt1 | contig 15629 bp, 15 predicted proteins | sample 5400431 | NCBI WGS metagenome assembly WNFG01 (sample SAMN13153346, study PRJNA577476) | soil metagenome | isolation source: 120 cm saprolite under Douglas fir tree site 2 hole 3 replicate 2 | place: USA:California | collected 2015-04-18 | reverse complement strand
ACGCGGTTGGAAGCGTTCGGCACCCCACACTTGGAACCGAGATTGTGCTCGTCGGAAACTTGGCGCGCGGAGGTTTAAGCTTTTACAGCGCCAGCACGTACGCGGAAGGGTCAAGCATAGAAATGGCGGTACCTTACACGTCGAAGACGCCAAATATTTATGTGCCCGCTCGGATCGTAAGCTCACGAAAGGGAATGGACAAGGGTCTCATCGAGTACGGGGTCTCTTATATGTTGTGAGTATTGTCCTTGGTGTGTTTCCGTGGCGACCACGAACGACCTTCGTCGCTACCCTCGTTTCCCTGCTCCGAAAGGGACGATTTTGGCCTGGCAGACTGCCAACAAGAGAGTTGTCTCGGCGGCGGACAATCTGGGACTAGGTGGGTTATACATTCTCACCCCTGAGCCTCCTTCGCCCGGAACTTTCATCCAGTTGCTGCTGGATGTGCCGGAAGGGGAGGTGCGGGCGCGCGCCGTCGTGCAAAGGAGCGAGCCCAAAGAAGGCATGGGCGTGAAGTTTGTCGCGATGCAACAAGAAGACCGGGCGCGATTCGCTCGATGGCTGAGGCGTTTATCACCATGCATCGGTGACCGAAAAAATCGGTTACGGGATTCCTGATGATAAGGGGCCGCGAACTGTACCTCGACTATCGCTGAAACCGTTCGTCGGACCATTCGGCTTTGTCATTTTCCGGACAATCTGCGAGCCTACTTTCCAGCGACGTAGCTGGCGAAAAGCGCTTCCACTTATTCACGCGCAAGCGTTCTAGCAAGCCCGCGATTTCCTTGACATCCCGACCGTCCATCTTTACGGAGTAAACAAAGCCCGCCTTTCTGTCTCCCTCAATCTTGAATGTGACGGTCTTGCCGCCCGGCGATTCCTTTGCCCAAACGTCAACCATGTGCCACCTCCATCTCACCTATTGTTGCTTAACTCACCCAACAGTTCTGCACACGCCTGCCGGCCTACTGTCTTTCGTACCGTGCGGTGAGGCGCTTGCCTAATGCGGATTGCTGCCCAACTCCTTTTCCAGTCGGTCCACTCGGTCTTCGAGTCCGCTGAGCTTGGCCTGCTCGGCCCGCAGTTGCTCCTCAGCTTCCATTTCTGCCGTTTGCCTTTGTTGCTCTTCCGCCGCCAGGCTCTCGAGTTCTGACTTTTTCCCGGAAATCTCCCGTTGGACTTCTTTCCGTGCTGCTGGAGAAATCTCGCTGTCGTCCGTAAGTTCTTCGAAGTGCTTCAAAGAGGCCGCGACATCCCTCCGATGGCGTTGCGTTTCGGTGAGCTTTGAGCGCAAGTCGCTAAGGTGCTGCGAAACACGCGCGACGGTCGCTTCCTGAACCTGCAAGCGATAAAGGAGAATCTGTGCCTTGAGCGCGTATCCATTCGTAGTTTGCAAGTCCTTTCGTAGTTGACGGACTTCTGCTACCAGAGCTTGCATACCCTCCGAGTTACCTGAAGTGGATTGACCCAGAGCGGGCGCTGAGATGAGTAAGAGACCCAGGACGAAGAGCCAAGAGCGATGCATGGTTCGCCTCCTATCGGATTCTATCCCCAGGTCATGTTTCGCCATACATGCGAATCCTCACGCGGCGAGCCGTTCTGTTTCCTGCGCGCTTTCTTTGCGCGCCAACGAGCCTGCCGGACCGTTGCCGGTTTCCGGACCGACTTTGTAGACGCTTCGCCCGGTTGGAGTGGGGCAAGAATGCTTGCTGCATTCAGCTGCAGTGCGCTCAGAGGCGCACCTAGACAGGGAACTTGTCGCGGCCGAGGCCAGTGAAACGAATAGGATTTCCTGCCGGGAAGGTCGCAGAAACGGCAAGTAAACCCCCGACTTTTAGTACCCTGCTGCTACAACCTCCCTGGGCCTTCGATTGTAGGAGTCGGGTCGAAGCCAGGCTTCCTATCGAACCAAAATACGCGTGCCCTCGCGGCTATCCCTTAGGCGAGCACATTTGCAGCGGTATATTTTTCTTGCTGTTTCTTTGCCCTTTCCGTCAGGGGGAAACCACGTGCTGAGAATCGTTCACAAAGTGGCGAACTTTGCTAAATCCAGGGAATGTAGGCAAGCAACGAATGCCATCAACCTAGGCTTCTAAGTATGTTGCTATGCATGGGATAGCGTTTCTCTCGGGTCGCTGCGACGAGTGGGCTGCAAGTTGCTCGCAGACTTTTGAAGTTGCAACCCTTAAGTCTGTCCCCCCATCGCAAGCGAGCAGGAAAGGTTGGGTACCAGTACGAGAAAAGACCTTCACGTGCTTTGCTATGAGCATCATGCTGAGATGCTCTTAGAGTGTCGGAACGAGCCCGCGGAGACATTCCTTTATGTCTGCCGGGAGTCCGGTTGCTTTATCGGCTACAGCTCGCAAGGGTACTTCTTCGAGCCCCAAGATGCGGACAGGTCCGACCTGGAAATTGAACCTGGGGTCCATTGTCCGAAGGACTGGCACCCTATGTACCTCGCGGAGGTGCGGCCCGAAAACAAGAGCTTCCGCCTGTGGAAATGCCCGGAATGTAATGCGACCCGCACAAATGGGGAGTTTTCAAGTACGGCAGCCTCTCCTGGCTAATGCTGTTCGAGCTTTTTCAGCCAAGTCCTGCGGCAGAATCCTTCTGGGCTGACGGCGCGAATTTCGATTTTTCTTTTGGCCAAGATACTTGAAACTGTGTTAGTTAGACTTTGTCCAAGACTCCACACGGACGGACAATTCCAGGCCGACAGCAAATCTGCGCTCCGCTAAAACCTGGCAGTAAACAACCTGCCCCTGTGCCCACACGCCCTCTTTCGGTGAGGTCACCATCACGTACTGCCCGGGCCGCCACTCCCGGTCCATGAGAACCCGTGCACCGTGAGGACTCACGTTTTCGGTCAGCGTCCTCTCCTTAGGCATCCCTTCGCCCTCAGGACGAATCTCTACGGTGACCGCCCTCGCAATTCGCTTTTCGAATCGGCCATTCGGCACCGGCGTAGTCTCCCACGACTGCCACAGAACAAACGTACTTCTCTTTCATGCCGTTGGGTGGCATGTTCACCGACAGTTTTTCTCCAGTTTCGGATGGCCACGTTTTTGCCCTTACGTGGCGCGACCTGCATGCGACAGCAGTTCCCCGAATGAGAGGGGAGCCTACCGCACTTTCGGATGGAAGAATTACCTCCTGGGAGAGCCAGACGCAAGAGCGCTCTCTATCTGAGCATTCCAGAACTTTGATAGCAGTAGCCAGAACGGCTGCCAAGCGGGCGGAGACTGTAATTCCCCAGCAGGTGAACTATGTAATTGTTTGTGGGTTGGCCTGCCTAGCCCCGGTGCGTCGAATTCTAATTCGCTTGCGTCTTCCGGCAGATAATCTCACCGACAGAATAAGAAAGTGCGTGAGGGCTCCAATGAAACTGTTGACTGGGCGTAAGCGCCGGTTGCCTGCACAAGTAAGACCACCGCGCTCGCTGTCGCATTCAAGGCATATTGCGCCATGTGGCGTGACGATTGCCTGTCCCATTTGTTCCCATTGGCATTCAGCGAGGGTTCCAACGCCGTCGGCGCCGCATCGTGTCGCGTAACGTTCCGGCGTCCACGGCTTAGTCGAATTTATAGTATTTGCGCTTGTAGTAAGGGATCCCGAACCCTTTGAATTTCTCTTTGGGGTTCAACTCCAGGAAGATCTTATGCCACTTGCTCCCGCCGTTTGCTACTTCTGCAGCGGCCTTGGCTGGCGTTTCCGGTGGCTTGTAGCTGAGGACATACCTATATCTAACCGCATTGCTGATGGTCCGCACAATCCGCGGAAGATCCTCTTCATGCTTGGCCGTGAAAACGCCTCCGCCCGTTGCTTCCGTGAGGGTCTGAAGGTTGCGCGGCCCGCGCCGTTCTGCAGGTCCGATGTAGTCTTCCGCACCCCCAGGCGTGCCCGGAAACGGCGCCTTCCCTTGCATTCCCGATTTCTTTTTCGGTCCCGTAAAAATCTCGGGAAGCTCAAACGACGATCCCGCCATCACCGCAAACACCGGAACATCCGCTTCCTCCAAAAGACTCTTCGTCTCCCGCAGGTTATAGCGGCTGTGATTGTCTCCGCCATCGGAAATAATAATCATCGCCCGATGCTTGTTTTCTGCCCGCTCGCGGGCTTCGGAAATTCCGAGATAGATACCATCGAAAAGTGCCGTGCTGCCGTTCGTCGGGGTGAGCAGCCAAGGAAGCCTGCGTTCCAGGTCTTTCAGATCGCGCGTGAAGGGGACAAGGTTTTTTGCCCGCGATGCGATTCCATACACCGAAAATTCGTCCCGGTACCTCTCTTGTTGTTCATCGGAGTCCAGAACCGAAAGGGTCGCCTCTTGCACGAACGGAATTTTGCGTGTCATGCTCGAGCTCAGGTCATCCAGAATCACGAAAGAAACGGATTCCCGTTGCCGCTCGCAATACAAAATCCTCTGTTCGACCCCGTCTTCGAACAGCCGAAAATCATCTTTCTTCAAATCGCTGGCCACGCCCCCCTTGTCGTCAAAAACGATGACGGGAACCTGCACCAGCTGCACGTTAGCATTAATTTGAACGGGGGGTCTTGCCTGCGCTTGCACCGAAACGCTGGCACCCAGCGACAAACCGAGCGCGAGAAATAGATGCACCCATCTTGGGTGAATCAACAATGGAAAAGCCGCTAGAGCTCTCCCGCCAGATATCGAGACTCGAGAAGCGCCCACAGGGTTTGCCTCTTTCCAAGCCCTATCTTTCGACCTACTTTGTCTGATCCTTCCGACTTGACGCCTGCGGGACATCAGCTTCTGCTACTTTACTGCCCTACAATGGCAGGACTCGACCAAAGAGTGTGTTCCATATAGCACATGGGCATTTGCGTGTCTATACTCGACAAGACATCCTCTCAAAGGAACTTGGGGAGGGCACGACTCTATCCATGCAGAAAAGCGTGAAGATTCGGAGGTTTTAGCTCTCGAGGTCCGCGATGATTTGGGCCGTTCTTGTTCTAGCCCACGTAAAGATGGGCAGATGGATTCCTAAACGCTGCAATCCTTTTCCTTCCGGTCCGCGTCCTCCTTGCACATGGGATGTAGTGCTAGAATCGCGTCGAAATGGCAACGCTTGAACAGTTGCGATTCGTAGTGGAGCGTGGAGACGAGGTGTCCGCGTTGCTGCTGCGCCCGGCGAAGGCGCGGCGGCTCCTGGTGCTGGCGCATGGAGCCGGAGCGGGAATGAGCCACCCATTTATGGAGAAGCTGGCGGACGAATTAGCTGGCGTGGGCGTGGCGACGTTACGCTACCAGTTTCCCTACATAGAAGCACGACGGCGGGCTCCGGACGAGCCCGCGGTGCTGACGGCCACCGTCGTGGCTGCGGTGCGCGCGGCTGCCCAGGCGGCTCCAGGTTTGCCGTTGTTGGCGGGAGGCAAATCCATGGGGGGACGAATGACTTCACAGGCCGCGGCACAGCGTCCACTGGATGGCGTTCGAGGCTTGGTGTTCTTTGGTTTTCCGCTGCACCCGCCCAACCAGCCGGGGACGAAACGAGCGGACCACCTCACGAAGGTTGCAATCCCGATGCTGTTCCTGCAGGGAACGCGGGACACGTTCGCCGATCTCCAGCTATTGCGTCCCGTGTGTAGGAAGCTAGGCTCGCGGGCGACGTTGCACGTGATTGAAACGGCGGATCATTCGTTTCACTTGCTGAAGAAGTCTGGAAGGAGCGACCCGGAGGTGTCGCGGGAGCTGGCGGAGAAGGCCGCATCCTGGGCCGAGGGGCTTGAATGATGCAAGGATCAGGGCAAATTCTCTATCGTCGCGCTGCTTCAAGTTCGCGCTAGCGCCCAGGTACCCTTAGAATCTCGCTCGGTAACAATTTCCCTTCTCCAATACGTCTAATAGAGGAACACCGGCGTCTTTAAACGGGTTGCGCCGGTAGGATGGACTCATTTGCAGACCGCACGTGAACACCGGCGGGATCGAGGAATCAATGATGGCATCATGCCAATTTAGGCGCAGGGCAACATGCTTGGCAGCCGCGGTTTTCTTGAGCTTATGGGCTGGGATCGGAACCGCTGCTCAAGTCGCTCAAGCTCAAAGCGGCCCCCTGACCTCTGCTCAAACTGCATCCAGCGCCAGATCTGTCGGAACTATCAAGGCCATTTCCGGGAATACTATTACATTGACCACTGACGCCGGAACCGACGTGACCATTCTCGTTCAAGACGCGACCAAGCTCGTTCAAATCGCACCCGGTCAAAAAGATCTCAAAGATGCCGCGCCCCTCCAGCTCCCCGATATTCAAGTCGGAGACCGCATCCTCGTGCGCGGCAAACTTGCCGACGATGGAAAATCGGTCCTCGCCACTTCCCTCATCGCCATGAAAAAAGAGGACATTTCCCAAAAGCAAGCACGTGATCGCGAGGAATGGCAGAAGCACGGTGCCGGGGGGCTGGTCAGCGGCGTGGATTCGGCCACGAATACCATCTTCGTTTCCTTGCCGGTGATCGGGGAAAAGAAGAATCTTACGCTCCATCTTTCGAAAGACACCATTCTGCGCCGCTACTCGGCGGACTCCGTGAAATTCGACGACGCCAAGCCCGCTCCGCTCGATCAAATCAAGCCTGGCGATCAACTACGCGCCCGCGGCTCGCGCAACGCCGACGGCACCGAGCTGACCGCCGTGGAAGTCGTCTCGGGCACGTTTCGAAACATTGCCGGCACCATCTCCGCGATCGATTCATCCGCAGGCACAGTCACGCTGCAGGATCTGACCACGAAAAAGCCCGTAACCGTGAAGATCACATCGGAATCTCAGCTGCGCAAATTACCGCCCCAAATGGCACAGCGCATCGCCATGCGCCTAGAAGGAACTGCCGCGGAGGCGGCGACTCCTGCCGCACAGGGAGCCGCTAGCCCGGCGAATAGGCCGCAGAATCCGAGTCCCCGCGCCTCTCGAACCGGAGGCCCGGGAGCAGGTGGGCCTGATGGAGTGGGCAGGCCAGCAGGGAACGGCTCTCCCGATTTGCAGCAGGCGATCAATCGCATGCCCCCCGCGACTCTTTCCGATTTGCAGAAAGGCGATGCCGTCATGCTCGTCGCAACGGAAGGCGGGCCCGGCGGAATGCCCACAGCGATTACCGTTCTCGGAGGAGTGGAGCCCATTCTCCAAGCCTCGCCAAACAGCAGCGCATCCACAATTCTTTCGCCCTGGAGTCTCGGTAGTTCGGCAGGCGGGGAAGTAGCCGCGCCTTGAAAACCAGCGCTTTCGAATCAATGAACTTTAGCGCAGGGGTCTTAATGAATTTTAGGTCCGTTCAAAGTGTTCTGCTGCTTCTGCTGGCGAGCTTGTCTTTCTTGCTGCCGGCCGGAAATCTATACGCTCAGGCACAGCCCGGAAGCCTGACCGGAGTGGTCACCGATCCTTCGGGCGGCGTCATTGCCAAGACCGCTGTCCGACTGATCGATTCGAGCGGCGCATCGATCGATACGACAACCAGCCGGGACGGTGTCTACGAATTCAAAAACCTCGCACCCGGAACGTACACGTTGAAAGCGGTCGCAAAAGGTTTCGCTCTTTTTACGAAGGAAGATGTCCAGATCGTTGCGGGCCAGCGGCAACAGCTAAACGTTCCGCTCACCATCCAGATCGAAGAGCAGAAAGTGGAAGTTTCCGATTCGAGCACCACAGTCGGTGTGGATCCTACCAACAACGCTGGCGCCGTGGTTCTCAAGGGTGCCGATCTCGAAGCTCTCTCTGACGACCCCGATGAATTGCAATCCGAACTGCAAGCCCTCGCGGGTCCGTCCGCCGGCCCCAATGGCGGGCAAATCTACATCGATGGATTCACCGGTGGCACGCTGCCTCCCAAAGCATCCATTCGCGAGATTCGCATCAATCAGAATCCCTTCTCCGCCGAATACGACCGGCTAGGCTACGGCCGGATCGAAATCTTGACCAAGCCCGGCACGGATCAGTTCCACGGGCAAGTCTCCTTGCTGGGCAACACCGCGGGATTCAATTCACGAAACCCCTTCGAAAGCATCCCGGCGGGAACGCAGCCGCCCGGCTATCATTCCACGCAATTCAGCGCCAACGTCGGCGGGCCGTTGCTCAGCAAGAAGGCCTCGTTCTTCTTTAATATCGAGCAGCGCAATATCAATGAATTGTCCATCGTCAGCGCCCAGATCGTGGATGCCGCAACGTTTGCAATTGTTCCGTTCAGCGAAGGTGTTCCCAATCCGCGCACGCGCACAAATCTCAGCCCGCGTCTCGACTATCAGGTCAGCGCCAACAACACACTCACCGCGCGCTACCAATTCGAACGCGGAAATGAAACGAACAACGGCATCGGCCAATTCAGTCTCCCTTCCATGGGTTTCAATCAACAGAACCGGGAACACCAGCTCCAGATCAGCGACACGCAAATCATAAATGCCAAAATCATCAATGAAACCCGCTTCCAATTTGTGCGCGAAACCAGCGACCGGACACCGCAGAGCACGGCGCCAACGATTTCCGCGCAAGGCGCTTTCACAGATGGCGGGAATGGCGGCGGCGTCAGCAGCGATACCCTCGACCGCTACGAATTGCAAAACTACACCTCGATGTCGCTTGGAAAGCACTTCTTGAAATTTGGGGCCCGTCTGCGCGCCACCCGCGATGCGAATGAATCGCGCTCCGGCTACAACGGCAGCTTTAATTTCGGGCTGCGCCAAAACCCCCATTGCCTGCCGAACAGCACACCGGATACTTGCCCGAAAATTACCGGCATTCAGGCCTACCAAATGACCGTGCAGGGCCTCGCTCAGGGCATGTCGATGGCGCAAATTATCTCTACCGGCGGCGGCGCCAGCCAGTACTCGATCACCACGGGAACGGCTCTCGCGGACATAACGTATTTTGACGCCGGCTTGTATTTTCAGGACGACTGGCGCGTCAAACCCAACATTACAGTCAGCTACGGCCTGCGGTATGAAAGTCAGAACAACATCGGCGACCACGCCGATTTTGCGCCGCGCATCGGTGTCGCTTGGGGCCTCGATGGAAGCGGCAAGAAATCGCCAAAGACCGTGCTGCGCGGGGGCTTTGGAATTTTCTACGACCGCTTCGGCTACGACCTCGTCCTGCAGCAGCAGCGTCTGAACAACATCACGCAAAAACAATTCGTCGTTGCCAACCCGCAGTTTTTCCTGGCCGATACTCCATCCACGGATCAATTGGCGGCGATGACCGCGACCGCGCCCACCCTCTATCAACCCAATTCGAATCTTCGCACGCCTTACACCATGCAATCGGGCGTGACGCTCGAACGCCAGCTCACGAAAACCGCGAACCTTTCACTCACGTATTTGAATGCGCGTGGCGTGCATCAATTCTTCACGAAAAATGTCAATGCACCGCTTTGCAGCACACTGCCGTGCGATCCGGCAACCGCGCCCCATCCACTCGGAAATTCCGCCAACGTGTACCAGTATCAATCTGAAGGCATCTTCAAGCAGCAGCAGCTCATTATCAACAGCAGCGTTCGAGTGGGTACGATGCTTTCGCTCTTTGGCTATTACACCTTGAACTACGCGAACAGCGATGCCTCCGGCGCCGGAACGTTTCCTTCCTTTGACAACAACATCAGCCTCGATTATGGCCGGGCGGCCTTCGACGTGCGCCACCGCGTTTTTTTTGGCGGCACTATGAGCTTGCCTTACAATTTCCGGCTGAGCCCTTTCCTCGTCGCGCAATCCGGCGTGCCCTTCAACATCACCACGGGACAGGACGTGAACGGCGATTCCATCTTCAACGATCGGCCTGCGTTTGCGACTCCGCAATCCGTCTCAAAAAACGTGGTGACCAACAAATTTGGTTCTTTCGATCTCGTTCCCCAGCCCGGTGAAACCCTTGTTCCCATCAATTCGCTGACTAGTGCGGGCCGCTTTTCGCTCAACCTGCGTCTCAGCAAAACATTCGGCTTCGGCCAGAAAAAAGAACCGCTGAACAGCGGCGCGGGCGGCCCCGGAGCCGGCGGCACGTTTGGCCGTGGCCCCGGAGGACCTGGCGGACCCGGTGGCGGGCACGGGGGCGGCGGTTTCGGCGGTCGCGGCGGTGGCGGAATGGACGGCGGAGCCAACAACAACCGCTACAATTTGACGTTCAGCGTTTCGGCGCGGAACGTTTTCAATAACGTCAACCTCGCGACGCCCATCGGCAATTTAAGTTCGCCGCTCTTCGGCCAGGCCAACGGGCTCGCGGGTGGCCCGTACTCCTCTTCCACTGCGAATCGGCGCATCGATTTGCAGGTGTCGTTCAGCTTCTAGTCTCTTGCAGAAAATATACGCCAGCATTTTGTCAAATCTGCTTTTGGCCATCGTTATCGCATCCAGAGTAAGGGGAGCGCGGGCATGTTTGCTGGGCACGGTTGTTAAGCTAAGCTCTAACAAGAAATGATCCAGTGCCTGCCGGCAGGCCACTTCCTTTCGCGCCGCGGCAAAACATCCAGGAGCGGCCTTGAGCAAGAATGAGCGCGACCTCGAGCTGGGGATGAAGCGCCCGATCGCGCGGCGTGATTTTCTAAATGGGTTCGGTTTGGCCGTTGGGGCTTCGCTCGCGCTGCCTCACGGGATCTGGGGTGACGCGTTCGGGTTGCCGGGTCCGCCTTCAGATCCGCAAAAAAAGGAAAGCTACTATCCACCCGGCAAGACCGGCCTGCGGGGCAGCCACGATGGCTCGTGGGAGGTGGCGCACGCCCTGCGCGACGGCAAGAAGTGGGGAAACGCGGCGCCTGATGCCGGGTCCTACGACCTGATCATTGTGGGCGCAGGCATCAGCGGTCTTTCTGCAGCCTATTTCTACCGCCAAGAGGCCGGGCCGAAAGCCCGCATTTTAATTCTCGATAATCACGATGATTTCGGCGGCCACGCCAAACGCAATGAATTTCGGTCCGGCGGCCGCTTGCTCCTCGGCTACGGGGGGACTCAGTCGATTGCCGGTCCAGATTTATATAGTACAGAATCGAAGAATCTATTCCGCCAGCTGGGAATTGAACCCGGGAAGTTTGACACTTTCTATGACCAGAAATTCTTTGCTTCCCGGGGACTCACGAGCGGCGTTTTCTTTGACAAAGAGACGTTTGGCAGAGACCTTCTTGTGCCCGGTGTCGGCAAACCTTCGTGGCCCGAATTCGTTGGCCGAACGCCGCTTTCAGAGACCGCGCAGAAAGATCTCGCACGCCTCCATACCGAAAGAGTCGACTATCTCCCGGCGAAAAGCGCGGCAGAGAAGAAAAACTATCTTGCACGCACCAGCTACAGGGATTTTCTGCTGAACGACGCGAAGGTTCATCCAGAGGTCGTTCGCTATTTTCAGTCTTCCACGTACGGTTTATATGGCGTAGGGATCGATGCGGTTCCCGCTGGCGATCTTGCTGGTCTCCGTTTTCATCCAGGATTTCAGGGCATGGACCTCTCCGGGCCGCCCGGACCCGGCATTGGGCTGGAAGTTACACGCCAGGATAATGAGCCATACATCTATCATTTTCCCGACGGCAACGCCTCCATCGCGCGTTTGCTGGTTCGCGCACTAATTCCGGGTTCAGCTTCCGGCCATTCCATGGAGGACATCGTCCTCGCGAAGATGGACTATTCGAAACTGAATTCCCCCGATTCTGCTGTTCGAATTCGCCTGAATTCAACCGCAGTCAGTGTGCGAAACTCTGGCGACTCTTCCGCGGACGGCGTTGAAGTCATCTATGTGCGCGACGGGGAAGCGCATTCCGTGCGCGGCGCCGCATGCATTCTCGCCTGCTGGAACACGGTCATTCCCTATCTCTGTCCGGAAATGAGCGACAAGCAGAAGGAAGCCCTTGCATACGGCGTGAAGGTTCCTCTGGTTTACACCAATGTACAGCTTCGAAAACGTACCGCATTTGAAAAACTGAAAATTCACGGCGCGTCGTGCCCCGGCAGCTATTTCAGCAATGTGGAGCTCGACTTTCCGGTCAGCATGGGAGCTTACCGCTACTCGGAAAAAGCCGAAGAGCCCTGCGTCGTTCACCTGCAGCATGTTCCGTGCTCACCGGGGTTGCCCGCTCGTGATCAACAGCGTGCCGGCCGTAGGAAGCTGTACACCACGAAATTCGAAACATTCGAATACAACGTGCGCGATCAGCTTGTGCGGATGCTCTCCTCCGGAGGATTTGATGCCGCGCGTGACATTCAGGCCATCACCGTCAATCGCTGGCCCCACGGTTACGCTTACGAATACAATTCGCTGTACGATGCGGAGTGGCCTGCGGGACAATCACCATGCGAAATCGGCCGCCAGCCGTTCGGCCGCATCCGCATTGCGAATTCGGATGCCGGCGCGTTTGCTTATACGAATGAAGCGATCGATCAAGCCTGGCGCGCCGTTCAGGAATTAACGACGAAATAGGCTTCCCATGAAGCGGAGACGGAAGAACATCGACAAGGGCCTGGAAGCGCGGCGCGCCGCACGGAAATCCGGATTGGCGCCGGCCGTCACGCGCGTGATTCCCGACAAACGGAAACGGCCCGGGAAGCACAAGAAGCAATTGCTGGAAACCGAACTCGAATGATCTTGATTCGAGTTTTTGCTGCAGCTCGTTCCTTCTCAAACGCGGGAGCCCGGCTCCCGCACTGCAAACTCCCGAGGTCCGACCGGACCTAGTTTTTGGAGCCTCATCCGGGTTTGTTGATGGGGACAACTTCGTCCGGACGGAAGAGCGGCGCGAGCGCGATTTTGCGGCGCCGTGCAAGTTCCGCGGCGATGGTTTCCAAATCCTTTTTGTCGAAACCCATCGAGCTGACCCTCACGGTCCCGCCGGTATCGATTAGAAAAATCGTGGGCACATTGGTGAGGCCGTAGGCATTCGAGACGACGTAGCCGTTTTCGTCGTCGATCAGCATCGGGAAGGTGACGCCGAATTCCTTGGCAAAATCCCTGGTGTCGCGCGCGTCGTCCTGCGAGATGCCCAGGAACGTGACGCCGTCGCCGCTATAGCGTTTGTAGAGGCGCTCGAGGAAGGGAAACGTGAATTGGCAGACGGGACAGGAGATCTTGAAGAAAGCGGCGACGAGCGGGCCGCGATGCAAGAGGTCGTTGAGCGAGTATTCCTTGCCGTCGAGCGATTTGAGCGAAAATTCTGGAGCCATGTTCCCTGCAACAATGTGCGTCATCGGTTCTTCTATTCCCATCCAGCGTCTAAGCCGCCGCAGAATTCCCATCGGTTGAGTGTAGCGTAAGAAGGGCGATTCGTGACTGGTGACTCGCGAGTGTGGCGAAAAGTGACGGCAGCTCCTGCTAGGGTTGAATGCTGGCCCGAGAGAGCCCGTGATCGTGTGTAGGCGAAGGAGCGTGGTACCTCACACCCGGTGTTTTTCGCAAAGACTGCGGAATTGCTTGAAAAGAAAAGAGTTGAGCTTTGCGCAGTGCAAAGAATGCAAAAGAGTGCAAAAGAGTGCAGAAGAGTGTGAAGCAAAAAGAGATAGTAATGCGCGAGGAGCGCTGAGTTCTGGGATGGGAATTGTCAATATATACCGCCGTTTTTTTCCTAAGAGCGGCAAAGACAGGACTTACCGAATACGGAAAATGAAAGAGTGCGTAAGGCTATGAAAACATGGGGGCGTCGAAGAAGGCGGAGAGAATCCAACCGGCCACTTGCCAGCCACAGAAAAACGGCTAAAGGGATCGCCTGCACCCCAATACAGCTTTTCCCTAGCTTGTCAGCCCCTTCGGTCAATGGTATCTATTTGCCCCCATTCGCCCGAAGGGTGAGCGGCGGAGCAAAGTGTAAGCATCCCGGTGAGGGAAACGTTGTCTTCTTGGCTCTGGCCGCTGCGCCTCGCTTTCAGAAACTGTGCCGGAGGCAGATCATGCAATCTGCAAAAAGAATCGAACCTGTCGGGCCCATCGAGAACTTAGGCGAGCAATCCAGTAATCGCAGTAGGCAGCGGCAGATTCCTCGTCTGAAGAGTTTCGATGCGAGAATGGAGAGGCGTGAGCCTCTGCCGGTTCAGATCTACCTTGCCAACTTGGATGAGCCGCGTGTTCGCGAACGCACCGTGACGGAAGACGTCAGTGCCCACGGTGCTCGCGTGCTCACCAAACGATACTGGCAGCCCGGCGAAGTGCCGCTGCTTACCCTCTTGCTAGGCGCGTTTCCAAAGCACGCGCAAGTCGTCTATTGTGTTCCGCAACCGGAGGGCGGCTATTGTTTAGGCATAAAATTCGAAGGACCCTCCTTCAGGTGGCACGTATAGCCTTTGCGTAGTGAACGCCTTCGGCCCACGTTGAACCGCAAGGTGGCGCGCTCTCCTGTTGCGTCGCAGGTAACAGGGGAAACGCGGCGAAATGGACTCGACTACTTGCTGCTTCGAGGCCAAGGGACAAAAAGAATGCCCAGCTTTCCTGTTCTCAAAGGTCGGCGCTCCAACCGCGTCGTCTCGAAATTGCGTGGCAGCCTGATCATCAATCTGGACCGAAAGCAGGAGAGGTTCCCTTGCCTCGTCCTCGATTCCTCGAAGGACGGCTTCCGCGTGCGCGGCAGCTTCCATCTGAGGCCCGGTCAATTGGTCGAAATCATCCTGGACGAAGACCCGCTTGACTCCCTACGCTGCAATGTGGTGTGGGCCGGCAAAGCCGGCTCCAAGTACCAAGGTGAAGTTGGCTTGGAAACCGTCCGGCTCCTTCACTAGTGAGCATGACGCCAACTTCAAGCTACCGAGATTCCCACCAAGCCCTTGTCACCGGGAAGACTGCAAACCCCAGCCAGGTCGTCCTAGCTGGGGCCCGGCAGCCAAAAAACTGCTTTTTTATCCCTTCACCGGAATGGTGACGGACTTGGCGAGCTTGAACGACAGCTGGCTTTGGGCCGGGAGGGTGGTTACGTCCCTTTTGTCCTTTGTATCCGTTTTGCCCTTCGCCTTAGCACTGTCCTTGGGATTGTTCTTGGCCTGGTTTTTTGCGGATTGAGCCACCGAGTTGGTTTCCAACTCGTAGGATTTTCCGTGGAGCTCTACCGAAGCGAGAGTTACCTTCATTTCCTTGCTCTTGACTTTGACGACTCGGCCGACCACTTTTGCGCCCTTGGGAATCACGGTCTTTCCCTCGACCTGGACCGGGGTGGAGAGCTTCCCCGCAAAGGTATCACCGACGTGGTTCTTGTTGCTGGCGAGGGTTTGGCCGACCGTTGCGCTGATGGCTGTGCCCTTCGGCACGGTGACCATCGTGGTTGGCTGCGGTGCTTTGCTTGAGACGCTGGCAGCCTTCGGTGTCTCGGCTTTCTTCGGAGTGGCAGCCGCCTCTTTGGTGGCCTGGCTTGAGCAGCCTGCAACCGTCAAGAGGCCTGCCACTGCCACAGCAAACCAAAGCTTGCGATGGACCTGAGAGTCGAACATTTCGCTCCTCCTAAGGGAGTACCCTGGGAGAATCGAAGGAGGTGGCTGGTTGGTCCCCTTCGTCAGGTAAAACTACAAACCTGCGAACGGTGGGTATTCCCTGCTTATATATATCGTATCAGTGCTGTCCCATTAAAAGTCGAATAGATTCAATTGCATACAGGATTCCGCGTCCGGTGACTGGTCGCTGAAGTTGGAAAACCCTTCTAGAATGGGCGTTTTCTCGAAAACGGTCACGCTGAGAATCTGCAAGATT
>WNFG01006825.1_pt1 | contig 15635 bp, 12 predicted proteins | sample 5400431 | NCBI WGS metagenome assembly WNFG01 (sample SAMN13153346, study PRJNA577476) | soil metagenome | isolation source: 120 cm saprolite under Douglas fir tree site 2 hole 3 replicate 2 | place: USA:California | collected 2015-04-18 | reverse complement strand
AGTGTCCCTCGTGACCCGCCCATTGCTGGATAACCAAGCCTGTCGAGTACTGCAGGACGAAAGCGCCACCGATATGGAAAACATTGAGGGCAGCGTTTGCTCGCCCGGCGAGCTCCTTGGGAAAACACTCCGCCAGGATCGCGTAGCTCAGAACGGTGGCCGCACCCACAGCGGCGACCACGCCCCAAAGCAGAAACTGGGGCACCGGTAATCGCAAGATCAAAACGAGTTGAGTTGCGATGAACACTATCGCGACGAAGCCAAGGAGGGTTTGCGGGCCAATGCCGCGCCGACGCAACCTGTCGGCAGCGACGCCAAGCAGCAACGCGCCGCCGCTGAGCGCGACCGCCATGACGAAGAGATGTCGCACAACCGCTGACCGCGCGAGCCCCGCGACATCGCCGAGCCACGGTGCGGCCCAGAGTCCCTGCAGGGACCACGCGGTCCCAACACATGTCGCTGAGAGAGGCGCCAGCTGCCAGAAACGCGGATCGGCATAGACTGTCTTCAAACTTACCGAGCCCGGACTCTTGGGCACTGACCCGGCTGGCCCAGCTTCGGGAACGAGGAAGTAGATCGCGATAGCGGATGCGGTGGTCACCGCGGCGAGCAGCTCAAATAGACCCCTCCAGCCCGTCCAGGCCAGTAGCAGCTCGGTCGGCACAGTGGCCGTCACAGCGCCCAGTGCCCCCAGCATGACCATGGAACCGTTGAGGAGCGCTATGCGCTCTTTTGGAAACCACAGAACGATCGCTTTCAGTCCAGCTGTTAAAGACGCCGCAACCCCGAGCCCAATCAGAGCACGGGCGAGGTACGCCGATTGGCAACTGAGCAGCGGCGAAGGTCAGGAAATAGACCGATGTCAGGAGCCCAAGATCTGCGGCACCGAGCGCCAAATCGGATGTCAGTTGGGCGGAGATCAGAGCGTTGATGGTCCTGAACAGGTATGAGAGGTAATAACCCACGGAGAACGGCAGGAAGACCAGGACGATGAGGCGCCAATCGTGGTTCGGACGACGCGCCGGCCGGGGAAAAACAGGCTCCGCTATCGGTGTAGGAGACCGAGGTTCAGGTGCCCCGGCTACACTTGCCCTGAGCTGTGACCTACCGAAAGGGGATGCGGCTGCGTCGAAAGCCCCCGTTGCGGCCGTCCTCCCGAGCGGCCGCACAGAGCTCCGAGGGTTCATCCGCTGCTATGGACGTGCCAACGGATGGCTCGTCCTCGGCAAATTGCACGGCAAACGGTGCTGGCTCCTGGGGATCGTGGGCGAAAGAGTCGGACTTGGTCGCAGTCGCCCGATCCATGGCCTCCCGCATCAGCGAGGTCCCCGAGCGAACGTGCCTTTCGACTTGCGCGGCAAATACTTCGAAACGATCGCGCCCGAGCACACAAGCGGGACGCAGTTCCGCGACCGGCAGGGGCGGCGCGATGGTGAGGTGGTAACGCGCATGCAAAGCGACGGTCTCACTGACGATCCTGAGATCGCGATCGAGGTTTTCGAGTTGACGGCTCATGCAGGTAAGCCGGCGCGAGAGCGCCCCGTCATCGGTTGTATCGCCATTCGGACTTAGGAATCGATCAAGCGCCGCCTCCATGATCGCAGTCTTGCTGACACCGTGACGCCTGGCTGCAGCTGCCAACCGCCCCGCAATACGTTCAGAGAGACGGAAACTGATGGCGCGTTTCATTGTTGAGCCCGTTGGAACGCGTATTGGTCAGGTGGTGCGCTTCGGTTTGGCTTTTCATCGGGACTTCAGGCAAATGTGTCTGTCCGATCGCGAAGCTCTGGACAGGATGGCCGGAGGAACGATTAAAGGCATTTGCGCCCCCGCCCCCCTGCCCGTTGCCGGGTGCTGCTTCAACGATGAAGAGAGCGTCGTAGTGCTCTGGCGTAGAAACACAGGCGATGGCGAAAGCCTCCCTGGTCAGGGTCAATCAGCGCCAAAGTCCGCGTTCTGTGCTGACGGGCTCGAGCCGGCACCGGCAGCTACGGAAGCAACATCTTGGGAAATTTCCCGCAACAGGCTCTGCCCGCTTGCGAGGCGGCGGCCCAGAGTTTCGATGAATGCTTGATACCGCGCGGTACCTTTGGCTTTGGCCGCAGCTTGCGCACTATCCGGGACGCTGGGCGTGACGCTCAGCCAGAAGCGCACGAAGAGCGCGAGCGCTTCCGCGGATATGGTGACATCGCGTTCGAGGCGTTCGAGCTGGCGCGTTAGCCTGTCGAGCCGCCGGGTGAACGCGGCTTCGCGTCGATCGGCGGCGTCCGGTGAAAGGAACGACGCGACGGCGGCTTCGATGACCGATGTCTTTGGGAGCCGTTTGCGGGCCGCGAGCTCCTCGACCTGGTTTAGAAGCCGGGGTTCGAGATACACGTTGATCCGTGCCTTCATCATCCCCTCTCAGAGCTTCATACCGTCGTCTGGGTCCATGGCTACTTGGCGGGCAACCGTGTGCATCTGGCGGCCCAAAGACTTGACGCGCTCTGCCTCGTCATCCGGTTCGTCTTCCACGAGCGCGAACTCGCGCGGGGACGGTGGCTCTTCGCGGACGATCGCTTCGTGCTCGGGCAACGTCGGTTCGCGGCGAATGCCGGCATTCGCCGGGTCGCTTTCGGCGAAAAGGCCGGCAGCCGACCCGCCCGGGTGCGCCGCTGTCAAAGACTGACCGGAGATGGTGCTCCAGTCGTCCGCACGCAGGTCGGGTCGGTTGCCGGAAGTCCCCTCGCTGGGGGGCTCGCGCGAGGGTGGGGGGAGCACACGTGCCGCCAGGCGCCGGTCCTCGTAGTAGCGGACCTTTTTGGCCCGGATCGGTGGGACGCCTGAAACCAGCACGAGTTCGTCGCTCGTCGGGAGTTGCATCACCTCGCCGGGGGTGAGCAGGTGACGCGCGGTCTCCTGGCGGGAGACCATGAGATGACCGAGCCATGGGGAGAGCCGGTGGCCGGCATAGTTTTTCATGGCGCGCAGTTCGGTCGCGATGCCGAGCGCGTCCGAGACGCGGCGGGCGGTGCGTTCGTCGTTGGTCGCAAACGCGACCCGCACGTGGCAGTTATCAAGAATCGAGTTGTTCGGCCCATAAGCCTTCTCGATCTGGTTCAGCGACTGCGCGATCAGGAAGCTCTTGAGCCCATAGCCAGCCATGAACGCGAGCGCGCTTTCGAAAAAGTCGAGCCGCCCCAGCGCCGGGAACTCGTCGAGCATCAGGAGCAGCGCATGCCCTCGGCGCTGCGCATGGAGCTGTTCCGTAAGCCTCCGACCGATCTGATTGAGGACTAGCCGGACGAGCGGCTTGGTGCGACTGATGTCGGATGGCGGCACGACAAGGTAGAGCGTCGCTGGCCGGTGTTGTTCTACGAGATCCGAGATCCGCCACTCGCAACGCGACGTCACCTCGGCGACCACCGGATCGCGGTAGAGCCCGAGAAAACTCATTGCGGTCGAGACCACACCGGAGCGCTCGTTTTCACTCTTGTTGAGGAGTTCCCGCGCAGTCGCAGCGACCACGGGGTGAGGACGGTCCCCAAGATGTGGCATCGTCATCATCGCCTTGAGCGTCGCCTCGATGGGACGCCGCGGGTCGGAGAGGAAGTTGGCAACCCCCGCGAGGGTCTTATCCGGCTCGGCGTAGAGCATGTGCAGGATCGTGCCGACGAGGAGCGAATGGCTGGTCTTCTCCCAGTGGTTCCGACGTTCCAGAGCACCCTCGGGGTCGACAAGAATGTCGGCGACATTCTGCACGTCGCGAACCTCGGTATCGCCGCGCCGGACCTCAACCAGCGGATTGTAGGCCGAGCTCAAGGGGTTAGTCGGATCGAACAGGAGCACACGGCCGAAACGCGAGCGCCAACCCGCGGTAAGTTTAAAGTTCTCGCCCTTGATATCGTGAACGATCGAGCTGCCTGGCCAAGTCAGCAGCGTCGGCAGGACAAGGCCTACGCCTTTGCCGGATCGCGTGGGCGCAAAGCACAGAACGTGCTCGGGACCATCGTGGCGTAAATATTCGCCCTGGAAGCGGCCAAGTATGACCCCGTCATGACTGAGCAGCCCAGCGGCCCGTACCTCGCGCGGCTTTGCCCAGCGTGCCGATCCGTAGGTAATGCTCTGCTTGGCCTCGCGTGCTCGCCACACCGACATCCCGATCGCGATGGCGATCGCTGCGAATCCTCCAGAGGAAGCGATAACGGCACCCTCGACGAAAATTCTGGGCGCATAGGCATCGAACCAGTACCACCAGACAAAGAAGGCCGGCGGCGGATAGAGCGGCATGCCGCCCATGTGTGCCCATGCCAGGCCGAGCTGGGGCTGATAACCGAGGCGCCAAGCGGTCCACTGTGTCGCCGCCCAGGTCGTGGCCAGCACTATGAGCAGGACGACCAGGATCTGGCCCCAGAGGATCTTGGTGGCGGACAACGTGACGCCTTCCCGAAAACGGCAATGGCTATTGCAGTGGCGTCTCGGAGAGATGCAATCGTTCCTATGGTATCGTAGCAACGAGGCGCATGATTTCGCACAAATACCGATGACAGCTTCAGCGGCAGCCCCAGGAGACAGCTAGACTAGTGCGGCGATCCAACGAAGACTAAGCCTCTTCGGGCCCTGGCCGTTGCAGAAACGGAGTTGTGGTTGAGCGACGCGATCAAGACGCGCCCAGCCGAAGCTCATCAATCGTTGATGGAGAACCACCATGGCCGACCGTAGTCCGATGTTAGACTAGGTTAACATCATCGCGAACGATTTACGGCACTCGCTGGGGTTCTATCGCCAGTTGGGCGTGTCGTTTCCGCGACCACTCGAAAATCCGGTGGGAGAACTATTCCATGCCAGTAGCGAAGCGGAAGGCCACCACGCGCCTGAAGCTGCAAGTCGGCGGCGTCGCGGGCCGCTAGGGCTGGGAAGCGGAAGTATGGGCGAGTAATGCTGGATCGGACGACAGCTTGGGAAGTAGTTTATAGCCACCGTAAAATCAACGGCTTAGCGTGGCTTTGGCTCCTTTTTGGCTCACCTTTTTGGCGTGAGAATATGCGTCACAGTGAGGCGCAATGTGAAAATCAGCGTCCAAGGTAGGCCGTGTACTCAGAAGCGAAGAACCTGATTGGCCGCATAGGTCGCCCTCGGATATCAGAAAACGTGGCCGAATGGTACCAGCCCCTAGCGGTACGTGGTCGTTGTTCGGCGCTCAATATCGACGATGCCGACCACAAGGGCCTTGAAATCGATCCGAAAGATGATCCGGTAACTACCGACGCGCCTGCGGAAGGCGTCTTGTCCTGTGAGCTTCACTACATCTCCCGAGAGCGGATTGGCTTGCTTGGCGCTGAGCGCCGCCATGATGCGCTCTCGGTCAGCGATGGGAACGCGCTTGAGATTTCTTCGCGCGCGGTTGCTGACGGCGATGGCCCAGCTCATGGCGGAGTTGCTTAAAGGTTACAAATTTTCCCTCGCCCAACTGCCTGCTGCCTTCGTTGATCGCTGCGACCTCGCTAGCCGTCGGCTGTTCTTCCGGGAGGTTGCCGATGCGCTGTCGCACGGCGCGGGCTTCAGCCTCCCGCATGTAGTGCCGCAACGCCTCGCGCACGAGTTCCGAGCGAGTCCGGTGTTCTCTTCGCCGAATACGCTCAAGCTCGCTCGCCATCTCCAGCGGCAGCGATACAGAAAACGTGGCCGAGGTACGGTTCATAGTGATACGCCACAATATAATACTAAGTATTACATTGTACAACACATGGCAGCTTGTCAAATAGCCTGCGGGAACAGTGTCGGTGGCACACGACTTGTCCGGGTTAGGTAGCACACGACTTGTCCGATTTTCTGCCCCCACAGGGGACTGGGGCCGATGGACCAGGAACACAGGACCGAAGGATGCACAAGCTCAGCGACGTTTGAGCTGGCGGGAGGCCTCCCACAGTCCGATGCTCACTCGTGGATCGTGCGCCACAGCTCGCGCAGTCTGTCCGGCAACTGCATCGGCTGGAATGGCTTGGTGAAAACCTCGATTGCGCCAAGTTGGCGATAACGCTGGATTTCATTCGGTTGCGCCTTGGCCGTCAGGAAGACGATCGGCGTCGAGGCAACCGCTTCGATGTCACGCAGCGCAGAGAACGTCGCCGGACCATCCATTTCGGGCATCATGACATCGAGCAGGATGAGGTCCGGGTTGAATGTCTCGGCCAACCGGACGGCCTCTCCGCCCGAGCCGCACAGGCACAGGGTGAAGCCGCCGACCAGTTCCAGGGAGATCTTCGCCACCTTGCGGACATCGGGTTCGTCATCGACATACATGATCCGTTCGAGTGCCCGGTTGCTCATCTTTCCCTCCGGCTGGTCAAGCCGCATCGGGTTCGGCGGGTGCAGCATAATCCGCGACATTCATCACCTTCCATTCGGTAAGATCAACGTGGAAGATCGTGCCACGACCGATCTCGGTATCGAAGCTGACCATGCCGTCCAAGCGCTCGACGATTTGCTTGACGATGGCGAGCCCAAGCCCGGTGCCGGCGGGTCGCCGGCTGTCGGAGCCATCGGCCTGGGCAAACTTTTCGAAGAGGCGTCCGCGGAAGGCTTCCGGAATGCCCAGCCCGCGGTCGGCGACGGAAATGCGCAGCCGGTCGCCGATCCGTTCGAGGATTACGACCACGTCCCCGCCTTTTGGCGAAAACTTGGCGGCATTCGACAGCAGATTGGTGAGGACTTGAATGAGCCGATCAGGGTCCACGAGGGCCGCTGCATTTTCGATGCGAGATCGCAGTTCGATGTGCACATCGAGGCCCTGAGCGAATGATCTCGTTTCCGCCACGGCTCTCTCGACAAGCGGGAGGAGCTGCAGCGGCGCAAGATCGAATGGCATTCGGCCGGATTCGATCTTTTCGATGTCGAGGATATCATTGATGAGACGAATCAGCCGCTGGCTGTTGTTATAGGCGACATTGATCATGTCCTTCGCCTCGGTCGGCAGCGCTCCGACGACCTCGGCGTCGAGCAGTTCGAGCATCCCGGCGATCGAGGTCAGCGGGGTACGCAGCTCGTGGCTTACCGTCGAGACGAACTCGTTCTTGAGACGTTCGATTCGCTCGCGCTCGGCAAGCCTCGCCCTAAGTTCGAGCGCGTCTACCACGGCATCCGCGAGGTTGCGGAGCACCTGCAGGTCGGCGTCGCTTGGGGCCGGGCGGGGCACGTAGTCGATCGCACAGAGCGTGCCGAGAGCGAAGCCATCCGCGGTCATCAGCGGGGCGCCAGCATAGAAACGCAGGCCGGGAGGGCCTGTGACCAGCGGATTGTCTACGAAGCGCGGATCCTGCGTTGCGTCGGGGACAACCAGGATGTCGCGGTGGAAGACCGCATGACTGCAGAACGAGACGTCGCGTGAGGTCTCGGTCGCGTCGAGGCCGGTCCGCGACTTGAACCATTGCCGCTCGGCATCGACCAATGAGACGAGAACTGTCGGAACACCGAAGACGCGCTGAAGGACATGCGTGAGGCGGTCGAATGCCGGCTCGGGAGCGGTATCGAGCACGCAGTAGCGGTGCAATGCGGCAAGGCGCTCCGAGTCGTCCGCAGGGATCGGCGCAGAAATCATGAATTGGTCGTCCTGCTTGCTCTCGAAGCTCAACGTTCGCGTAACGCTTCGTCCGAAGCGCGAACGATCGGCTTGAGAAGATACGCGAGCACGGTCTTCTCGCCGGTGCGGATGTCGGCGAGCGCCGTCATGCCAGGGATCACCAGATTCCGCGCCGGATCGTTGCCGACGTAGTTCTTGGCCAATCGGATGCGTGCGCGATAGAAGGGATTGCCCTTGTCGTCCTGGAACGTCGTCGCGGAAATCGTCTCTATCTTCCCGTCGATTCCGCCAAAGCGCGTGTAATCATAGGTTACCAATTTGACGAGGGTCGACTGCCCCACGCGGACAAACCCGATGTCTTTCGTCAGCACGCGCGCCTCGACGATCAGTTGCGCGTCGATCGGAATCACCTCGAGGATCGTCGAGCCGGGTGGAATGACACCTCCGATGGTCTCGGTCTGGAGGCCCTTGACGACGCCGCGGACCGGGGAGCGGATCGTGAGTCGCTTGACGCGGTCCTGTGCCCGCTCGATCGTCTCGCGCACCTCGGCGATCTCGTTCTTCACCTTTCCGATTTCTTGGGTTGCGTCGAGTTGACTGCGGGCATGCAGCTCGGCAATGCGAGCGGCTACTTCGGCGATCGCTTCGCGGGATCGGATGATCTGTCCTTGCACCTCGGCGAGCTGGGCCTTGATCCGCGCCAGCTCACGCTGGTGTTCAAGTATGAGAATTCGGGAGGTATAGCCTTTTTCGAATGTCTGCGTACGGATGCGGATCAGCTCTTCGAGAGCGGCGATCTGTTCGAATACGTTGGTTTCCTGAGCCGTTTCGGAATCAAGCTCGGCGCGACGCTGCCGCGCCTGTTGGCGCAGCACCGCTTCCTGCCGGTCGATCGCTTCGCGTTTGCTGCGCAGCAACCTCTCCTGGGCCGCAGCGAGATCGCTGAAGCGCCCCCCCTCCTTGGTTTCGAATCGGGCGTTCTCACCCTTGGCGACCGCCCGGAGCTGGACTTCCTGCAGCTCGAGTGCAGCAAGCCGCGCCCGCAGCTGCTCCAACTCGGGGCCCATGGTGCCGCTCTGGAGCTCCAACAGCACCTGTCCTTCGTCTACGAGATCGCCCTCGCGCACGTTGATGGCGGAGATGATCCCGCCTTCGAGATGCTGGATGCGCTTCACCGATCCGACCGGCGTCACTTCGCCGGAGGCGGGCGCGATTTCGCCGATCTCGGTGACCAAGGCCCAGAGTAGGAAACCGGCTATTGCCGCGACCATCGTGGCGATCGCCATTTTGGTAAACCGGGACGGGCCCTGCTCCTCAAGCCGGATCGATTGCGCAAGGCGGCCGCGTCCGACCGGCCATTTCCGATCGAGCGCTTGGCCGCAGGTCCGGGGCTGCGTCGTCGAAATATCAGTCATCGTGCTGTTCCGGCGAGCTTGGCCATCAACTCTTGCGGGGGTCCGTCGTGGACGATCGTGCCGTGCTTGAGTACGATCACGCGATCGGCCGCGCGGACGTGCTCGGGATGATGGGTCACAAGCAGGACCGTGGACCGGCCGCGCAGGGCGTCGAGTTGGTGAAGCAGTAGGTCCTCTCCGTCGGCGTCGACCGGAACGCCCGGTTCATCGAACAGGACGATGCTGGCGTCCATGAGATACGTGCGTGCGAGGACAAGCCTGCGCGCGAAACCGGCGGACAATTGATCGTTGGCAGAGGTAGCAAAACCCGCCGGTAGTGCCTCGATATCAGCGAGGAGGCCGGCCTTAGCCACGGCGGCGCGCAGCTCCTCGTCGGTGGTTGCGGGGCGGACGAGGCGAAGGTTGTCGGCAAGGGTGCCGGAGAACAGATCCGTCTGCTGCGGCAGGTAAGCCATGGATTGCCGCAGATCGGCCGGATGCAGTTGACGGGTATCGACACCGTCGATCAACACGGCGCCGACTTGCGGCTGGTAGATCCCGGTGACGAGCTTGAGCACCGAAGACTTGCCACAGCCGTTGCCGCCGGTGACGGCGACGACCTCGCCGGGCTTGATGTCGAACGTCACGCCGCCGATCGCCGGTTCGTGGTGCGGGGCATAGCGCAGTACGACGCGTTGGAACGTGATGCGGCCGGCGAAGCGGCGGCCGCGCGCGGCTGTCGGCCGGCCGCCGTCAATCAACCCCTCCGAAGCAACGGCCATCATCTGGTCGACGCCGCGTACGGTGCTTTTCACCTCCTCGAGCCTGGTCAACGTCACGAACAGCGCCTGGAACGGTGCGAGCATGCGCCACACCAGGGTCATACTGGCGATCAAGGCGCCCACGCTCAGGCCGCCGTCGAGCGCCAACGAAGCGCCGATCGCCAACGTGGCCGCTCCGGCGAAGAAATTGATCGCCTGCGCGATGTTCTCCGTCAGGGCCGCGATGCGGGCGTGCTTAAGGTTGACGAAAGCGACCTCGGCGGAACGCTGGCGGAACCGGTCGAGCCAGATCGCCTCGGCGGCGCCGACCTTGATCGCCCGAACGTTGGATAGAATCTCGACCAGCAAGCTTTGATGATCGCCGTGGCTCGTGATGATTTGGCCGAGCGCATCGCGGGCATAGCGGACTGCGAACAAGCCGAGAGCGGCAATCAGCAACGCCAGACCGATCGGCACCAGGGCGAGCCAGCCTCCGATCGCGGCGATGGCGAAGACGAAGACGAACATGAACGGCAGTTCAAGCATTGCTAGCGCCAGCGGGCCCGTGAAGAGGGTCCGCATGCCGATGAGAAAATCCAGGCGCGCGCCGACGTGGGCAAGCGCCGCGCCGCGCACTATGCGGAGCGCAGTGTCGCAGAGGAGGGCGAAGAGCACTCCAACCGCGAGATAGGCCAGGGTTGCGCGCTCATGCGTCGCCAGAACGCGATCGTAGACGGCCTGGACAAAGAATGCCGGCAGCAATGCCAGAAGGCTGAGGAAGAAGCTCAAGCCGAGGAGCTGCTGGAAAGTGCCCTCGAAACGCCGCCGGACTGCGCGCAACCAGCCGCCTTTTTGGCTTGATAACGCAGCGTTCCGCGCCTCTTCGCGCGTGAAGAAACAGGCGCTGCCGCGGCGGTCGAGGTCACCAATTGTGATCACCCTGCCGATGGAGCCGTCGAAGCATGCTAGCGTGCCGGGCGTTTTCCCGGCCGCGAGCACGACCAATGGGCCGCCATGGACCGGCACGAACAGGCACGGCAAAAGCCGAGTATCGAGATCGACGAGCCTCGCCGTTTCGACGCAACTCGCGAAGTCGAGGTTCGCCATCGTGTTGCGCAGGTCGACCAGGTCCTTACAGCCGCGGGAACTCATGGCTTCGGCAAATTGCCGAGGGCTGCCGCGCCAACGAAGAGCGCGAAGCAGCGGATCGAGGCAGAGCGCGAACGCATTGCTTGCGGTTTGCGTTGCCGCCGCGCCGGCCAGAGGCATGACCCATGCGGTCATCGCCCGACCTCCTGGATTTGCGCCCTGCCGCTCGGAGAGATCGGAAGGAGATGGCCGCGGCTAAGGCGGTAGCGACGGCTCGCGAGCTGCATGACCTGCGGTCTGGCGCTGACCACAACCACGGCGCAGCGCTGTCCAAGGTGACGCAGCAATTCCACGAGACGCCAGCTGGAGTCCGCATCGAGAACGTGATCGGCGTCATCGAGCAGGATGATCTTCGGTTGCTTGGTGAACTCGCGAATGATGGCGATGCGCTGTTGCAACCCCGAGGGCAGCAGGTCGCCCGCGCCGATCCTGGTGTCGAACCCCTCGGGAAGGCGTTTGATGGCGTCGTCGAGGCCGAGCAGGTAAGAGAGATACAGCGCCTCGTTGACGCATTCGCCTTCACGGAAATTGGTGAGATTCTCGAGCACGGTGCCGCCATAGAGCGCGCCATGGCGCGGCAGCATGGCGATGTGCCGTCTTAGCCAGTCTGGATCGATCTTACCGATGTCGTTGCCGTCGATATTGACGTTGCCGCGTTCCGGCTGGAGCAAGCCGAGCATGAGCAGAAGGAGCGAGCTCTTGCCAGAGCCGGTATCGCCGTCAAGTCCAACGATCTCGCCAGGCCGCACCGTGAGTTTTACCCCATCAAGCAGCAAAGGCCCTCGCGGCTCGTGGCGGAACGCTACATCGATAAGTTCAACGACTCCGACAATGTCGGGAGCCGCGGAGCGGCCGGCCTTTTCGCTCGGCAGGGCCATGATCTCGGCGATCCCGGCGCGCGCAACGCGGATTCCCTGAAAGTTCGCCCAAAGCCCCATGGCGGTCTGCAACGGCTGCAGAGCGCGGCCGGAAAGCAGCGTGCAGGCCGCAAGCGCGCCCACCGTCATGCGCCCGTCGAGTACCAGGAGCGCGCCGAATGCCACGAGCATAACCATGTTGAGCTGACTGAAGAGGACGCCGGAGGTCTGGGCGAGCGTGCTCTGATACATAACGCGCTGTACGGCGATGGCGCTGTCTTCCTGCAGAGATTCCTCGCGACGCAGCATCGCGGCGTTGAGCGCGAGCGCCTTCACCGTGCGGATGCCGCGCAATACTTCGATAATGAAATCGTAACGCCGTTTATCGATTTCGACCCGCGCGGCGGCGCTTTTCCGCAGAGCGCGCCCGACGGCAATCGCCAGACAACCGAAAACCACGATGAGCGCGAGCGGAACAAGGATGAGCCAGGAGCCGAGATACGCGATCAGGGCAAGAAACAAAAGCGCGAATGGCAAATCGACGGCTGCGAGCAAAAGCTGGCTCGCATGAAAGTCGCGCATCGAGCCGACGGCGTTGATCCTTTCGAGATACGAGCCCGGGGTGTCGCGTTCGAACCGGTCGAGCGGAGCGCGAAGAAGGCGCTCGACGGCGCGGTAACGGACGATGTGCTCGAGGCGGGCGCCGTTCCAGGTGGCGACATGAGCGCGAAACGCCCGCAGCCCTGCGTCTAGCACAAGCGTAACCGCAAGACCGGCGATCAACACCAGAAGCGTCGTCGTCGCGCCATTCGGCAAGACCCGGTCATAGATTTGAAGGATAAAGATAGGCAGCGCCAGCGCGAGTAGGTTGATACCCGTGGAAGTCACCAGCAGCGACAGACGGGCCCCCTTCAGGATGGAGCGAACGATGCCGAGTACGTCGCTGACTTCAGTTCGCGCGTTTCCTGCGTCTGCTGCCAGCATACCCTGAGGCTCCCGCCCTTGACGAATGTGGCAGGCAGACAGACCCCCGCCTTGGACCTTGCGCGATGCTACCCGAGCAGGCGGTCTGCAATATTTCAGCCAGGTTCGGAATTGTTTCGTTTTGTTGCGTGATCGCTCATTGTCGAGACCGCGGCCGTAAAAATGTAACCGGCGCCGCGTACGGTTTTTATGATATTGCGTGTCGTCCCCTCAGATTCGAGCTTGCGGCGCAGCCGCGTGACCAGAACGTCGATGCTACGATCGAAATAGTCCCAAGTGCGATTGTGCACGGCCTGCAGCAGACGTTCCCGGCTCAACACCTGTCCTGGCTTGACAACCATTTCCTTGAGCAGATTGAATTCTCCGGTGGTCAATTCGACGATCTTTCCGTTCTCGTGGGTAAGATGTCGAGCCTTGAGATCGAGACGCCAACGATCGAAACGGACCAAGCTGCGCTCCACAACCGGTGGCGGCGTAACACCCCGCGGCCCGCGGACCCGTCGCAAGACACTGCGAATCCGCGCGAGCAATTCGCGCGAATCGTGTGGCTTCGACATGTAATCGTCCGCGCCGATTTCGAGGCCGACGACACGGTTCACGTGATCCGTGCTGCCGGTAAGCACGATGATTCCGCAATGATGGTGCTCGCGCAGATATCGGGTGAGCGAGAAGCCGTCCTCGCCGGGCAGCAGCAGGTCGACGATGACGAGGTCGGCCGGGTCGCGCACGATCGTCTCGCGCATGGCCTCGCCGTCGGCCGCAAGACTGATCCGATAGCCCTCGCCTCGGAGGTAGACTGCAATCGCATCCCGCAGGGGCTCGAAGTCGTCGACAATGACGATATGCTTGGTGTGGCCCATGCGGCGAAAGAGCAGACGCCGAGGCAACCAGCCATGAAAAACATGGGTCCATTGAAACCTTGGCTAACAGATCCCTTCATCTGAGTTCGATTATGAACAAAATCGAACAATTCAGTGCAGAAGCGAAATATTGCCGACACCCCCGGGCTGCTAAGACGTGCCACCCGCGGCGAAGGCCGCCTATATGCTCGAGGAGAGCCCGGTGGCCAAGCCCGCGCGTGCAAAATCCAGAGATGACATCTCAGTCAGCACGCCCGATCTACCGGTCGAGCGGCACACGGCGGATGGCTCCCAAAGGCCCGAACGCCAATTCGTCGCGTCGAGGGACGAAGCAGACGCCGAGCACGAATCATCCGCCGACCTCCAAAGCGGCGGCCTGACCGTTTATCAGTCGGCGTACGCCGACGAACATAGACACCACGGCCAACATCGGCACAATACTCCGCCCCCGGGCCGGCACAGGGTCCACGAATCCACCCATGACGCTCCTTCACCGCACACCGCAGGCGGCGGAGGCGACGGACATGAACCGGAATCATCCGCCGACCTCCAAAGCGGCGGCCGGCCTATCGATCAGCACGCGCATGTGCCATCTCTTGCGGGCTCGCCGTCCAAGCGAGCATAGAGGACACAGCCGGCGCATGCCGACGAACATACCCATCACGACAACCACCATGGGCACCATAGCCACCATGCTCCGCGCCCGGGCGGGCAAGGTGTCCACGACTCCGCCCACGCCACTCCTGCACCATCACGGCCCTCGCGCACGACGGCGTCACCGGTCTCGAGGCCCATGCGACCGCACAGCTGCCGGTGACCGTGATCGACAGCGTCACCGTGCCGACGCCGGCGCCAATCCCGGCGGTGCCGGCTCCCACTCTGGCGGTCGCCGCGGCGGTCGGGGCCGAGAATGCCGCGATCCCGCTCGCCATCGACGCGGGTGTACTCGGGGGCAGCGAGACCCTGACCGTCACCATCGCGGGGCTGCCCGAGGGCGCCACGCTGTCCGCCGGACTGCACAATGCCGACGGCAGCTGGACGCTGAACGGCGATCAGCTCGCCGGCCTCACCGTCACCCCGGCGCCGGACTCCGGCGAGGATTTCACCCTCACCATCACGGCCCTCGCGCACGACGGCGTCACCGGTCTCGAGGCCCATGCGACCGCACAGCTGCCGGTGACCGTGATCGACAGCGTCACCGTGCCGACGCCGGCGCCAATCCCGGCGGAGATCGTTCCCAGCCTGACCGCCTCGGCCGCGACCGGCCTGGAGGACCAGCCGATCCCACTCGACATCCCGTCACTGCTCGACGGCGCGGCTGCCTCCGGAGAGTTCCTGGTCGCGATCGGTAACCTGCCCTCGGGCGCGGCGCTCTCCGCGGGCACGGCAGCTCCTGACGGCGTATGGATCGTGGCCGCGGATCAGCTCGCGGGCCTGACGCTGACACTCCCGCCAAACATGACCAGCCCGGTCACGCTCTCGCTGACGCCCATCGAATTGGGCGCCGACGAGGTGGCGCGAGCCGGAACGACCGTACCCCTCGTCGTTGATGTACACGACGCACCCCCGGCTGCCGCCTCCGCCGGCGCGAACGCCTCGGTGACTGTGCCTGACGGGTCGGTTGTACTCGACGTGGCAGCAATCTCCATCGACAGCCCGTCGATCGTCTCCACGATCGACACGCAGCTCATCTCGACGGCAGATGCTGTGGCGCCGACCTTGACTGCCGGCATCGACGTAACGAATTCGGACGCCGTGGTTGCGGCTGGCTCTACCGACGTCACGGCCGCCGTGCCGGAGGTATCGGCCACCGCGGACGTGGCAGCGGTTTACGTCGATGGCCCGTCGATCGTCGCCACGGGCGACACGCAGGTCATCTCGACGGCAGATGCTGCGGCTCCGACTTTAGTTGCCGGCATTGAGGTAACGAGTTCGGACCTCGTGGCTGCGGCCGGCTCCGCCGACGCGAACGTCTCAGCCACCGTGTCGGACGTGTCGGTCACCGCAGACTTGGCAGCAGTTTCCGTCGATAGCTCATCGACCGTCTCCACGATCGATGCGCAGGTCATATC
>WNFG01003856.1_pt1 | contig 15637 bp, 14 predicted proteins | sample 5400431 | NCBI WGS metagenome assembly WNFG01 (sample SAMN13153346, study PRJNA577476) | soil metagenome | isolation source: 120 cm saprolite under Douglas fir tree site 2 hole 3 replicate 2 | place: USA:California | collected 2015-04-18 | reverse complement strand
CGGTAATCACAGATTGCCTGGGTAATCGCCAGGATGTGCGCTTCGGTGAATGTGCCGTGAAGCGGTGAGCCGCGGTGTCCGCTGGTGCCAAACGCGACGAGTTGGTTACGGTCGCTCACGTCGGGCTTGCGTTCGAAGTACTCTTTCTCCAAACGCGCCAGGTCAATCAGCATCTCCTTGGGCGCAGGCTTGCCCGCGAGCGGCGAGAGTGCCGGTCCATCGGCCATGGGCCCTTTTTCTAAGGTATGGGACATGGTTCCGCCTTCCAGATTTCGGTTGCGTATTCGTGAATAGTGCGGTCGCTCGAAAATTTTCCGGAACTGGCCACGTTCAGGATCGCCTTCTGCGCCCATGCCCCAGGATCCGAATACAATACGCCGAGCCGTTCGTGCGCTTGGCAATAGGAAGTCAGGTCCGCCAAGTGCATATAGTGATCGCCGAAGAGCAAGAGTGTATCGCGCAACGGAGCGAATACCCCCGGCTCGTTGCGGCTGAAGTGGTCGGAGAAAATAAGGTCGAGAGCCGCCCGGGTTTCGGGCTCGTGTTCATAGTGCCAGCTCGGACTGTACCAGGAGCGGCTGTTCTCGACTTGTTCCACGGTGAGTCCGAAGAGGAACATGTTTTCCTCCCCAGCCTCCTCCGCCATTTCGATGGTCGCGCCATCGCGCGTGCCGACCGTCAGAGCTCCGTTCATCATGAACTTCATGTTGCTGGTTCCGCTGGCTTCGTAACCGGCGGTCGAAATCTGATTGGAGACGTCGCTCGCCGGAATCAGCCGCTCTGCCAGGGAAACGTTGTACTCCGGGAGAAAAACGACCTTGATTCGCCCGCGCACGGCAGGGTCACCGTCAATCGTGCCCGCCAGGTTGTTGATAAATTTTATGATCAGCTTGGCCAGGCGATAAGCTGGTGCCGCTTTACCGGCGAAGAAGAATGTGCGCGGCACCATCTCCATATCGGGATTCTCCCGCAGCCGGTTATAAACGACGACAATCCGCAGCGCGTTCAGCAATTGCCGTTTATATTCGTGAATGCGCTTGACCTGGCAGTCGAATACGGTATCGGGGTCTACAATCTGTCCCGACGTCGACTTAAGCCAATTGGCGAACCGTGCTTTGGCCTCGCGCTTCGACGTGAGGAAGACTTCACGAAAGCTGCGGTCCTCGGCAAATGGTTTGAGTTCGTTGAGGCGGCTCAGATCAGTAATCCAATTTTCGCCAATGGCCTTCGTGATGGCTCCGGCGAGCGCGGGATTGGCTTCCAGCAACCAGCGTCGCGGTGTCACCCCGTTCGTCTTGTTGCTGAAACGCTCGGGAAACATTTCGGCCAGATCCTTCACCGTCGTCGTCCGCAACAGCTTCGAGTGGACAGCGGCTACTCCGTTCGTGCTGTGCGATCCGACAATCGCGAGGTTGGCCATGCGGATCTTGCGTTGTTTGCCCTCCTCCACGAGGCTCACACGCTCCACCCGCCCCTCGTCGCCGGGGAAGCGAAGACGAACTTCGTCGAGGAGTCGCCGGTTGATCTCGTAGATGATCTCGAGATGCCGGGGAAGAAGTACCTCAAACCACGCAGCGGGCCATTTCTCGAGAGCCTCAGGCAGCAGCGTGTGATTGGTATAAGCAAGGGTCTTTTTCGTCAGCTCCCAGGCCTGGTCCCACCCTAGATGTGCATCGTCCAGCAAGATGCGCATTAATTCCGCGACCGACATTGAAGGATGCGTGTCGTTGAGCTGGATCGCGACCTTCTCCGGAAGCTGCTCCCAATCCGTGTTGTGGCGCTGAAAGCGGCGCACCAGGTCGGCCAGGGAACACGCGACCAGGAAATATTCCTGCAGAAATCGCAACTCTTGTCCGGCGGTAGTGGAGTCGTCGGGATACAGCACACGAGTCAGTGATTCTGCCTCGAGCGTCTCGCCCAGTGCGCCGACGAAGTCGCCCGTGCCGAATTCCTGGAAATCGAAGTAATCGGGAGCAGCTGCAGCCCAGAGGCGGAGAGTGTTGATCGTCTTTCCTCCGTAGCCCACCACCGGACGATCAAAAGGTATTCCGAGCAGGCTTGACGGCCGATTCGGAATGACCTCAAAACGTCCGCCTCGGAGCTTGAAGGTGCAGTTCAGCTTGATTTCCACTTTCTCGTGCGCGCGAGCGATCTCCCACGGATCGCCCTCGCGCAGCCAATTGTCGGCGTTCTCCTGTTGCGAGCCGTTCACGATGGACTGCTTGAACATGCCGTATTCGTACCGCAGACCATAGCCCGTGGCGGGCAGCTGCATGGTCGCCATCGAGTCGAGGAAGCACGCCGCGAGCCGCCCCAGGCCTCCATTCCCCAGGCCGGCATCGGGTTCCTGCTCGATCAATTCAAGCCAATCGATCCCTTTCTCTTGGATGGCATGCTGCGCGATGGGATCGAGCAACAAGTTCGTAATGTTATTGGCCAGCGAACGTCCGACGAGAAACTCCATGGAAAGGTAATAAATGCGTTTGGCATTCTGCTGCTCATAAGTGGTTTTCGTCTTCACCCAGCGCTGCGCCAGGATGTCACGCACAGAACGGGAGAACGCCTCGAAGCTCTCCCGGGCGCTCGCTACCTTCGGGTCGATGGCCCGATCAAAAACCAGATGCCGTTCGTAGAGCGCGTCTTCCGTTCCCACGAACTTAATGGCGCTAGAGCCGTACTGTTGGAGAAGGTCAGAAATATCGGCTGGCTTCGCAGTCATCGGAACCACTTTCGCAGAGTCTGGGCGCACCGCTCGGTTCGTGCTCATTTGGGGATCCTCCTATTCCGGGTCATCTGAATTTGGTAATGTTCAACATCCTGCAGGTCTTCACTGAATTGCGGCGTTTGACTCATGCCGCCACGTGGTGATCGTCATTCCAGAGCCGGATCACCGGCCGGGACAGATTGTGTTCATAACTGAGCGCGCTCAGGCTCGCCGGACTCAGCAGAAAATACCTGCCCCCAGTTCCCGGGCCTAGCGCCAGCCAGCGGGCGGTCAACACGCGAATGAAGTGTCCGCTGGAAAAGAGCAGTACATCACCCGCGACGCTACGGACACGCTGGACGACGCGGTCTGCCCGCTCGCCGACTTGTTCTGGAGATTCGCCGCCGGGCGCGCCGTCCCGAAACAGTTGCCAGTCTGGGCGCTCGCGAAGGATTTGGGCCGAGGTCAGCCCTTCATATTTGCCATAGTCCCATTCCACCAGGTCTGGATCACTAACGGCGCCGGCTCCAAATCCAGACAGTTCGCAGGTTCGGGCTGCGCGCTGCAATGGGCTGGTGAACACCTTGGCGAACTTCATGCCCTTCAGCCGTTCCCCGAGCCGCTGCGCATTACGCTCGCCGTCGGGAGTCAGAGCCAAATCGGTAAGGCCGGTATGCTGGCCTGAGAGAGTCCACGCTGTGTTACCGTGCCGCGCTATATACACTACTGGGAGTACTTCGCTCATGCCGTCTTTGCTCCTCCTGGACACTGTGCACTCACAGTTCCACATGCTGGCCAGACGAACGCGTACTTCACGTGCCCCTGCCCACGTGCAGGTGACGAGACCTTGGCTAGTGACTGGCGCGCGCCCGACACAGAGCCTGCCATTGGCACGCCCACTCCTGATGCTTCAGCTTGCCGTGCCCACCTGGGCGGCGCGCGTGAGTTTCCAGCATTCCGCTGCAATGGCCCAGTCTTCTTCGGCCCGAATCACGAGGACCCGAATCCGAGAATCTGCGGTAGAAATGTCGCAATCGAGAGAGGGGCGGCCATTCAGTTCGGGATCAAGTTTGAGACCGAGGAATTCCAATGTGCTGCACGCTGCCGCTCGCACATCGGCGGAGTTCTCGCCGACCCCCGCGGTAAAGACCAGCGCATCCATTCCTCCCAGCACGGCGGCCATGCCACCAATCGCTGCCCGTAGACGGTGTATGTAGATGTCGAATGCCAACTTCGCTCTCTCGTGACCTCGTTGAATACCCGCCAGGATGTCGCGCATGTCGCCCGAAAGGCCTGAGATTCCCAGCAGCCCCGAGTCTTGATTCAGCACTTGGTCGATCTTGTGACCATCCAGCTGACTTTGGCGCATCAGGAAAATCAAAATTCCGGGATCCACCGCGCCTGAGCGCGTTCCCATCATCAATCCGTCCAGCGGAGTGAATCCCATCGTGGTATCAATGCTGCGTCCTCCCTGAATAGCGGTCGCAGAGCAACCGTTACCCAGGTGGCAAGTGACAACTTTGAGAGACCTTGGGTCTTTCCCCAGCAGTTGAGCGGCACGGCCGGCGCAGTACTGATGATTGATACCGTGGAATCCGTAGCGCCGGATACCCTTTTCGACCCACTCATAGGGACCGGGATAAATTGCCGCCGCCTGTGGCATTTGGCGATGAAAGCCAGTATCGAAAACGGCGATCTGCGGAACAGCGCCCAGAACACTTTCGATAATCTCCATGCCTTCTAGTTCGGCGCGAATATGCAGTGGCGCGAGCGGGGACACGCTGGCGATCGCCGCCCGCACCTCGGGCGTCACTACCACGGGTTCCTCGAAATGCGGGCCTCCGTGGACGACACGGTGCCCCACGGCTTCGATCTCGCTAACAGAACCGATAGCGCGGGTCTTCCCGTCGCGCGCTGTGCGCAGCAAATGCCTGACAACCTCCTCCCGTGAGGAGATTGGGATCTTCTCTTTGAGAACGGCCCCCTCTGAATTCTTCGCCGCGATCGTCGCGGTATCACTGCCAAACTCGATTCTCCCCTCCCACAGGCAGGCTGGCGGACGATTGGGCAGAGTCTCACCAATTTCGTACAGACAGGCCTTTTGGCTGCTGGAACCCGAGTTGAGCACGAGGATTTTCATTGCGTCAGTGATCGGTCTAGTTCTTCGTTGTCCTGACGATCCGGGAGCAACCGAACCACCAAACGCGGAAGTACTTCAGAACATGCAGATATCAACGACGGCGTGACTTGTCGACTGCGAGCGTTCGAAGTGACCGTCGAAAGCATTGCAAGTGACGAATCGCCAACTGCCTCTGCGATGATTGCTTGAGTGGCGAACGCTGTTGAGAAGGACAAGTTACCCAGCACGCACGGTGAGCACCGGACAGGGGGCCCCGCAGACCACTCGGTATGAGTTCGTAGACAGGAAGCGATTGGTGAATCTGTGGGCCGCGGGCACAGTAAGCACGATCAGATCGGCGGCTGCGTCATCCGCCACCTGCAGGATCAGGTCGCTCTCCGTGCCGATCTCAGTTGGCAATTGCGGAAGCTTGGCCGGTTCCCTTTCGAGGGTGGTGGTGGTGTCCCTCAACGCAGATTCAGACCATTCGAACCGGGACACTTCTGCGAGAACGCGTCCGGCATGGTCTTCAAGCACATCAGCGACGGTAAGCCGAGAGTTGTATTTCCGCGCGAGCGAGAGAGCGTACGATTCCGCAAGTTTGGAGCGCGCGGAAGGATCGCTCGCAAAGAGAATACTTTCGGGTCCGAATTGCTCCAGTCGATTTCGATCCGTCGAAGGACCCACCGTAAGCACCGGGCAAGGAGCGTGATCCACTACGATCTCGGCGACGGATCCAAGCACCACTTTTCTCCAGCCGGTTCGCCCGTGCGTGCCCACGACGATCAAGCCGAGATCGAGGTCTCTGGCAATTTCCGGGAGAACGGTCGGCAGGTCCGCGGCTTCGACTCGAAGCTTGACTTCGACGTCCTTCGCCAGACCTCTGCTGCGGAGGTCCGACTCCAAGCGATGCATGTCACGCCAAGCAGCCTCGCAGGCGGTCTGGACCGCATCGGGGGCTACCATGTTGTAGGGTGTTGGGTCAATGCAATGGAACAGATGCAATGTTGTCGCGTACCTGGCCGCGATTCCGAGCGCATAACTAAGGGCTCGCGCCGAATACTGGGAGAAGTCAGTCGCCAGCAGGATATTGCGGACAGTAATCGGATCATCGGTGACGGATGACCATGGGAGCATAGTCGTCCGTGAACCTGCCTCCTTCATATCTGTTCCTTCGAGCCGGATAAATGCCAACAACGTTAGTTGGCGCCGACGACGGCTCGCGCGCGGGCCTCCTGGGCCGGCGTCGATAGCTCTTTGTTTTGAGCTCCATTCACAACGTAATCCTGGTGGTCAATGGTCAGGACCTTCTTGCCATACAGTCGGACCTGCACAAACGTCTCGTCTCTTTGTGGTAGCCAGAATCCGCCGATCTTCTGATATTGACGCACGAAGTCGGCTCGTTCGATCCAGAAGGAAAGCTTCTTCGCGGGATGACCTTCGATCCGGACCACCGCGTAGTCCTCAACATCAATCCACAGTTTGCCTTCAAACAGATACTTGTCTTTTCGTTTCGGCACCGCTTGCATGACGAAGCAGCGGTGCGGTCCTACCTGTTGTCCCCCGAGCAGCGTAAGGGTGTAGTTATCGGGAGCAATGGCGCTGTCGTGATGCTCCTTGCCGGAGGCGGTTTCGATTTCACTGCTGATGAGCGGGTTCAGCGCCAGGTGTCGGATCAGTCCTGACCCCTTTTCGGACGTAACGACAAATGTTTTTTTGTCGGGCGCACGGAACTCCATCCGCCCGATCTCTTCGGCGTGCACTTTCCCCTTCAAATCGACGACCTGATAGGTTCTCAAGGCCGAGTAATCGGCTAGCGCTGTCTTTCGCAAGTCGTTATGAGCCAGCAACTCCGCAACAATCTGGCCTTCCGTAACGCCTGATCGCAAGGGTTCGAGTGGAGTTGCGAGAGTTTGGTCGCTTTCCTGTCCAAACTGCGCCATTGCGGACACTGCCGACGTTGTCAGGCCGATGAGAATCGCGGCGATGAAAACAGGTTTAATTTGGATTAGCGGCGTTGCCATGTTCCCTCCAAGCGCATTTCCTTCCCCGCTTCAATCCTCGAAGCTGCGTACACCATCCCGGAACCTATTGTTGATCACGAGTCACTGCGCACCCTGTGCCGGAACTGAGAGCGAGGGCTCCGGCACAGCTGATTGTTTGATTGTCTTGGCCACATTGCGGGCGAGGTTGTGGGTTGCTCGCAAGTTGCTCCCCAGAAAACGGACATTGCCGTCGACCGTACGTTCCAGAATGACCTGGCCCCCGCGAGTGCACAGTTGGCTGCGCACGGTTAACTTTGTCGCACCGCTCACGGTGGTCACAGCGCGTCGAGTCTCGCTGCCGGCCGTGTACTTCTGTACCGTCGTTTTCAGGATCAGCAGGTTGGGAACAGCGCTGGTAGTACGATCACTGTCGCGAAACACTTGCTGAAAGCGCTTCGTCTTGCCTAACTCGTCCACCAGGTTTTCGTAAATAGCGACTCGGAAGGCGGGCTCGATATCCACGTCGCCAGGGTTTACTTTGTCTACCTGCACGCTCCACTGCACGGCACCAGAAGCACCGTTGCCGGAAGAGGATTTCGCCGTTGCGGTTTGAGCAGACAGTCGAGGTGGCGCAAAAATGATCGTCACAATCGCCATCGTGAGCAGTATCCATGAGACTCGTTTACTTGTTTTCACTAGGAACCTCCGCCGTGCTTTGCTTCGTGGCTGCGTCCTCGCTTTGGCTGACACGTACGCCCTTGGCCACTAGTTCATTCCTGAGAATCTCCCCTTGCCCTTTGTTCAGCTGGAAGATCGCTCCGTGAATTCCCCCGTTCGCATCCACATACTCCAGGGTAAGAGCGTCGTACTTCTTGTGGGCAAAGAGACTAACGACTCGGCCCCCGCCGTACGGAGCCGCGGCCTTGCCCAAAGTCATGGGCAAGCCACCGACCTGCTTGCTTTGCTCGCCGAGAAAAACATTTTGGACAGAAGCTATCTTTACTTCCACTGCGGGCTTCCCGCCGTTCTGAAACTGCAAAACGCTGTCTTGAATCGACAGAGTCCCGTTAGTATTGGTCGGGGCGCCTTCGAAACCCAAGAGATGGGTGACGCGAGCGCTGAACGGTGCGGTCAAATTCGTTGGCTGGCTGGCATTCTGGGCAAGCGCCGCGACGCTGCACAAAATGAAGAGGATCAGGCACGCTAAAACCCGACGCGGTATCAGGAAGTGAGCATCCGGCGTGTGTTGCCACGGAACAACTGTGCGATTCATGTTTTCTCTCCAAGCCGACCCATCCGGAATTCCTTCATCGTCGGGTAGGCTTTAACCAAAAGTCTTCCTAACGCCTCAAGCATTTGGGGTTCCAGACCAGAGTGTGGGCAAACAGAAGAAGCTGCGTTCGACGTGAACATCTTCACAGATCAAGTGACGAAGATCTTGGCAAATGACTGGCAGAACAAGGCAGGTACCGTGCTAGTTTGGCCGCTTAAATGACACAAGAATGGCTTGATCACCCTCTATCGATGCGGACACAGCTTGCCAGCCCAGAGCTCCAAACTCGTTCAAGGTTGCATCCACTTGTTCCATCTCATCCCGACTTTCAGGAACCGGAAGATCAGTCAAGCGATATTCCCATTTCATTTAGGCTGCTCTTTCCGCTCCAGGGGAAGTCATCTGGACGGCTTCGTGTCTGCGGCCGTTCTCCGGCTAACGATGGGTACCTCCAGCGATTGGCCCAATATATCGTTGTAGGTAATCGTTTTCGTGCCGACCAGAACCAGAAGGTCGCGGCCCGTAGCATACTTCACCGTGTTCATGCCGAGCGGCGGCGTGTACAGCACTACATAGATTGTGTCCGCCACTTTGACGCACACATCATAGCTGACGACATCGGAAGCGGCATTAGATGCGGCTTGATGAGGCTTGACGGAAGTAATTGTGCCCACTTGATATTTCGACGTCGATTGGCACAAAGCGGGAACTGCCGCCAGACAAATACAGATCGCGCACAGTAGTTTGAACATTGATCGTTCCTCTCATCTAACAACGTTGGGGCAAGCAGGACGGCCTGGTCAGGCTTCCTGTCCTGCCCCTCGAGATGCGCTAATTTCCTATCCCTTCTTTCTCAGCAGCCGGTACTACAGGCTGTGCTTTTCTCAGACCATTTCGATCAGCAAGCCTGGCGAAATCGTGCGCGTTGAACGGATATGCGCGCGCCGACTCTTGCCCGGTGGAACTCAATGTGAAATCCACCCGGCGGTTGTAAGCCAGCACGATGTTCCCGAGTTTCCGGACCACTTTTTGCCGGGCTTCGACACTCAAGCCGGCATCCTGGTCTAACAATTGTTTGACTTGATCGGTAGTCAGGTTCTTCTCCTTGCCGAAGGCTTGGGTTTCAATATTCGCCTCAGGGACGCCCTGCTCTACGAGAAAACGCTTGGCCAGCTCCGCGCGCCGTTCCGACAAACGCTGGTTGTAGGACTTTGGCCCTCGCCGGTCGGCGTAGCCAGTGAGCAGGAGATGCGCATCGGATTTGAAGGAAAGATATTTCTTGAACTCTTCGGCAATCGTCTGCAGCGCCTGCTTCTCGCTCGGGAGCAGGGCGGTTTCAGACTTGAGAGATCCGGGCCGATCGGTTTGAAAGTAAACGCTGCGCATCGACAGCGCACCCGGTTCGATGGAGCCGACGATGTGCAAAGCGACGGTTTGAGTCTCGGCTCCGCCGCACTCATTGGTTGCTTTCAGAGTGTAGTTGACGGTTTCGTCCACGGGCCCGAAGTCGCTCTTTTGAGGGGCCACGGTCAATGTACGGCTGCCGCTCGCATCGACCGCGCCTAATGGATCGATCGCCACATTGGAAGCGTTCGTCGCGGTCCAATTCAACGCGGCAGTGCTGTCCTCGACCACCTTGTCTCCCACGCGCTTGTAGTGGGTCTCGGCGGACGAGAGGCTGAGATTTGCCTGGATGGCACTGTTCACGTTCACAGTGACGCTGGAGGTGGCCGTTCCACCCGGCCCTAACGCGGTGAGATCGTAGGTGGTCGTCTGCTTGGGCTGAACCCCTTGCTCTCCGGAGGCGGCGACCGCTCCAACCGGTTTGATTTCAACCTGCGGTGCGTCGTTGGAGTTCCACTTGAGTTGGGAAGAGTCTCCGCAATTGAGTTGCGCGGTTGTAGCTGCCAATTCTGCCGTCGGCTTCGCAACGGCCACAGTCGCGCTGGCTACTCCCGCTTTGAAGCGCGGGGCCGTACCGAGTTTTTCTCCGCGCGACCAGGGCACAGTCTTGCGGACACCTTTGGAGGCGTCCAGCACCACCCGCTGGTTTGCAGGAACGTCGACGGGGCCTGACCAGACGTCCTTATCGCCGCTCTGTATGCTCACCTCGTATCTGCCAGGCGGGACGACCAACTCCTGCTTCCACCACAAGAAGTCGGTATTGGATTCGTCGCCGTGCCCAACAAAGAAGTCAGGGGTCTTCCCGTTCAACAAAACGGCGTCGCGGTCAGCTCCCTTGATCGCGATCGCGCCGAACGGCCCGGAGACCTTTGCGGCAACTGCCGCCAGAACGACTTCGAGATTGGTCGTCTTTCCCGCCGTGATGGTGACAGTGCGCGTAACGGGCTGATAGCCATAATTGACCAGCTCGACCTTATGTTCCCCGGCGCTCAGGCTCAGGGAGGGATGTTTGCTCGCTTCACTGATCGCGCGGCCGTCCAAGAAGATGTATGCCTGCTTGGGGGTGACATGAAGTTTGAGCTTGCCATTCTGCGCAAATCCCGAGATTCCGCCAGCCAACAGAAACAGCGCAATGAAGACAATACGTGATGCCGTACATTCAGATCTCATGATCAGTTCCTTTTAGAAAAATGTGTTCCATTCGCGGAGTTAGTGCAGGTACGTGTGTAACGGCGCACCTCCGCTCAACGCCGGAGATGCAAGCGCGATGCCAGATACCAGAACTGAATCAGGATTTGCTAAGCAGGTAGATTTTCAATCCATTCACACCTGAAAGCTCCTCGCCGTGCCCCCGCGGGTGCTGCCGCACGCCGCGTGACAGTCTGTCAGCTGCCAAAAGCTTGCCAATGGTCTGACACGCGACATGCCGGAACTGCGCATTAGCGTGTTCGGAATTGGCATCGCGTTTGCAAGATCATGCACCGAGCGAGGCGGCAGCCGGTACAGTGGCCCAGACGAACTCCGTAGCCAACCAGCACGGAGCGCTTGAGAGCGACAGATACCCGTGGCAAGTTAACCGTCGTACGCGGTCCTTGGCTGCCGCCTCGCATTTTCGCAACTCGGAGAACTTTCCGGGAAGAAGCTTGCAGTCAGCTAGGGGGCACAATGAGGGGTATCGAGACGATGCCGGGCGAACCGAACGCGAGCATGATTTCTTCGATCATCAACCTTGTCTGCCCACAGTGCGGCGGACACATGAGGGACTTCGAATGCTGCGGCAGGTGCGGCAGGAACTGGCTCCCGGAATGGGAGTGGGCGGTCAACGCTACGAGGAAGCCTGGTACTGCCAGAGCAAAAGGTGCCGGGCCAAAGCGGTGAGTCACTGTTTGGCGGCTCTGTAACAAGCCAACCCATCCTTAGTCAGTCTGAGCACAAGCGTGTCTGACTACAGTCGCTATACTGACGTCGCAACCCGGTCAGGGCGTTTGCGGCGGACGATCTTCAATCGCACTCTTTGCAGGTCTAAAGGCGAAGGAGAACCTTGATATGGACACACTCGCCGGGGTGGCAGAACTGGACCGCCGGTTCGGAATTCCGGGGGTCGCCAGCGTTCGCGAAGGGAATGGCGCGATGCCGCGAGTGCAGATCACTTCTTCCCTCTGCGAGGCCGGGATGTACCTGCACGGTGCACAAGTAACCTCCTGGAAGCCTGCGGGCAGCGACGAGGTGCTTTTCCTGAGTGCGAAGGCGCGATGGACGGATGGCCAGGCAATCCGTGGCGGAATCCCCATCTGTTTCCCCTGGTTTCGGGCCAAGGCAAATGATCCCCAGGCTCCCGCACATGGGTTCGTGCGGACAAGAGCCTGGCAGCTTGAATCCATTCTCGAAGAAGATGACGCGGTGGTCGTCACTATGGTTACGGAGAGCGGTGAGCATACTCGGCACTGGTGGCCGGGAGAGTTCCGACTCGTTCATCGGGCTACTTTCGGCTCTCAACTCAAGCTGGAGCTTGTTTGCACTAATACGGGGACAACGCCCCTGCGCTTCGAAGAAGCGCTCCACACCTACAACCGTGTGGCGGATGTTCAGCATGTGCGCTTGCACGGTCTGGACGCGGTGAGCTTTCTGGACAACACTGACTCGAACAAGGAGAAGGCGCAGCGGGGGGACGTGGCGATCGCCTCGCAGACCGACAGCGCCTACCTGAATACCCGGAACACGGTGGAACTGTCGGATCCCAAGATGCGACGTCGAATTCGGCTGGCGAAGGCCAATTCGCTCACTACAGTCGTGTGGAACCCGTGGCGCGACAAAGCCTCCGAGTTGCGGGATCTCGGTGAGGGCGAATGGACGCAGTTCTTGTGTGTTGAAGCGAGCAACATTCTGGACGCCGCCGTTCACCTTGAGCCGCGCCAGGAGCATAGAATGACTGCCATTCTCAGTGTGGAGAAACTTTAGCCCGATGGTCGGCGCACTCGGCAGATGGAGTCGATGAGGGCAGCACGACAACGACGGCCGTGTCTGGCCCCGCATCCCGTGCGCGCTTGGCCCGCGTTGCCTCCTGAGCCAGGTCGAGCTCCAGAGCGTCGTGCAAGGCGCTGAGCACCTGATATTGCATCATTGCGATCTGGTATCTCTCTCCGATCAGATACTCCGCCTGTTCGCGAGTAACTTGATTCGCTTCCTGCGCTCGAGAGATATTCACGACGTCGGCAGACATTTCTTGAGCGATCAGGGCCATGCCATGTTCGTATTCCTTCAGGACATCGGTCGGCCCAAGCGGGAGTTCTGGTTTGATTGCCATCAGCTCGGCAAGTTGCGCGTTATTAGGGGTTTTGGCGCTGGCAAGAACCTTTTCCAGCGGAGGCGGCTCCACATCTGCCCCCTTTCGCGCCATTTGTGCTAAGGCGGTACCTGCCATCACGGCAAGTGACAACAGGGCGCCAACCAGCGATCGCATTTTCATTTTGCTCCTTTGCCACCGCAAGCGCTCAGCTCGCGGCAGTCGTAATGGCCATCTCGGGCGTTCTTTTTTCAGAGTCCTAACCTTATGCTAGGCGGAGGTGAATCTCTTCCGAGAATAGCGCTGGCGAGAAATGCCACGTCTGGATCGCCGCAACGCTGTGCCCGAACCAGTTCCAGGCGGGCGTCTTCGGAAGCGTATTGCGTCCACATCACCGCGCACAAGAAAACATAATCTGCCCTCATTGCCTCTCCTCACCTGGCGTCAGCTTGCGCCCCAAATACCTAGCCCGCGAAACGACCTCTCGCTGGCATGACCGGCTCTAGTGGATTTCGGCAAAACGTCGCGCCAGCATTCCTTCATGGCCTAGACCGGATGATCGATCTCACAAAGCATTACTGCCCGTTACGAAATTCATCACCGCTCGCTTGGAGAAGGAGCATTCGCAACTCCAATTCGACTCCTGCCCGTGGCTAACTGTTACTCCTTTCGATAGAGCTACTTGGAGGTGTCAAGCGGAATGGCACAGCATCGCTGTTCCATTCAGTTACGAAACATTGCCAAGTCTTTGACGGATGGCAGATGGATTTGTGCCATCAAAAGGACGTTTCCGCGGTGTTCATCCTGCCCGCCAAGGCCGCTTAAGCGTAGGCGTTTGTCAGGTATCTCGCCGTAAATCCTGCCGCGTGTCGATCTGGCACGGAGCTTGCTGTGTCGAGGTACGGCGAGTGGCTGCCAGTTTGTCTCACGACGAAGATTGCCGATCCCTGCCAAGGAGAAGTCATGATGAAGTCTTATCTAAATTGTGGAGTGCTAACGAGTTTGTCTTGGCACGTGACAAACTGCTCGCCCATGCCATCCATTGGCCGTCGTCAATCGGCGTTCCAGGGTGAGCATTTGCTTGCAGCCACTTAGCAATCTCGTCCAGGCCCTCTCTGTGGTTGGGCCGACAGTTGCTCCGAGTAAACCTGCGCAGGTCATTGGGAGACCATGCTTAGGATCACTGTCGTCGACAGTCCGACCGAACAACGGCTGGTGCTCTACGGTAAACTCGTGGGCCCATGGGTCGGGGAGCTGCAAAGAGTCTGGGAGAATCTGCGCCAGCAACTTGGCAACCGGCGCTCTGTAATCGACCTCAATGAGGTGACGCTGATCGAAGACAGTGCCGATCGCCTGCTTGCCACCATGTTGGAACAAGGCGCAGAACTCGTCGCCCGCGGCACGGCAAATCGCTGGCTGATTCAAGCGATGAAAGCAGGAAAGACCCGGCTCGCCGTAAGGGCGCTGCGCCCGCGCGCGGCGGTTTTCTCCCACACCGTGGACATTGAGCCCAGCGAGGTGACCACGATAGCCGAGGGAACCGTCACGCTCGACGAAGTACGTGCCCACTTGCATCGTGAGAAGAGCGACTCTGCCCTGCCTTACAGGGAGTTGATCGACGCTCGGAACGTAGTCGTCAGGCTTTCCTCCTCCGAGCTTCAGCAAGTTGTCGAACTGTTGCGCTCCCTGGCCCGCAGCCGCCGCCTGGGCCGAACCGCGGTTGTCGTATCGACCGATGTTGCCTACGGGATCCTGAGAATGCTCCAGATTCTCGTCGAAGATGCGTGCGTGGTGCAGCCTTTTCGTGATCTGGCAGCGGCAACCCTCTGGCTAAACGACGGAACCTAGTAAGATCCGCGATTTTCAATCGGCAGCCGTTTCGGCCAGGCTGGATGGCGTTTCCTGCGTGGGCTCTGAATCGCTTTGATAGCTTCCCTCTGCTCCAGCGCACACACGCCAGATCACTCCCATCGACGCCACGAGCGGCACGGCGAGGTAGATGCCAACGATTCCTCCGATCTCGCCGCCGACCAGCAAGGCGAAAATCGCCGCCAGTGGGTGGATATCCAGGTGACGTCCTATGATCCGCGGAGAAGTGAAATAGTCCTGCACCATTCTCCAAATCCCCAGCAACACAGCCATCCAGATCCAGTGCGAATGACTGACAATACCAACACTCGTAATCGCGGCCAACGTGCTCATCCAGCCAAACACCGGGATGAACTCCAACAATCCCCCCAACATAGCCAGTGCGATGGCGTGAGGAAATCGCAGAAGAAGCATGGCAGCGGCATAGAACACGAAAGAAAGGCCACAGAGAAGTACCTGGGCCCTTATGTATCGGGTGAGCATGACATGGAGCTCGTTCGCTACGGCACGAATCCCCGGGCGCCGGTCCCGGGGAAAGAGCATCTGGATCAGCAGATCGGCGATACGGTCACCATCGCGCAGGAAGAAAATTGCCAGGACGGGAATAAGAAACAGCCAGCCCAGCACCTGCGCGGCATTGGAAAGGTAACGATCCACGCCTCGTACCAGCCCCTGGATGTCCTCTCTGTGCCTCGCCAGGAAGGCCCGGAAACGAAATTCCTGTTCCTCACTCCAACCGTACTTTCCTCCCAGTTCGGTCGCGATGTCTCCGGTCGAGAGGCCATCCAGCAAAACAGGCACTTCATCCACCAATTTCACGGTGTTTCTGGCTAGACCTGGTGCAAATACATACCCCAACAGTGCGATCAGAACCACGAAGGCGAGATAGACTTCCACCACTGCGGGTCCTCTCAAATTCCTGAAAAACAAGGAATGCCGCTGCAGGAACTTGACCACGGGATCAATCAAGTAGGCAAAGAATACGGCAAGGACGAAGATC
>WNFG01007420.1_pt1 | contig 15639 bp, 12 predicted proteins | sample 5400431 | NCBI WGS metagenome assembly WNFG01 (sample SAMN13153346, study PRJNA577476) | soil metagenome | isolation source: 120 cm saprolite under Douglas fir tree site 2 hole 3 replicate 2 | place: USA:California | collected 2015-04-18 | reverse complement strand
CTCGGGCGCGGCGTTCGCGGCCGAGCTTGGCTTCATGCAGGTGAACGAGGAGATCGATGCGCTTCGCACGATGGGGTTCGGGCCGATGCGGTATCTGGTCCTGCCGCGCGCGCTCGCGCTGATCATCGTGGTGCCCTTGCTTGCCCTGTTGGCCGACGTGGCGGGCGTGCTGGGCGGGCTTGTCGTCGGCGTCACGAACCTCGACCTGACGGTGCGCGGTTATCTCAGTCAGACGGCGCGCGTCGTCTCGCTCTGGGACATTTCGTCGGGGATCATCAAGAGCGTGGTGTTCGCGTTCGCAGTCGCGCTCATCGCCTGTCAGCAGGGTCTCGCCACGAGCGGCGGCGCAGAGGGCGTCGGGCGCCGCACCACCTCGACGGTGGTCATCACCATGTTCACCCTCATTCTCCTCGATGCGGTGATGACCGTCTTCTTCCAGGTGGCGGGCCTATGAGCGACCCGTTGTTCAAGGTGGTCGATCTCACCATCGGCTGGGACGAGTCCGTCGTGCAGAAAGGCGCGACCTTCGAGATCGAGCGAGGCTCCATCTTCGCCATCCTCGGCAGCAGCGGCTGCGGCAAATCAACCCTGCTGCGTTATCTGGTTGGCCTCGAGACGCCGCTCCGCGGAAGCATCACCATCGACGGCCTCGCGCCCAACCAGGACGTCCCCGGCCGGCCGCTGTTCGGCGTGATGTTTCAATCGGGCGCCCTGCTCGGATCACTCACCGTGGGAGAGAACGTGGCACTGCCGCTGCAGGCGTGGAGCGGGCTTCCGCCCGACGCCATCGGCGGCATCGTCGCGGCCAAGCTGCGCCTGGTCGGCCTGCAGCGCGCCGAGGACCGGATGCCCAGCGAGCTGTCGGGGGGAATGTGCAAGCGCGCGGGGATCGCCCGGGCGATGGCGCTGGAGCCGGATCTGCTTTTTCTCGACGAGCCCTCGGCCGGCCTCGACCCGGTCTCTGCGGTCGAATTGGACGAGCTGATCCTCGACCTCAACGAGCAACTCGGCTTGACCTTCGTGGTGGTCACGCATGATCTCGAGAGCATCTTCAAGATCAGCAAGAGCTGCATCATGCTCGACCGCGAGAGCAAGAGCATCATTGCGCGCGGCGATCCGCGCGTCCTGCGCGACACCAACACGGATCCGCGCGTTCACTCCTTCTTCAACCGGACTCCACAGGCGGTGAAATCATGAGCGCGCCGACCAATCAATGGAAGCTCGGAGCCTTCGTGGTGGGATCGGTGCTGGTTGCCCTGGCCGCGGCCGTGGTGCTCACGGCGCAGACCATGCAGGTCGTCACCGTCACCTACGCATCCTATTTCGATGAAGCGGTGACCGGCCTCGAAGTGGGATCGGCGGTCCGGTATCGCGGCGTGAAGATCGGCAAAGTCTCGGCAATCGACGTGGCGCCCGACCGGCGTCACGTCGAGATCATCTATTCGCTGGGAGTCAAGGCGTTGAACCGGCTGGGGCTGGCCGGCACGAGCCGTGGCAAGGAGACGAGAATCCTGGTGCCGCCCGAGTTGCGCGTGCAGATCGCCTCGACCGGGCTCACCGGCACCAAGTATCTGCAGATCGACTTCTTCGATACCGGAGGCACGGCGCCGCCCCTGCTGCCGTTTACCGTCCCCGAGAACTACATCCCCGCGATTCCCTCGACGATGAAGAACCTGGAGGACGCGGTGGTTCGCGCGGTCGACATGATGCCCTACCTCGCGCAGGAAGTGGGCGGCATGGTCGACAGGGCGAATGTCATCCTCGACGACGTGAACCGCCGCGGCCTGCCGAACAAGATGGCGGCGACGCTCAACAACACCAATCAGCTGGTCGCGAGCCTGCAGAGCAAGCTCGATCAGCTTCGAGTCGACGAGCTCTCGCGCGATGCGGCGGCGACGCTCAACGGCGCGAGCGTGGCGCTGGCGAAGATGAAGCGAGTGCTCGATCGCCTCGACGGAAATGAGGGCCTGTTCGCGAGCGTGCAGCGCACTTCCGATTCATTGAGCGACGTGGCCGGGCCGCGGCTCGGGGCCAACATCGACGACACCGGACGAGATCTGCGCGAGGCCGCGGTGGCGGTGCGCCAGCTCGTCGAGGCGCTGCAGCGCGATCCCGACATGCTAATCAAGGGAAAGGCGAAGGTGCGTCAATGAGGGCAACCCTGCTGCTTCTCATTGGCGCGGTCGTACTCTCGGGCTGTGCGCTGCTCGGCAAGAATGACCCGCTCGTGCCGCGCTACTTCACGCCCGAGTTGGACGGCGATGCGCCGCGGGCCCCGGTCCGGTCCGATCTGCAGCTTCGGCTCGGCCGGGTCGAGGGTTGGTCACACGTGCGCGAGCGGATGGTGGCCCGCAACTCTGCCCGGGAGCTTTTCTATTACGAGGATCGGCGCTGGACCGAACGGCCCGAGATCTACCTGCGTCGCGCGCTCTCGCGCACACTTTTCGAGGAGCGCGGGGTGGTCGCATCGCTCTCCGGCCGCGCCGTCACCCTGGACGTCGAGCTGATCGCGTTCGAGGAGATCGAGCAGCCGCACAAGGCACGCATGCAGGCGCTGCTGTTGCTGCGCGACGATCGCATCGGCCTGCTCGAGGAGACGATCACGGTGGAGCAGCCGGTCGCGAAGACCGAGCAGGCCGACCAGGCGGGGGCGGTGGTCGATGCGCTTTCGCAGGCGCTGCAGGCTGGCGTGACGCGCATTGCCGATCGCGTGGTCGCGAAGCTTTCCGAACGGGCGTCGCATGCCACGAATTGAAGGTGAGCTCTCATGAAGGTGCCCGCGCAAGACAAGAGCGTCGTCCGCTTCGAGATCGCGCCGCGCACGATCGGGTGGATCCTGGCGACGATCGCGGGCGTGTGGCTGCTCCGCGAGCTCTGGGTGATCGGGTTGCTGGTGGTGGTGGCCCTCGTCTTCGCGGGGACCTTCAATCCGCTGGTCGAGTGGATGGAAAAGCGCGGCCTCAAGCGCACCCTCGCACTCATTCTGCTCTTTTTCGGATCGATCGTCGTCGCGTCACTCCTCATCTTCCTGACTGTCCCGCCGCTCGTCGAGCAGCTCGCCCAGATCGTGCGCGGCGCACCGGGGGACCGCGAGCAACTGATCGCGCTGCTCGAGAAGCGCAGTCTCACGCTGCCACTCGCCCATGCCGTGCAGAACGCGGGGCTGGAGCAGACGTTCGCCCGGATCGAGAGGTACCTGCTCGGGTACTCATCCCAGGCACTGAAGGTGCTCGGATACTTCGTGACCGCAGTCGTTCTTTCCTTCTATTTCCTGGCTGACGGCAAGCGCACGCAGGGCGCGCTCTACGCGATCGTGCCGCGCGAGTACCACATGCGGCTGGCGCGCATCATCCACAACCTGGAAACCATCGTCGGCGGCTACATGCGCGGCCAGCTGATCACGTCCGCGGCGATCGCAATCTTCACCTTTCTGCTCCTGTTCGTCTGCAAGGTCCCCAATGCATTGTCCCTCGCATTGTTTGCGGCGCTGGTGGACGTCATCCCCTTCGTCGGAGGGTTCCTGGCCGCCGCCCCCGCCATCCTTTCCGCGCTTCCCCGCGGACTGCCGGTGGCCACCGTGGTGCTGGTCTCCATGGTCGTCTACATGGAGTTCGAGAGTCGGATCCTGGTTCCCAAGGTCTACGGGCACGTACTGCGGCTCTCACCGACCACGGTCCTCCTGGCGCTTCTTGCAGGAGGTACCCTGCTCGGCGTGATGGGGGCGCTGCTGGCCCTGCCGATCGCGGCGGGCTTGCAGATGATCCTGGAAGAGCTGCGGGTGGAGATGCCCGGTGACGACAGCGACGATCGCTCGGCGCGCGCCCGAAACGCGAAGACCGAGGCCACCTACGAGCGAATGAGCGCGGGCTCGACGGCCCCGGAAGCGGGACAGATCGCGAGGACCCTCGCGCACGACATCCGCGATGCGGACGCCGTGGACGCAGCGAAGGAAGCAAAAGGAACAGCACAATGAGCACCCCATCACTCGCCGCTCTCGGCGACAGCGGTCCCGCGGTAGAGGCAATCACCGAGGTCCGACGCAAAGAGGCTTTGCTGAAAACAGGGGCCCTGCAGAACGCGATCTTCAACAGCGCCAACTTCTCGAGCATCGCCACGGACGAAAAGGGCGTCATTCAACTATTCAATGTCGGCGCGGAGCGCATGCTCGGCTACCAGGCCGCGGAGGTCCTCAACAGGATCACGCCAGCGGACATTTCCGATCCGCAAGAAGTGATCGCACGCGCCAAGGCATTGAGCCTCGAGCTTGCCACGACGATTACGCCGGGATTCGAGGCACTGGTCTTCAAGGCCTCGCGTGGGATCGAGGACATCTACGAGCTGACCTACATCCGCAAGGACGGGAGCCGATTCCCCGCGGTCGTGTCGGTCACTGCGCTGCGCAATGCTCAAGGCGGAATCATCGGATATCTGTTGATCGGCACCGACAATACAGCGCGCAAGCGGGCGGAAGAGGCCCTCCTCAAAGCGGGGGCCCTGCAGAACGCGATTCTCAACAGCGCCAATTTCTCGATCATCGCCACCGACGAAAAGGGCGTCATTCAATTATTCAATATCGGCGCCGAAACCATGTTGGGTTACGCGTCCGTCGAGGTGGTCGACAAGATAACGCCGGCCGACATCCATGATCCCCAGGAAGTGATCGAGCGCGCCCGGGCATTGAGCCTGGAGCTCGCAACCACGATCGCCCCAGGCTTCGAGGCGTTGGCTTTCAAGGCGTCGCGCGGGATCGAGGACAAGTACGAGCTGACTTATATCCGCAAGGACGGAAGTCGCTTTCCAGCGATCGTATCGGTCACGGCGCTGCGCGATGCCGGGGGTCGGATCATCGGATATCTCCTGATCGGCACCGATAACTCTGCGCGCAAGCAGGTCGAGGAAAAACTGCGGTGGACCGAAGAAGGCTTCCGCTTGATGGTCGAGAGCGTGACCGACTGTGCAATCGTCATGCTGGACTCGGACGGCGACGTGGTGAGCTGGAATACTGGAGCGGAGCGGATCAAGGGCTACCGCGCGGAAGAAATCGTCGGCCAGCACTTCTCCCGCTTCTATCCCGCGCAGGATATCGAGCGAGGTGTGCCGCAGCGCGACCTGGACTCGGCGGCGGCCGAGAAACGATTCGAGGTCGAGGGTTGGCGCGTGCGCAAGGATGGCTCGACCTTCTGGGCGAACGTCGTCTTCACGGCCATTCGAGATCCAGCGGGCAATGCACGTGGGTTCGCCAAGCTGACCCGCGACCTGACCGAGCGCAGGCAGGTCGAGGAAACACTGACCAGGGCCAAGGGTGCGGCGGAGAAGGCCAACCTCGCGAAGTCCAATTTCCTTTCCAGCATGAGCCATGAGCTTCGCTCGCCGCTCAATGCGATCCTTGGGTTCGCCCAGTTGATGGAGTCTGACCCCACGCCGGTGACGGCCTCGCAAACGGCGAGCATCGCCGAGATTCTTCGCGCAGGATGGTATCTGCTGGAGCTGATCAACGAAATTCTCGATCTTGCGCAGATCGAGTCCGGAAAGCTGTCGCTGTCGAAGGAGCCGACGTCACTGGCCGAAGTCATCCTCGAATGCCAGGCCATGATCGAACCGCAGGCGCAAAAGGGCGGTATCCGGATGACCTTCCCGCATTTCGACGTTCCTCGCTTCGTCCTCGCCGATCGCACCCGGTTGAAGCAGGTCCTCATGAACCTTCTTTCCAACGCGGTCAAATACAACCAGTCCGGGGGAACGGTCGTCGTTGACTGCCTCGCCACCCGCCCGGATCGGATTCGCATCAGCGTGAAGGACAGCGGCGCGGGATTGCCTCCGGAGAAGCTGGCGCAGCTTTTCCAGCCGTTCAACCGGCTCGGACAAGAGCGCGGCGCCGTGCAGGGCACGGGCATCGGCCTGGTCATGAGCAAGCGACTGGTCGAGCTGATGGGGGGCGTCATCGGAGTGGAGAGCAGCGTCGGCGTGGGAAGCGTATTCTGGTGCGAGCTGGATTCGGCCGACGCGCCACGGCTCGAAGCCGGAACGGCCCAGCCCGCAGCCATGGCCCAAGCGCAAGCTCAACACGGCGCGCCGCTGCGCACCCTGCTCTATGTAGAGGACAACCCGGCGAACTTGAAGCTGGTCGAGCAGCTCGTCGCGCGCCGCCCCACCATGCGCCTCTTGAGCGCGCCGGACGGAAATATGGGCATCCAGCTTGCGCGCGCCAACCAGCCGGAGGTGATCCTGATGGACATCAATCTGCCCGGCATCAGCGGTATCGAAGCCCTGAAAATCCTCCGCGAAGACCCGGCGACCGCGCACATCCCCGTGCTCGCCCTCAGCGCAAATGCGATGCCACGCGATATCGAAAAGGGCCGCGAGGCAGGATTTTTCTCGTACCTCACCAAGCCGATCAAGGTGACGGAGTTCATGGAGACCCTCGATACGGCCTTTGATTTCGTGCAAAAACAGGTTGTACGCAGCAAGTAAGACTGGACGGAGTCGTGGTCGATTCAGCCGATATTTTCAACGCCAAGGTCCTGGTCGTCGACGATCAGGAAGCCAATATCCTTCTGCTCGAGCGCATGCTGAGCGGAGCAGGATATCTTTCGGTGGCATCCACGCTCGATCCACGCGCGGTGTGCGAGCTTCACCGCAAGAATCGCTACGACCTGATCCTGCTCGACCTCCAGATGCCCGCCATGGACGGATTCGAGGTGATGGAAGGCCTCAAGGAAATCGAAAAGGGCGGCTACTTGCCGGTGCTCGTGATCACCGCCCAGCCGGATCACAAGCTGCGCGCGCTCCGGGCCGGAGCGAAAGATTTCGTCACCAAGCCATTCGATCTCGCCGAGGTGGTGACGCGCGTCCACAACATGCTGGAAGTCCGCCTGTACGCCAAAGCACTCGAGCAGACGGTGCAGGAACTGGAGGCCAGCCGCGAGCTGATCCGCGGCAAGAATGACGAGCTCAAGAAGCTGTTCGATCAAGTCGTGGCGGAGCGCAAGGTCTCGGAGCGGCTGGCGCTCCACGTGCCGCCCAACTCCATTGCCGAGCGATTGCAGGCGCGTCCCGACGTGACCGCAGACAGCTTTGCGGACGTGACGGTGTTGATCGCGGACGTGGTGGGGTTCGCCAAGCTGACACCGGCCGTGACCCCCGATCGACTGGCGCTGATCCTGGACGAGATCTTCACCCTCTTCGACGGCCTCGTGAGCGAGCGCGGCCTCAAGAAGATCAAGACGCTCGGGAATTCGTACATGGCCGCCTCCGGCGCGCCCGTGCCCTCGGTCGATCACGCGGCGCAGGCGGCGCACGTGTCGCTCGACATGATCGAAGCGCTGGACCGCTTCAACGAGCGCACCGCCTCCACGCTGCAGGTGCGCATCGGCATCGACACCGGCCGGGTGGTGGCCGGCGTCATCGGCAGGCGCCTCTTCCTCTACGACGTATGGGGTGACGCCGTGAACACGGCCAGCCGGATGGAGTCCCACGGCGTGCCCGGACGCGTGCAAGTGTCGGAAAGTACGCGGCGGCGATTGAGCGAGCCGTTCCTTCTCGAGGAGCGCGGCGCTCTCGAAGTCGAAGGCAAGGGCGAGTTGAAGACGTGGTTCTTGGCGGGGCGGAACAACGCGTCGGACTGAACCCCGTCATCATCGAGCGAACACTCCGCGGAGCGGGTCGCAAAGCGGAAGCGTCAAAAGGCCGTCGGTTCGCGGTCGTCCGGACCGTCAGAAGCCCGTCGGCGCTGATGTGTTTTCCTCGTGATTACGGGGGGCTATGGCTTGGCATGGTGCTCGCACTAGCGGTGGGCATGGCTACCCAATCGCAAGCGGGCAGGAAGAGTGGAGCGGAACGGTTCGTGGTGCGGAGCGCCGCTCTCCTGGTGTTCCTGATGGGCGTCCCCACCGCCGCCATGGCGGGTTCCAAGTCCGCCTCGATGCGCGTGGGCGCGCAGGTCGTCGCTTCGGTGCGCCTCCTGGTGAATGCGACGCCCGCTGGCAACCTGGCCGTCGAAACGCGCTCGTTCGGTACCAAGGCCAGCGCGTTACTCATCCAGCAACGAAATGGGCAGCCGCTGCAGCTCCGCGGCGGAGCGCGCCTGCCGAGCGAGGCGGAAGCCCCGCTGCAGATCGCGAGCGGTAACCTGCAACTTGCCCTCGGACGCTCGAGCGGGCCGGCTGAGGTCGTGGTCACCATTTTCTCGGACGGAATGCCGCCGCGGGGCTGATCGGACGACCAGTAGCGAGAGCGCCTAGCTGCGCACCTGGATGACGACGCGGAAGCGCGCCTTGTTGCTCATCATCCGCTGGTACGCATCCTCGGCCTTCTCCAGCGGGAAGACCTCGTTGCGGGAGGCGACGCCCGAGAGCGCGCTGAAGGCGAGCGTCTCCTCCGAGTCCTTCGCGGTGCCGCTCGGCCATCCCTGGATCCGCCGGCGCTTGCCGATGAGCTGCAACGGGCTGACCTGGATCGGCTCCGGAGTCGCCCCGAGGATGACCAGCGTGCCGTTGCGGGCGAGGCCGTCGACGAGCTTGCCCGTCAGCTGGGCGCTCGGCGCGGTAGCGAGGATGACCCTGGCGCCGCCGAGCCTTTGCAGCGCCGCCGCGGCGTCGCCCTTGTCGGTGTCGATGTACTCGTGGGCGCCCAGCTCGAGCGCGAGTGCGCGCTTGTCCCCGCCGCGCGAAAGAGCGACCGTGCGGAAACCCAGCTTGCGCGCATACTGGATGCCCAGGTGGCCCAGACCGCCGATGGCGTGCACGGCGACGAGGTCGCCGGCGCGGGCCCCACTGTTGCGCAACGAGTTGAAGGTGGTGACGCCGGCGCAGAGGAGTGGTGCCGCGGCAACCGGATCGAGCGAATCGGGCACGGCGGCGAGTGCCTCCTGCGGCGCCACCATGTATTCGGCGTACCCGCCGTCATAGCTGAAGCCGCAGATGAGCCCGTTCTCGCAGAGGATGAAGTCGCCCGAGCGGCAGGCCTCGCAAACGCCGCAGTGCCCGCCGTGCCAGCCGACCCCAACCCGCTGGCCAGGCTTCCAGGTGGTCACGCCCTCGCCGATGGCATCCACCCGTCCGACCACCTCATGGCCGGGGACCCGCGGGTAGACCACGTCCTTGACGAACGCATCCGAGTGACAGACGCCGCAAGCCTCGACGGCGATGCGCACCTGGCCCCGTCCTGCGTCGGGGATGGGCTTCTCGACGAGCTTGAAGGGCGTCCCTGGCTTCGTGATCTCGACGGCTCTCATCGTCCTGGCCATGCGGAGCTACCTCCTGGGGCTGTGAGCCTGTTCGATGCCGCTGACGCCCGGGAGGAGCCTGGTCGCGCCGCTGCCCCGGCTACTGGGCAGCCTTGGGGTCCATCCAGAGGACTTCCCAGTGGTGACCGTCGAGGTCGTAGAAGCTCCAGCCGTACATGAAGCCGTGATCCTGCGGTTCGGCGGCGTGCTTCCCGCCGGCCGCGATGGCCTTCCTGACCATCTCGCCGACCTCGGCCCTGCTGTCGCACGACAGCGCAAACAGTCCTTCGGTTTGCCTGGTCGTGTCGCACAGCTCGCGCTTGGTGAACGTCTTGAAGAAGGCCTCCGCGAGAAGCATCACGTACGCTTCCTTGCTGATGATCATGCAGGCCGCCTTGTCGTCCGTGAACTTCGGATTGAACTCGAAGCCGAGCTTGGAGAAGAACTCCGACTTCTTCAAGTCGCGGACGGCCAGGTTGACGAAGAGCTTCCGGGAACGATCGGCTGCCATGGTTCTCTCCTTGGGTTGGATCTTCAATTCACGGCTCGGACCGGAAGGACGCCGCGAGCCGCTCGTCGCGCAACCAGAGACCAGCCCAGAGGAGCGCCGCGACGTACACGGGAAAGTTCATGGGGCCGCGGTGCAGGGTTCGAGGCTTGGACGGCCGCGACCGACCAAAATCATCGGTCGCTGCAAAAAAAAATCCGCCGAGCCCGCCGCCGCTGCTACGCCGGGAGGTGTCGAGGCAACCCGAAGAGGGGGAAGAGCATCTCGGTGTCGAGGAACGAGTTCCACCCGGCGATGCGCTCACCTGACAGCTCGAGCACGATGAGCGCCCACGGCTGGTAGCCTCCCTCGGGTCCGCCGGGGCGATACTGCCCGAAGGCAGGCGCACCGCAGGCAGCGGTCGGCAGGAGCCGGGAGCCCCGGCAACCGGCTCCGCGCCCGAGGAGCCAGGTGCGGATCGCGTCGTGGCCACGAAGCCAGAGCGTGTAGGGCGGCATGGACAGCGTTGCGTCCTGGTGGAGCAGCGCGACGAGCGCGTCCACGTCGTATCGCAGGAACGCGTCCACGTAGCGCTCGACGAGCTTCACCTGCGCACCGGAAAGCGGCTCTCCGGTGTCGGCCACGTCGCCCACGTTCCGGCTTCCAAGCGTCGCACGTGCACGCTGCAAGGCGCTGTTGACCGAGGCGACCGAGGTTTCGAGGCTCTCGGCGACCTCGGCCGCGGACCAGCCGACGACCTCGGTCAGGAGCAACGCCGCACGCTGCTTCGGGGGGAGGTGCTGCAGCGCCGCAACGAACGCGAGACGGATGCTCTGCCGGAGCATGGCGAGCTCGGAGGGGTCGGCACCCGCCGGAAGGGCCCGGGCGTCGGGCACGGGCTCGAGCCAATGGGTGCGCGGCAGGGCATCGAGCGGATCGTCGACCGTGCCGGCGGGTCCGGACTCCTTCGGGCGGGCTCGCCGCGAGCGCTCGGCGAGCATGTCGAGGCACACGTTCGTCGCGATCCGGTAGAGCCAGGTGCGCAGCGACGCGCGCCCGTCGAATCGGTCGAGGCTGCGCCATGCGCGCACCATGGTTTCCTGTACGGCGTCGTCGGCATCGACGGCGGACCCCGTCATCCGGTAGCAGTGGCCGGTCAGGGCCGCGCGGTGCTCCTCGAGCTGCGCTGCTGGGATCGACATGTCGGGCCGAGATTATGCGTCCCGCTAGGGCCGTGACAACCAATCCGGCATCCAGGCGAAACGGAAGCTGGGGTGCACCAGGCGACCCGGAAAAACCGCGAGCTCGGCGACGACCTCGAACTGCCGTTTCGCGAACAACCGTACGCCCGCGCCGAGGCCGGGGTTCGTGGTGCGGCTGGTCAGCACGTATCCGTCACTCGTGACACGGAAGATGCCCACGGCCCGCGTGACGCCGATGCTGACGTACGGCGTGACGCTGGCCGGCGCGAAGTCCAGGCGGTAGCCGGCTGCCGCGTTTGCGCCGAACTCGAAATTATCGAGGGTATCGCGGGTCGCGGGATCGGTCACGGGACTCGTGGACCTGGCGACGAGGACGTGTCCGCGAACGCCGACGGCGAGCGGTCCGGGCGCATAGGACATCTCCGCCTCGAGCGCCGCGAGGTGAGAGCTGACGTCGCGGAGTTGAATCGGTGGGATGTAGGCAAGACCCACCGAGGCGCGGAAGTCCTCGGGAGCCGGCAGCCCGAGCGCCAGCCGCAATCGAGGAAAGACCGGCGTCTGATCGGAGGCCGTGATCTGACGCTTGCCGCCGGTCGTGCCGTCGATGGGGGGAATGCCGATGACCTCGATCCCCAGGCTGAGCTCACGGTTGCGATAAGCCCCTGGCGCGTTCAAGGGACCCGCCGCCACCAGCAGCGAGTGGATCTCGATCAGGCGCTCCTCCTGGTCGAGCATGGTCTGCGCGCGCGCCGCTCCGGCCGCCGCGAAGACCAACCAGGCGATCTGCGATCGTCTCATCGCACCGGTGCGCGCGCCAGACCGGTGAGGAACACTCCGGCGGCATCGAATCCTGCGTAGTACATGGTCCAGGTTGCGCCGTCGAGGAAGACCGATGGCGTGGTGAGCCCCGCCGAGTCGAACTGTCCTGGCGGGCCCTGCAAAAGCGCTTCTCCCAACGGGCCCGGCTGCGGAATCTTCACCCACGTCTTGCCGTCGTTCGATTCGGCATAGCCGATCACCCCGCGGCTCGGGCCGCCGAACGCCCCCGGCGCCTGGCAACCGCGGTACCACATCCGGTAGAGCTGATCGCGTTTTGGTCCAGGTGCGCGCGTCGGTCGAGACGGCCAGCGCCACGCGCCAGAAGTTCTGCGCGTCGTTCGCCGAGTAATACATCTTGTATTCGGCGCCGTCCTTCAGCACCCAGACGTAGCCGACCTGCTGCGCGTCGATGGACCCGGCAGGGCCGAGGGGAAGCACGCTGCCGCCCTCGCCCGGCCCGTCGTAGAAGCGGGTCCATTGAACACCGTCGGCAGACTCGGCGTAGCCGATGCGCCGGTTATCGGCGAGCACACCGGGCAAACCGTTCGGGCCGCAATTGAACGGCTTGGTGCTGCCGTTGTACCACATGCGGTAGGTCGTCCCGTCCTTGAGGACGAACGGGCGGTAGGTCAGGTACGCGTCGAACTTGTCCGCGGCCCCGTTGTCGAGGATGGAACCTCCGGTCTCGGTGCCGGCGACGCGCGTCCAGTTGAGCCCATCGGTGGATTCCGCGAGACCGATGCGCCAGTGGGCGCTGTTGATCCCCGCGCAAGTTCCGAAAGTATCGGCGCCGCCGTAATACAGCCTGTAGACGTCGCCGTCCTTGAATGCGCGGACGGTGAAGTTGCCGCGCTCGTCGAAGCCTCCGGCGGTTCCCAGGCCCAGCACCGAGCCGCCGGGACCCGGCCCGGCAACCTTCTGCCATTCGAGCGGCGCGAGACCAGCCGTGCTCGCCGAGCAGCCCACGAGCAAGATCGCGGCGACGAACGGGAGCTTGCGTGCGACCGCATCCATGGGTCACCGCCTTCGGTCCGGAACAGGAACGTGGGTCAGCGGATCAGTACCCATTCCCGGGCGCCAGGATGTTCACCGAACCCTGGAGCCCGCTAGGGCTGTCGCTGAAGGTGCACGACTTGGGCCCCGCCGCGAGCGTCACCGTGGCGCTCATGCCCGCGGGTATCGAGGGCGTCGACATCTCGGGGCAGTTCGAGGAGCTGATCTGGTGAGGCTTCGAATCGTTGTTGGTGAACTGCACCTGCGCCTGGGACAGCGCGGTGAACGAATTCGGGTTGGCCCCCGCCGAAGTCAGGTTGACCATGAAGGGCCCGCTAGGGGTTCCGCCGCCCGATCCTCCGCAGGCGACGAGGACACTGACCGACGCAACGAGCAGGATGGCGGCACGCATCGTCCTTTCCTTTCGGCCTCTGGGGCTCGCGCGGAGCCGTGGTCAGGATGCAGAGACCTTCCTCGGCCATGCTAACGGCGGTTCTACGCGAAACAAGGCCGGTCTGCGGCCCTTGCGACTACCGGCCCTCCAGGACGTTGGAAGTAACTGAGCACCCGCTGGCGCGGCAGGCCGGCTCATCGGATGGTCGTTCTGGTCGTTCCGTCGAGGACGAGCCGGACGGCGGCCAGCACGTCGGGCACCGCCTCGCAATCCCGTGCGCCCCAGCAGCCACCCGGATCGAGCAGCACGGCGCGGATGCCGGCCGCCCGCGCCCCGAGGACGTCGACCGAGTAGATGTCGCCGACGTAGACCGCCTCCTCGGGGGCGAGGCGCGCACGCTCCAGCGCCAGCCGGAAGATGCGCGGGTCCGGTTTCTCCATGCCGAGCTCCGATGAGTCGAGCACGAACTCCAGGGACGAGAGAAGTCCGAGGCGGTCCAGGATCGCCCGCACCGATCCGTTGGAGTTGGAGATGACGGCGGCGCGCACGCCGAGAGCGCGAGCCAGCGCCAGCGCCTCGAGAGCGGCGGGGTCTGCCGCATCCCAGACCCCCACGGGAGGGTTGTAACCGCGCCGCCAGGCGGTCACGGCGGCGATCACCTCCTCGTCGGTGACGCCGGCCTCGTCGAGCATGTGACGCACGTAGCGATCGCCCGTCCCGCGGCTCTCGGTGGACCGGCCGCGCGCCGCGGCGAGGTCGAGGTCGAGGCGAACGCGGGCCCGCCATTCGGCGCGCTGGAGCGCGTCGGCCGCGATCGCCGCGCCATGACGCGCGAGCTCGGCGGCGATGGCGGCGTAATTCATCCGGAGCAGCGTGTTGCCGGCGTCGAAGAAGATCGCCTTGGGGATGTCGTGGTGGACGGCGCCCTCCTTCGCCGGCGCGACTTCGACGCGCGCCTCGAAGTCCGCCTGACCGGCAGAGAATTCGAACACGTCGACGGCAGCGTCGGGAAGGACGGGCGCGCCCGAGGTGAGCGTGTTGAGGCCCGCCCAGCCGTCCCGCATCCAGACCGTCCCGGGCGGGACGCGGTCGGTCACGAACGCGCGGGCGCGCATCTCGCCGCGCTCGTTGAAGAGACGGATCTGCTCGCCTCCGGCGATCGTGCGGCGCGCGGCATCCTCGGGCGAGATCCAGAGTCGCGGCCCGGGATCGGCGGCGGCGAGGGACGGCAGCGCACGGCCGTGGTCATAGAAGCCGTGGAAGTGGGTGAGGGTGCGGCCGTTCCGCAACACCAGAGGGTAGGTCGACGGCGGCGCGTCCTCGAACACGGGCAAGGCGGGAAGGCCGAGCGTTCTAGCGCGCTCCGAGACGAACTCGATCTTGCCGGAGGGCGTATCGAACTTCAGATCGGGATACGCCACATGCGAGACGCGCAGCGCCCGGATGCCCTCCTCGGCTGCCAGCGCGGCGGCCGTCGCGTGCCCGGTGGCCGGATGGTCGAGGATCGCGTCGAGCGGCCCGGTGTCGTCCTGCCAGGGAAAGAAATCCCGGACGTCGAGACGCCGGGCCAGTTCGCGGAGCATCCAGGTCGCCGGCCGCGCCTCGCCCTCGGGCTCCAGCACCTTCGGCAGGAGGTAGAGATGCGTGTTGGTGCTCTTGCAGCCGGTGTCCTCGAGCCATGCGGTCGCGGGGAGGACCAGGTCGGCATGGCTCTGCGCCGTGTCGTGCATGAAGAGGTCGTAGCTGGCAAGCAGTTCGAGCCGGTCAAGCGCTCCACCGACGCGCCCCGCGTCGGCGAACGACGACAGCATGTCGGTGCCGAACAGCAAGAGGACGCGCACGCGCCCGTCCTCCAGCGCCTCCGTGATCCGCGGCATCTGGTTGGGGACCCAGTCGCCGGGCGGGCGCCGCTCGCGCGCCGCGATGCTCGCCAGGCCCTGCCCGTGTACGGCGGCGCCGTGCCGCGGTCCGAGGCCACCGCCCGGGACGCCAAAATTGCCCGTGAGCGCGGGCAGGCACCCCACCGCGCGGGCCCCCTGCCAGCCGCCCGTGCCCTTGTGCATGGAGCTGCCGCCGAGGAGGATCATGGCCGGTTTCGTGCTCGCGTAGCGGCGCGCGAGGGCGGCGATGCGCTCGCCATCCACCCCCGTGACTGCAGCTGCCCACGCGACGTCGTGGCTTCCGACGTGAGCGGCGAGCTCGTCGAAGCCTGAAGTATGGCGGGAGACGAACGCGGCATCGTGGCGCCGCTCCGCGAGGATCACGTGCAACATCCCGAGAGCGAGCGCGGCATCGGTCCCAGGGCGCAGCAGCAGCGTCTCGGCCGACTGCGCCGACGCCTCGGTGCGCCGGACGTCGATGGTGACCACGTACGCCCCGCGCCGCTTCGCGGCCGCGAGGTGCCGTCCGGTATTCGGCTGGCTGGCGAGGTTCGCACCCCACAGGACGATGAGCGCGGAGTGCGCTCCCATGTCCTCCTTGGTGTTCACCCGCACCGCCCCGGTGAGCCCGAGCCCGAACG
>WNFG01008214.1_pt1 | contig 15642 bp, 9 predicted proteins | sample 5400431 | NCBI WGS metagenome assembly WNFG01 (sample SAMN13153346, study PRJNA577476) | soil metagenome | isolation source: 120 cm saprolite under Douglas fir tree site 2 hole 3 replicate 2 | place: USA:California | collected 2015-04-18 | reverse complement strand
CTCTCCGCCTACGGCATGGGCTTGGCCCAGATCCGCGCGACGCGCGAGCAGGCGGTCGAGGCGCCGTTCGGCAACGAGGCGCTCGATCAGATTGGAAGCGTCGGCCGGCGGCTGGGCGAGGCCGTGCGCGCGGAGGTCGCCGGCCAGGGCGTGCCTGCAGACGACGTCGAAGTCCACGTGCGCGCCCACATCCGCTACGCCGGGACCGATACCGCGCTCGTCGTGCCGGCATTCGATATCCCTCCCCGGGCCGTCCCCGAGGACGGGCCCCAAGCTCCACCTCTCCCCGGTGGGGAGAGGTCGGACGCCGCGAAGCGGCGTCCGGGTGAGGGGGTCACGGCCGTTGCCAATCCAACGGAAGCCCTATCCCCCTCACCCCACCCCTCTCCCCTGCGGGGAGAGGGAGCAGACTGCGGCCCGACCGCGGCCACATCCGATGGACCTCCCGACGCAGACCTCGCCGCGATGCAATCCGCGTTCGAGGCCGCGCATCGGGCGCGGTTCGGCTTCGTCGATCCCAGCAAGACCCTGGTCGTCGAGGCGGCCTCGGTGGAAGCTATCGGAGCGTCGCGGAAATTCGCCGAGCCGAGCCTGGCGATGGTCGAGAACGGAAGGCCCGAGGCGGCGCGCCACACCCGTTTCTACTCCGGCCGCGCCTGGCACGAAGCAAGCATCTTCACCCGCGACCGGCTGAAGCCCGGCGATCGCATCGCCGGCCCCGCCATCCTGATCGAGCCGCACCAGACCTTGGTGGTCGAGGCCGGCTGGGCGGCGCGGATCACGGAGAGGAATCACGTGGTGCTCGAGCGCATCGTGCCGCTCGCGCGCCGCAAGGCGATCGGCACCGAGGCCGATCCGGTCATGCTCGAGATCTTCAACAATCTGTTCATGTCGATTGCCGAGCAGATGGGCGTGTCGCTGCAGAACACCGCCTATTCGGTCAATATCAAGGAGCGTCTCGACTTCTCCTGCGCGGTCTTCGATGCGCAAGGGTCGCTCGTGGCCAATGCGCCGCACATGCCGGTGCATCTCGGCTCGATGGACCGCGCGGTCGAGACCATCATTCGCGAGAATGCAGGCAAGATCCGGGAAGGCGACGTCTACGCGATCAACGCGCCCTATAACGGCGGCACGCATCTGCCCGACATCACCGTGTGCACGCCGGTATTCGATGCGCCGCCCCGCGAGATCCTGTTCTGGGTCGCGAGCCGCGGCCATCATGCCGACGTCGGCGGCATCTCGCCCGGCTCGATGTCGCCCCACGCGACCACGATCGAGCAGGAAGGCGTCTATATCGACAATTTCCGCCTGGTCGAGCAAGGCGCGTTTCGCGAACGCGAGATCGAAGCGCTGCTCGCGAGCGCGCGCTATCCGGCGCGCAATCCGCGCCAGAACATCAACGACCTCAAGGCGCAGATCGCCGCGAACGCGAAGGGCACCCACGAGCTGCGCAAGATGCTGGCTGAGTTCGGGCTTCCGGTCGTACGCGCCTATATGGGCCACGTCCAGGACAATGCCGCCGAGAGCGTGCGCCGCGTCATCGACCGCATCCACGACGCTTCGTTCGCCTACGAGATGGATCAGGGCACCTGGATCAAGGTGAAGATCACGGTCGACAAGGAGCGGCGCGAAGCGACGGTGGATTTCACCGGCACCTCGCCGCAGCAGGACAGCAATTTCAACGCGCCGGAGCCGGTGACGCGCGCGGCCGTGCTCTACGTGTTCCGGGTGATGGTCGACGACGACATCCCGATGAACGCCGGCTGCCTGCGGCCGATCCGCATCGTCATTCCCGAACATTCCATGCTCTCGCCGAAATATCCGGCCGCGGTCGTCGCCGGCAACGTCGAGACTTCGCAGGCGGTCACGAACTGCCTGTTCGGCGCGCTCGGCGCCTTGGCGGCGGCCCAGGGCACGATGAACAATCTCAACTTCGGCAACGACCAATATCAATATTACGAGACCATCTGCTCCGGCTCTCCCGCCGGCCCCGGCTTCGACGGCACCGATGCCGTCCACACCCATATGACCAACACGCGGCTGACCGATCCGGAGGTGCTCGAGTTCCGCTATCCGGTGCTGCTCGAGGATTTCCACATCCGGGAGCGTTCGGGCGGGCGGGGCAAATGGCACGCCGGGGACGGCGTGCGCCGCACCATCCGGTTCCTGGAAGCAATGGATTGCACCATCCTGTCGGGCCATCGCCGGGTGCGGCCGTTCGGGCTTTTCGGCGGCGAGCCCGGCCAGATCGGTGAGAACTGGGTGCGGCGGCAGGACGGCCGCATGGAAAAACTTCAGGGCTGCGACGCGACCAAAATAGAGCCCGGCGAAGCCATCGTGATAAAGACCCCGACCGCGGGCGGATACGGCGATCCGAGCGAGCGCGAGCGCTGAACGCCTCGCCGCGCGTTCACAAAAAAGCCGCGCCGGCCGCACATCGTCCCACATCGGACGGCCTTCGGCGTCCGCGGGCGGCGGTTTGCCGCGAGCAATTCCTGGGCTATAGGTGCCGCCGTCCAACCTCGTGTAGGCGGCCCGCTCCCGAATGGAATCTCCCGTGCCGGACCGCGATCAAGCCTCACGTTTTGCCGGAGTGCGCGTGCTCATCATCGAAGACGAGACGCTGATCGCGCTGCTGCTCGAGGACATGCTCACCGATCTCGGCTGCACCATTCTCGGCTCGGCATCGACCGTCGAGGCCGCAATCGAAATGATGGACCGGACGCCCCCCGATATCGCCGTGCTGGACATCAATTTGGGCGGCAAGAAAAGCTATGCGGTGGCGGAAGCGCTGGCCAAGCGCGGGGTGAAATTCGTGTTTTCGACCGGTTACGCCGACGGCCGGCTGCAACCGCCCTGGCAAGACCGGCCGGTGCTGCAAAAGCCGTTCGGCCAGGAGCAACTCGCCGAAGCGCTGGATGCGGCCTTGAAGGCCTGAACCGATCTCGGCCGAGCGCTCCCTCTCCCCGCTTGCGGCAGAAAGCCCTGCCCGTAGCCCGCACGGAGCGCGGCGCAATGCGGGAGCGGCGATCCCGGATTTCGCTTCGCTTCATCCGGGCTACGATGACCCCGCTTCCGTGCGATCAATCTTCGCCGGCCGTGGCCGCGGGCAAATGACCGCGGGTGCTCGCGGGCACCGAGCCCGTGAAGGCGGGATCGTGGCCGCGTCCCGCGACGAGTTCGCCGGGAATGGCCGCCGGATTGCAGATGGCGCGCCCGCTCGCGCGACGCGCGAGATCGACGTGAATGTGGTCGTAGTGGAAGGCGTTCGAGCCGGGCGCGAGCACGGTCGAGAATTGCCGGCACGCCGCCGCCTGAACGTCATGCAAGAACCCGCGCTCCTCCGGCGGTCCATGCCAGCCGTCCTTGACCGTGACCTTGCGGCCGTCCGCCAGCGTGAAGGCGGCGACGTCGAGCGCATTGCCGAAGGCATGCTCGGAGATCGGCGCGCCGCGCTGCCCGTTCATGGAGCGGCACGAATAGGCCGAGATCTGCTTGATCTCGATGACCGGCTCCCCGAACCAGCGCTGCGCCGCGGGCTGCACCGCGTTCGCGACCCAGGAATCGAGCGCCGAGACCATCGGGCACGCGAGCGTCGCCGTCGGCGCGACCGCCGCGGGGCCCGATGCGACCGCCGATGCCGCATCTCGGTTCGGCCCCAGCGGGACCTGGCTGCCGTAGGGCTGCGGCGAGGACGCCGGGCGCCCATTCCCGCCGCGCCATGGCGGATACGACGGATCGGGTGCCTCCCGCTGCTGCGGCTCGGATGCAAGGCCAGGATCCGGGTTCGGGCTCGGCGTCACCGGGGCGCCGGGCTGGCGCTGAGACGGCGGATAAGGCGGGCTCACCGCGAACTCCCGCGGGTAGGCCGGCGGCAGCGCCGGACCCGGGATCGCCCCGGGAGGACGCGGCTCGTCGGCGAAGCCGACCGCAGCGCCCGCCCCGAGCGCGGCCACCTTCAAGGGAAAATCGGCGCCGCACAGGCCCGGTCCTGCGATCGGGCTCATCGGCGTCACCGCCGGGCCTTCCCGGACCGCGCCCGACTGCAGGCATTCGACTTCCGCATCGTGCCGCCAGGGATCGCGCTGCTCGAACCAGCGGCCGCATCCCAGCAGCGCGACGAGAACGAGGGAGCCGACGAGGAACAGGGCCACTCCGCGCGCCATGGCGCGGAGCATGCGTGCCATTGCGTTAAGGATGCTTCAATGCTTCGGCGGCGGGCGCTATGCTGCTTTGTGCGTCCCGCCCTCTCGCCCCCTTGGATCCAACCCCATGAACATCCACGCGTTAAGGACCAGCGAGCGCGCACTCCATGCGCTCGAGCTGGCGCGTCGCATCGAAGCCGGAGAGCTGACGCCCGCAGCCGTTCTGGAGGATTGCGAGCGGGCGATCGCGGCGCGCGAGGCCGAGATCGGCGCTTTCGCGGCGCTCGATCTTCCGCGTGCGAAACAATCCGCGGCCATTGTGCCGGCCGGGCCGCTGCGCGGGCTTCCCGTCGGCGTCAAGGACATCTTCGATACGGTGGATTTCCCCACCGAATACGGCTCGTCGATCTACGCCGGCCACCGCCCGCGAACCGATGCGGCCTTGGTCTCGCAAATCCGCCGCGCCGGCGGGCTGTTGCTCGGCAAGACCGTGACCACCGAGTTCGCGCACATGCAGCCGGCCAAGACCCGCAATCCCCGGAATGTGCAGCACACCCCCGGCGGCTCCTCCTCGGGCTCGGCCGCGGCGGTCGCCGCCGGCATGGTCCCGATCGCGATCGGTAGCCAGACCGGCGGCTCGGTCATTCGGCCCGCGGCCTTCTGCGGGGTGGCGGGTTTCAAGCCCTCCTATCAATTGCTGCCCACCGTCGGCATGAAATGTTTCTCCTGGCAGCTCGACACCGTCGGCGTGTTTGCGGCGAGCGTGAGCGACGTCGCCTTCGCGGCGGCGGCCGTTGCGGACCGCGATCTGCGCGTCGACGGCATAACGCCGGCGCAACCGCGCATCGGTGTGATGCGCATGCACATCTGGTCGCAAGCGAGCGAAGCGATGCAGGCCGCGCTCGAGGCGGCGGCACGTGCGGCGGCCGCCGCGGGGGCCCGCGTCGAAGACATGGCGCTGCCGGGCGCGCTCGAAGATGCATGGCGGGCTCACCCCTTGATCCAGGACTACGAAGCCTATCGGGCGCTCGCGTTCGAGTACGATCATCATCGCGATCGCATGGCGCCGACGTTGCGCAAGCTGCTCGACAACGCGGCCGAGATCACCGCGGAGCATTACGACGAGGCGCGCCGCACCGCGAGGCGCGCGCGGCAGCTGCTGAGCGATCTATTCGAGGACGTCGATGTCATCCTCACGCCCGCGGCGCCGGGCGCGGCGCCGCGCGGCCTGCAAACGACCGGCAACCCGATCTTCAATCGGCTGTGGACCTTGATGGGCACGCCGTGCGTGAACGTGCCCGGGCTCGCCGACGATGCCGGCCTGCCGCTCGGGGTGCAAATCGTCGGCCGGTTCGGGCGCGACAAGAGCGCGCTCGAAGCCGCGCTGTTTCTCGAGCGGGCGATCGAGCGCACGCACTCCTGACCGCGGCGAAATTTCCTGGGCTGTGGTCTGCACCCTTGGCCAGACGGCTCGATGCGGATTCCGCGATTCGCGTAGTCGGCTTGGAGCGATTTCTCCAGCAGACGCAAGAACTTCGGTGTTCGCACGAACGCCCGCGATGCCTGCCGCGCGGAAGGTTGTTTCAGAATCTTCCTAAAGTTCGCCGACAGATCGCGGCCCGGCCAAATCCGGAACAATGCCAATCCGTTGGCGTTAGATGATCCACCGGTGCGCGATCCGGTTGGCGCTGCAGCACGTTTCTTTCTTCGGAACCGGATCGCACTCTGCTATGATCATGCTTCAACTACCAAGGAGGTGCGCGGTCGTGGACCTTGCCCTGAAGCTCAATGTCCTGGCGGTGTTCGCGGTGTTTCTTTTCGTCGCCGCGATCCTGCTGGGCGCATTTTGAATCGGGACTGAAACAAAAATCTTTCCGCCAAATTGCCGTTCGCGAATGAAAACGGCTACACGGTTTCGACACCGGAGAGAAATTCTCTCCGGTGTTCGCGTTTCAGGGAACGGAGGTCAGCAATCAGTGGTCAGATCGTAGCTGGGCCACTTACTCACGCCGTCATTCCGGCCGAGCGCGAAGCGCGAGAGCCGGAACCCATGACCACCGTCGCTTCCGTACCCGCCGGCCCGTGTCCATAGGTCCCGGCTCGCCCTCGCTGCGCTCGCTTGGCCGGGACGACGCGGTTATGGCGGCGGCGGCGAGAACGCATCGCGCGCCACCGCCTCGACCCAACCCATCGCGACGGAGACGCGCCGCGTCTGGCGCATCTGCCGCTCGACCAGGAGCCACAGCTCCCGCGGCGCCGGCGGGTCGGCGACCGGAACCAGCACGAGCGCACCGTCGCGTCTGGCGATCGCCAGCGGCAGCAGGGCGCGGCCGATGCCGGCGCGTGCCGCCTGATAGATGGTCTCCATGTCGGCCGCGCGAGCGATGACCGGCTCGTGCTCGCGCTTGGCGAGCCAGCGCGCTTCGGGCAGGTCGCCGAGCATTTCGTCGAGCCCGATCCAGGGCAATTTCCCGGGATCGGTGCCGCGGCGCGCGAACACGCCGTATTCCACCATGGCGATGCGCCGCGCGAGGAAGCTGCCGCCGGCGGGCCTGGTCAGGCGCAGCGCCACGTCGGCCTCGCGATGGGTCAGCCCGAGATTCTCCGGCGCGCCGATGAGCTCCACGACGATGCCGGGCGCAAGATCGCGCAGCAGCCGCAACGCCGGCGCCAGCACGTGGGCGGTGATCATCGGCGTCGCCGTGATGCGCACGACCCCCTCGGGCCTGCCCTCCGCTTCCATGGCGAAGACGGAAGCGAGTGCGGATTCCGCGGATTCGGCCTGTTCCGCCATGCGCCTGGCGAGGTCGGTCGGAATGAGCCGCGTGCCGTCGCGCAGGAACAGCGGCGTGCCGATCACATCCTCGAGCCGCAGCAATCGCCGCGACACTGTGGCCTGGTCGACGCCGAGCGCCTTCGAGGCTGCGCCCTGCGTGCCGTGACGCACCACTTCGAGCAAGATTCGCGCATCGTCCCAGGACAGTGCTTTATGCATGCACGCATGGATATCACGCGCACGTCCGGGTTTCGATGACGGCGTGGCGGTATTTTCGAACCTTCACTCCGCCGCTTCCCGCGCGGGCGGAGCCGGCGTGTAATTGAGGATCGGCGCCAGCCATTTCTCCGCCTCGGCGAGCGACCAATTCTTGCGCGCGGCATAATCCTCGACCTGGTCGCGCTCGATCCTGCCGACGCCGAAATATCGGCTCTCCGGATGGCTGAAATAGACGCCGCACACCGAGGCGCCCGGCCACATGGCAAAGCTTTCGGTGAGCCGCACGCCGATGCCGGTTTCGGGCTGGAGCAGCCGGAACAGGGTGGCCTTCTCGGTGTGATCGGGCTGCGCGGGATAGCCGGGCGCCGGGCGGATGCCGACGTATTTCTCGGAAATCAGCTCCTCGGGCTTAAGCGCTTCGCCCGCCGCATAGCCCCAGAACTCCCGGCGCACGCGCTCGTGCATGCGCTCGGCGAGCGCCTCGGCGAGCCGATCGGCCAGCGCCTTGACCATGATGGCGGAGTAATCGTCGTTGGCATGCTTGAAGCGGTTCGCAACTTCGTCCTCGCCGAGTCCCGCGGTGACGATGAACGCACCGACGTAATCCTCGATCGCGCTCTCGATCGGGGCGACGAAATCGGACAGCGAGAGATTGGCCCTGCCCTCGCGCTTTGCCGCCTGCTGGCGCAAGCCGTGCAGGACCGCGATGGGTTTCTTGCGGGTTTCGTCGGCGAACAGCGCGATGTCGTCGCCGACGCTGTTCGCGGGCCAGAAGCCGATCGCGGCCGCGGCGCCGAACGGGCGCTCGTCGACGAAGCTTTGCAGCATCGCCCGCGCGTCCTCATAAAGACCGCGCGCCGCGACCCCGTATTTCTCGTCGTCGAGAATCGCCGGAAATCTTCCCGGGAGCTCCCAGGTCGCAAAAAACGGCGACCAGTCGATGTAATCGACGAGCTCGTGCAGCGGATAATCGGCGAATAATTTGGTGCCGAGAAAGCGCGGCGGCGGCGGCCGATAGCCCGGCCAGTCGAATTTGGGCGCATTCTTCCGCGCCGCCTCGAGCGCGAGCCGATGCCGGTCCTCGTGCCGGCGCGCGTGCGCGGCGGCGATCTTCGCATATTCGGCGCGGACCTCGGCAACATAGGGCGCGCGGCTCTGCGGCGAGCGCAGCGCCGCCGCAACGCCCACCGCGCGGCTCGCGTCGGTGACATAGACCGTCTGGCCGCGCCGGTAGTTCGGATGGATTTTCACCGCGGTATGCACGCGGCTGGTCGTCGCGCCGCCGATCAGGAGCGGCAGATCGAAGCCCTGGCGCTCCATCTCGGCCGCGACGTTGCACATTTCGTCGAGCGACGGCGTGATCAGGCCCGACAACCCGATCGCCATCACGATTTTTCCGGCGGCGCTCGCCTGGTCGAGGCCCTTCTCGCGCTTCTCCTGCTCCATGAACGGCATCAGGTGCGCGACCGCCTGCTTCATCACGCGGGCCGATTTCACCACCTGCGGCAGGAACATCTTTCCGGCGCCGAACAGATCGCCCACGACGTTCATGCCGGCCATCAGCGGGCCCTCGATCACGCCGAGCGGCCGATCCGCGGCGCACCGCGCTTCCTCGGTATCCGCGACGATGAAATCGGTGATGCCGTGGACGAGCGCGTGGCCGAGCCTTTGCTCGACCGGCCCGTTTCGCCAGGAAAGATCCGGCGCTTTTCGCTCTTTCCCGCCGCTCTTGAAGCGCTCGGCGAGCGCGAGCAGCCGCTCGGTCGCGTCCTTGCGGCGGTTGAGCACCACGTCCTCGCAGGCCTCCCGCAGCTCCGGATCGAGATCATCGTAAACTGCGAGCTGCCCGGCGTTGACGATGCCCATGTCCATGCCGGCCTGGATGGCGTGGAACAGGAACACCGAGTGCATGGCCTCGCGCACCGCCTCGTTGCCCCGGAACGAGAACGAGAGATTGGAGACGCCGCCCGAGATGTGCACGTGCGGCAAGTTCTCCCGGATCCAGCGCGCCGCCTCGATGAAGGCGACGCCATAGCCGTCGTGCTCCTCGATTCCGGTCGCGACCGCGAAGATGTTGGGGTCGAAGATGATGTCTTCCGGCGGAAAGCCGACCTGATTGACCAGGATGTCGTAGGCCCGGGCGCAGATCGTCCGCTTGCGCTCGATGGTGTCGGCCTGGCCCTTTTCGTCGAACGCCATGACCACGACGGCGGCGCCGTAGCGGCGCACGATCTTCGCCTGCCGCACGAACTCCGCCTCGCCCTCCTTCATCGAGATCGAGTTCACCACCGGCTTGCCTTGCAGGCATTTCAGGCCGGCTTCGATGATGCGGAATTTCGAGGAATCGACCATCACGGGCACGCGGGCGATGTCCGGCTCCGCGGCCACAAGATGCAGGAACTCGACCATGGCCTGTTCGGAATCGAGCAGGCCCTCGTCCATGTTGACGTCGAGCATTTGCGCGCCGTTCGCCACCTGATCGCGCGCGACTTCGAGCGCCGCGGCAAGGTCGTTGTCCCGGATCAGCTTGCGGAAGCGGGCGGAGCCGGTGACGTTGGTGCGCTCCCCGATGTTCACGAAGCGAATTTCCGGCGTCAGCGTGAACGGCTCCAGCCCCGCAAGCCGCAGCAGGCGCGGCACCGCCGGGATTTGCCGCGGCGCCTTGCCGTGCACCGCGTCGGCGATGGCGCGGATGTGGGCGGGCGTGGTGCCACAACAGCCGCCGACGACGTTGACGAGCCCCGCGGCGGCGAACTCGCCGATGAGCTCGGCCATGAATTGCGGGCTTTCGTCATAACCGCCGAACTCGTTGGGCAGCCCGGCGTTCGGATAGGCGCACACCAAGGTGTCGGCGACGCGGCTGATCTCGGCGATATGCGCGCGCATCTCTTTGGCGCCGAGCGCGCAATTGAGCCCGACCGAGAACGGCGCCGCGTGCCGCACCGAGTTCCAGAACGCCTCCGGGGTCTGTCCCGACAGCGTCCGGCCGGACAGATCGGTGATGGTCCCCGAGATCATGATGGGCAGGCGGACACCACGCTCTTCGGACAGCTCGGCGATCGCATGGAGCGCCGCCTTGGCGTTGAGCGTGTCGAAGATGGTCTCGATCAGCAGCATGTCGACGCCACCGTCGAGGAGCCCGCGCACCTGTTCGGCATAGGCGGCCTTGAGCTCGTCGAAGGAAATCGCGCGGAAGCCGGGGCGGTTCACGTCGGGCGAGAGCGAGGCGGTGCGGTTGGTCGGCCCCATGGCGCCGGCCACGAACCGGCAGCGGCCGTCCGCCTTGGCGGCGATCGCCGCCGCCTCGCGCGCGATCCGCGCGCCGTCGCGATTGAGCTCGTAGACGAGTTCTTGCATGCCGTAATCGGCCTGCGCGATCGCGGTCGAGGAGAAGGTATTGGTGGCGGCGATGTCGGCGCCGGCGCGGAAATAGGCGAGATGGATGTCGCGGATCGCGTCCGCCTGGGTGAGGTTGAGCAGATCGTTGTTGCCGCGCACGTCGCGCTGCCAGTCGGCAAAGCGCGCGCCGCGGTAACCCTGCTCGTCGAGCTTGAGCGCCTGGATCATGGTGCCCATGGCGCCGTCGAGCACCAGGATACGCTCGGCCGCGAGCCTCTTGAGCTCGGCCTCTACAGACGGCGCTTCGATATTTGCACGCGGATCGGACATCGTATCAGCGAACTCGGCGGTTGCTCTCCCTCTCCCCTGCGGGGAGAGGGAGTCGATTGCTGCTCGGCCCTACCCTATCTTCTTGCTCAGCTTGCTGCGTCAAACTTTCACGCCACCGCTTTCCTTGCTTCACTTGCCGCGTGGGGGCGCAGGCCGAGCAGATGGCAGATCGCATAGACGAGGTCGGCGCGATTCATCGTGTAGAAATGAAAATCGCTCACGCCGCGGTCGACGAGATCGAGCACCTGCTCGGCCGCGACCGCGGCGGCGATCAGCTTGCGGGTCGCCGGATCGTCGTCGAGCCCATCGAAGCGCTCGGCGAGCCAGCGCGGCACCGAGGCGCCGCAGCGTTCCGCGAACGTCTTCGCCTGCTTGAAGTTCTGCACCGGCAGGATGCCCGGCACGATCGGAATGTCGATGCCGCGGGCGCGGACGCGATCGAGATAACGGAAATAATGATCGTTATCGAAGAAGAACTGCGTCATCGCGCGATCGGCCCCGGCGTCGACCTTGGCCTGCAGCATGTCGAGATCGGCTTCGACCGTCGAGCTGTCGGGATGCTTTTCCGGATAGGCCGCGACCGAGATCTCGACCGCGGCGATCTTGCGGATGCCGGCGACGAGCGCGGCCGCGTTGGCGTAGCCGCCCGGATGCGGCGCATAGCGTTCGCCCACGCCCCCGGGGGGGTCGCCGCGCAGCGCCACGATGTGCCCCACGCCGGCTTCCCGATAGGCGCGAACGACGGCGTCGATCTCCGCACATTTTGCGGCAACGCAGGTCAGGTGCGCGGCCGGGACGAGCGCGGTCTCGGCCAGGATGCGCTTGACGGTCGCGTGGGTGCGCTCGCGCGTCGAGCCGCCGGCGCCGTAGGTCACCGACACGAAGTTCGGCGCGAGCGGCGCCAGCCGCTGGATCGATTCCCACAGCGTCTTGTCCATCTCTGCGGTCTTCGGCGGGAAGAACTCGAACGAGACGCGGATCCGGCATTGGCCGGCAACGCCGGCGGAACGGCTGGCGTGGAATTGCGCTTGCTGAACCATCAGGCGACCTCGCGCGCCGGGCCCGCGAAGGCGATACGAGGATCGCGCGCAAGCCACAGCGATACGGCGATCTTGCCCTCCGACTCCGCTTCCGGCGCCAAAGTCTCCTGCAGCACCAGGTCGAGCCCCGCGGCGGTCATCCATTGCGCCACGGTCTCGGCCGCAAACCCGAGCCGCAGGTGGGCGTGCTCCTCGCGCAGGAACTCGAGGTCGTGCGGGGCGAAATCGACGACCAGCAGCGCGCCGCCGGGCCGCAGCACGCGGGCGGCCTCGCGGATGGCGCTCGCGCCGTCGTCGAGATAGTGCAGCACCTGATGCACGAGCACGACGTCGAAGGAATCCCGCGGCAGCCGCAGATCGTAGATGTCGCCCTGCCGCACGCCGCAATGCTTGAGCCCGGCCCGCTCGAGGCGCGCGCGCGCGAGCCGCAGCATGTCGGGCGAGAGGTCGATGCCGAGCCCGCGGTCGATCTCGGGCCCGAACAGCTCCAGCATGCGCCCGGTTCCGGTGCCGAGATCGAGCAGCGAGCGCAGCGGGCGCTCGGCGAGCGCCGAACGGATGGCGGCTTCCACCGCGACGTCGGCCACATGCAGCCGCCGGATGCGGTCCCACTCGGCGGCGTGTGCGCGGAAATAGGCTTGCGCGGCCGCGGCGCGCGCGGCGCGCACTTCGGCCAGGCGCTCGCGATCGCGGGTCACCACCGGGTCGGCCGGATCGAGCCGGCCGACCAGGGCGCGGGCGACCTCGGCGCCGCCGCCGCGCTCGGCGAGGCGAAAGAATGCCCACGCACCCTCGCGATAGCGCTCGACGAGCCCGGCCTCGGAGAGCAGCCGCAGATGCCGCGAGATTCGCGGCTGGGACTGGCGCAGAATCTCGGTCAGGTCCGAGACGGTAAGCTCCGTTTCGGCGAGCAGCATCAGCACCCGCAGCCGGGTCGCTTCTGCGGCCGCCCGCAACGCGCTATGGAGCTCGCCGAAGGGCAAATGGCCGGGGTTCGACATGGGCTTCACGCCATCGAAGCAGACATAAAGATATCTTTATACCGTTAAGCCGAATTTTGCAAGGCCGGCATTGCGGGCGGCAAGGCCCCGGTCCCGAAGCCGGGCGCGAAGAACGAAAATCACCAGGAGAGCGAGCCATGAGCCCGTCCGATATCCGGCCCGGAGAGGTCGCGGTGCCCCTGCCCGAGCATTTCGATGCGCAGCTGTATTTCATCGGCCGCATTCGCACGCCGTGGACGCGCCGAGAGGATTGCCCCAAGAACGCCCGGGAGTCCGACGCTATCTGCCGCGTCGAGGTCGACGCGCGCTGGGCGGACGCGCTGACCGCTGTCGAGACCTGCAGCCATCTCTTCGTGCTCTATTGGATGGACCGCGCCCGGCGCGACCTCGTGCTGCAGGTGCCGCGAGATTATGGTGAGCCGCGCGGCACCTTTGCGCTGCGCTCGCCGGTGCGGCCCAATCCGATTGCGGCGAGCGTCGTGCGCCTGATCGAGCGCAAGCGCCGGGTGCTCCTGGTCGCCGGGCTCGATTGCCTCGACGGCACGCCGCTGCTCGATCTCAAGCCCTATTTCGCCTCGACCGACGCCGTGCCCGACGCCGTGGTCGGCTGGCATGCCCGCCGCTGATTGCGGCAGCCCCGGCCAGGACAATTCATCTCAAAAACGTGACATCTCTTCTACGGAACCTTTGAACCTCCTGTGTCGTTGTCGCGACGAATGGCCAGCCGACAGGGGGTTGCCATGTCATCGTTGCAGTCCGTGTTGGGCCGCGTTGTAGCGGCCGCGATCGCCGTTGCCGCCTTGAGCAGTACGGTCGTATGCGCCGATCCGCTCGGGCTTGCCGGACCGATGCGCAATCCGGGGATGATCTTCGACAACGTGGTGCGAGATCAGGGCTCCGATCTCGGCATGCCGGCGCATTTGCGGCGCCAGGTGGTGCAATTCTCCGGCTCCGAAGCGCCCGGCACCGTCGTGATCGATACCGCGAACACCTACCTCTATTACGTGCTCGGCAGCGGGCGGGCGATCCGCTACGGCATCGGGGTGGGCCGCGAGGGCTTCACCTGGTCGGGGGTCGAGACGATCGCCCGCAAGGCCGAATGGCCGGACTGGATTCCACCGGCCGAAATGGTGGCGCGCCAGCCTTACCTGCCGCGCTGGGTCGCCGGCGGCCCGGGCAATCCGCTCGGTGCCCGTGCGCTCTACCTCGGCAACACCGCGTATCGCATCCACGGCACCAACCAGCCCGCGACCATCGGCGGCCACGTTTCGAGCGGCTGCATCCGCATGCTCAACGAGGACGTGATGGACCTGTTCGACCGGGTCCAGGTCGGGACCAGGGTCGTGGTGCTGCCGAACTCGCGTGGCCGCGACATCGCGCGGGCGCAATCGCCCGGCTACGCCGCATCGCAGCCGACCCCGGCGGCGCAGCCGCTGTCCGCCCGGTTCCCCTTCGCAACTTCGAGCACCATCCTGCGCCCCTCCGGCCTCTATTGAGCCGGGCCGCGGGCGCTTGCGGGACGCCGATCGCGTTGACACCTAAGGGCACAGGTCTAGACTGACCGCGTTCCGAGGGGAGCCCCGGTAAAGGGGCTGAGATACCGCATGCCGATGGCGAAAAGCCCAGGCGACGCGGTGACCCTTTGAACCTGATCCGGGTCACGCCGGCGAAGGGACGGGAACTGTTCCTGCCAAAGCCGCTCTTCAGCCCGGATCTCCCGACGAACCGAATGGAGGAGATCCGATGAACAAGCACGTCGCGGACCTCGCCGCCCCCAAGGTGACGACGGGCCCGCTTCCGGCCTCGCGGAAAATCTATGCGACGCCTCACGGCGCGCCTGACCTGCGGGTGCCGCTGCGCGAGATCGTGCTGTCCGAGGGCTCCGGCGAGGCGCCGCTCCCGGTCTACGACACCTCCGGGCCCTATTCCGACCCGGCGGTCGGCATCGAGGTGACGGAAGGTCTCGCGCGCACCCGCGAGGCCTGGGTGCGCGAGCGCGGCGGCGTCGAACCCTACGCGGGTCGCACCGTCAAGCCCGAGGACAACGGCAACGCCGGCACGCGGCTGGAGCGCGCGTTCGAGCGCCGGCATGCGCCGCTGCGCGGCACCGGAGAGAAGCCGCTGACCCAGCTCGAATGGGCCCGCGCCGGCGTAATCACCAAGGAGATGATCTACATCGCCGAGCGCGAGAACCTCGGGCGCAAGCGCATGCTCGAGCGCGCGGAAAATGCGCTCGCCGACGGCGAGAGTTTCGGCGCTGACATTCCGCCGTTCGTCACGCCGGAGTTCGTGCGCGAGGAAGTCGCGCGCGGGCGCGCCATCATTCCCTCGAACATCAATCATGGCGAGCTCGAGCCGATGATCATCGGCCGCAATTTCCTCACCAAGATCAACGCCAACATCGGCAATTCGGCGGTGACCTCCTCGGTCGAGGAAGAGGTGGAAAAGATGGTGTGGGCGATCCGCTGGGGCGCCGACACCGTGATGGATCTCTCCACCGGCCGCAACATCCACACCACGCGCGAATGGATTCTGCGCAATGCCCCGGTGCCGATCGGCACCGTGCCGATCTATCAGGCGCTCGAAAAGGTCGACGGCGATCCGGTCAAGCTCGACTGGGAGGTGTACAAGGACACGCTGATCGAGCAATGCGAGCAGGGGGTGGATTATTTCACCATCCATGCCGGCGTGCGGCTCGCCTATGTGCCGCTGACCGCCCGCCGGGTCACCGGCATCGTGTCGCGCGGCGGGTCGATCATGGCCAAATGGTGCCTGTCGCGGCACAAGGAGAG
>WNFG01002412.1_pt1 | contig 15644 bp, 15 predicted proteins | sample 5400431 | NCBI WGS metagenome assembly WNFG01 (sample SAMN13153346, study PRJNA577476) | soil metagenome | isolation source: 120 cm saprolite under Douglas fir tree site 2 hole 3 replicate 2 | place: USA:California | collected 2015-04-18 | reverse complement strand
TGCACTACATCCTGACGCGACAGGAACTGGAATGGCGCGCCGGCGACGTCTTCAACATGATCACGAGCGGGAGACTCAAGCTGCGCATTCAGCACATTTACAAGCTGGAAGAGGCGGCGCAGGCGCATCGCGACCTGGAAGCCCGCAAGACAACCGGCAAGCTGCTGTTGATTCCCTGATGATTAAGCCTGAGTGCGACGCAGCAGCAGGACTGTCTGGTCGTCTATCTGTTTTCCATGCTGTGACGCCTTGGTCCGCAGCGCAGTCATTACTTCGTCCAAAGGCGCGTTCGCGTTTTTCAGGAGCACAGCTTTAAGATTTTCCAGGCCAAGCTCGTGCCCTTCTTTGTCTGATACCTCTGTCAGGCCGTCGGTCAAAACGGCCAGTATGTCGCCTTCTGCACAGGCAATCGCAGCGGTGTCAAATTGCGCGTCTGGAGAAATGGCCAGGGGCAGGTTGGAAATGGCGCGCTCTTCGACGGTTCCAGTGTTCTTCCGATAATGAAGGATGGGTAGATGCCCGGCAAGAGAAAATTGGACGTCAGGACCGGAATTGCCCGCGATATAAGCGAACGTAACGAACATGTTGGGCGCGGCGACCGATTTCAACACCTGATTCAGATGCGGCAGAAAGCCGCTAGCAATGGCGCCTTCAGTTACTCCCATCCGCGTCGCGCTCTTTACCATAGCCATGACCATGCCTGCGGACACGCCGTGGCCACAGACATCGGCCACGTACGCCAGCCAGCCGCCGTTACCCTCAACCAAGTCGACCAGATCGCCGCCCATTTGCCCGTTGGGCATAGATGCACCGTAGATTTCGAACCCGTCTTTCCGGCGCGAGATCTGGGGAACCAGTGCGCGGTGGACTTCCCCGGCGAGCCGGACCTCGACCATCTGTCCGAAGAATCGTCCCCCTTCTTTGCGGATAAAAGTGACGATCAGACTGTATCCGAGCACGACCAGGGCAACCATGACGAAACCCTCAATCGCAACGCGACGCTGCAACTCCGCATGGTCCACTGCGGAGGCCGACAGCGGGTGAACGTGCCGTCCCTGAAAGGCAGAAAACATCGAAGAAGCCGCTATCTGCAAGGGCCCGAGCACCAGCATGCCCTTCCAAAGAGCCCGGAACCCAAGATACGCCCAGCCAATGGAAAAGATGCCGGCCATCGCAGACAAAGCGAGGGCCCACGGGATCGGCGTCACCAGGACGTTGATCATGCAAAGTGCAAGTCCCATGCAGCTGAACAAACAGAATATGCCGGAGAGGATGAGCGCATTCGTACTAGCAGGGACAGTCTTCCAGTACCTGGCCGATCTCTGCCATCTCTCGATGCTCATGTTCCCTCTGAACAATAGACGCGCTGGTCGCGTGAATTCAACCTATTTGCTCGCAGTATGAAGGGTGCCCGGATATCCTGCACTCTGCTTGATTTCGCGGACCTGCTGGGCGTGGCGCAGCGGGTGCACGATGATGAAGGCCAGAAGCTCCATGCAGTTCATTGGGCCGATCAGAGGGTGTGCAGTGGTACGCATGCGCAGGTCGTCATCGCAGGCGATTATGTAGTCAATCGTTCGTCCGCGGGCGGCAGTGAACTGTTTAGCGGCTTCGGCCAGGCTCCCGAAACGTCCGGTCGGACACGCTCGTTCCGGCGCCCTGGCCTTTTGATCGCGATTTCCGCCATTGCTGTTGAGGATTGCCACCTCCCGTTCACGGCTGGCCGGCGGGGCCTCGGCGGGAACTGAGTTCTCCGAAAGCTGGCGAAACAGCCCGGTTTCCGCCACAGCCATATGCTCTACACAGTCGCAAATGGACCACCGGTCCGGAGCGGGCTTGAAGCAGGCCTGCTCTTCGGAAACGCCCTGAAAGCTCGCTAGAAACGCGTCCCGCGTCTCATGCAGACGCTGCACAAGGAAATCTCGATCGGTTGGTTGCATCCGGCCCATTGTAATCCACCGCACGCGCGTCCGCCGACGCACCCTTAGCATCGGAAACATCGGATTGTCGGGACAGCCGACAATCATAGGCAAAAATGCACCCCGCCCAGCCGTTTCCGATAACCGGATGTTCCGATGATCCGATGTCTCGATGTCATAAATTCCTTTGATCGAGGCTATTAACTCATTTAATTGGCTACCCAAACATATTCCATTTAGTTTAAAGTTTTGTGTAAGAGTGGTTGGTTTCCAGCCTGTTCTGAAATTCATCTCAAATATTGAGGAGATTCATGTCAACTGAACTGCGTAATTTCCTGGCACTTTCGTATGAGGAATTGGAAGAGCTGAATCTGAATGCGAAGACGCAACGCAGAGACCGCGTGCCGGCACACAAAATTCAGGAGGAGCGTACTAAGTATCTTGCCGATGAAGGCCGCATCAAGGCGGTGACCGTTCTCTTCAGCGACCTGGAAGGCCGCCTGCACATGCTGGACTACGACAAGAAGTTCCTGATCAAGAGCTGGGACAACCTCACCTTTGACGGATCCTCCATCCGCGGCTTTACCGCGCAGCGTGAGAGCGACTTGCGCCTGGTGCTGGACTGGAGCGCCTTCTACTGGGCGCCTGCCGATGTCTTCGGCTCGGGTAAGGTTCTGGTCTTCGGAGAAGTCATCGACAAGGGCGGCACGCCGTACAGCGCCGACATCCGCGGCGTCCTAAAGAGCTTTGCCGTCGATCTACACAAAAAGCAGGGCTATACGCTCAATGCCGCAAACGAAATCGAAGGCTTCCTCTTCAAAGGCCCGGACGCCGAGCGCCACTATCACGAGAGTGGCAAATTCGAGTACGTGAATACCGGCGGGTATTACCATTCTCTTCCCAGCGATCCGCTGCGGACCTTTATTGACACCACGGCCGAAGTTCAGCGCGCCATGGGCTTCCAGAATGAAAAAGATCATCCGGAAGTCGCGCCCTCGCAATTCGAAATCAACTACAGCTATGGGGAAGTCGTGGCCGCCGCCGACCAGATCCAGCTCTATAAGCTGATCTGCCGACAGGTCGCCACCAAGATGGGCTTAACGGCGTCATTTCTGCCTAAACCGGTCGTGGGCGTGAATGGCAACGGCATGCATACCAATGTCTCCATCAGTAAGAACGGGAAAAACTTGTTCTGGGACGCTAAAGGACAGGAAAAACTGAGCAAGATGGGCTGGGAGTTCATTGACCGCATCCTTACGCACGCTAACGATCTCTGCCTGATGCTCAATGCCAGCGTGAACGCCTATCGCCGGCTGGACCCGCACTTTGAGGCGCCCAACCAGATCAAGGCCTCGGCCATCGACCGCGGCTCCATGGTGCGAATCCCCATTGGCAACGAAAAAAGTATGCGCGTGGAAGTGCGCTCTGTTGCGCCCGACGCCAACCCCTACATGGTGATGTACTCCATCTTCAGAAGCGGGTTAGAGGGCGAGACCTCACCGATCAAGAACCTCCGCCAGGCCGAGCGCTACCTGCCAGACAATATCTATTCCGCGCTGGAAAACTTCCGTAAGGCCAGGTGGACAACCAAACTGCTGGGTAACGACGTAAAGGGCCGCTACGCTGATCTGAAGCAGGCCTCAGCCGACCGCTGTCCGCGATTGCTGGGAACGTTCGTAAAAGCTCCTGAAGTCCAGTATCATCACGACGTTTACAACCAGTTCCTGTGGAACCTGTTTTAGACGAGTCGATGTGAAACGAAAAGGCCTGCGCTTGAGCAGGCCTTTTGTATGCGTTGTGCAATCGCGCTAGACCCGCACGGTCTGATATTCCTCGTACGATCCCTTGAAGTCTTCGAGCTTATCGTCGTCAAAATGCCAGATTCGGGTTGCAACTTCGTCAATCAGATCATGATCGTGCGTGACCAGCAACACCGTACCTTGATACCGCTGTAGTGCGATGTTCAGCGCGTTAATGGTTTCGAGATCGAGGTGGTTCGTAGGCTCGTCGAGCACGAGCACGTTGGGCTTTTGCAGCATGAGCTTGCAGAAGAGAATGCGCGCCGCCTCGCCGCCGCTGAGAACTTCTGTCTTCTTGCCGGCTTCATCGCGGGCAAAGAGCATCTGTCCCAGCAGCCCGCGAATCTCTTCGTTGGAGACAGAAGGGTCCCACTGATAGATCCAGTCGAAGACGGTCATGCCGTTCTCGATGAGGCTGCGATGGTCCTGCGGGAAATATCCGACTGCCGCTTCGTGTCCCCAGGTGACTTTTCCCGAGTCGATTAGTGGCCCGGCATAACCGCTGGTCCTGCGTAGCTCAGTTTCTGGTGTAGTCGGCGAATTGGCCAGCAGCGCGTTCAGCAGGGTTGTTTTGCCGGCGCCGTTGCGGCCCATGAGCGCGATTTTTTCGCCGCGCGTCACGCTGGCGGTGAAGCTCTTAATGACTCGATTGTCATCGTACGACTTGTCTACGCCTTCGAGTTCCAGGATGTGTTTTCCCGATGGCCGTTTCATCTCAAACTTGATGAACGGCCGTTGGATATTCGATCTAGCCAGCTCCGTCACTTGCAGGCGCTCTACCTCTTTGCGTCGCGACTGCACCTGGCTTGAGCGCGTGCCGGCGGCGAAGCGCGCGATAAACTCATTGAGCTGCGTAATCTTCTTTTCGCGCTGTGCGTTCTGTCCTTCGATCTGCGAACGGATCTGTGTCTTGGCCATGACCATGTCATCGTATCCGCCGGTGTAGGTGATGATGGTTTCGTAATCGATGTCGGCGATGTGGGTGCAGATGCTGTTCAGGAAATGGCGGTCGTGCGAAATCGTGATCAGAACGCCGTCATAGCGATTCAGGAAATCCTGGAGCCAGTGGATCGAGTCAAGATCGAGATGGTTCGTAGGCTCGTCGAGCAGCAGCGCTTGTGGATGTCCGAAAAGCGCCTGTGCCAGCAGCACGCGGACCTTTTGTCCGCCCTGCAGTTCGCCCATCTTGCGCTCGTGCAGAGAATCAGGAATGTCAAGCCCTTGCAGCAGGACGGCGGCATCGCTCTCGGCGGAATATCCATCTTCTTCGCCGACAATACCCTCCAGTTCGCCCAATCTCATGCCATCTTCATTCGACATCTCCGGCTTCGCGTAAATGCGGTCGCGCTCTTCCATGGCGGTCCACAGACGCTTGTTGCCCATGATGACGGTATCAACTACCCGAAAAGCGTCAAAAGCGAACTGGTCCTGGCTCAATACGCTGAGCTTTCGCGGCCGGACCACGTTGCCTTTCTGCGGTTCCAGTTCGCCGGAAAGCAGTTTCATAAACGTGGACTTGCCCGCGCCATTCGGCCCGGTCAAGCCATAGCGCTTTCCCGGCGTGAAAGCGGTGGAGACTTCTTCGAACAGAATTTTGGCGCCGTAGCGCATGGAAACATTGCTGACTGAAATCATTATTTTTTGTTAAGGGAACTGCGGAAATTTCCGACAAGGCGGGAACGCAGCTATCATGATAAGAATATCAGAGTTTCCGGAGGCAGACCATGCGCCACTTGATCGCGCTCTCGTGTACAGCAATGGCTGCGGCTTTGTTACTTTCCGGAACAGCGCTGGCCCAGGCGCAACCAGACAAGTCCAAAGAAGAGAAAGTAGCGCCTGATCCGCTTAAAGCCGCGAAAACTATCTTCGTGAAGCAGGTATCGGGCAGCCCTATCCCGTTCAACGTGATCTCGTCCGCGCTCGACGGCTGGGGACACTTCACCCAGGTTGACGCAGCGGAAAAGGCAGATCTAGTGGTCAGCATCTCATCGCCACAACTGATGCCGGATATGGGCGTAGCCAGCCCGATCCGCGATTATCCCCAGCAACGGCGCTCGGCCGACCAGCCGGTGCCGACCTCCAAAAGCGCGGCTCCCGATCCTGTAGAGTTGATGGTCTATGATGCCAAAACAAAGAAACTGCTGTGGAAGGCGTCACACCGGCCCGGCTATGCCATAAAACAAAAGGCCCGAGAAAGCAATCTGGTCCAGGCGGCGGAGATCGTGTTTAACAAATTCCACGATCGAGTTGAGCCGCCGCCAGCACGATAGCTCAGTGGTTGATAATTTTGAACTGGGCGCCCTTATCGCGCATTGTTCCCGTTTGTGCTGACTGAATCGGCCACGGCGAGCGCTGGCAGCGTCCGCGGCACTATAGGTTCGTTGGTACCCCGCTGCACACCACCAAAGCGGCGTTCCCTGTGGCGAAATTCGGTCAGGGCGAGGTCCAGATCGTGGGGGCTGAACTCTGGCCACATCTGGTCAGTGAACAAGAGCTCCGCATACGCCGACTCCCACAGCAGGAAGTCAGACAGACGCTTTTCGCCTCCGGTGCGGATCAGCAAATCAACGTCACCGCTTTGGCGGGTCAAAGCATCGGCGAGCAGGCGGGTCAGCAGGTCTGTCGACATCGGGCCTTCTGTTGTCAGCCCCGGAGCCACGCCGGCAATCGCGCGCGCGATAGAATCGCGGGATGAATAATCCACGGCAATCCGCAAGTGCAGGCGGGCGCCCCCGGCGGTGACGCTCTCCACGCGCTCAATCTCTCGCTGCACCAGCAGGGGCAGGCGGTCACGCCGCCCAATCACGCTGAGCCGCACTCCGCGTTGTTTCATTCGCGCCGTTTCGATCCTCAGGTAAGCGCGGAGCAGCCAGAAGATGGTCTGGACTTCATCTATCGGGCGGCGCCAGTTGTCGGACGAGAAGGCATAGAGCGTCAGCGTGCCGATCCCCACATCGGGCGCACGCTCAACAATCCGTTGCACGACAGTGACTCCCGCCCGATGCCCAGCCGTGCGCGGCAAACCCCGGCGTGTGGCCCAACGGCCATTGCCGTCCATGATGATGGCTACATGAAGTCCGCGATGGCTAGTACTTTGCAATGTAAAGTTACCTCACAAAATTTTTTATGCCCTGGAAGGCGTTAAGCTGCGAACAATGGAGACGGGCTCACCTTTGGTCACTTTGGCGGCATCGCGCACGACTTGCTCGAGGGTAGACAGATACTCCACATAGCGCTTGCGTCCCAGCGCCGTCACGCGACAGATGGTCTGCGGGCGGTTCCCTTCATATCCCTTCAGAATCTCTACCAGCCTGGCCTTTTCCAGCACGCGCAGATGCCGGCTCAGGTTGCCGTCGGTGAGCGCGCAGAGTTGTTTGAGATCGCCGAAAGTCAGGCCTTTCGCGTGCGCCACCAAAGAGGTCAGCACGCTGAGCCTGGCGCGCTCGTGGATTACACGGTCGAGCCCTTCGTAGGCAAAACGCCCTTCAGTACGCAGACTCTTAGCTTTCATCGGCCGTCTCCTTTGCGTGGAAGAAAAGAATCGCTGCGACCAGCAACTGTCCCACGCCATACGGAATACCCATGGCCCACGGCGATAGGGCGCGGACATCGCCCAGCGCGATGCAGACAAGCCCCGTCATGAGATACCAGACGCCGACGGTGGCCAGGCGCCGGGGAAGAAACCGGCACGAAGCAAACACGCCCAGGCCGAAAATGAGCTGCCATATTCCGGGAAGCATCCACAGGCTGGCTGGCGCAAAGCGCACCATGACCACGGTCATGAGAATGCCAGCCGCGGCCGAAGGAAGAAACTGCTCTACGGCCAGGCGGAGCATCTCGTCCGCCAGGCCGGAGTGTACGCGGCGCGTGCGCGTGAACATCTCCGCGCTAATCAGCGCGGCGCAAACCACCGCGATAGCAATCCATATGCTGAGGTAAGCGTTAATGTGGTTAGCCGGATCGGGCAGCCACCTGGCCTGCGCTATAGCTGCAGCCAGGGCCAGTACGCTCGTGCCTGCCAAGGTTGCCGGACCGTAGCCACGGAACTCCGTGGTACGCGCCATCTGGTGGCGAATACTGCTGATGTCGGCCAGTGCTTTGTTGAGTTCGTTCATGCGTCAAGCCACAGGGCTTTGCACTGCAAAGTATCTTGGATGCGGGGGATTGTCAAGTGTTGCTTTGGATGAGGCCGATAACCACGGGCGAATACCTTACTTCGCGGGCGCGTAAAAATAGTAATCTGCCGAATATGGAACTTTGACTTCCCCGCCGCGATGAGATTCGTCACAGCCACTCGGCGGCTGTCCCCCCTTGGTGTGAATGCGTTGGATCGAGGTTACGCGACTGAGTATCCCATTTCCTGTATGCTCGCTCGCGCTCAACAACAGCCAGGGGATGGCACCGGCTTCCGGCGCATCGGCACGGGCTACAAGTTTGCCTGCTACGTCGCTTCCGTCAGCGTGCTTCCAGGTCGGGCCGGCAAAGTGCGTTCCAATCGTTTTGCCATGGCCATCGGTGAGTTCGGCTTCCGGTCCTTTCAACGTCCAGGAGAATTTCTGATCGGCGGCCACTTGGCAAACATATACCTGCGAGCCTCTAGCGTGTACTTGCAGGACAATCTCCTCACCTGCCGGAGCTTTGATGTTGTCAGGAACTTCGGGACGCGAAATCTGTTGTCCACTTGCCAAGGCCAGAATCCCTCCTGCGAGTACGAACTGAATGACTCTATTCATGAGCCGCAATTTTAGCATCCACCGTGCTCTGTTTTATCTACGAATCGAGCTCCGCGCTAAGTCACACGCACCACAATCTTCCCTCTTACATGTCCGGTTTCACTCAGCCGGTGCGCGTCAGCCATCTGCTCGAAGGGGAAAACGCGTTCGATCACTGTGCGAACTTTCCTGGCTTCAATCAGGGCGCTGATCTTTTCCAGTTCACCGCCGCGCGGCTTGGCTCGCGTCAGCAGAAGGCGTTTGCCGGTGATTGCGGCACGAACCGTCCAGCCGATCATGTGAGTTGCGGCGTAGCTGAAGAACCGCAACTTGCCCGCTCCGTCACGAGGGATTGGCGCCAGCAGCGACATCATTTTGGCGCCGGGTCTCAGTACGGCGAACGAACCAGCCCAAACGCTCTCGCCCACGCCGTCCAGGACCAAATCATAACCGGAGATCTTGTCGTGCAGACGCTCGCGCTGATAGTCGATGGCAACGTCCGCGCCTAGTTCACGCAAGAAATCCTGATTGCGCGTACTGGCCGTAGCGGCCACGTGCGCCCCGAATGCTTTGGCGATTTGTATGGCAAAAATTCCGACGCCTCCGGCTCCGGCCTGAACCAGGACTTTGTCGCCACTTTTTATCTTTCCTTGAATCACCAATCCTTCCCACGCCGTAAGCGCGGCCAGTGGGACAGACGCCGCTTCCTCATGGCTGAGACTCGCAGGCTTGCGCGCCAGCGAGCTCTCGGGCAGCACTGCGTATCCGGAATAAGTGCCCCGGTAGGTCTTGGCGACGCGTCCGTCTTTGAAGCCGTAGACTTCATCTCCCGGCTTGAACAGTGTGACCGCGCTGCCCACAGCTTCCACTACTCCTGAGCAGTCCGCGCCCCAGATCACCGGAAAAATGACCGGCATCACGGAACGCAGCATGCCATTGCGCAGCCGCCAATCGATGGGATTCACGCTGGTGGCGAGTACGCGCACCAGTACGCCATTTGGGCCCACTCTGGGGACTTCAACGTCTTCCAGTTGCAGGACCTCAGGCCCGCCGTATTGTTCGCAAATGATGGCTTTCATTGAGCAAATGGCAATTAGCAAAAATAGCAACTAGCCAGACAACATCTTAAACACAACAGCCCAGATCAATGGGGCCTGATTCGCGATTTCCTTGCCGCCGCTAATTGCTATTTGCTAATTGCCATTTGCTCCCTACAATAGACACCACTCTCATGGATTTCGATCAGCTGGAAGCGTTTCTTGAGGTCGCACGGCATGGCAGCTTTTCGCGGGCGGCGGAGAAGCGTTTTCGCACACAACCTGCCATCTCGTCGCAGATCCGCGCGCTGGAAGAGGAGGTCGGCGCCCGTCTCTTTGACCGAAGCGGAGGCAGAGTTGCGCTCACGGCGGCAGGCAAGGCATTTCTACGGTACGCTGACGATACGGTTTCTAATCGCAAGAGCATCATCGGTACGCTGGCCGAGATAGAACGCGTGCCCAGCGGGGAAATCGTGGTCGGCGCCAACGAAGCAACGTGTCTTCACATTCTGCCGGAGGTGTTTGCTCATTTCAAAAAGGTGCATCCGGGAGTGGGAGTCCAGATCAGCCGGCTGGAACGAGCCAAGATTCTGGAATCCGTCACTGACAATTCAGTCGATTTTGGCGTGGTGTCCGTCCCTGTGGATGACAAACGCCTGACCGTAATCAACATTCACCGCGACGAGTTGGTAATCATTGTGCCGAAAGGACATCCTCTGGCGTGGGCGAAAGATGCGACTATCGCGGATGCCGGGCGTTATCCGCTTCTCCTGCCCAAGATTGGCCGAACGCGGGAAGCGATTCAAAGCCTGTTTGATGAGCAGCATCTTAAACCGAAAATCTCCATGGAACTGGACTCCAGCGAACTGCTCAAGCGGTTTGTCGCCGCTCGCATCGGCATCGGGTTCATTGCAAAATCGAACGTCCTGGAAGACGTGAAAGCGGGTGTTCTAGCGGCCATTCCGATCGCTGGAGCCTGTATTCGCCGCGACCTTGCGCTTGTCTTCCGCAAGGACAAATCTCTCAGCCGGGCAGCCCAGGCGTTCATACAAATTGCCGTAAAACTGAAGGCGGATGGATTGACCGGGGCTGTCGCGAACCTTTGACTGGTACGCCAGGTGTCGCCAATCCTGTTATGCACCACAGGAGAGGCACACGACGAAGCCCGGGACCGCCGTGCAGCGTCTACTTTTGTAAATTTCTTTAAAATTTCGGGAATTTTCCACAGCATCCGGCTCGCGTGTGTTATTTTTTGAGATTCAATTCAAAACAACTTTTTGGAGGACCACTAAATTGGGAATAAGCATGGTGCCCAAGCGCATCTTTCTGACCAAAGGTGTGGGAAAGCACAAGGAACGTCTTACATCTTTCGAGTTGGCCTTGCGCGACGCCGGCATTGCCGCACAAAATCTGGTCCGTGTTTCTTCCATCTTCCCTCCTAACTGCAAGCTGATCTCCCGCAAAGAGGGCGTGAAATACCTTTATCCAGGCGAGGTCACTTTTGCCGTGGTCGCGGAAAACTCCACGCGCGAACCGCACCGGCTGACTGCTTCAAGCATCGGGCTGGCGGTACCCGCCGACCGCAATACCTACGGATACCTCAGCGAGCACCACTCTTTTGGCGAGCCCGACAACATTGCCGGCGAGTACGCTGAAGAACTCGCGGCGGAAATGCTGGCTACCACGCTCAACGTTGAGTTCGATCCCGACAAGTCCTGGGACGAAAAGAAGGAAATCTACCGGATCTCCAACAAAATCGTCCGGACAACCAACATCACGCAGACCGCTATCGGCGACAAGCGTGGTCTCTGGACCACGGTCATTGCAGCAGCGATCCTGATCTTCGAATAGGGCTTTAAGCCGCGACTGTACGCGAATGAACACGAAGCAGGATTCGCGTCTTCGGCTACATTCGCGGTCGTGTTCCACCGCGTGCATGCGCGGCCTATGGCCATCACTCTGGAAATGTGATCTACGGTCATAGACGCGAGCCCTGCCCTTGGCGCATGATGTGCTGAACATCTTGTCACCTCGCCGGAACTGGAGGAGCCATGTCAATGCCCGCCATCCAGAGTGGAATCGAGCAGCTACTACGCGCCGACCAGGAGTTTTATCCCCCAGCATCGCTGGTTGCGCAAGCCCGCCTTAAAGACTACGACGCCGAGTACAAGCGCTCTGTAGAAGACGCCGAGGGCTTCTGGGCCGGCGTGGCGCGGGAGTTGGAATGGTTCCAGCCTTGGAATAAAGTTTTCGACTGGAAGTATCCGACCTTCGAGTGGTTTCAGGGCGCAAAATGCAACATCACCTACAACTGTCTCGATCGCCAGGTCAAAGCCGGACGCAAAAACAAAGTCGCGTACATCTGGGCGGGCGAGGATGGCACGGAGCGGCAGATCACCTACGGCCAGCTGCTCGACTTTGTCTCACGCACCGCGAATGGCCTGCGCTCCCTGGGTGTGAAGAAGGGCGACCGTGTCATCGTCTACATGCCACTGAATCTCGAAGGCGTGGTTTCCATGCTGGCATGCGCGCGCATCGGCGCTGTGCACTCCGTGGTCTACGCAGGCTTCAGCGTGCAGGCCCTGCGCAGCCGCATTGATGACGCCCAGGCCCGCATCATCCTCACCGCCGACGTCTGCTATCGCCGCGGCAAACGCGTTGAACTTCGCTCGATTGTCCGGGAGGCAATCGCTGGCCTGGAGACGATCGACAAAGTTGTGGTCCTGCGCCGTACCCAGCCTCCCACTGACCTTGAGCTCCATGAGGTCGATTTCTACGAGCTCGTGCGCCAGCAGTCGGCCGAATGTCCAGCGGAAATCATGGAAGCTGAAGATCCGCTCTACATCCTCTACACCAGCGGGACCACGGGCAAACCCAAGGGCGTGGTGCATGTTCACGGCGGATACATGGTCGGAATTTACTACCATATGACCCGCTTCTGGGACATCCGCGATGACGACGTCTTCTTCTGTACCTCTGACATTGGCTGGGTCGTGGGACATTCTTACATCGTCTACGCGCCACTGCTCGCCGGAGCGACTACGCTCTTCCGCGAAGGTGCAATTGATTTTCCGCATCCGGCCATAGCGTGGGAGCTGGTCGAACGCTATCGCGCGTCGGTCATTTTCACCGCGCCTACGGCAGTACGCATGTTCATGCGGCACGGAGACGAGCTGCCGCAGCGCTATGATCTGCGGAGCATCCGTCTGTTCACCTGTGCAGGCGAGCCGCTCAATCCCGAGGCCATGGTCTGGGCCTACCGCGTGCTATGCGGCAACGGCAAGTGTGCGTTCGTGGCCGACAACTGGTGGCAAACCGAAACCGGCGGTCCCTGTCTGGGAACTCTGCCCATCTTTGCGGCGCGTCCGGCCAAGGCCGGAAAAGCGCTACCGGGCGTGGTGGCTGAAGTCGTGGACGCGCAAGGCAACAAGATGCCACCCAACAAAGGCGGACTCTTGGTGCTGCGCCGGCCCTTCCCGCACATGTTCCGCACAGTGTATGGCGATCCTAAACGCTATGCCGAGGACTGGGGCAAAGTACCGAATGCTTACACCACGGGAGATGTAGCTATCTGCGATGAAGACGGCTACTTCACCGTCGTAGGACGCGCAGATGACGTACTCAACGTCGCTGGCCACCGCATTGGCACCGCCGATGTAGAAGGCGCTCTGGTAAGCCATCCCGCAGTCGCCGAAGCCGCGGTCATCGGGCGTCCGGATGAGATCAAAGGCGAAAATATCAAGGCCTTCGTAATGCTGCGCGTCGGGCACACCGGCTCGCCCGAGCTGGCACTCAAGCTCAAAGACCATGTGCGCTACACGCTGGGATCAATCGCTGTCCCGGCGGACATTGCCTTTCCGGACAAGCTCCCCAAAACCCGCAGCGGCAAAATCATGCGTCGTCTGTTGAAAGCCCAGGAACTAGGAAAAGAGATCGGCGATATCTCGACCTTAGAAGAGTAAGCGGGTCAATCCCGGCGAATGGCCGCGCCTAAACATCGAGGCCGATCAGTGTTTTCAGCGTGCTTTTGCCGCCGAGATTGCCGGCTCGCGAAACCGCTTTACCGCCCTGATGCCAATCACTACGAAGAGCACCAGCACAACAACCTGTGCAATCAGGAACGGCGGCTCGGACTGTGTGGGAGCCAGCTTTTTGAGCGCCGGGGACTTTTGAAAAGACTGGACGACCAGCACGAAGACATTGAAGTAGAGCGCAGTTACGGCGGTAATCACGTAGGTCCGCCGCCAGCCCCCGGCCAGGTGGAAGACGTAACGGGCGAGAATCGCCAGCGCAAGCAGCACCAGCGAGATGATTCCCAGCCCGATGGCCGGCGTGAACTTGTGGAAAGGAAAGCCAAACCCCGTCGCGCTCGTCGCCACCGTGGTAAGGAGAAAAAGCGCGGTCCAGGCATCGAGCCGTTTGCCGGCCAGCAGCCCGAACATGACCACTAGTCCAGAAGCAATTCCGACAAGGCTGATGATTACATGAACCAGAGTGTATGTTTCTGTTGACATGCCCAGGATCACAATGCACGTCCTTTCCAAGACCATGTGATAGTACGACTCTTACGGCAGAAATTGCCATCTCGAATTGGCGGACGGAATGAATGTGAAGCATGCCTTTGCGCCGCCCCTTCCGGGCAAATTGCCAGTCTATTACTCATCTCGTCACCCTTACTTCGGTCATCTTTTCCACTTCCGCCTTCCACGCTAAAGTGAGTGGCTATGAGTTCTATGAGCGCCCTTGCATCCCAGATGCCGGCCAGCCACGCGGCTGCCGCCCAGCGTGTGCGCTTCATTACGCACGCGGGACAGAATGTCCTTTTGATCGATTACAGCAACTGCGACGTCACCATGTTGAAGCTCGTTGTGGAAGAAGGACATCGGGTGATCGCACGCGAATTGCCCAATTCCGTGCTCACGCTGAACGATGTTACCGGCACCAGCTTTGACGGTGAATCGGTTGCCGTGCTTAAGTCCCGTGTCGCGGCCAATGCTCCGTATGTGAAGCGGGCAGCAGTCATCGGCATTAGCGGTCTGCAAGCGCTTATTTATGCAGGAGTGCAGACGTTCTCGAACCGTCGTATCCCGTTATTTGGTTCTCGCGCGGAAGCGCTGCAATGGCTGACACAGGATTGAATTCTTAGCAGGACCGTGATCGCCCGATCCTCCGGGCTACAACTCACGGACCCCGTGGCCACGGACCATGAAGTAACCTGCCACCGCTACCAGCAGAATCCCGTTGCAGACCAGCACGATGGGTGCACCGAACTTGCTGGCAAAGTATCCGCTGACAAGGCTGCCCAGTGGCATACCGCCACGGAAGGCTACCATGTAGATGCTCATGACGCGCCCGCGCAGCTCGTTAGGCACAACCAGTTGCACCAGCGACGTAACCGTTGCAAAGACGATAATCAGCGCGGCCCCGGTACAGAAAAGAAGGATATCGCTCAGCCAGAGTACCTTGGAGAGCGCAAACCCCGCGATCAGCAAACCGCACAATGCCTGGACGATGAGTGCGGTGCGTCCCATACGCTTGTATTTTCCCAGCCACGCCACCAGAATCGCTCCCACTACCGAGCCCGAACCTGAGAACGCCATGAGCCGCGTGTATTCGCCAACGTCTTGATGAAAAATCTGTTTGGCGAAGAGCGGAAGAAACGTCAGTACCGCGAAGGCAAGAAAGGTCGTGGTGAAGGCCAGGACGGTAAGCGCCAGCAAGCTACCCTCACGCCGGACGTAGGATAGCCCGCCCAGCAACTCCTCGCTAATCCGACGAGGTGTTGCCGGCGGCGTGTGTTTTACGTGCAGCAGCATCAGGGCAACGATTACCACCAGAAACGATAAGCCGTTGAGCGAGAAGCAAGAGGTCATACGCTCGATTTGGTTCCGTCCCAGGGTCGCCAGGGCGACGCCGGCCAGCAGAGGTCCTATGACGCGAGCAAGATTGAATTGAATCGAGTTGAGCGCGATGGCATTCGGGAGATCGTTCTTTTCTACTAGCGTTGGAACCAGCGCCTGCGATGCCGGTCCTCCGAAGGCCTGCGCCGAGCCTGTGATAAACGACAGAACCAGAATGTGCCAGACCTGCACTCTACCTGAGAAAACCAGAGCGGCCAGCGTGAATGCCGTCGACATCTGGATGTACTGCGACACCAGCAGCGTCTTACGTCGGTCG
>WNFG01003152.1_pt1 | contig 15652 bp, 8 predicted proteins | sample 5400431 | NCBI WGS metagenome assembly WNFG01 (sample SAMN13153346, study PRJNA577476) | soil metagenome | isolation source: 120 cm saprolite under Douglas fir tree site 2 hole 3 replicate 2 | place: USA:California | collected 2015-04-18 | reverse complement strand
CTGACGAGAATAGACAGCGGGATCGAGATGGCGATGATCAGCGTGCTTTTCCAGTTTCCGAGAAAGAGCAAGATCATGATCGCCGTGAGACAGGCCGCGATGATCGCCTCGCGAATGACGCCCTGGATGGACGCCCGCACGAAGAGCGACTGGTCAAAAAAAGTGGTGATGTGCAGGCCTTCCGGCAGCGAGGAGCTGTAATTATCCAAGATCTGTTTGACCCGGCCCACGATGTCTAGAGTCGAGGCGCGGCCGGTTTTGTAGATGCTCATGAGAACGCCGCGCTGACCATTGGCAACAACTATGTTGGTCTGCGGAGAAAAACCGTCGCGGACATGGGCGACATCCTTCATGTAGATGGTCGTGCCGTTGACGGTCTTTACGGGCAGATCGTTCAGCTCGGCGATGGATTGAGGGCTTCCGTTCATCTCGATGGTGTATTCGAGAGGGCCGAGCTTCGCGGTTCCGGTAGGAAGGATCAAGTTCTGCGCATTTACCGCGTTGACGATATCGACCGCGGAGAGGCCCTTGGACTGCAGAGCCGCCGTATCAATATCGACGCTCACCAGCCGTTGCTTTCCGCCATAGGGAAAGGGAGTGGCAGCGCCTTGGACGGTGGCGAGCTGCGTCCGGATGAAGTTGTTTCCGAAATCGAAAAGCTGCTGTTCGCTAAGAGTATCACTCGTCAGGCCAAGCTGTATGACGGGAACCGTCGAGGCTGAATAGATGATGACCAGAGGCGGTGTGGTTCCCGGGGGGAGAAATCGCAGAAAGGTCTGAGAGATGGCGGCAGTTTGCGCGAGGGCCGTCTGAATGTTCGCGCCCGGCTGGAAGTAGACTTTGATCACCGCAATGCCGGGAAGAGATTGCGACTCAATGTGCTCGACGTCGCTGACGAGAGTGGTGACGCCGCGCTCGACGTTGGAGGTGATGCGCTGCTCCATCTCGTGCGGCTGGAGGCCGTTGTAGGTCCACACGAGACTGATGACCGGGATGTTGATGTCCGGAAAAATATCCGTGGGTGTGCGCAGCAGCACCACTGGCGTCAGCAGGATGATCACGAGCGCCATTACGATAAACGTGTACGGCCTCGCCAGCGATAATCGGACTATCCACATGAAGCGTTGACGATTCCTTCAGAGTTCCTGACCGCTTGCTCTCCCGAACTAAATCGGATTGGTTTAAGCGTACTTTAGTCTTAGATTCCTGGGCTCATTTCTTTGGGTACGCGGCCGTCCCGCCCACACGATGTACGGTCCGCAGGGGCAAGGGTAAGGCGAATCGACATGACACAAGAAGAGGTCTCGCAAACCTCTTGCCAACACCTCTCAATGATGGCCCTGCCCCAAAGCGTCACAAATCATAACTTTAGCCACGGCGGACGACTCTCCGGCATCTCTGCTTGGCTGTTGGATGCCCATACTTTGACAGATGTCACAATCAGGTCCGGTTCCAAGTTGGACTCTAACTCCGAATCCCCATTCGACGAAAGATAAGCAACGGTGCCGGAGATTCCTCGCCGGATTCGGGGATCTTGAGAGGAGTGCGGGAAGAAGAGCGCAGGGAGCTGACGGAGCCGCCATCTTTGCTCGAGCGGTGTTTTGTCGCCGGGACCGAGAAAGTAGCCGTCGTCGCGCTGGTTGATCTGCGCCGCTATCGCCGGCTTGAACCATCCCTTGAGCTTCACGGTGGCCATGGCGGATTTGCCGATGACTGTGAGCTTGTTGGTGAGCATGTACTCCTTCTGATCGGTGCGTCCACCCAGGACGATAAGCGTGGGCACTTTCAAGCGGCCGGCGGCGAATTGCACGCGCTCGCCCATAGCGGCGGCCTGTTGAAGCATTTCGCGGCGCACTTTTGTGTCCAGGACCATGGTCTCATTGATGCGCGGGGCACTAGCTTTGCGCCCGGAATCCCAGGGCACGGGGGCGTCGCCGCTGGCATCAACTTTGATGTGGTGTTTGCCGATCCAAATGGAGTCGCCATCGTGAAGGGTGGCACGCTCGACCCGCAGATCGTTGACGAAGGTGCCGTTCAGACTGTCGAGGTCTTCGACGACGAGGCGCCCGGCTTCGAAGTACACGCGGGCATGATGATTGGAAACCGCCAGGTTGTCGACGGGCAGGTCGTTATCCGGGGAGCGCCCGATGCTCACGGGGCGGCTGCCCACGGGCACTTCCTTGACGACTTTTTCCTCAAACATCAGGCTGAGCTTCGCCATCTCACTTTCCTCCCGCGGTGCCGTTGTCGGCCGCTTTTTTTCGCGCCCCACGGCGCAGCCAAGAAAACCAGCCCTTGGATTCCGCTCCGACGCGCACCACAATAACCGTGATGTTGTCCGCTCCTCCGCCCTCGTTGGCCAACTCGATCAGTCTTTCGGCGGCCTTGGTGGGGTTGATTTCCGCCTGCAGGGTTCCGGCGATTTCCGGCTCCGTGACCATGCGCGTCAACCCGTCCGAGCACAGCAGCAAGATGTCTCTGGCGAACAGGGTATGTTCGTCGGTATCCACTTCGATTTCGGGCTGGGCCCCCAGCGCGCGCAGCAGCACGCTCTGCATCTCGCTTTCTTCCGCCTCGGCCGCTGTAAGGATGCCGCGACGCACCTGCTCGGCCACCAGAGAGTGATCGCTGGTGAGCTGCTGCAACCCGCCGCTGCGGAGAAGATAGGCCCGGCTGTCGCCCACATGGGCGATGCTCAACTTTGTCCCGTCAATCCAGGCGGCCGTGACGGTCGCGCCCATGCCGTGCTGCTCGGGCTTCTCTTCCGCAGAATCATAAATATTCTTGTTCGCGAGATGCACCGCGCCAGCCAAGCGCCTGGTCTTTTGGCTCCAGCCGGGTTGCACTTGCCCCGGCGGCGCCAAAGAATCTCCCGATGTAGTGGTGCAGTGATTCACGATCGTCTCAACTGCCAGAGCGCTGGCGACTTCTCCATGGGCCTCGCCGCCCATACCATCGGACAAGACGAAGAGGTTCAGCGGCTCGACGATACGGAAACAGTCCTCGTTGTTCGAGCGCACACGCCCCATATCGCTGACGCCGCCGCTCACGATCAGCACGGAATCTCCTCTTCCAGCGCGCGGAGCCGGCCCGCGCCCACACCCATCCGCGGTAGCTCAACATTCACGCTATCAGACCCTTTCCGGCGAAGAAAGACATTGATGCCTACTGATTACCGACTTTTTCGCCACAAACGCCCTTTGGACCCCCAGAGATTACAACCATTCAGGCCAAATTGCGCCATTTTTGCGGCGTCTTTGCTTTCTTAGGCGCGCTTTTCTCCATTAGAATCTTGCTATGCTGCTGCGCCGCCCTGCTCAGTGCTTCCCGCCCCTTTGCGTCGCTGCCTTGTTCTTTTGCCTCGGCGCTTTCTCCCAGCAGGCTCCGTCTGCGTCGGCCGCGCGAATCCTACTTCTCCCTCGAAGCGTGGTGTCCGGCGAGCGGGCGACGCTTGCAGTGCTTGACGTGAACGGGCGTCTGACGCCCGGTGTCACGGTCAGTTTTTCAAACGGAGATCGCTTTACTACAGACGCGACGGGGCGGGCCATGTTCGTGGCGCCGCTCAATCCGGGAGTGCTACTCGGATCGATTCCGGGGCGCGCGGGGCGCGTTGCCACGACGATCTTGACGCCCCGCGAAGCCGCCACTTCCTCGATCGAAGTATCTTCCACGCCGCGCTTTGTTTCGCTCACCGACCGATTCGAACTCGCAGGAAGAGGATTCTGCGGAGACGCGGACGCTAATCAGGTCTCGATTTCGGGGCAACGAGCGCTCGTGCTCGCTTCCTCGCCGACATCTCTTGTTGTTCTGCCGCCCATGGAATTGCAACCGGGGCGCGCTTCCGTGAGTATTACTTGCGCAAAACAAGATGCCCCTCTCCTCAAAGTGGTTTTCGTTGCGCTCGAACTGGAGGCCGATTCTTCGCCCCTGGCACCGGGGAAGCACCGGTCGCTAACGGTCCATGTGCGCGGCACGGCCAGTAAGGTGGTGCTCGAGGCGCAGAACCTCGCTCCCGATATCGCAGAACTCGTGGGCACGACTCCCGTGCGTCTGTCCAGCTCGGGCGGGGCCGATAACTTTGCCCGCTTCGACCTTGTCGGCCGGAAGCGCGGAAGCTTTTCGATCTCCATTCGTCTGTTGTCCTCGCGCAAGGTTCCACACTAGCGATCTGCTTGTTCCTTCTGGTTAACAGGTGGGGTTCGCGTTTCCCTCCTCTCCCGTCAGCCTTGTGTTACATTTCTTAGTTCCAGCCTGCCCGCTGTTTTCGGGCATATTCAATGAGCCTCTCACTCTTGTTCGGCGTCGCTCTTGCCCTCGCACTCGGCCTCTTTCTCGGGCAGCTTCTCGCGCGGCTCCGCATGGCCTCGCACGCGAATGACCTTCAATACGAAGCCGCGGGTCTCGCCGCTCAAGTCGACGAGACACGTAAGCACGTGGAGACCCAGCGCGTGCAGATAGAGGCGCTCCGCAAAGAGCTGGACGCCGAGCGGATCTTGCGCACACGCGCCGAATCAGAACGTCAAAGTGAGCGCTCCAATATTGAAGAACAGAAGCGTCTCCTGCATGAAGATGAAGCCAAGCTCCGGGAAGCGTTCGACTCGCTGGCGGGCAAAGCTCTCGAGCAGTCAACCCTGCAGTTTCTGCAGCTCGCCCAGGAGCGTTTTGCGAATCTGCAGCAGGAAGCGTCCGGTGACCTGGCGCGGCGTCACGAATCGATCCGCGGGATGGTCGATCCCCTGCAAGAGCGTCTTACGGAATTGCAGACTCACCTGCGAGAGCTGGAAACGAATCGTCAATCCGCTTACGGAGAACTCCGCAGCCAGGTGCAGCAACTGGCAGTAACAAGCCGCGATTTGCAAAAGGAAACCGTCACCCTGGTCAGCACGCTCCGTCAGCCGCAGGTCAAGGGGCGCTGGGGCGAACTTACCTTGCGGCGCGCAGTCGAGCTGGCGGGCATGTCTCCGCACTGCGATTTTCTCGAACAGGTTTCCGTGGACACCGACGAAGGGCGATTGCGCCCGGACATGATCGTCCATCTCCCGGGGAATGCAAATGTCGTCGTGGACGCAAAAGTGCCGCTGCATGGGTTCTTAAGAGTCGCGGCTGCGCAGTCCGACGCCGAGCGCGAATTGGGATACCAGGAGCACGTGCGTCTTGTCCGGGAACACGTTACACAACTTGCTTCCAAGGAGTATTGGAAATCGTTCGACCCGACTCCGCAGTTTGTTGTGATGTTTGTCCCCGGCGAATCCTTTTTCAGCGCCGCGCTCGAGAAGGATCCGTCGCTGCTCGAGGACGCGATGCAGAAAAAAGTCGTGCTCGCCAGTCCTACAAATTTAATCGCTCTGCTTCGGGCCGTGGCCTACGGCTGGCGCCAGGAGCAAATCGCGGAGAATGCCCAGGAGATCAGCGACATCGGAAGAGAGCTCTACGATCGCATGATGAAATTCCTTGAGCATTTCGACGATTTGCGCGGCGGCCTGGAACGTGCCAACAAGTCGTTCAACAACGCGGTCGGTGCCTTCGAGGGCCGCGTCCTGCCATCCGTTCGAAAACTGAAGGAAAAAGGCGGTCACGCCGCTGAAATCCCGGTTATAGAACCGACGGAAACCGGGTTGCGCGCTCTCAATCCTGCCCTGAGCGAGACCGAGGAATAGTTTCCAATATCCCAATAGAAAAGGGCTCCGCTTTCGCAAAGCCCTTTGTCCAATTCGTTTCGACCTGCTGACTCCTCGGTGTGAGCTACATTTCCTACCAGCTCAGTTTTAGCGCGAACTGAAATTGCCGCGGATCCAGCGCCGCGGTGGGCTGGCCGGCGTTGCAACCTGCCGGATCGGTTGGATTGCACAGCGGGCTCACGTCGCCGACGTTGAACCGGTTAAACAGGTTGAACATGTCGACGATGGCGTCCAGCTTCAACCGTTCGCCAAGCGGGAACCGCCGAGCCAGGCGCATATCCCACTGGAAAAAGCCGGGGCGCACAAAGGCGTTACGTCCCAAATTGCCGGTGCAACCCGCAGGCGGCGTAACCCCGGTTACCGTGAATGGCGCCCCGCTGTTCGTCACACACACATTAGGGAGGGTGAACGTCTTTCCAGGAATAAACGGTGAACTGACACCAGGTCCGATCGATGGCCGTCCACCGTTCCCTGAAAAATCGAGCCGGAAGTCGGTTCCAGTCAGTACGGTGTACGGCCGCCCGGATGCCAACTCGACGATAGGAGCCAGCGTGAAGTCTCCGATTAAGTGTTTCCACGCGCTGTCGCCGCTCTTCGCCGAGCTGCTTTGGAAGACCGCGCTCGTTACCCACCGATGCCGCTGGTCGAAGCTGGAATTCGCGCGCTCGAGGTTCGGGAAGCGGTTATCTTGCGGCTCGAGCAATGTCTGCAAGTCCGTGGAATCGTCAATCGCGTGTGACCACGTGTAGCTCGACAGGAATTCGAAGTGACTCGTGAAGCGTTTCGAGAAATTCACCGTCAGCCCATGGTAGATGGAATTCCCGGACGACTCCTGCTCGTCTACGCTGGCCCAGGGCACCTGCACCCCTGGGAAGCCCGTGGGATAGCCTGCCAGCGCTGCCAAAGCTACTTCGTTTGCATATCCTCCCGCTAGCCCTGCGAACGAAGGGTTGGGACCCGAGGGCTTGAAGAAGTTGAAGAACGCGGGGGTGCCGACGAACTGTCCGTTAAAAGCGGCCAGCGGCCCGGGACAACCCGTGAGCGTGCCCAACGCTAGAGGTGCAATGACGTTCATTCCGCAGGTTCCTGCGCCGTTAGCACCAGGTGCAAAGCTCGCCGCTGGAACTGCCACGCCAAAAGGGCTACTGGAAGTGATGCCAGCCAGGCCTGCGTTGCGGACATTCAGCGCCAAGCGCTGCGGGTCGGTGGAATCAATGTTGCGCGGCCGGTTCAAGTGCAGCCCGTGGGTATAGGAATAGCCGATGCTGATCTTATATTCATGACCAAGCTGGCGCTCAATTGTCAGGTTGCCCTGCTGCGCGTAGGCATATTGGAAGTTGCGGGAGATCGGCAGTGTAAATGGCAGAAGGGCGAGCGGCAAGCCGGTCTTGAGGAAGTTCTGGTTGTTAAAGAATGGGCTGTTCTTTGGGTCGAACCGCTGTTCGTTCGGCAGGTATGTTATCCCCGGGATGCCGGTCGTGTTCAGGACCCCTTGGAAGATGGTGGCGCCGTTCGCAGCCGTTGGGTTGGTAGCCATTGCGGCCCGGGTCGGCGTGCCGCCGAAGATGAGGAGCTGCGAAGAAAGTGCCCCGTCGGATGTGGTGGACAGGAACGCAGAAGCAAACGAAGGGTGATCATAAAACAGCCCGTAACCCGCGCGGACCACCGTTTTGCCATTGCCCATTGGATCCCAAGCTAAGGCGAACCGTGGGGCCACATTATTGTAATCGCGGGGATAACCCTCGGTCACGTTGAACGCCGTTTCCGCCGCTGCGTTGAGGGCCGTCGCGGGCTGGAATTGCGCCGTGTACTCGACGTCGTATCGCACACCATAGTTCAGCGTCAGGCGGGGAAGGATCTTCCAGCTATCCTGGATGAAGAAGCCCATGGAGGGGTCGTTGAAGAGCCGATTGGAATTTCCGATGCCCTGGATGAAGGTCGTCGGCAGACCCAAACCGTAGGCTTGCACGCCCGTGAAGCCGGGCACAGCGACTCCATTGAACGTGTTGGGCAAGGACAAGCTGGAGGCCGAAAGACCGCCGAAATTCATTACCCCGCCGAAATTCAGCTCAAAGACTTGTGCTTTCTTGGAACGAAGCTGGATGTAATTGATGTCCGCACCCGTCTTGAAGGTGTGGTGTCCCTTGACCCAAACGAGATTGTCCGTCCACTGGAAGCGCCGCTCGATGCGGTCTTCCGTCGAGAAGGGCTCCCGGCCGAAGAACGCAAAGCCCGTGATATTCACACCGAGGCCGCTTCCGCCGGGAAGTTGGGAGAAGCCATAATGCAAGCCTCGGCGCGCATACTGGAAACGGGCAGTGTTGATAAGCGATTGACTGACAATCGTGTCGTGCTGGAAGACGCCGGAAACATCACGGGTTTGTTGCAATGACGTTCGCGAGCCGGCGTTCTGACCAAAATTCTGGTTCTGCGCGTTGACCTGAATGCCTGTGACCAGAGATGGCGACACGCTGACGCGCAGGAACGAGCTGTTCTTTGAATTCCAGTGTTGATCCAGGCGGCCCGACCACAGGCTCGTACCCTCGGATATCGGGTAGTTTCCCCTCAGGGAGTTCATCCGGACGAACGAACCCGGCAATGTCACGAGATTTGCCGGGGCGCAGGCCTTCGATGAATTTAGGAGGCCGCAATCAATTGGGATTGGAAAGCGCGCTCCGGGCGCCACAGGCACGCCTTCCCCGGATGCGACCAACCCGGGGTCCACGCCATTCAAGGCGACGCTCGATGATGACCCGGCCAGTGCAAAAATGTTCGCTGCCAGCTGCTGGCCTTGGGCGGATGAGAGCACTGCCGGGTTGTTCACGAAGGCAGCCTGCGCCGGCGTCAGCAGCAAGGTGACGCCGGGGATTACTGGGGTCGTCGCCGGCACCAGGCCGAAATTATTTGCGCCAATGTTCGTGAACCCTGTTTCTTGCCGGCGCGTGGTTTCGTACGAAAGAAAGTAAAATGTCTTGTCCTTCTTGATTGGTCCGCCGAGCGTGGCACCGGCCTGCACGCGGGTGTACGCCTGTTTCACGGGATTCACCGCCCCGGTCACCGGATCCACTTCGACCGAAAACGCGTTCCGCGCCTGGAACGCTTTATTTCGCAGGAATCCAAAGACGTTGCCGTGTATGTCATTCGAGCCGCCCTTGGTGACGATGTTGACCACGCCGCCCATGGCTCGGCCGTATTCCGCATTGTAGTTGCTGAGAATGATCTGGAATTCCTGCACCGCTTCCTGCGATACGGTGGCCCGAATGCCGTTCACGGAGTTATCCACGGCGTCCGCGCCGTCCACTGACACTTCGTTGGACCTCGCTCGCTGTCCACCGACATTCAGCCCGCTCGTCGGTGCGGCCCCGATAGAAGGGGCGGCGTCGCGATTCGTCTGCGAATTCGTCAGCGTAAAGTTGATGTAATTCCGTCCATTGATCGGCAAGTTGTCGATGCGCCGCTGCTCGATGGTTTGCGAAACTTCGGTTTTGCTCGTCTCAATTGGCGCAGTCTCCGTGGTCACAGTAATGCTTTGCTGTACGCCACGGAGTCCCAGTGTCAGGTCAAGAGTTGCCGACTGGCCCACCGTCACCACAATGGAGGGGTTCTCGTAGACCCCAAAGTTCGCACCGCCATCGACGGTCATCTTGTACTGCCCTGGCGGCAGTCCGACCACCGTGTAGCGGCCGTTGTCGTCGGCGACCGCGGTTCGCACTGCGCCCGTACCCACACTGGTGAGGCTCACCTTGGCCCCTTTCACTCCCAGACCCTGGGGATCCATCACCGTTCCCGACAGGGTTGCCGTATTCACCCCCTGCGCCGCGGTTATTGCGCTGCAGCCCAACGCGAGTACGCACAACACGACCAAAGCAAACACACCCTGACGGCGTTGCATCTGTGTCCTCCTGATTGCTTTCTCTTTCCCGCTACCCCTAGCGCTGGCGGATGTTCCTGCCTACCCCGCTAACTCCGTTGGATACACGGCTTTTACTGCAATACACTGCCGGATTCAACTGAAAACTTAATAGCCGTAGTCCGGAGGGAAACCCCATGTTGTAGCCTGTCCAGATAGGTCAGCAGGGGCAGACTCCGCCGCCACCGAGAGGTCTTCATAACAGCGGCAGGATGAACCGGATGGAGTTATCTGGCAAGCGACAAGATGCGAAAATCACGTGAGAGGAGACGATGTCGCCTCTTGTCATGCTCGCGGCCCTAGATAACCGGAGCCCTAGCAATGTTTTAACAGCGAGAGTTGCCTCGGCAAGATCAGGCCTGGATCGCGATCGTTCCAAAAGCGAGGGTGCAAATTAAGAGGAGCAGTCGGAGAACTGTCCGAACCTGGATGAGGCTAGATCTGCAGGTGGCGCTGCACGAGTTTGCGCAGCTTATCGCGGTCTTCTTCTTTCATGTGCACGATCTCGACCCCGCCGCCATCCGGGCCGATATTGCGTACGACCGCCGTGAAATGGATCTTGCGAAGCCCGGCGCGCATTTCCAGCTGGATGGAATCGCCAACGTTGAGCCGTTTGGGCGATTCGAGATACGCGCCGCCGAGGCTGATGGTTTTCACGCGCGCGAGGCCTGCCTGCGGGCCGTCGATGTGAGCGCGCAAAGGGGATTCGAGCGGCACGCGCGCGTAGCGTCTAGGAATCATATAGCCCGCGTTTGTCTGCCCCAATGATTCGAAGGCCGCCCGCGCCTGGGCAAACGACGCGCGATCTTCGATGAGCGCGAGGGCATCTTGCGCCGCCGAACGAAGTCCGGAAGGCTCCGCGTAAGCCAGCCCTTCGCGCTCTTCCACCAGCCGCCTCAGCAACTCTGCAGCTTCTGTGGCGTGCATGCGACCGAGCGCTTCGATCGCCTTTATGCGCACAAAAAGATCGCGCAGGATTTCGTGCTCGCCTGCCGCGATTTCCATCAATTGCGGCACCGCAGTGGCTTCCTGGGCGAGCCCGATCTGATCGATCATCATGGGAACAACCAGCGGATGGGCATCCGCCAGCACTGCGGAAAAAACGAAGGCCGCACTCTGCGCTGAGGCAGAATTTGCGGGCCGCGAGAGTTCGCTGATGGCCAGGTCCTGCAGATTCCACTCCCAGCTCGCGAGGGCCCGTGCCAGGCCGCGCAGCAGCCGCTCTGGATCGGCGGCAGCCAACAGTTTGATCGAGGCGCTCACACGCTGCCGGCGGGCTTCGTACAGCCGGGTTTCGAGAAGATTCAGCACAGGAACCCCGATGGTTCGCAGGAGGCGCGCCATCGCGGGAACGCTTTCCGCGCCGCGCGGTTCCGTCAAAAGCAGGGTCATTCGATCGAGCAACCGCTCAGGGTCGCGCTGCAAGAGCCGCGGAAGCACGGGATCGAGCGGTCGATTTGCCAGCGCTGCGTCGACGAGCAACAGCCAGCGGTCTTGCGCCACCAGGCGCTGGGCCAGCGTTGCTATGTGGCCGTGTTCTTGATCGCGCGGGGCTCTCTCGAGACTCGTCAGAATGGTCTCGAACCCCGCGTAATCGGCGCGATTGACCGCAATCCGCCCAAGGGTTTCGAGAAAAGCCGCGAGCAGGGCTGCCGTCTCCGGAATAGTTTCTTTCTCCAGCGCCTTCATTGTCCCTCGGCTCAGGTCTTCCGGGAGCTGGTTTGGCCACAGCGACTCGATGATGGCCGTCACCTCGTTCAATCCCGCCGCTACGGCGCGCCGGGCCGATGGCTCCTCATGCTCAAGTCTGCGCGCATAGTTCAGAAGTATGTTGCGAGCCTCGCGCCGCGGCGCGTCCGCGCCTGCTTCGGCCAATTGACCAAGCGTCTGCTTCAAGGCCACGACCGGAACGCTCCAAACTTCCGGTCCGCGTAACACCGCCGACTTTTCTCGCGGTGGCAGCTCGATCCAGAATTTCTCGATGAGTTGTTCTCGGTGCGTATCCGTCGCCCAAGTGGTAGCGAGTGTGGACAGATGCTGCGAGGAATGAGGCCCCGAGTATCCTCCCGAGGAAACCAGCACGTCGCCCAGACGATGGAACATTGATTTCACGGCAACCGGCGCAAGCGTCCCCGCGGAAAACTCCGCGCTGAGAAACTCGAATATCAGGCTTTCGGAAAGCCGCAGCAGATAAGGTTGCGGCCGCTCATTCTCACGGGGGGTGTATTGTGAGATTGAGCTGAGCAGCATTCGAACGGTATCTCTGCTCGCGTCTTCCAAGGCGCCGTGAATAGCCCGTGCTGCCTCTTCCGGCGATAGCCCGCGAGCGCTCTCCAGGGGCGGCGTCAGCCGTGCGAGCAGGCGCAGCGCAGCCACCAGATCGTCGATCCCTGGGGTGCGAATGGGTGACTCACTGCTCTCGCGCGGCGAGCTTCCACCGTAGGCTACCAGCGCGCCGATTAAACTGGCGAGCACTGTATCAACCCTGCGTTCCGTTTGGGCGTTCACGGAAATGCCTTCCACGCCTTTCTCCAAGAGCTTCGCCGTCCACCACGCGTGCCCAGCACGCTTTGACGGCCCTTCCGATCTTAGCAATGAAGCTTTAATGAGTTGGGCGAGCGTGTCCAGTTCGCCTACATGAAACTTGCGCGCGAAGGCGAGCGTTTGGATCCCCGCACCCTGAAGTTCCTGCGCGAGCGTTTGCATCTCGCCCCGAGCATCAGGCAGATGAGCGTCGCTAAGCTTGGGTACTACGAAACCGCCCCTTTCCGCGTTGATTTCCAGGCCATTCAGGGCCGAGGCCATACTTCGCAATGATTCGTAGGCGGCATCCAGACTCTCCAGCCGCCGTGGATGGTTCCTGTCGTATAGGCGTTCGGAACGAAGGAGTAGATGGAACGCGCGAAGCGCGCGATGCACCCCCGCGGCCTTGGCATCGACACTGGGAGCAGGTTCTTGGTGCGCTACACCGGACACCTTACTTGCACTTTTACGCGGGGCCCTTTGAGCAGGCTTCCCCCGCTCGCGGCCGCCGCTCGCCTCTTCCACAGGTAATGTGGCCCGAAGTACCAAAGCACTCTCCCCTTATTTCACTGCGGCTCTGTCTGACTCCGTTGATGAACGGTAAGAAGGTCGGCCCCTGCCCTAGACAAAAACTCCCCATGCGGGCAGGGTACCTGCAACTATAAAGAAAGCACGCTTCCGGCCCCTATAATTCCTACGTAAGTCTTTTATTTTCAATACGAGCGAATGATGGCCGCACAACCCCCGCGATTGCTGTGTTACAAAAGGTTACGATTTGGGCGGGAGGCTTCTGCCATTGCAACGCGGCCGGCGGGGCCTCAGTTTTCCGCGCGTGCGGCTGTCAAAGCAGCTGACTACCCCGAGGCTTACTTCGATCTCAAAGATTCCTGCACTGTAACGGTTCCACCCTCACTGACCTGGACGGTCCTTTTGGCTTGTTGATAACCACTGAGCTTAAGGATCACCGTGTGCATCCCCGAGGGGACCTGCACCCGGGCAGGTGTGAATTGCCCCGTTGATGCGCCATCCACAAAAATCTCCGCACCCGGGGGGTTCGTCTCGACTTGAGCCCACGCAACGCGGCCCGTCACCGGCTTCTCCTTGAGCTCTACGTCGAGTTGCGTCTGGATATTGTCCTTTACCTGGACGCTCCCCGCATACGCCTCATAACCCGGAATGCGGAGCACAAGATTGTATTGTCCGGGAGCGAGCGGCAACGTTACCGGCGTTTGGCCCGACTGTTTTGCACCATTGATGAACACATCAGCACCGCGGGGGCGGCTGTTTACAAACAATCCCTTGGCCAGTGATTCGAGCGAGATCTTTTGATCTGAGACGTCATCTGACTTTACCTGCAATGCGGTTTGCACTGGTTGGTAGCCGTCTTTCTTGACCTCCAGGCTGTACTGCGCAGGATTCAAGTCATTGAAGCTGCATGGGGTTTGGCACTGGCTCACAGTGCGCCCGGCTGGGCCGTGCAGTACGGCGGTGGCGCCGATCACGTCCGTGACGACGTGGATGGCTCCTTGTCCGGCGGGTGGGACCGGGTGGCCGCCTTCTCCACCGTTCCCTTTGCCTCCATCCGCCGCATCGTCGTACTCGATGTGATCCACGACTCTCACATTAGCCGGGGCGTCACGCAAGAATTTCAGGAGCCCGCCATGCTCCGCAGGGCGCAGCTTTCCAGCGAGCACCAGCGTGTTTCCCACACCCTGGATCTTGGCCCGCCCGGTCAGCCCCTTCTCCGCAATGGCTTCCTCGATGCGTCCTTTGTACTCGGCTGCCTGGGAGCTCAAACCGGCATCGGATTTCTTGGCGGCAGATCTCAACGCCGCGTTCTCTGCAGGTTTTGTTCTCGTCGGCCTCGGCTCTGGGTTTGCGGCGGCTTCGTTCGCCGGCTCTGCGTCGCCGTTTTCTTCTGAAGTTGCCGTGGGATTGTTTTCCTTGGCTGCCAAGGTCGTAGAAGGGGTTTCGGCGGCAGCGGGTTTCTGCGCGGCGTGTATCTGACGCGCATCCTCGAAGACAGGCCGCAGTTTCTGAACGCCGTACGCAATGACACCGATCAAAAGCAACGCGACGAATATCGTCCCGAGCACGCTTTTTTTCTTCGGCTCCTCGTAACGGATTACCGTTCCAGTGCGCCGCACCACGGGAGTCTGCGACGGGCTCGATGCCCGATGGGACAACGAACGCGCCGTCTCCGCTGTCATGGGATCTTCGCCGCGAGCGTTCCGGCCGGCGGCGCCGCCTGCGCCGCCCATCGCCCCCAGTGGCAACGTCGCGTTCGGCGCTCCGCGTCCAGCTAGGACGAGTGTCTTATCTGGGTTACCCCCAGCAGCGGCGGCGCGGTAATTTCGCAGATCCTCTAGCATTTCGCGGCAACTCTGGTAGCGCGCCTCCGGCTCTTTCTCGAGGGCTTTCATCACCACTGCGCTGATCCCAGGGTGAATCGAAGCGTCGATATTGTGGGGAGGTACCGGATCCTCGTTCACGATTTTGTAGATCACCGTCGTGATGTTCTGTCCCGGGAAGGGCTTCTCACCTGCAACCATCTCGTACAACAACACGCCCAGCGAAAAAATATCGCTGCGGCCGTCCACCGCCCGGCCCTTCACTTGTTCCGGAGACATATAGCTCGGCGTGCCCATGACATGCGCAGTCTGCTGCATCGTGCCGAACTGCAGAATTTTCGCCGTGCCGAAGTCTGTTACCTTTACTGTATCGTCGGCCGCCAGCATGATATTGGCCGGCTTTATGTCGCGGTGCACTACATTGCGTTCATGTGCAAACTGCAGCGCGCTGCACGTCTGTTCCATGATTCGCAGGATGCGCGGCAGCGGAAACGCCTGCGCTCCGTCCAGATGCGCCTGCAAGCTCTTGCCTTCGACCAGCTCCATCGTTATGTAGTACAGGCCGTCTTCTTCGCCTGCGTCAAACACCACCACGATATTCGGATGGGTCAGAAGACCTGCCGCGCGTGCCTCAGTTTGAAAACGGGTCAACAGCTCCGGCCGGGACAATCCCGTCCCTTCCCGTACCGCCCCGCTTTCGGTACCGTCGTCACCGCTCCAACAATCTTTCGATTCAGCCCGCGCTCCGCACCTGCCTCACCCTGGGATCCAAGAGAAATCGACAGGGGTATCGCCCGCGCAGGTTGAAAACTCTCCGCGCTATCGGCTCCCTACACCCTCTTCCTCTTTTTTGCGCGCATCCGGAACCTATATCGAGAGGCGAAGACACATCGGCTCACACACGGGGGCCCTATTGTCCACAGTACGCATCAAATTTTCTCTTGGTCAACGCTACGGGGGTACCAGTGTTTCGCACTCGACACGTGGCGAAACGGCGGAGTTCCCCCAGCGGTTCCTGGCCGCCCCAAATGGGCGGATTACGGCCGCCGCATGGACTCGCCTGGGGACATCGAGCGTTCCGGCATGGGCACGTTCGTTTCGCGAACGGGGCGATCCACTTCTCCTGGGCGCGCTGGCGCCTCGAGCCCGTCAGTCAACAGATAGCCTTGCAAAGCGATTCCGTTCGTCCA
>WNFG01002406.1_pt1 | contig 15665 bp, 9 predicted proteins | sample 5400431 | NCBI WGS metagenome assembly WNFG01 (sample SAMN13153346, study PRJNA577476) | soil metagenome | isolation source: 120 cm saprolite under Douglas fir tree site 2 hole 3 replicate 2 | place: USA:California | collected 2015-04-18 | reverse complement strand
CAAGAAATTGGCGACGGAGTTGTGCCTTTTTGTGCCTGCGCCAAAAGTGGCCGTTCCCCGTAAGCTCCTGAAAAGATTTGGCGTCCCCGACGGGATTTGAACCCGTGTTACCGCCGTGAAAGGGCGATGTCCTAGGCCAAGCTAGACGACGGGGACGGTTTAGGGAGGGATATTGACGCGACGTATGATGGTAACAAGCGCTTCTTGCGTCTGTCAAAAACGGCGTGCCGGGAACCCATACCCAGAGTAGTAGAAATTAATCCGGACTTTGCCTCGCTACACAGAAGTAGCTCGCACGCACCAGCCGCAAATCGCAGCCTCAATTCCAGGAAGCAACCGGGGTCACCTTACAACTTTTGTGCGTAGAGGGCATTCCAAGACAGAAAACAATTTAGTATTGAGCAGTACCGTTTTCCATAGCGACTGTGCCGGATCCACTCTACCTGAGCCTGTGGTTTCCCAGCTTCTCTGGCCCTGAGATGCTGCCACACATTCTCGCGGTCATCAAGCAGTTTCCTTTTTCCCCGCAGCGACCTGGGATTACCTATCTCGCATTACATCCAGTTTCATGGAACGAAGCTACGCTGCTGGAGCAGCCCTTCACCCCCGGCATCAGCCCGGAAGAAGCGCTCGTAATCGCAGCCGATCACATTCATGATGACTTTGCCTACGTTTTTGAAGCTTACTGGGACCTCTGGACGCCGGATGATACTGGCCATAAGTGGACTCTGGCGCCTACATTGGTGAAGTTCATCGTGCAGGGCGAAGAATTTGACGAACAAGCCAGCCAGCAAAGCGGCCACATCGAGATAGACTTCGGGTTGGACGCTCCCTTCCTCCACGAAGAGTTGGCGCTTACGGAGGAAAATGAGGACAAGGTTCGCGCCAACGTGCAGAAGTTGGTCGAGTTTACCACTCACGCGGAGAAAAACACGCGAACCAGCGGCCGCGTACTGTGGTCTGAATCGGAAAATAATCTGGCACAGAAGTTGATTGCCCGCCTGCAGAGAGTTCAGTGAATTAGCCTGAAGTGTTGCAGGCCGAACTTGCGCGCATCCTGACGCGCGTATTAAGTCAAAATAGACTAGGTATGATTGCTTCGGTCACACGTCTCCGCGTTCGATTTCTAAGATATCTTCCGGCGTTATACGCCATCATTTCTAGCGCCGACGATGACCGACGAAACATGTTCACTGCGGCAGGCAGATCTATTTCGTTCTGCCCCCCTCGACCTTGAGCGTATCTGTAGCCGCCGCCTGCGCCGCAGCCAGCCGCGCGGTGAGCACCCGGAAGGGCGAGCATGAAACGTAGTTCAGCCCAACCTGATGACAGAACTCCACTGACGACGGCTCTCCGCCGTGCTCGCCGCAGATTCCCACTTTCAAGTTAGAGCGCGTCTTTCGTCCGCCCTCGGTCGCCATCTTCACCAGTTGACCCACACCTTCGCGATCCAGTGCCGCAAATGGATCCTGCTTCAAAATACCTTCCGCAAGATATGTTGGCAGCACCTTGTTCACATCGTCGCGCGAGAATCCGAAGGTTGTCTGAGTCAGATCGTTGGTGCCAAAGGAAAAGAATTCCGCTTCTTTGGCAATCTCGTCCGCAACCAGCGCTGCACGCGGCAATTCGATCATCGTGCCCACCAGGTAATCTACTTTCATCCCCTTCTCTTTGAAAACTTCCTCGGCCATTCGCCGCACGATCGCCGCCTGGTTCGCCATTTCTTTGACAGTAGCCACCAGCGGAATCATCACCTCGGGATACACCTTCACTCCCTGTTTCGCCACGGCGACAGCCGCTTCGAAAATCGCACGCGCCTGCATCTCCGTAATCTCTGGATACGTGATGCCCAACCGGCAACCGCGATGTCCAAGCATCGGATTGAACTCATGCAGTTCTTCCACGCGCGCCAGAACTTTGCGCAGTCCCGCCAGCTTGGGTGACTTGCGCTTGGTTGCTTCGAGGACGGCAATCTCAACCATCAGGTCTTCGCGTCGCGGCAGGAACTCATGCAACGGAGGATCGAGCGTGCGAATTGTAACCGGAAATCCATCCATCGCCTTGAAGACACCAATGAAATCGGCCCGTTGCATGGGCAGCAGCTTCTTCAGCGCGGCGCGCCGATCTTTCTCGTTCGTCGCGAGAATCATTGCCCGCATGTGCTGAATGCGGTCTTCGGCGAAGAACATGTGCTCGGTCCGGCATAGGCCGATGCCCTCGGCACCGAATCCCCGCGCCTGGACAGCATCGCGCGGAATATCCGCATTGGCGCGCACTCTCAGCTTGCGGAAGGGTTCCGCCCAGCCCAACAGCTTCATCAGTTCAGGATCGTCCGCCTTTGGAGGAATGGTGTTCAGCTTGCCCTTGATCACACGACCGGTTGTGCCATCGAGCGAAATCCAGTCTCCTTCTTTGAAGGTTTGCCCTTTCACCCGCATTTCGCGCTTCTTCTCGTCTACCGTTATATCGCCCGCGCCAGCCACGCAGCACTTGCCCATGCCGCGTGTGACTACGGCAGCGTGACTGGTCATACCACCGCGCGACGTTAAAATGCCGGCGGCGACTTCCATTCCCTGAATGTCTTCCGGCGTCGTTTCCGCCCGCACGAGGATGACGGGATTTTTGCGGTCATGTCCCGCCTTCTTCACAGCCTCTTCAGCAGTGAATACGATCTGACCGACAGCCGCACCCGGCGATGCCGGCAGGCCCGTAGCCAGCACTTCGATTTTTGTACTCTTCTCATCCAGCCGCGGCACCAGAAAGTCATAAAGCTGGTTTGGCTCCACGCGGAAGATCGCCTCTTCCTTCGTGATCAATCCTTCTTCCACCATCTGGATCGCCACTCGTACCGCTGCCAGGCCGGTGCGCTTTCCGTTGCGCGTCTGCAGCATGTAAAGCTTGCCTTCCTGGATGGTGAACTCAAAGTCCTGCATGTCGCGGTAGTGCTTCTCCAACCGTGTCGTGATTTCGCGAAGCTGGTCGTACACGTCGGGCATGATTTTCTGCAATTCGAGGATCGGCACCGGCGTACGCACACCGGAAACCACATCTTCGCCTTGCGCGTTCATCAGAAATTCACCGTAAAATTCCTTCGCGCCCGTCGCCGGGTTGCGCGTGAATCCAACCCCGGTGCCGCTGGTCTCTCCCAGGTTGCCGTACACCATGGCCTGCACGTTCACTGCGGTTCCCAGCATGTCATCGATGTTGTTGATACGGCGATAGTGCTTGGCGCGATCGTTCTGCCACGAGCGGAATACGGCGTCCCGCGCCATAACCAGCTGCTCGTGCGGATCCTGCGGAAAGTCGCGCTTGGCATGCTTCTTGACCAGCTTCTTGTACTCGGCGATGACTTCATTCAACGCCTTCGCATCGAGATCGGTGTCGAGCTTAGTCTTCTTTTGCTTCTTCTTGGCGTCAAACACCTCGTCAAATGCCGATTTCTCGATGTCAAGCACGACGTTGCCAAACATTTGGATCAGCCGCCGGTATGAATCGGCGGCGAAACGTGGATTGTTGCTGCGCTTGGCTAGCGCCTCGACGCTCTTGTCGTTCAAACCGAGGTTGAGAATCGTATCCATCATCCCGGGCATGGAAAACTTCGCGCCCGAGCGCACGCTCACGAGCAGCGGATTCTCGCCCGATCCAAGCTTCTGTCCCTGCAGCGCTTCCAGCTTCCCCAGCGCCTCTTCCATCTGACGATCCACTTCTTCCGACACGCGGCCCATCCGCATATATTCGCGGCAGGCCTCGGTCTGAATCGTGAATCCCGGAGGCACTGGCAGCCCGGCATTGGTCATCTCAGCCAGCCCGGCGCCTTTGCCGCCCAGCACGTCCTTCATCTTTCCGTTGCCATCGGCCGTGCCGCCGCCGAAGGAATAAACGTATTTGGTCGTGCCTTTTTTCGTCTCTTGCGTTTCAGCTTCGGGAAGAGTAATTGTCGCCATATGAGTCCTTTTGTTTTAGGATTTCGACAGCGTCGCCGCTTGCCGCGTGCTAACACGACTAGGCGACATCTAACCAGAGTTTTTTGGGTGGCGCAGTGCTTTCAGCGCTGCGAAGAGCTCACTAAATTATTTGTCCGGACTTTAGCCCTCTTGTCGTTACTTTACGCGTTTCCTTCCGTCACGATCTCCGAAAAATCGGCTATGGTAGAAAATTCCTTCAACAGGTCGCGCAAGAGTGCGATACGGTTCGCGCGCACGCGTTCATCCTCAACCATCACCATCACTTTGTCGAAAAACTTGTCCACCGGTTCTCGCGCGGTCGACAGCAAAAGTAAAGCATCAACGTATTCCTTCTTCTTCCGATGCTCCTCTGCTCTCGCTCCGGTCCGCTCCATATACGCCATCAAATTCTTTTCTTCGTCCGCGGCTTCTGGAAGATATTCAAACTTTAAAGCGGGCTCAATGCCTTTCTCTGCCGCCTGCTTCAGTATATTGCGCATGCGCTTGCAGGCCGCGCCGATCGCCTGGAACTCGGGCATGTGCAGAACCTGCTTCACCGCCTCCGCACGGGCCAGCGCATCGACAACGTCCTCCGCGTCAGCCCCCAGAACGGCCTTCACAACATCGTGAGCGTACCCAAGCACTTCGCGCAGATAGAACTCCAGCCGCTCGCGGAAAAACGTTCGCACGGCTTCGTCGAACTGCCCGGTCGGCGACAATTTTTTCTCCGCATCAGATCCTTTGTATCCAGCACGCGCATCCCGCATGACATCGCCGAGCCGCAAGGGCAGCTTCTTTTCTGCAATCACTTTCACAATCCCATTCGCCTGCCGGCGCAGAGCAAAGGGATCTTTCGATCCGCTCGGAACCATCCCCAGCGCAAACATCCCGGCAATTGTGTCCGCCTTGTCCGCAATCGACAGCACGGCGCCCTCGATGGATCGCGGTACATCGTCGTCGGTGGACGACGGCTTGTAGTGATCGTAAATCGTATCGGCGATCGCCAGCCGCGTCGCCTCCGGCAAAGAAGGATCAAGCTGCTGCACCCGCGCGTACAACCCACCGACAATCCCCTGTAGTTCGGTGAACTCCTTGACCAGCTCCGTGGTCAGGTCCGTCTTCGACAGGCAAGCCGCTTTATGAATCACGCCCGGACGCACCGCCATTCCATTCTGCTTGAGGATCTCGCTCAACCAACTGGCCAAGCGTTGCACCCGCTGTGTCTTGTCGTAGTAGCTGCCGAGATCTTTCTGGAATGTGACGTTCCGCAGCAGATCAAGCCGCTCCAGCAGAGATTTTTTCTGATCCGTCTCCCAGAAAAATCGGGCATCGTTGAAGCGCGCCCGCAGCACCCGCTCATTCCCGTGCCGTATCAGTCCCTGTGGATCACCATTGGTATTCAGCACCGCCAGAAAGTGCGGCAGCAACTGGCCGTCAGAGTCTTCGAGTGCAAAATACTTCTGATGATCACGCATCACCGTGACCAAGACTTCCTGCGGCAACGCCAGAAACTGTGGATCAAAGCTCCCCAGAGTTACCGAAGGAAATTCCGTCAGATTAACCACAGTGTCAAGCAGGACGTCGTCTTCCCGCAACCGTGCTCCGGGAATCGTACGCGTCGCCGCATCGAGGGCTTTGCGGATCTGCTGCTTGCGCTCGTCGCGGCCCAAAACCTTTGCCGCACGCAAAGAATCCACGTAGGCAGACCCTGCGCGCGAAATCGTAACTCCGCCATTCGACAGAAACCTGTGCCCGCGCGAAATCTTCCCTGCCCGAATTCCGGCGAACTCCAGCGGAATTACCTCCGCGTCAAGCATCGCGACCAGCCACCGCACCGGACGCACAAACCTCTCGTTCGGCCTTTCCCAGTACATATTCTTCGGCCAGTAAATTGTGGAAATTTCTTTTGGTAGCGACTCAGCGAGTATCTCGGTCGCACTCCGGCCTCTCTTGGTAACAGTGGCGGCCAGGTATTCTCCCTTGGAAGTGGAAACCTTTTCGAGCTGCGAGACGTCCATGCCTGCCTTCTTGGCGAAAGCGTGCGCCGCCGGAGTAAGCTGCCCGTCTTTATACGCGACGTTTAGCGAAGGTCCAGTTACGCGTTCAGTCACGTCGGCCTGCGTTTCGGAAATCCCGGGTGCCATCACAGCGAGCCGCCGTGGGGTATCGAAAGATGTGATCTCGCCAGCACCCAACCGCTCACGCCTAAACAACTCCGACACACGCTCGCGCAACTCCGCGGACGCCACGTCAATCATCCGCGCCGGAATCTCTTCGCACCCGATCTCAAGTAGAAAATCTGGCATGCTCTAAACCCGTTGTCACGTAACAACGCCCTGTCATCCTGAGTCAAGTTGCTATCCGCGAAGCGGCCGGCAACGCAGTCGAAGGACCCCTACCTCTCAACCCCGGCACTGGTCCCTCAGGGAGTTCTCTCCACGTCCACGACCTCGAAGGTATCGTGAGAATCCCCTCAATGCTCATTTCACTGCAGGCTCGTAAGGGCTCCTTCGACTGCGTGGAAATTTCGCTTCGCGAAATTCCCACTCCGCTCAGGATGACAGAACTTATGAAGTTAAATCGCTGCCGGCAACAATTTCTCTGTCCCTTTCTTCTTTTCACGGACAGGACCAGGCTCCTCTGACTTCTCAGTCGCGGCCTCGCCCTTCTGCTGATCCACCCAGGCCTTGGCGATCCCCACTGCCAGCGCCCGGACGCGTGCAATCACGCCGACGCGCTCGGTCACCGAAATCGCCCCGCGCGCATCGAGAATATTGAAGTAATGTGAACACTTCAAACAGAGATCGTAAGAGGGCAGCAACGGAAAGCGTGTCGCCGGGTGCCCCGTCCTTGTTTCTCCGTTCTGTGGAGAGACCGGGCGGGGACTTTCCTCTTTCGCCAGCGCAGCATATTTCCCTAGCAGCCCTTTGCATTCAGACTCACACAACTCGAAATGCTTCCACGTCTTCTCGACGTCTGCCAATTCGAAGTTGTACACCGAAAACTGCACCTCATCCGCCAGCCGAACGTCACCGTAGGTCGTAGCGTGCCCCGTCTCGGGATTGCGCGCCCACACGATGTCGTAAATCGAGTCTACATCCTGCAGAAATGCAGCGATACGCTCGAGTCCATAGGTCAGCTCCGCTGAAATCGGATTCAGATCCACGCCGCCGCACTGCTGAAAATATGTGAACTGTGTGATCTCCAACCCATCGAGCATCACCTGCCATCCGATGCCCCACGCTCCCAGCGTCGGCGACTCCCAATTGTCTTCCTCGAACTTGATATCGTGCTGACGCAAGTCAATGCCAATCGCGCGCAACGACTCCAAATACAGCTCCTGCACATTCTCCGGCGGCGGCTTCAGAATTACCTGCAACTGCATGTGCTTGAACAGCCGATTCGGATTTTCCCCATACCGCCCGTCCGCCGGACGCCGCGACGGCTGCACGTACGCCACCTTGTAAGGTTTCGGCCCCAGCACGCGCAGAAACGTTTCCGGCGCCATCGTTCCCGCACCTACTTCGACGTCGTAGGGCTGCTGCAGCACGCATCCACGCTCCGCCCAAAACCCCTGCAGGCGCAGGATGAGCTCCTGGAATGTCGGCGGATTGGTCTTGGCTGGATTCACAGCTTATTTGGGAGTCCGAGGGCTAATCAGTGATTGTAATGGAAGGGGCGGGTAGGCGTCAGCTAAGGGTTAGCGGAGAGGAAAACGGATAGACTGGCACACGCCGCGTCACTCGGTCCCAATAGCGCGCCCACTGGAAAACAGGGTCGGCGACTCGAACCACTACCTAGTGCCGTAGTCGGTGACCTTAAAATCGAAGCTTCCAGACACATGTATTACCTTCTTGAGGCTGACGTGCCGCCACACCGGAGTGTTCACAATGTCCTCGATTCGCTTTATTTCGGCTCCGCGCGTCTTAGTCCCGAAGACAATCTCGCACAGCGCGCTTGGATCGTAGGCGTGAAGTCCGCTCTCGCTTAGAATGATCCTAGATTCTTCCTCGTACTTCCACTTCTCGGACTTCACCAACATGCTCTCTGTCGTGATTCTCGATATCTGCTTAGTGTAGAACCTGTCGCCGACTTCATCAGGATGGTGATAGCCCGCCTCCCACGGCCGCACAAATTCGCCGAGTTCTTCCACGAGAGAAAAGAACAATTCCCGATACCGGGGCGCTGGTGCGTACTCCACCTCCTGAGCGGACGCCGCTTCTGAAAACCCCATTTTGCTGGCGTCAAATCCGAGACACACGCCGGCATGGCCTCCGCCGTAGTGCGCCCACAACAGTGCGTCGCATGGATTCCTTGAAAGGGAGAGTATTCCACGTTGGCGGATCCACTCCTGCAGCGCCTCGTTAAGCCCTATCGCTCTCCCGGAGTCCTTATGTGTGAACCGATGCGAGTTCAGCAGAAACAGGAGGAATTGCTTTCTGTTAAGTTCCTCACCGGAGAAACGACGGGGCATCTCTTTTCGGGCGCGTTCGTACTCCAGCTGAATGTCGATCTGGGAGTCCAGCGGATCATTCAGCTCTTCCGCTCGGGGAAAATACAGCCGTCTGGAGGTAAGTATCTCGAGGGTCCTATCGGAAAACGACCGATACTTATATAGGAGCTTGCTCTGAGACTCGGTGTGTGTCGTCAAAATCAGGGCCCTCCACATCCGGGCTATTTTCTCGCGTTGTGCCGTCGCGCATATCTCCGCACTAAAACCCGCCCTTCTCCAGCATTCCCGCCGTTACCAGCTTCTTCTCAATATGCCGCTGCAGAATCTGAATCAGAAACTTCCGCAAATCCGCGCCCTGTGGCTTGGGCCATGCCGTCCCCCCAAAACCTTCCACCGGAGCGCGAAACATCTGCGCGGCCAGCGCCCGCGATTCACTGGAAATCTCCGAAGACGCCAGCCTCTTGTCGTCTACGCACATCAGGCCGTCGGCAAGAGCATGAAAGTAGGCGCGACTCCCATTCAGCCCGCGGCCGCAGACGATGCACTCCGTCAGTTCCGGCAGGAAACCCACCAGCCGAGTCAGCCATAGCTCGAAGTAGGTAACCGGCATCCACACATCCGAGCCGGTCTTACTCGGCTGCAAGGCATGCAGCACCGAGAGGGTCAGCCGGAAGATGGCGTCATTCGCCTCACCGTCTGGCAACAACTCGTCGAGCAACTCGGCCACGTGCGCCAGGGCGACAGCGCGCGCATAGCTGACTTCGGTGGCCAGCGGAGACTCCAGCACCTCGCAGGCGTCGAGCCGGGCCAGCTCCTGGCGCTCGCGAACATCATAAAACGCCCGCACATAAGTCAGCGGCTCGAGTGCGCCGCCAAACCGCCGCTTCGACTTCTTGGCCGAGCGCGCTACCCCATGCACTTTTCCTTCAGCCCGCGTAAACAGGGTGACCAGCAAATCGGCCTCGCGCAGCGGATACGTACGCAGAACGATCGCTTCCGACTCCTTCAGTGCCATGGGATGCCCACCGAGAACCCACGATTGTAAATGGAAGCAGCCACCACCCGTCAGATGCCCTCAGCCAAATCTCAGCGAGAACGGTCGTCGAGGATTTGAAATTGAGCAATGCATGCATCACTCATGGCAAGAGTGGATCCTGCCCGCCTTCCGGCATGAACAGCCATGCTAAGATGATTTGTTCCCGGTTAAGTTTTCGTTAAGCGGGACCTCCTGGCGCTTTCGATGACTTCCCGGCCGCGATTCCCTGTCATAACAGCGCTTCTGAGTTATCTGCTTTTCGCATCGGTGCTGGCGGCCGCCCAATTGGTTTGTCCTCCCGTGACGTCCTCCTCGAAACAAGATGTGACCATCTGCGCGGTGCAACAGGAAAAAGATGGCTCAATTTTCAAACTTCATGTCCGGAGCAAGATTAACTATCGCGATTTCACGCTGTGGGCGGATGAAACCACCTACGACTCCGATACCGGTGTAGCAACTCTCACGGGCCATGTTGTTTTGGATGGAGTTGAGAACGACGAACACGTCGAAGCCAGCCACGGAACGTACAATGTCCGCGACGAGAGTGGCCGGTTTTACGATGCAACGGGTACGATCGGTTCCCCCCCGCGGTCGCCGCATCTGTTGCTGACGACGTCGAACCCGTTTGCGTTTACCGGCAAGGTCGTGGTGAAGACTGGTCCTGGCCACTACGTTGTGTACGACGGGATCATAACCAGTTGCACCTTGCCGCAACCGAAATGGCAGTTCAATACGCAGCGTGCAGTCGTGACCGCTGGGGGCAACGCGACCGTTTATTGGAGCACCTTCCGCATCAGGAACATCCCGGTATTTTATTTTCCAGTTGCGACGCACCCGGTGGACCCGGCGCACAGGAAATCCGGGCTTCTCATGCCAAGCGTCGGGCTCTCCAATCAGAAGGGAACAATCGTGGGCGGGGGCTACTACTGGGCGATAAATCGCAGTATGGATGCCTTGATGGGCGCGGAGCTGTTTTCTCGCCGCGGCTGGGGACAACGCGGCGAATTTCGAGTGCGTCCGAGCGATACGGCCTATCTCGATCTGACCTACTTCGGCGTGCTGGATCGGGGAATTGGCACACCTAAGTTCAAGGAAGGCGGCGAGAACCTGCACCTCAATGGTGAGAAGCGCTTTGGAAACAACTTTCGGGGGGTCCTCAATATCGACTATCTCAGTGCGATCATATTCCGGCTGGCGTTCGACCCGGTGTTCTATCAGGCGGTGCAATCGGAAGTGAAGTCTCAAGCTTTCTTATCGCGCACGGCGCATGGCTTTTCCTACAACGCGTTGGTCGAACGTTACCAAAGCTTTCAAGGCATCGGCCGCGGCGATGTCATCACCATCCACCACGCTCCGAGCTTCGAGTTTTCGAGCGTGGATCGACCGCTGGGCCGATCACCATTCTATTGGACGTTCGAGACTGCAGCAGAGGGTCTATCGCGCAGCGAGCCCCTATTCCGGACCGCCCACATCGGAGGTCGATTCGATGCGAATCCGAGGATTTCTCTGCCCTTGCTGTCTCACGGATGGTCGCTGCGGCCAGAGCTCGGCACTCACTATACGTTGTACAGTCAGCAGCTTGTGCCTTCCAGCGGCCTGGGTACAGCTGCCAGCGATCCCATCAACCGCAGAGCCCTCGATGCCTCGGTTGAATTTCGGCCGCCGGCGCTGGAACGCATCTTTGAGCACCAAGTGTACGGTCACAAGCTGAAGCACGTGATCGAGCCTCGCATCCTATACCGTCGTGTGGCCGGTGTGGATAATTTCTCCAAAATTCTGCGCTTCGACGACCGCGACATTTTGAGCGATACCAACGAGGTCGAATATGCGATCGTCAATCGTTTATATGCCAAGACAACTTCGCCTTCGGCCGAAAACTGCGGTGCCACTGGCTTGACTTCTCCACGAATCCCAAGCCTCATCGAGCAATCTGATGAATTTCCCGCGGAAGAGCGCAGCCTTGAGAATGTGCAGCCGAACGTACTGCGTCGCGATTGTCCCGCCACCCCGTCCACTCGCGAACTCGTCAGTTGGGAACTAGCGCAGAAATACTTCGTCGATACAGCTTTTGGGGGAGCGCTGGTAAATGGGCGGCGGAACGTCTTCGAGAGCAGTGTAGACTTCACTGCATTCGCGTATCTGATCAGTCCGCGGCACCTTTCGCCGCTCATTTCCCGATTGCGCGTTAAGCCGACGACAAACCTCGATACGGAATGGGATCTTGACTATGACTTTACCGGAGGACGAATCAATGCGAGTGCTGCGCTCTTGAACTATCACATCGGTCAAGTGAGTTTCGGCGGTGGCGACACTTATCTGTTCCTACCTGGTGAATTTTTGGTCTCTAATACTGCCGCGCCGTCGCGCTTTCACCAACTCCGGGCGCAGTTACAATACGGTAATTCCAACAAGCGCGGTATCAGCGGAGCCGTGAACTTTGCCCTCGATGTCCAAAAAACAGTATTGCAATATTCCGTTTTCCAAACTACGTATAACTGGGACTGCTGCGGCATCACCATGGAGTATCGACGGATCGCATTAGGCTCGATTCGTAATGAGAACCAGTATCGCTTCACGTACAGTCTGGCGAACATCGGTTCGTTCGGAAACCTCCTGCGAAAGGAAAGGCTGTACTAAAGGAAATGAAGATTGCAATCGTTGGCGCCAATGGGCAACTCGGGATGGACCTTCGCCGGGAACTATCGGCGGAGACGATTGTGCCGCTGACGCATTGTGATCTCGATGTGGCGAATTCTGAGCAGGTCGATCAGGTCTTGGATTCAGCGAGTCCGGAGGTAGTGATCAACACGGCGGCTTTTCACAAGGTGGAAGAATGCGAGAAGCAGCCAGGGACATCATTGGCGGTTAACGCCACGGGCCCAAGAAACCTTGCGCTGACGTGCCGCCGAATCAATGCGGCGCTGGTTCATTTCAGCACTGACTACGTGTTCGACGGTCACCGGCGGCAGCCTTACACCGAATTGGATCTGCCACATCCCTTGAATGTATACGGCGTATCCAAGCTTGCCGGCGAAGGCATGGTGTCTTTAACTTGGAGCCGGCACTTTATCATTCGGACCTGCGGCCTCTACGGAGTCGCTGGCAGCAGAGGAAAAGGCGGCAACTTTGTAAACACCATGCTGAAGAAAGCGGGCGAAGGAGTACCCATCCGCGTGGTCAATGACCAGGTGCTCACACCCACATTTACGGGAGATCTGGCTGCGGCTGTAAGTCAACTCATCCGTTCGGATGCCTATGGGCTCTATCATGTCAGCGCCGAGGGACAGTGTTCCTGGTACGAGTTCGCCCGCAAGATATTCGACCTGCAAAATTTGAAGGTAGATTTGCAGCCAGTAAGCACCACCGAGTTCCCGAGCCCGGTGCAGAGGCCGGCGTATTCAGTGCTCAGCAAGCAAAAGCTGCAGAGCATCGGGCTCCACATGCGACCGTGGCAAGACGGTTTACAATCCTACCTGGCCATACGGAAGGACCATCAACCACACCTATTTCGATAGATTTGCTGCCCTTTTATCGACGACGGGGAGGAAGAGACCTTCCGCAGAATTTTGAATTGCATGTCGACCGGAGGAAGACCCTGAAAAGCAAGCAAGGGAATCACGAGGGGGAGGTAGGCCTGAAAGAGCGGCCACGCCGGCTGGAAACGGGTTTAAAGCGGTTGAGATTCTGGACCGACTCGCGTGCGGTTCCTGTCTTCTGTTGCGCATACTTCGTACTTTGGGGAACGTGGCTTATTCCCTATCCAGGCGTCCAAAACGACGAAGCGCTCTTCGGACAGGTTCTCTACAAACCTATTTCGGGGCAGTACTTTATCAACATTTTTGGAGCCCACATACCAATTATGTTGATGACATACCTAGGGTGCCTCAAGTCGTGGATGTATAAGGCAGTGTTTAAACTCTGGCCTCCGTCAGTACTGTCAATCCGAGTCCCTGTTCTGGTAATAGGGGCGATCACGATCTGGCTATTCTGGCTCTTTGCGAGGCAAACTGTCGGCAATCGGGCAGCCGCCGTTAGCACTATCCTGCTTGCGACAGATGGCACCTTTCTGGTTACCACCTGCTTCGACTGGGGACCGGTGGCCCTGCAACACTTCTTGATGATCGCGGGAGTCCTGGCACTAATTTCTTTCTATCAAACAGGCCGCGAGAAAATGCTCGCACTTGGGTTTTTTCTATTCGGATTGGGACTGTGGGACAAGGCTCTATTCTCGTGGATTCTAGGGGGACTCAGCATAGCGACTTTGGTTGTCTTTCCAGCTGAACTCCGAAGACAATTTAACTGGCGCCGCCTGACTATTGCCGGGCTGTCTCTGACGATGGGGGCGTTCCCCCTTCTTTGCTACAACGTTCAGCAAGATGGCATCACTTTTCGTGGCAACGCAAAGTTTTCGCGTGAGGATTTCGGTCAAAAGTTGCTTGCTCTCAGGACAGCAGCAGATGGCTCAGCATTTTTCGGTTATATGGTGTCAGCGACGGATATGAAAGAGTTGCGGAACGCGGACACGATGATGCGGCGGGCTTCGGTCGCGCTCAGCAAGACGACCGGAAACCCGCGTACTAATTTTATGATATATGCTTTCGTGTTGGCGTTTCTGATGTTGCCTCTTTTGTGGGAAGGCCCGGCACGCAAGCCAATGCTTTTCTCCCTCGTGGTGATGCTTGTCATTTGGTTGCAAATGGCCATTACGAAGGGGGCAGGAACCGGTGTTCACCACGTGGTTTTGATGTGGCCTTGGCCGATGTTCTTTATAGGGGCAGGATTCGCTGAGTCTTCGCTGCGTTTGCGGAGAGTGGGTTCATCCGTTCTGGCCGGAATATTACTAATATTGGCGACCAGAAATTGCTTAGTTTCAAACAAGTTCCTGTCCGAACTGATCCAGGACGGACCTGCGACTGTGTGGACGGATGCGGTTTTCTCGCTCGCCGACTATCTGCGTAGCTATCCTTCCGCGGATATTTATACGGTTGACTGGGGGACGAGCAATTCTCTCCGATTGCTGGACCGTGGCACGCTTCGACTCGAGGAAGCGACCTTCGCGATACTCAAGGATCCACCGAACGCACTTGATCGTAGTTTTTTGAGGCAGATGATTACAAACAGCAACGCCTTACTTATTGCGCACACGGCTCCATTCGAGGCTTTTAAGGGAATAAATGACCGCTTGAGCGCAATAGCAACCGGATTGGGTTACCAGCAGAAACTAATTGCTGTCATATATGACTATGAGGGCCGTCCCGTTTTCCAGCTCGTGAAGTACCAGGACGATCGCATGTATCAGGTCACCCATCAGGTAAAGAAGTAGGTGTCAGTGCAGTTGTTTCTATCCGAACTTTTCAAATGAAATCGCCGACTAAATTGCACTGCGAACGAGCAATCTAGGTTTGCTGCCCGCGGGAGCCTCATGCTGACAACCGGAATCGACAAAGAGTCCATACCAAAGCAGACAAGGTGGAGCATCCAAAGAAAAAGGGCGTACGTTGTGCTGTATTTTCTTGCGATTGTGCTCGTATTCTTCCGTGAACCTCTTTTGTTTCCATTGCACTTTCATATCCCGTACGATATTGACGGTTACCACTATCCTCTTTCAGATTTTATTGCGTGGTCGCTGCGGGAATTTCATCAGCTGCCTTGGTGGAATCCATACAGCTACATGGGGCAGCCATTCTTCGGTAACGTGCAAGCCGCAATGTTTTATCCGCCGACGTTGCTTGCCGCTGTCGCTGGCAATGCGATGTTCGGACACTTGCCATTCTACTTCTTGGAATTACAGTTGGCATTCCACGTGGTCCTGGCGGGAGTGGGTACGTATCTGCTTCTGCGGCGCATGCGCCTCACCTCAGCATCATCGCTGGCTGGGGGTACGATCTATTGCCTAGGCGCGTTCTTTGCCTCACAAACCCAACACCTCGGAGTCATAAGTTCCGCGGCATGGCTGCCCTGGTTTGTCGCGGGACTTTATGTGTTAGAACAACGCAGGGATCTGCGAAGCGCAGCGAAGGCAGGGTTGCCACTGGCGTTCATGATCTTGTCTGGCTTTCCAGCCGGGTATCTCCCAGCATTCATCTTTGGTCCGCTGCTGTATGGAGTCTGGGCCTGGAAACGGCACCCCTATCCCAGGGTTCGTCCGCACCTACATGCGATTCTTCTTTTCGCTGTCACTGTAATCATTGCTGTGCTAATAGGCGCGATCTCTTGGCTGCCCGGGCTCCAG